>Ga0302046_10000260_pt1 | contig 55701 bp, 43 predicted proteins | sample RVTome_11_FD_200261 | JGI IMG/M metagenome (GOLD analysis project Ga0302046, IMG submission 200261) | Soil microbial communities from uranium-contaminated site in the Upper Colorado River Basin, Wyoming, United States - RVT147D111 (version 2) ...
GACCGGACCGTGCCGATCCCGTGGTGGCCTGACCATAGCCTGCGATTAACGACCTACACCGGGCGTTGAACGGCCGCAGGCAGCCACCGATGTTAGCTAATTCCCGTTCCGTGGAAATCCAGGCTAGGACCGAAGCGTCATGCCGAGTGAGACCGCAACAGCTATTGCCTACGTGGGCGCTTTTGTCGGACTCGTTGGGGGCGGAGTGGCTCGCTTTAACAGTTGGAAGGCTGTGTGCTGGAAGCGAGCGGAACTCGCGAACACGTACTTAAAGGACTTCAATAATAATACTGAGCTGGTGTTTGCAGGGCGTTGTCTCGACTGGAACGGCGGAAAGCTCGTCCTGCCCGAGAGCCTTCGGCCCTACATGCCTGATAGCTCGGCTTTCATTCAGCATGATCGACGGGTGTTCGCGATGGCGTTGAGTCCCGACCTGCAGGTTGGTCAGATGGACGAAGATCCGCGGATTCAGATCTACAGGACGTCCATGGACTCCTTCCTGTCCTGGCTCTGTCTTGTTGCCAGCGCACTTGACCGAAAACTGTTCCTCGTTGCTGACATGCAAGATGTCGGGTACTGGGTGGCCAAGATTCAGAGCGAAGTTGTCGTGCACCCGTTCATCGTCGCCTACGGGTACAAGGAGAACCTTGAGAAGCTGATCCGCACGTTTACTCGCACCGAGGATTCTCCTTACAAGAATTGGGCGTTTCCGATGAACCTTGCTTACATGGGCGCCGAACGGAGGAGTACGCCCGCCGGGAGTCGCGATGCATAGTACACCGCCCAACAATCGGTCCAGAGAACTCTGCCACCTCGCCGGGTTTTGTCTCCCAGCGAGGAACGTCCATGGTTTTATTCGCCTCTGACCTCGTTAGACGTTTCTACACGCGTTGTGAAATATGAAGTTTGACCTACAGCACAGAACGAAGTTTCACGTGATTTTCGGCGTCGGCTGCGTCGCCGTGTTGGTGTTGTCCTTCTTTCTCAGCGCCAAAGAGAGTCTGCCCGTCACCATCACGCTTCTTACCGCTGTCGGCGGTGTCACTGGCTTCCTTTACGCCAAACACGCACAGGACACCCAGCTTTTCCGAGAGCTTTTCCGAGAGTTCAACGCTCGTTACGACACCCTCAACGACCGCCTCAATGAGATTCGGAATCGCCCGGAAGGCCAACCGATCAAGGACGCCGACCACGGTGTGCTTTTCGACTACTTCAACCTCTGCGCCGAAGAGCACATGTATGCCACCGCCGGTTGCATTGACCCCCGCGTGTGGCGCGCTTGGCAGAACGGGATGTGCTACTTTGACCAAGACCCCGAAATACACGACTTCTGGAAACGCGAACTTCAGCAGGATTCGTATTATGGTTTCACTCTCGACTGCAACCGAAACGCCGAACAATAAAGGCGGTCCAGCGAACGGGAGCCAGCCGATTCGCGCAGAGACAAATCGAACGTCATCGGCGGCTGGCTCCCGTCGCTGACCTTGGTCGTTAGGCGTCATTCGCACATCGTCCACCTCTGAAAATCAAAGCACTGCTACTGTCACTCCTCGCCTGCTTATTCGGTTGCGCCAAGAGCGAGAAGACTGGTCTGGAGGGTGTGCTAGCGCACTTCGAGCGCAGCGGCATCAAGGGCGCAGTTCAGTCCATGCCACCCGTCAATACTGACATCGTAGCCGCAGTCACCATCACACTGGATACGGGCGGACAGGGCACGAAGATGGTCAGTGTAGCCCGCTGCAAGGACGAGGCCGCAGCGGCGCGCAGTTACGACGACGCGCTCAAGAATCTAGCCTTTGCTGGCACTACACGCAACGGATTGTTCGTGCTGTTCTGCACTTTCTTCCCGCCTGACCCGAAGAAGGCGACAGAGATTCAGGAGGTTTTCAGGAGTTACAAGCCATGACGCCAAACCTGCCGACTGCACCGAACTCGGCGGGAGCGCTCCTGTTTCATGCCGGGCGTCATTGGCGCCGAGTCGGTGAGTCGAATCGTTAGGCAAGTTTGATGAATGCGCGTCCTCCACTTCTCGCTTTATGCCTCTCTTTGGCTCTTTCTGGTTGCGCAACTGCCAGCCATCGGAATTCCACCAAACACCAAGAAAGCGAGACCATGACCGAGGCCAACGCGAGCGATTGTTGGCCATTCATTCACCATCATAATCCGGGGGTTAGAATCCCCGCCAATGTAGGAGCTACCGCAAGCGGAGTATTAGTTGGAGTGCCTCTTACCGTTGTTCTGATTCCAATGACTGCTCCAATCGCAGGCGTTACAGATTCCAATGCTTTGCCTTTGACTCCAATGGTCTACTGTGCGGTCGCTGGCGAGGCTACCTTTGCAGTTGTCGCATGGCCAATCTTTGGGTGGTGGCAATGGCCTAACGATGGACCGAACGGAGACCGCTGACGGATTGACCAGATTCACCCCATGAATTACCAATCACAAGCGGGATGGCCAAGCCGAGGCGGCGGTCTCCGTCGGTCATCTCGACGTTGGGCTCCCCTTTGCACTTTGAAATCAACACCATTCAACCCAGCTCTGGATGGAATTGAAGACATGCAACCTTCAGCTCACGCTCTTTGATGGCGCATTCGTTCTCGCCAGCTTTGTGCTACTCGGAACCGGAATCGGCATCATGGCGAATAACGGATTTGATTTCTGGTTCGCCTATCTTCTGGCCCTCCCGAGCGTCGGAGCTGTTGCGAAACTTCGCTCGGCATATCGTTAGGCGAAAATGAAGTGATCACCGCCCTGGAACATGCTCAATGAGTCCAGCCGAACGCCTAATCGATGGAGCGACCAGAGATTGATGACCGACCATCCATCCCCCCTCTCCCGAAGGCACTGGCGGCGGAAGCGCACCGAGGCAGCGTCCCACCGCCGATTGATGCCGGTGCTGCTGATCGGGGCCCTCCTGGCGGGGCCTGGTGCCGCTGCCGACTGGCCGCATTGGCGCGGGCTCGCACGCAATGGAACCAGCCCGGAGTCCTCCGGTTGGGATGAAGGGGCGCGCCTGCCCGATCGCGAGTTGTGGCGCGGGGAGTTCGGCGAGGGGGCCACCTCCCCGCTGGTGGTCGGGGGCACGCTCTACACCCTGGGTTGGCGCGACCATCAAGACACCGTGTATGCCGTGGACGCCGCCACGGGCGCGGTTCGTTGGAAGCAATCCTATCCCTGCCCGCCCTACGGCCGCCATGCGACGGGGGATCAGATGTTCTACCGTGGCGTCAGTGCCACGCCCGAGTACGATCCTTCCACCGGTCTCCTCTACACGCTCTCCATTGATGGCGACCTCCACTGCTGGAACACAAAGGCATCCGGAAAAAAGGTCTGGTCATTGAACCTTTGCGATCGCTACGCCATTCCGCGACGCCCCAAGGTCACACGGAGCGGCCAGCGCGACTACGGAACCTGCTCCGCACCCATGGTCCATGGTGACTGGCTCCTGGTGGAAGCGGGTGCGCCAGCCCATGGCAACCTCATCGCCCTGAACAAACGTACCGGGAAGGAGGTGTGGATCTCCGCGAACAAGGATCCGGCCGGACATACGGGCGGGTTGGCGCCGTTGACGGTGGAGGGCGTGCCCTGCGTCGCGGTGCTGACGGCGCGTCACCTGGTGGTCACGCGGCTCGATCCGCCCAACGCCGGCGGGGAGGTGGCCAGCGTGCCCTGGACCACCGACTACATCAACAACATCGCCACCCCCACCGCGGACGGGAACCGTGTCATCGTAACCTCCCATTACAACATGCAATCCACGGCGATGTTCGAAATCAATCTCAACGAAGGTGCACATGAGATCTGGCGAGTCCAGGACGCCTCCGGGGTGTGCACACCGGTGGTGTTCGAGGGCCACCTCTACTGGGCCAACAGAGGTCTGTTCTGCCTGGACCTCGCCACGGGCAGGCGCCTCTGGCAGGGCGGCAACTACCGCGATGCCGGGTCCTGCATCGCCACAGCGGATGGGCGCCTGTTGCTGTGGGCCAACGACGGGGACCTTTCCATCGCGGAGACGGCCCGGCGTTCCCCGGACAAGGTCAGGGTGTTGCAGGAGAGGCAGGGTGTGTTCCATGGCCGCGCGTGGCCGCACATCGTGTTCGCGGATGGACGTCTCTATGTCCGCGACATTGGTGGAGCGATGAAATGCTTCGCGCTGCGCCCGCAGGAATCGAAGCATTGAATGTTTAGCGTGCAACGCGTCGCGCTCGACATTCCATGGGCGAGGCGTGCCCGGCGCCTCAGGGCGCCATGATGGGAAAGATCATGCACAGGATGAAACATGGGCGAGGAGAGCGCCCTACATGGCATCCCATCAAGGGCCCCTCACCCCTTCCCTCTCCCGCAGGGAGAGGGAGAGTCGTCTTCCGCGCGGAGAAAGGCCTCTGCAGTCATCCCTCTCACCCATCCCGGCTCGCTGTTCCCTCTCCCCGCGGGAGAGGGCAAGGGTGAGGGGGCCCGGCAAAGCGACAACATGTGGGTCGTTCTTTTCGGGTAAAGGGTAGGAGTAGGAGCAAGAACCTGTGCCACAGGTGCCCGTGCCGACTTTGTCAAACGCCTTGGGATCCGCGTTCGCCGGAACTACCCATTGCTGGCCACCATGGGACCTGTTAGCGTCGAATTCATGACCTCGATCCATGAGATCGCCCCCGATCTCTTCCGGCTTTCCATTTATGTCCCGGACTTCGACATGCAGTTCAACCACTTCCTGGTCCGGGACGAGGAACCGTTGTTGTTTCACGCGGGGTTCAGATCAATGTTCCCAGCCTTGAAGGAAGCGGTGGCGACGCTGATCGATCCGGCCACCTTGCGGCACATTTCATGGAGTCACTTCGAATCCGACGAGGTGGGAGGCCTCAATCACTGGCTGGAACTGGCCCCTGGGGCGCAGCCCGTGTGCACGCTGGTTGGCAAGCTTGTCACCGTGGATGACTTCGCCATCCGCCCGGCCTTGGGAATGACTTCCGACGACGTGCTCAACACCGGCAAGTATCGCTTTCGCATCCATCGGTCCCCGCATATCCCCCACGGCTGGGACGCGGGCGTGCTGTTTGAGGAAACGCGCCGGACGTTGTTCTGCTCCGATCTGTTCCATCACTTTGGCAACGTCGCGCCGGTCACCGCCTCCGACCTGATCGGACCGACGCGGCAGGCGATGCAACAAATGCAGCAGGGGCCGCTGGCCGGCTACATGCCTTACACGCGGCAGACGGAAGGCGTGCTGCGCTCTTTGGCCGGCCTGAAGCCCGAAACATTGGCCGTCATGCACGGATCCTCCTACACCGGAAAAGGCGGTCAACTGCTGGTGGACCTGGCCGGGGTCGTCAAGGAGACCTTTGACCAGGACCCGTGATAACGTGCCTGGTTGGCTCCACGTTCCAGGTGGCATGCCGGACCAGGACTTGAGCACACTGGATCAACGCCAACCCAAGTCATGAGCCCCACCGAACAACAACGCCTTCCGTGCACCCAGTGCGGTGCGATGATCCTTCCCATCACGGCCGAGACATACGGCGGGCTGTGTGCCCGGTGTTTCAAGGAAGCCAGCAGCAAGAATGCGACGGAAACTGCTTCGTCGCCGCCCGGCTTGTCGCGCGTCCCCTGCCCCACGCCACCCAGCTACGATATCGACGACTTGCTGCGCGCCGACTGGACCCACGGCGAGACGGCACAGGATCTGGTGGAAAAGGTGTACGAAGCTCTCGAAGACGTGGGTCCGGGTGAAGCGTTCTATTACCGCCCGGACTCGATCCTGTTTCCACCGGAGATCGTGGTGAGGGACATGACCAACTTTAATATGTCCATGCTGAGTGGATTTGAATCGAGCCTGGGATATGGCGGTGGATTCACCGTCTTTTTTCGGGCCCTGCGGGCACTTCGAGAACTTCAACATGAGAAAGGGCTGGCGCTTGCCGAACGCGTGCGGGAGGTGATGGTTGCCAATGGCGCCCGAGAGCCGGTCCGGTTCGAGGATGACGTCCGGGAAGGCACCGACGCCAACGATGACTGGGACCGGCTGTATGATGAGGTGCCGGACTTCCTGGATCGGGTGGGTCGGGAGACAAGGCCATTGGACAGCGCGTGGTGGGATCTCTGTGGCCCGGCCGGTGAAGATGGGAGGGAGGATCCCAACCATCCCTCGCTGCACTACGCGATCTGTGCCTGTCTGGAGTCCCAACGTGAACTGCTGCGTGGTCGCAGGGCGGCCACCTAGCAGCAACGACAAGCAGCTGTTGCCTCGGGACAACCAATTCCAACCAGTCACATGCGCCAACGCAAGCACGCCCAGAATAGGAGACTCCTGCTGAAATGTCTCCTGTTGGGGGTGCCGATTACATCGCTGCTGGTACTGAAACAACACTTGGCAAGACGGAACAACACGATGGCAACAGATTCCTCACAAGGCGCGCTCCCAAGCTTCCAGTATGAACTGGTGCCTACGTCCCGCGACACTGCGCTGGAGTCCTGCATCCAGCTCAGGCAGGAGGGAAAAGGAAGCTTCACTCCCATCCTGCTGGATTCCCCGGAGAAATATCAGCTCGACGGGAGCCAACTCGAAGCTTTGAAGGCGGAGTTACCCGGCATTCTGGCATCGGCAAAGAGCATATCGGTGGACGAGTTTTTCAGGCAGCAGCGAGAGGGGAACCAGGAACTCTACGTTGAACTTGAGAAGGGAACCTGGCCGGCGCGTCCACAAGCCATTCAACCCAGGATCATGGATAATGTGGATAAGGCCTACATTGTCAAAGTTCCCACTTCACGGTCGTATGAAGCGGTGGCCCACATCGGCTTTGGCGGATGGAATGACTGCCCCGAGGATGCACAACATGTGGCGATTCAACCGGCACTGGAACCAACAGTACGGGGCGAATCTGGTAGCCGTGGGTCCGGACTCCCTTGAGTGCACGGTGGATCGCCCGCCCACGACTCAGGAGGAGGCCATACACCTGGCCCGGGAACATTTGCTTTACGCGCCGGGGACCCTGGGAGAGTACGACATCGGGCAATCGGTCTTCGACCTGGCCGCGGCCCTGCTGATCAGTCGGCACTGGGTGTTCTGGTGGGATTGAACCACGAACCACTCGAAACCGGGGATGGGTCGAATTCGTGTGGTTGGTGTGGTTCGTGTTGTATCTCCTTTCACAGGTCATTGGGGAACCTCCACCACTCAACGGGATCGGACGCACAAATGGACCATGAACCATACCCAGCAAAGGCCCCTCACCCTATCCCTCTCCCGAGGGGAGAGGGAACAGCGAGCCGGGATGGGTGAGAGGGATGAGCACAGGGGCTTTTCTCCGTGGAGAGGACGGGTCTCCGCTCGACTGAGCTCGTCACAGGCCTCTCCCCGCAGGAGAGGGCAGGGGCCTGTGAAGAGTACGAACATTGTGCCGGTTCATGAGGAGCTTCCACTTCCACAAGGGTTTGGACGCGCATAGTGACCCTGAACGAGGACAACCCGATTACGAGCACGAGCACGGGTGGCGTCCCTTTCGTGTGTTTCGTGGTACGCCATCCATCTCCGGTTCATGGAGAGGGGAAAGCTCCGCGTCCCGGAAGCGGCGTGGAGGCATGAACCTGGCAAAGAGTGAGTTGATCCGAAGGAAGGGATTGGGAATACTGCGTCGCACGGATCCGGACACTCATGAAATTTGTCACTGCCCAAGTCGCCGCGTTCCTGGGGAAAGGCTCAAGCCGGCGCAATTTTCGGCTTCTGCTTCGCTTTCTGGTGATCCTGGTCGGGTTGATCTGCGCCTACAGCGTGCTGTTCCACGTGATCATGGACTGGGAAGGGCAGGATCACTCCTGGTTCACCGGCTTTTATTGGACCTTGACGGTGATGTCCACGCTGGGGTTCGGGGACATCACCTTTCACACGGACACAGGCCGACTGTTTTCCACGGTGGTGTTGCTGTCGGGCATGGTGTTCCTGCTCATGCTGATGCCCTTTACGCTGATCGAGTTCTTCTATGCGCCGTGGGTGGAGGCGCAGGAGCGTGCCAGAGCACCCCGGGAACTTCCGGCCACGACCCATTCGCATGTCATCCTGACGCATTACGATGCGGTTACGGCGACCTTGATTCGCAAGCTCGACCAGTATGGGTACCCGTATGTGCTGTTGTGCGGAGACCCGGAGACCGCTCTGAAACTGCACGACGAGGGGGTGAAGGTGATGGTGGGGGATCCGGATCATCCCGAGACCTACAATCGCATCCGCGTGGACGGCGCGGCCCTGGTGGCAGCGACGGGCAATGATGTGGCGAACACCAACATTGCCTTCACCGTCCGGGAGCACTCCCGCTCGATCCCGATCCTGACCACCGCCAACACGGACACGTCGGTGGACATCCAGAAACTGGCGGGCAGTTCACGCGTCTTCAAGCTCGGCGACCTGATGGGACAGGCCCTGGCCCGGCGCACGTCCGGGAGCGACGCCGTGGCACATGTGATCGGCCAGTTCGGCAAGCTGCTGATCGCCGAGGCGACGGCCGCCGGAACGCCCCTGGTGGGGCGGACATTGGCTGAGGTTTCCCTGCGGACCATGGCCGGTGTCTCGGTCATCGGGGTCTGGGAACGTGGCACCTTCCATACGGCGGGCCCCGACACACGCATCACGGAGAGCACGGTGTTGGTGATGGCCGGGTCGTTGGAGCAGATTCGCCGCTATGACGAACTGTTCTGCATCTACCATCTGAGCCAAAGCTCCGTGGTCATCATCGGCGGCGGGCGGGTGGGACGCGCCACGGGCGATTCATTGGCGCAACGCAACATCGACTTTTGCATCATCGAAAAGCTGCCGGAACGGGTGAAACGCTTTGGAACCAAGGCGATCATCGGCGACGCCAGCGACATGGAGGTGCTGGAAAAGGCCGGCATCGCCCAGGCGCCGGCCGCCATCATCACACCCCACGACGATGACATGAACATCTACCTGACGATCTTCTGCCGGAAGCTCCGGCCTGACATTCAGATCATCAGCCGGGCGGTGCGGGAGCGGAACGTGTCCACGCTGCATCGTGCGGGGGCGGATTTTGTGATGTCCTACGCCTCCATGGGCGCCAACATCATCTTCAATTTCCTGAAGCGAAGTGACATCCTGATGGTGGCGGAAGGGTTGAACATCATCAAAGTGAAGCTGCCGCAAGAACTGGCGGGCAAGTCCCTCATCGACGCACAAGTGCGCCAGCGGACGGGGTGCAACGTGATCGCCATCCAGCACGGCGAGAATCTCCAGATCAACCCGGATCCCAAGCGCCCCCTGGAGGGCGGGGAGGAAATCCTGTTCATCAGCGATGCGGAGGCCGAATCCCGCTGGTTTGAGATCTACGGGAGGCAGCAGGACTAGACAGAGGGGAAGGCGACATGAAAAAGGTCAACACAAACACCATGATCGAGTCGGCCTGGGCTTCCCCCGGCGGGAAATTCACCGGCACAAGCAGGGAAATCTCGGAGGCCCTGGGACGCAAACCGCACTCCACAGACTTGCGGGAACGGCATCCATTCGATGTGGAGATGCTTCGGGTTCCGCCGGGCAAGACCCCCTACCCGTTCCATTCCCACAGTGCCCAGTGGGAGTTTTATCATGTCATTTCCGGGCGCGGCGTGGTGCGTCATGACGAAGGCCAGACGGACATCGAGGCGGGCGACGCCTTTATCTTCGAACCAGGACAGGCCCATCAGCTGATCAATGACGGGACGGAGGACTTGCTGGTGTACGTGGTGGCCGACAATCCGCTGGGCGAATCCTGCCATTACCCGGACAGCAACAAGTGGCTGGTGCGCTCACCGGAGCGGCGGCTCATCCGGTCGGAGGATCTGGATTATTACGACGGGGAGGAATAGAGGCCGAAGCTACATGGCGAGTGTGGGCGGGTTTACGCAAGACGCTTGACAAAGTCGGCACGGGCGCCTGTGGCGCAGGTTCTTACTCTTACTCTTTACCCGAAAAGAACGACCAACATGTTGTCGTTTTGGCGGGCCCCTCACCCTGACCCTCTCCCGAGGGGAGAGGGAACAGCATGCCACCCCAGAGTGAAGGGATCAGGGCAGCAGCCTCTCTCCGCGCGGAGGACGGGTCTCCCTCTCCCGCCGGGAGAGGGCTGGGGTGAGGGGCCTTTGACAGGGTGCGATGTAGAGTGCTCTGGCCGCCCATGTTTCACCTTGTGTCGCAAGCCGCTGTGCAGCCTTCTTTCCCCAGCTGCGTCTGGGGAATGACATATTCTTACTCCTACTCGCCTCTGCACTGTAGGAGTAAGGGTAAGATGAAACCGGCAGGTCTGATGGCGACAACGCCTCGACTCGCCGACTTTGTCAGCAGCCCTGCGGGTTTACGGGGCGGGTGCGCTGCGTCCGTTGGGGGATGACCTGCTGATGTCGGGGACCACCTCCTGACGTCGGGGACCACCTCCTGACGTTGGGAACCACCTCCTGACGTTGGGAACCACCTCCTGACGTTGGGAACCACCTCCTGACGTCGGCGGCTACTTCGGATGTCGGGGGTTCATTCCGGATGTTGGGGGTTACAGGGATGCGGATTCGATGCGGACGATGAGGGAGTCCTCGTTATGTTCCCAGGCGGTGCCGAACTCGATGAGGTAAAGGCATCCGTCGGGTCCGATCTTCAGGTCCGTAGGACGCTTGAACTCGAGGTTTTCGGCGAACGCCTTCACCACGGGCCGGTTCCCCTGCGCGCCCAGATCCACAGTCTTGATCCAGTTCCTGGACCAGTCAAAGAGAAACAGGTGATTGTCCAAGGACTTGGGGAGTCCGCGCTCGGACGTGCGGACCGGGTCGGCATGGAATACAGGCCCGGCGCAGGCACAACGGGCGCCGGATCCGACTTCACGGAATAGGGCGGACGGGCTGTAAGGATAATAGATCCACGCAGGTTGGGCTGGTGGCAGCGTCTTGGCGCCGTTGTTGTGAGGGGAAAGATTCTCCGGTCCCTTCACATCGAACAGCTCGCCGGACTTGCCGCCTTCGAAGTTGTAGGCGCGATAGGGCTTGTTGTTGGCGATGACAAAGGGCCAGCCGAAGTTTCCGGCGGTATCCGTGCGGTTGATCTCATCAAACCCAGCCGGACCACGTTCGGTCTTGAACAACTGCGCATCGGGCCCCACCTCGCCCCAGTAGAGGAAGCCGGTGGGTGCATCGACGGAGATGCGCCAGGGATTGCGATGTCCCATGGTGTAGATCTCCGGCCGGCCGAGCGAGCCGCCGGGGGGAAACAGGTTGCCCTTGGGGATGGAGACCGCGCCATCGGGTTCGGGGTGGATGCGCAGGATCTTGCCCCGGAGATCGGCGGTGTTGGCGGAGGAGCGGGCGGCGTCGAAACCTTCGCGCCCCGAACGGAAATCAATGGGGGCGTAGCCATCGGACTGGAAGGGGTTGGTGTTGTCTCCGGTGGACAGATAGAGGTTGCCATTCCGGTCAAAGACCATGCCGCCCGCGGCGTGACAGCACACATCGCGGTCCACCTTGACGCGCAGGAGCAGCTCGGCGGAGTCGGCGTCCAGGGCGTCGCCCTTGAGGGTGAACCGGGAAAGGTGGTTTTCGCCGACGTCGAGCGGTGAATGATAGAGGTAAACCCATTGGTTGGTGGCAAACCCGGGATCCAGGACCAACCCGATCAAACCGTCCTCCCAACCGCCCTTCTTGGACCCGTTGGATTCATGATAGACAGGCAGGGTCCCGGCGAGAACGGTCTTGTCGGTGTCGGGTTTCCAGATCCGCAGCTTGCCGGCGCGCTCGATGAAGATCACACGTCCGTCAGGGGCGATCTCGAGGGCGATCGGATCGAGCGTGTCCTCCACCAGCGTGACCTTGCGGAAGGCATCGGCGCCGGAAGCGATGGGCGGCACGGCCAGCAGGGCGCAAAGGATCGAGAGGCTCAGAAGAGTCCGGGACATCACATGACGCGGGTGGCTCATAGGGTGGACACGTTGTAGTCGATTCGAATGGGGAGAAAAGCAGAAAATGCAATCGGAGCGCGGCTTTCCTGAGCCGCAGGGGACGGGCCAGCCCGCCGCGGCTCGGAAGAGCCGCGTTCCGCAGCCATCCTGAGCGTTGAACGTTCAACGCTCAATGCTCAATGCTCAACGCTGACCGCATGTCGCTACGGGAATGTATTAAGAGGCGGGCGGAAATCCCTCGGGCAGACTGCGGACATGCAGGTCGCGCTGGGGGAAGGCGATCTCGATGCCGGCTTCGCGGAAGGACTCGACGATGGCCATGTTGAGGCGATGGGCGGTGGAGAGGCGGATGTCGGGCGAATCGACGAAGGCCCGCAGTTCGAAATTGAGCGTGCTCTCGCCGAATTGCATGAGGAGGACCGACGGCGGCGGATCCTTGAGGACGGAGGGTTCGGCGCGGGCGATGCGGAGGAGCAGATCGTTCACGAGGCGGACGTCGGCCCGGTAGGAGACGCCGACCTTGCAGATGAGCCGGACGATGGTGTCGGAGAGGGACCAGTTGATGAAGCCGTTGGTGATGAACTCGCGGTTGGGGAGGATGAGCACCCAGTGCAGGACCAAGGAGCGGCTCAGCACGATGAGGAAGGCCAGCCAGATGGTGGGCGCGACGCAGAGCCAGAACTTGCGGGCGGTGTAGGTGAACCCGGCGGCGGCGGCGGCGGCGAGGAGGATGGGGATCCCCACGGCAACACCATGAAGGACGGGTTGCCAAGCCGCGGGCCGCCCGGAAGCACGGCCAAAAGTCAATCCCTTCCGCGGATGCAACATGCGATGCAGGAAGATGGCAAACACGAACATGGAAGGGATGAAGAACAGGCGGTTGGAAAGGTTCTCCACAAACACGCCTTCGAGGAGGTAGATGAAGAATCCGATCGGCAGAACGAGGGGGATGAGCCATCGGATACCGCGCCGCAGCCGTTCCGTGTCATGGCGGGCCCATTGAAAATGCGCCTCGGCCAGGCCCTCCGGCCGGCACACGTGCATGAAGAACAGGCCGTAGAACAACCCCTTCCCCATGAGCAGGAAGGAGAATGGAAACCGTTCGGCCAGCGGCATGTCCATGAAGGGGAGCTGGAGACGCCACCCGAGAAACAGAAAGACCAGGGGAAAAGGCAGGGCGAACAGCACCGTCAACCCCAGGGTGCGGAGGGAAGGCCCAAAGGCGGCCACGCGCTGGAGGGACGCCCATTCCGCCTCGCGCTTGAACCGCTTCCGCATGTGCGGCCGCATCCAGAGCAGGCCCCCGAACACCCCCTGGAATCCAAGGTAGAGCCAGCGGTTCTCGTCGGCATCGGTGATGAGCAGGCGGCATTGGGCCAGCACGGCGTCCCGGCGGGCCGGGTCGAGGTCGGGCGGCAGGTCATCGCTCAGCGGTCTCCACGTGGGCCTCGACGTCGGCGACCTCCTTGCGATCCTCGTAGGCCAGGAGTTGGTCCAGCTGAAGGAGGGACAACTCATCCGCCCGGCTGGCGGACTCGACTTCGTAGCGGCGCGGACTGGGCAGCGAGTATTCCGTGCGCCGCAGGGCCAGGCCGATCGCATAGTTTCGGCTCAACCCGGAGTGGGACACGGTCTGGACTCTCGATTGCACCTCCTGGAACTTGGAACGGATGTCGGCCAGTTCGGCGAGGGCGGCGTCCAGCTGTCGGGAGGAGAGGTTGACCTTTTGGTTCAAAGCGATTCGGGTCTGGGCGAAGAGCTGGTTGGTGGCGGCCAGGTTGCGGACCACGGCCACGTTGAGCACCTCGGCCTGGCGTCGGGAATCGGCGGCACGAGCGGCGGCCTCCGAAGCCTCCACCTGGCGGCGGCTGGTGAGGGCGTCCTTGAGCATCGCCTGCTCCTTTTCCAAGAGGGAAATGCGTCGTGCCGCCAGGGCCTGGCGAGGGACCAGCAGGCCGCTGGTGGCCTTGAACTCCTCCATCTCCTTCTGGAAGGCGGCAAGTTCGGCCTGGTGCAGTTGGCGGCGGGCAAGCAGCCGGACGCGCTCCGCGACCTGAATCGGATCCTGGCCGTTCAGCGGGGCATCCAGTGCTTTTTCCAATTCCGAGAGCTGGGAGCGGGACTGGGACTGCAGTGTGGAAATCTCGATGGTGCGGTCGGCTCGGCGCTTGGGTTCGGCGTCAAGGGTTTCCTTTTGACTGCGGGCCACGACCAAATCGGCCCCCACCTCGGCCACGACCTGATCCAACTCGGCGACGGGAGAATCGAGAAGGACGCGCGGAACCGGATTGGTGGGCGGATTGGCCAGGATGGATTGGAGTTCCGTCAACTCGGCCGGGACGGCCTCGATCACGTGTTGGGAATCGGCAGTCCGCTGGCGGAGGGTCTCGGCGTTGAGGAGGCGGGATTGGGCGGCGAGGTAGATCTGCGTCAGGTTGCTCCAAACAATCTCGGATCGACCGACCAGGTTGGTCACGGCGGCCAGGCGGAGCTGGACATCCTCCAGGGTGATGGTGTTGGTAGTGGGCGAGCCAAGGGCGACGGGCAGAGGATCGGCCGGCAACTCCTGGGCGGCGAGGGGGTGCGAGGTCAGCCCCCCCAGCAGCAACGCGGCAGCGAAGGCAGCAAGGCGAGGCAGACGTTGGCGTCCCATGGCGCGGATGGTAGCGGTTCCCGCCGTTCCTGTCGGCAAGGAACTGTGGCGGCCGGGGACGGCGTCCACGGGCCCGGTTGACGGATGGAGCCGGGCACGCATCATCGAGAGCTCCCTGGTTATATCGGACCTGCTCACGGCCAAAGAACCAAACGGAGGGGAGTAAGAATACGTCGTATCCAAGACGCGGCTGGGAAAGGAAGGTTGGGCAGCGGGTTGCGTCACAAGGTGAACCATGTGCGGCCAGTGCACGTTACATCGCACCCTATCAAAGGCCCCTCACCCCAACCCTCTCCCGGCGGGAGAGGGCGACCCGTCCTCCCCGCGGAGAAAGTCCTCTGCACTCATCCCGCTCACCCACCCCGGCTCGCTGTTCCCTCTCCCCGCGGGAGAGGGTCAGGGTGAGGGGCCCGGTACAACGACACCATGTTGGTCGTTCTTTTCGGGTAAAGCATAAGAGCAAGAATGGATTCTGCCTTCCTCCTTCCTCCTTCCTCCTTCCTCCTTTCCTGGTTCATGGCGCGGGGCTGGGGCTACTCGCCCGGGGAGGGCAGTTGGCTGAGGTGATCGAACATCTGCTGGCTGAACTCGGCCAGGCAGTCACTCATGACCCTGATGGAGCCGGGCGGGTCATGTTGCGGCTTGGGTCCCTGGCGCTGGAGGATGCACCGGCCGGCATCAATCACCTTGCCTCCTCCCGGCGTGGCAATGATCCAGACGCCATGGAGGGTGACCAGGCCGTCGGCGTTGGGCTCGAACTGGTTAAGGACGGGATACACCTCGTAATCGACCATGGAGCGCAGCCAGGTGCCGAGTTGGATCCGGTCGCTGCCCAAGAGGCGGATCAGGTTGATGGACAGCACGCGGCCCGCGCCCTCCTCGACGGCCTCCGCCCAGCGAAAGTCCTCCAGATAGACCAGCTCCTCCTCCTGCTTGCGCACGGCCAGCGCCTGGTTCTGGAGATAGTCGGGCACACGGACGACGCCCAGGCCAAACGCGGTCTTGCCGGTGTTGAACTTGGGATGGTCGGGCAAGGGGATTTGGGCGGTGAGAATGAAATGCCGCGTGGGATCCACGGCGGGCTTGAGGTTGAAGCATCCGGTGGCCAACAAGGCGAGAGCGGCGAAAGCGATGCAGCGGCAGAAGGAGGTGTTCATTTTGCGAGCTTGTCGGTTTGTTTGCGGCCGGAGATGAGGGCGTTGGGATTGCGGGTGAGGAACTCGGCAAGCGCGCCGACGGACCGGGCTGTGTTGCCCAGGTCATCCACGGCACGGGTCAGATCGCGGCGCAGTGGCGCCTGCGGAGCCAGCATGTCGCGCAGCACTTGGACCCCCTGACGGATTTCCTCCAGGGCCTCACTGGCATCGGCAAGGGTGGTCTGGGCGCTGTCGGCGAAGGGATCCACCCGCTGGTGAATGCTGGCGGACAACTGTCCAAGCCCCGCGACGGTCTCCTGGAGGGACGCGAGCAGGTTGGTGAGCTGAGAGGACTGCAGCACGTGGTTTGCCGACACGAGAAGATTGGTCAGGCCATAGCTGATTTCGGCGAGCTGGATCTGGTTCAGGGTGGAATCGAGCTTTTCGAGGACGAGGTTGAGCTTGTCGGAAATGCCGGCGAGGTCGAGGCGCGCGATGTTGTCCATGAGCTGCTGGATCTCGGTGGGGGTGGTGGGGATCTCGCGATGTTCCCACGGCTCGAGCTGGTGATAGTGCGGTTCCGGGGCGTTGGACAGGAACTCCAGCTCCACATAGAGCAGGCCGGTCACCAGGCTCTGGGCCTGGAGCAGGCCGCGCAGCCCCGATTTAACCAGGGTTTGGTACTTCGCTTCATCCTCGAAGGTGAGGAAGCTGTCGGACTTTTCCTGAACCAGATCATCGTTGATCTCGATGAACACCGGAATGGACTGGTCGTGGGTCGCCTGGCGGTAGCGGATGCGGACCTCCTTGACCGTCCCGACGGTGACGCCGTGCAGCTTGACGGGCGCCCCGGGGTTGAGCCCTTTGACCGAGGTATCGAAGTAGAGGACGTAGGTCCGCGTGGAGGAGAACAGACGGGAGGAACTGAACAGGATCAGGCCTCCGACGGCCAGGACCATGGCGATGACGATGAAGAGCCCGATCTTGGTGGGGTTGGCTTTCTTGCTCATAGGAAGGAGGGGCTGTCGTTCAGGAGGCGGATGGGGCGGGCTCGGATCGGACCTCCCCACGCGTGAGAAACTCGCGGACGCGCGGGTCCTCCGAATGGTCGCGCAGGTCGTTGGGATTGCCCTGGGCGGTCATGGTGCGGGTTTCAGTATCCAGGAAAAGGGCGTTGTCCGCGATGGCGAAGATGCTGTCCAGCTCATGAGTGACCACGACGATGGTGGCACCCAGGCTGTCGCGGAGTTGGAGGATCAACTCGTCCAGGTTCCGGGAGCTGATGGGGTCCAGGCCGGCCGAGGGCTCGTCAAAGAACAGGATGTCGGGATCCAGCGCCATGGCCCGGGCGAGGCCGGCGCGCTTGCGCATGCCGCCGGAGATCTCGGAAGGATAGTAGCCCTCGAACCCGCTCAGGCCGACCAGCGCGAGCTTGACCTTGACCAGCTCATGGATGTCCGCGGCGGAGAGCCCCGAGTATTCTCCGAGCGGGAGGGCGACGTTCTCGGCCAACGTCATGGAGCTCCACAACGCGCCGCCTTGAAAGAGCACACCGAACCTCCGCAGCATGGCCTGTTGCTGCTCCTCGGGGGCGTTCACGAAGCTGACGCCATCGTAGAGGATGTCGCCCTTGGCCGGCCGCTTGAGCCCGATCATGTGTTTGAGCAGGGTGCTCTTGCCGCATCCGCTCCCGCCCATGATGACGAACACCTCCGCGCGCCGCACACTGACTGTGATGTCGCGCATCACCACGAAGGAGCCGTAGGCCATGGTCAGGTCGCGGATCTCGATCTTGTTCTCTGTCCGGCGATCGCTCATGACCTGATCAAATGCCCAGGACGCTGGTGACGACGGCGAAGATGCCGTCTGCGGCGATGATGGCGGTGATGCCGGCCACGACCGCGGAGGTGGTGGCCTGGCCGACGGCGGCGGCGTTGTCGCCGCATTGCATGCCCCGCAGGCAACCGGTCAGGGCCACCAGGATGCCGAAGAAGCAGCCCTTGCCGAGCCCGAGCAGGAAGCTCTGGAGGGTGATGGCCTCGATGGTGCGGTTAATGTATTCGGTGGCGGAGACATCCAGCATGGCGATGGAGACCAGGAATCCGCCAAGGATGGCAACCGCGTCGGCGAACACGCAGAGAAGCGGCATCATCAGGATCAAGGCAATCATGCGGGGCAGAACGAGAAACTCCACCGCGGAGATGCCGAAGGTGGTGAAGGCGTCGATTTCCTCGTTCACCTTCATGGTGCCCAACTGCGCGGCGAAGGCGGCGCCCGTCCGCCCGCAGATGATGATGCCGGTCATGATGCAGCCCATTTCCCGGACCGTGCCAATGGCGACGGTGTCGGCGACGTAAATGGAGGCGCCAAACTGGGTCAGTTGCACGGAGGCGACGAAGGCCAGGATGAGGCCGATGAGAAAATTGATGAGCAGGACGATGGGGAGGGCTTCCGGGCCGGCTTCCTGCACGACGACAAGGGTGTCGCTCCAGCGGAACTGCGCGCGCCCGCGCACCAGCTTGCCGAGGGCCAGGATGTTCTCGCCGATGAAGGTCAGGATCTCGCGCGCCCCGGCAAACCGATCGATCCAGCGCTGCCCCACCACCGAAATCCATCCCGGACGCGCCTCCTGGCGCCGGGCGTCCTTCTTTTCCGGCACCGCCTGGGCCAGGCCGATCAGCTTGCGGGCCCCCTCGGGCAGGGCGTCGCCCTCAAATGTCACCTTTCGTTCCTCCGCGAGGGCCAGGCACCGGAGCAGGAAGGCGAGCAGCCCGGTGTTCCACTGTCCCAATTGGGAGGCGTCGAAGGTGAGCGTTTTGGTGCCCTGATCGAGTCCGTTCCGGACCTCCTGAAGACCCGGCATGCCGGGCTGGGACACCCAGTCCCCGGACAGGGAAACCTTGAGCGTGTCGCCGGCTTCCTGGGTCACGCTGAGCTGGGGCGGTCCGGGATGCAGATCCATAGCGAGTGGCCTTGGTGACACCCCCTATGGAAGCGCGGTGCCGCGCTGAGCTAAGCGGAAGGCATTGGTGGAGAAAAGCTTTTTTTGGGCGCCCGCAGCCCGCAGTTGGGAGATACGTCATGAGCCAGGAATCCAAGGATTGACTCTGGTCCGTTCAAGCTTCGCCCGGCCCTCTGCGCTTCTCTGTGTCAAGAGAATGGGCGACTCCCCTACGCCCTGCTCCAGCCTGCAACCCCGAGTCAAGCGCCTACGCGCTCGCTTTCAGAGGGCGCCGAGAAGCGCAGAGGGCCGCAGAGGGGCGAGGAAGGAAAGGGGCCATTCGGGAAGTGGACCACGGATCACACGGATGACACGGATTCGGAAACTCTGATCCGTGTCATCCGTGCAATCCGTGGTCAAAACCGGAGACGCGCAGAACTGAAGGCAGTCGGCCTTCTGGCCATGCGCTTGCCATCCTGGTGCAGGAATAGTCGCTGCTCGCCGCCCTGCTTCAGAAGAAGCGGTTGCCCTGCTTCGGGCTGAACTATCCCAATTGTTAAATGCCAAGCCGTGACCCCTGCGCCGCTGTCTCCAGTCCTGAGCCCATTTGTTAAATTGTTTAGATGTGACCCCTTTGGAGCAGATGTGCCTGTGGGCGTCCACACCATCGCCGTGCAGGCACGGATCACGACCGTCGGCAGCGCGGACACGGGATCGTTCCAAGCCTTCGGCACGATTGGCAAAGGCACGATGACGGTCGAATCGGTTCGCCTGATCCGGGATCCGGACGTGATCGTGGACGTTCCCTAGCTCAGCTCATCCAGGTCGCGCATCGACACGATGCAACCCTCATCCCCCGGCACGGCCATGTCTGTGCTGGGGGATGTCGGGCACCCGGGCATGGTTAGGCCATGTGGTTCGTGGCGCGCTTCCTTCCGTGGTTCATGGAGTGCGGACACCTTAAAGACGCGCTTCAATCCAACGACGCCAGGCGACGGCATCCTTGCCGAAGTTTTGGCCGGTCGCTTTGGCAAGTTCCTCGGCAGCCAGGTCGCCGAGCGTCTTTGAGTCCATTGCGCCAAACAAGGGATACACGCTTTTGGTCATCCGCATGGAACGGATCACCGCGATGTCTGCAAACGGAGCATCCTCCGCAAGGAGGGGCTCATACGCGGGCTTCCAGGCGGGTTCGGTATCATCCAGGAGGTCGCACAAAGCCAGCAGATCAAGGCGGCTACCCCCGCCAAGAAACCTGATGGAGGCCGCACGAACGTCGGCTCGGCGGATTGGATCTTTGAGGACGCCGACCGCGGCCGCTCGAATGCGGGCGTCCCTGATATCATGGCCGGCGTCCAGCGCTTTACGCGCAAGGAATGGCGTTCCGGTCGTGATGCAATTGGCCATCCACTCCTCCTCATCCTGGAAGCCTCCCTCGCCCAGGCGCCGGTGCATCCATTCCAGATAACCTCCTTCATTCGTTGTGCCGGCAACCTTGTTGAGCAGCTTTTGATACGATCCCAAGCGCAGGGGGTCGGTCGCGGCATCGCGCATGACCAGCAGGCAGTAATCGATCAACTGGGTGAGGCTCCCCACGGAGTAAAACGCGACGAATCCGGCATTGAGGTTCCCCTGAAAGGAGGGGATCAACCAGCGCGAACGTTTCACTCGGGCCTGCACGCTCATGGTGTTGGCCAAGGCGCTCAGTTCAAACGTCCCGTCGCCCATATCAACCAGTTGGATGAACTCTTCAGGGATGTCGTAGAGCTCCGTTTGAAAGGGGGGCATCCCACGGAACAGTCCGGGCCGGTACTCCAGGGTCTGCGCCACCAGGCTCCGGTAGGCTTCGGTCATCTGGTTCCGGTAGCTGAGGTAGAAATGCTGAATGACCTGAAGCCCCACCCTCATGTGCTCCTGCGCCAGGGGCGAACCCGGCTTTCCCTCGTGCGCCGTCGATCCCATAAAATAGGGAACGAGGACGCCGGACGCCGTCATCGCCAGATCGTTTCGCTCCCTCCTGCCGTAGGTGCCCAATTCCAGGAGAGCAGCCACGCGATGACCGAGTTCCTCGAGGCTGCCGCGGTCCTCCGCCTTGATTCCGGCACGGTCGGGTTGCTGGAGGATCTCTTCCAAAACGATGGAGAACGTTCTCAATTCCTCCAGGTCGCCCTCGGCGGCAGGCGGAACCGGCCCCATCCGTGGACCATTGGCCAGGGTCTCCACGGTTCCGCGGATGACCTGCTGCGAATGGTGCAACTCCGCATAGTCCAGCTTGTCGGCGGTGTCCCCCGGCTGGTGATAATCCGGAAACATGCCGCAGGTGAAAAAGAGGCAGGGAACGCCGAGCGACTCGAACGCGACGTGGTCGCTCCGCGGTCCTATCATATCCGTGCCGATGGGAAGCGGACGGATGCCGGCTGCGGCGCCAACACCATATATGCGGCTGCGCAGTTCCGGATAGTCCTCGGTGCCCGTGAAAAAGACGGTATTCTCCACCACATCCATGAAGTGGCGGCCCAGCATGTCCAAGTTGACCACGCCCGCGATGCGTTCACTGCGGAAATCCTCCCGGCAGGTGAAGGCGAACGAACCGAAGAGCATTTGCTCTTCACAATCAAACGCGACGAAGGCAACCGACCGCCGGGGCCGTTGGGCGGCCCGACTCAGTTCCCGAGCCGTCTCCAAAAGAGCCGCGACGCCGGAGGCGTTGTCCGCGGCGCCCAAGTGGGTCTGGCCGTGCACCTTTCCGAGGTGATCATAATGGGCGGAGAGGATCACCACCTCGGCGGCGATGCTCGGATCCGATCCCGGCAGCACTCCCACGACGTTCCTTCCCAGATTGAAGTCAAGGTCGTAGCTCGTCGCATCGCCCCATGGCACCAAGCCCCATGCCTTGAACCTGGCCCCGATGTAGTCCCGGGCCAGACGCGATCCCGTGGTGCGCGGCTTGCGGCCCTTCAAGGCGGGCTGGGACAGAAAGGACACATGCGCCCTTAGACTCTCGCTTGAAGATGTGTCCTGCCGAACCGGAGGCATCGACACACACCCTGCGCACATGACGACAAGCCACACCCATCCCAACTTCAAGACGTGCATGCCGGCGAATCTAACGGTTTCTACGGCGCCGGCAAGTCACGAAGCCTGCACAAGGCGAGGCCTCACCTGCTCGGGCAAGGTTTCCTTATCCTCCCGCCATGGCGCGAAGGCGCGAAGGAATGGAGCGCAATGGATTCCAGCCCTTGGCGGCTTCGCGGCGTGGACTTCGGCGAGCTCTGTCGAGCCGCGGGATCCATCCGCCCGCCCCTTGGCGGGGCTATTCCAGCGATTCGATCGCCGAGGGCGGAGCATGGCTGCGGGCTTCAGCGACCGCCCATAGGTTCAGCGGGTTGAGCGTCCCGCCGAAGGGAACGGTGCGGGCGCTGCCGTCCGCGAAGGCGAAGTTGGATTGCTGTTTCCTGGGCCCGGACCCGCCTCCATGGCGGCCATGTTCCAGTTCTGCCTCCTCATTCTGGGGGGCAAGGCATGCCACACGACCTGCGGTTGATGATTCCTCATGCCTTCGACGATCGCCTCGATGGCATTGGGAGGCGCCGCGGGGACGCTGGTCGGCGCCCGCCTGCACCCGAAGCCCATGATCACGACCATCAAACCCGCCAGCCAGAGGCCGGTCGATGGATGGAGACGGGTGCCGGGACAACGGCTCTCGGAACGCTTTCGAAAGGTCGCCGATCCAACGTTCATAATCACCTTGATGCCCGAACCGCCCCGCAAGGAGTCAACCTGCAGGGTCATGGGCCAGTCCGGGCAGACATGACAACCAGTTTCCTCCACGCCCAAATGAAGTCGCCTCGTCCGCTCCATGAACCGGGGATCCGGACCGCCTAAAGGCGGGACGACAAACGGAGGCCGCCACGTTTGTCGTCCCGGCCTTAGCCGGTCCGGGCTGCGCATGGTTCATGGTCCACATGAGGCCTGCCGCAACGTCTGGCCCAGGATGATCAGCCCGCCCGGACCTTGCGGAAGACGCCGCTGTCCGCCGGCCGTCAGTTCCGTGGTCATGATGACCTTACCCGTGAGCGGATCAAAGACTTTGAACCGCACCGGCTCGCGCGCCTGCACCTGGAGTCCGTTCTCCCGGATCCCAATGGGGACACAGACAAAGCGATCCCCGGCCCGGCTCCCGATCATGCGAACACAGCCGTCGCGTGAATCGGGCACTTCCGGCCAAAAACGGTTGGCGTTGCCATCGGCGAAGACGGTGAATGGAGATTCCTTCTCCCGTCCATCGTGGCGCTTCCAGTTGGGCAGGTCGGACGGAAGGATGTCCATGAGATGCCGGTAATCTCCAATGCCTGGGGTCTCCTCGAAGCGGCTCTTCCCAAACACACCCGCCTCCGAATGGAAGACATACATGGGCAGCTTCGCCGTGTACGCGAAGGCCGCGGCCATGACCAGGCGAACGGGTGAATTCTCGGTCGCCACCGACGCGCCGGGTCCGATGGGTTCATTGCTGCTCACCGGCGGAAATCCACGTCGCTCCCCCGCATCCCAACAGTCATGCACCGGCTTCCAGCCGTCATCGGATCGGCGGTCACGGCTGAAGTGCCAGGTGGCGATGTCGGCGGCGCTGTCGGCATAAATCCTGTCGAAGTCGTCCTCGTGATTGGAGGTGGTGGCAATGGGGATCGTGGTCCGGTCGGCCAGGTGCCTGGTGAACTCCCGGAGGTCGGCGACGCCGGCCTCGCCGGGGAAGCCGTTTTGCCAGGCCTCATTGGCCACTTCGAGCAGGATGATCTTCTGTTCACGGCCGGGAACGACCTCGGCCAGCAGGCGGCGCATGTGTTCGATTCGATCCCGCTTGTCGGGCATGAGCTGCGCGTCGGCGAAGATGGTGATCTGGGTGCGCAGGCCGAAACGATCGTAAGCCAGATCCACCAGGGCGCCGAGTTCCTTCCAGTAATCCGGCCATGGTGCCACACGCTTGCCGGCCCGGCTCGTGAAGCCGATCGGGGCGATTTCCAATCCGTCCCAGCCGGCATACCAGCCGACCATGGAAAGCATGCGGTAATAGCGGAAGCCTTGTGCCGAGAGGAATTGCAGGTCGCTATCGAGCCGAGGCCGGTCATGGTGAAAGCGCCACAGGGCCGTGAAGTAGGAGACGCCCAGTCCAAGGAAAGGTCCTTGCGCGTCCACCAAACCATGATCCCTCAACTCCACCGGGCCGGAACGAGTGGGTGATTGGCCGGGGGATGAGGCAGGCTCCGCACCGCCAGTCGTCGTCGGAATCATCACCTCGCCAAGGAGCGCAAGAAAGGCAAGGGGCACCATGGGCTTCATGGGCAACTTATGACGCGCTTCGTGCGCCGTGGTCAAGATCTCCACAGGTGAACGCCCGGGTAGAAGCAACCATTGCCGCGCCGTTTTGGCGTCTTTGCGCTGGGTGATGAGGATTTCCGTTAGGGTCGCCACTTCTGGAAAGGTAGAAGGAGGAAGGGTGAATGCAGAAGGCACCTTGATGCCACTTCCTTCGCGTTCAGACTCCGCGATCTCCGCGCCTCCGCGGGAGGCTTTCAGGTTCATGGGCAAAACCCCCACCTTCAAACGCGATTGGACGCGCATCCACGTAGCCACCGCCGTAAGGCGGTGGACTCCCTCGTGATGGGCAACGTGATGATCCACCCCCTCACGGGAGGTGGCTACGTGTCCCACGTCGGGTCCCGGTTCATGGAGAGGTTCCACCTCAAAGCGCGTTTGCACACGCAATGAGCCCATGGAACGTGCGGACCTTCCTGCCCCGCGGAGGCGCGGTGGCGCGGTGGCGCGAAGTTGGAGTTGGAAGCTTGTTCCCATCCGTGGCATCCGTGGTCCATTCCTGTTCCTTTCCAACCAGTCCCATGATCTCCTGGAAACCATCCTGGTCGCGGTGCTTTCTCTTGCGCCAGGTCGTTTCTGATTGCCCGCGGGGACACCGGATGTGACCACGGATTTCACGGATGACACGGATAGTCACTGTTCGAGGAGCCGCATGGGGAGGATCCTCACGTCATTCATCACGACAATGTCCGCCGCCTCACGGCGGCGGCTACATTCCTGACCCATATCCCCATTCTTCCAGGCAGGGTCCCCAGATCGAGTCGATCCGGGCCTTGAGAGCGGGAAGGCGATCAGAAGCAACCTTTCCCGGTTTGGCTGTAAGAAATCGAGTCTGCGCGCCACTATTACCCAAAACCAACCTTGATGGACGCGTCCGAACAGGAATCTGTCTTCCGCCGCTGGCTGGCTGACCACGCCGGGCTGATGTGGAAGGTGGTCCATGCCTTCGCCACCGGGCCGGCGGACCAGGAGGACCTGCTGCAGGAGATCGCCCTGCAGCTCTGGATGTCCCTGTCGGCCTTCCGGGGCGAGGCGAAGGAAAGCACCTGGATCTATCGGGTCGCCTTCAATACAGCCCTGACGTGGAAGCGCCAGGAAACCCGACGGCGCGAGAAGCATGACAAGTTCATCGAATGGCATGCCGCGCCGGCGCCCTTGTCGGATGCCTCGAACCCAAACCGCGACGAGGAACGCGTGCAGCAGCTCTACACCGCCATCCGTCAACTGCCGAAGCTCGACGCCTCGCTCGCGCTGATGCACCTCGACGGACTGAGCTACCGGGAGATGGGCGAGGTGCTCGGCATCACGGAAAACAACGTCGGCGTGAAGCTGAACCGCATCCGCAAGCAACTCGGGGACATGCTGAAAGGAGCCGGCCATGAATCTTGAGGATTTCCAGAGGTCCTGGCAGTCGCAGGACACGGCGCACAAGGTGTCCCTCAATGCCAACGCGCTATTGGCCGAGGTTCAACGCAAGCAGCAATGCTTCCGGCGCACCATCTTCCTGCGGGACATGCGGGAGATTGGCGTGGCGGCCCTGTTGATACCGGTCTTCCTTTGGGGAGGTTGGAAGGTTCATTGGACGCTCTACCTGAACGCCTTTGGCTGCTTTGTGATCGGCGCGTTCATGCTGCTGGACCGGCGCCTGCAGCGAAGGACCACACCCATCCGGCACGGAGCGCTCAAGGATTGCGTCACCACGGCACTGGCCGACGTCAGCCATCAAATCTGGCTGCTGAGGAATGTCATGTGGTGGTACCTGCTCCCGCTTTATGTTCCCATGGTGTTGTTCTTCGGATGGTCCATGCTCGACGCGCCAGGCCCGATCTTTATGAGGCTGTGGGCCCTGCAGATTCCGATCGCCTTTGTCACGGCGTTGTATGCGGGCATCTACTGGCTGAACCAAACCGCCGTGAAGAAGTCCCTGGAACCGCGACGAAAGGAGTTGGAAGAGATCATGAACGGACTGGAAAACGGATATCAACCACCCCCCATGAAAACCAAGAAGCCCCTCGGCCCACTGTTGCTGGTCCTGGCCGCCTGCGCCACTTCGGTGGTCCTCCAGGCCGCCTTGAACACCAAGCCAACCACCCTCATGCCTCCCCTGGACAAGGCCTTCGGCGTGCCGGCGATGGCGGTCGTGGTCACAAAGGATGAACAGATCTGCGATCGCGCCGCCGCCGGTGTGCGCAAGTTGGGTGATCCCACGACGGTCACGACCAACGACATCTGGCACATCGGCTCCTGCACCAAATCCATGACCGCCACCCTCACCGCCATGTTCATCGAACAGGGAACACTGCGCTGGGACACGACCATCGCGGAAGTGTTTCCCGATTTGAAAGGCAAGATGGATGCACGCTACGAAGGCGTGACCGTGGATCAGTTGCTGCATCACCGGGGCGGCGTGCCACACGATTCGCCCTCCGCTGCGTGGAGGCGGGCCTGGAAGGAAATCGGCAGCCCCACCGAACAACGACGCGAGTTCATCGAAGCCGTCCTCAAGGCGGGGCCGGAAGCTGAGCCGGGGACCAAGATGATCTACTCGAACGACGGCTACGTCATCGTCGGGGCGATGCTGGAAAAGATCTCCGGCCGGGACTTCGAGTCATTGATGCGGGACAAGCTCTTCAAGCCGCTGCGCATGGAGACGGCCGGGTTCGGCTTCCCGGGCACGAAGGACAAGTCGGACCAGCCATGGGGCCACGTCAGCAGGTCTGGCGCGACCATGCCGACGCAGGCGGACAATCCGCCGGTGCACTCGCCCAGCGGCCGCGTGCATGGCTCGCTGGACGACCTCGCGCGCTACGCCATGTTCCACCTGCAACCCGGCACCAACGCGCTGCTCAAGCCGGAGACGATGGCCCGGCTGCACGCCTCACCCGCCGGCGCGGACATCAGAACCTTCATGGACGACTACGCCTGCGGCTGGGTGCGCATGGAGCGTGGATGGGCCGGAGGCACGGTCCTGTGGCACAACGGCTCGAACACCATGTGGTACATCGTCATGTGGCTGGCGCCCGAGAAGAACTTCTGCGTGATCGCCGTGACCAACATGGCCGGGGACGAAGCCGAACAAGCCTGCGACGCCGCCGCGACCGCGATGATCCAAAAGTGGCTGAACTAGTAGCCACCGCCGTGAGGAGGTGGACCTGAACGTTCAACGCCCGGTAGCCGCCGACGTCAGGAGGTGGACCTGAACGTTCAACGCCCGGTAGCCGCCGACGTCAGGAGGTGGACCTGAACGTTCAACGCTCGGTAGCCGCCGACGTCAGGAGGTGGACCTGAACGTTCAACGCTCGGTAGCCGCCGACGTCAGGAGGTGGTTTTGGTGGTGCACACCGCTCAACGCTCAACGCTCAACTTGGCACTTTGAAGTTGGCGCTTGGCACTTCATCCCTCCGCCTCGTGATCCCGCGTCGCGGGACGGCTACTTGGTCTCACCTTTGGGATAAGGGAACAGCGTGCGGGTGCGGAGGACGGTCCCATCCGCGTCACGCTTCTCGGCCGAGATCTCGTCGGGGGCCTCGCCTTGCTCGACCCAGCGGATGAGGGCTTCGCGGAGGCCCGTGGGCTGGCCGCCGGGACCGCGAAAGCCGTGATCGACGCCGGGGACGAGGAACAAGCGGGCGAACGCCGCCGTGGCCTCCGCTCCGCCCATCCGTTGCTGCACGCGCTTGTAATAGTCCACGCTGCCCGCTGCGGGGATGAGCTGATCCGCCAATCCGTGATGGATGATGACCTTGCCGCCGCGGTCGCGGAAACGCGTCAGATCGGGATCATCCGTTCCGAGGACCGCTCCGTATTGTTCCACCGATTTCGTCCAGAGCTGCTCGAAGCCCGCGTAGGTCAGCGTGCGCCAGTCCCACTTCGGGTCCTGGGCGAGGTAGTAAAGCCAATACTCAAGGGCGATGCTGAAGGGCTTCCCCTCCAGGGGGGAACCGCTGGTGGCGGCATACGGGAACAGGTCCGCGCCGCGCTCAAGTCCATGCCACATGAACCCGCCCTCCCGGGTTCGCGGACCTTCCCAGATCCGGCGGATGACCTCGGCGTCTGCCTCGGTGAAGGTGTCCTCGCCGAGCCTGGTGCCGACGAGCGCCTTGGGATCATAGCCGCAACGGAACGGGTCGTCGATGACGCCATCCTTGACCTTGTCCTCCTCGTCGCAAGCGGCAATGGCGGCGGCGGTGGCGGCGTCGAGCTTGGCCTTGGAGACGAAGTTGGTCGTGGCCAGCATCACGACCTGCGGCCAGAGGCTGGAGGGAACAAAACGGTGCCAGTTGATGGCGGGGCATCCCGAGAGAATCCCATCGTAGTCGTCGGGAAAGCGCTGCGCTTCCATGAGGCCCTGGCGGCCACCCGTCGAGCCGCCCACGAAATACGAGTAGCGGGGCGGCTTGCCGTAGAACGCCTGCGTGAGCGCCTTGCCGACCACGGTCATCTCGTGAATGCCCAGATAGGCGTTGTCGATGATGGCCTGCCAATCCTGACGCCCACTGGCGTCGAGCGCAAACCGGCCGCTGCCCCCCTCATGACCGGTGTCCGTCGCACCGGCGCTGAAGCCCTGCCTCACGGGCCCGCGCAGGCTGTTCGGGTGCCCGCCCAGAAACCCGCCGCCGCCCGTGCCCTGAAAGCGCCCGTTCCAATCGGTGAGGGGCAGCCCAATCCAGATCTTCACGCGATCCTGGGCCGGCGGATGGGTGACGACGGCCGTGACGCGGCACATGCCATTGGCGTCATCGACCTTGGCCGATTCAATGAGGGTGTTCGGCAGCGCCACGTTGGTCAAACTCTCACACGAACAGGCGGGCATGATGCCGGGATAGAGGGGCTGAAGCCCGGCTCCAATGACGCGGAGGGAAAGGAGACCCACAGCCAGCGTGAGAAGGATCCATGGACGCTGGATGGAAAACGGAAGGCTGATTCGGTGGTTGGTCATAGTTGACTGCTTTTATTCAGTTATCGTCGCGCTGGCAACCCTGCGCCTTTCGTCGGCTCTCCTAAAAGCAGCCGCCGGGAGACCAGCCACGTTCCACGTGGTCACGAGGCGGTTTGGATGACGAGGTGAATCGCGAAGGACCACCTCCTGACGTCGGCGGCTACTGGTAGCCGCCGACGTCACGTAGCCGCCGACGTCAGGAGGTGGTTTCCTTGGGGCGTGAACATCGAGCTGACCGAAGGGCTCGCGGCCCTGGATGCCCAGGCCGGGGCACCCGTGCGCTGACATTCATCCCGCAAAGCCATTCCGGAGGGCATCCCGCCAAGGCGCGAAGGCGCCAAGAAGGAAACCGCGGAGATCATATGACCTTAGAGATTGAACAAGCCGCCGGCGTGGTCGCGTCCCCAAAAACCAGGTGCAGCCACGACACTGGCTTTGCTTCCGGAGCGAGGGTTCCCGAGAACCATCAAATCGTGTCACCCGCGGATAATTACGGTTGTGGACTTGGTTTTGATGGGCACGGTATTCGTCGAGCCGCCGTCGTGAAAAAAGTGGATGGACCCATCCTCCAAATTCAACAAGGGTGGTTTCATTGGATGATCGGCAGGCTCCCGGAGCGTGAGCTCTGACAGCTCATTGATCCGCACGATGCTGTGATCCGCCAGTCGGAGCGAGGCGCGGCTTCTGTGTCCCGTCCTGAGCCGGTCACCGGTCCGAAGGATCGTGTTCGTCTGCGCGGGAGCCCATTGACCTGCGTTTCCCCTGGCCACTTCGACGATTCCCTGCAGGCTGAGAATGGTGGCTCCTTGCTGTGTCGAAGCGGCGATTTCCGTGGTGCTGGAGGAATCCGGGCCGGCCGGCTTGGGCGGGGTGGTTGAGGCCATCATGCGCAGGAAGGTGAAATCGTTCATTTGCATTCGGGGAGCCAGCGCGGTGGTATTGGTGACCGATTGATGGTTGCCCAGCACCAGACGGTAGGTGAACTCACCGAGGGGGAGACGTGAGAGTTCCAACGGGGTCACCCCAATCCGCTCCCCTTCATGCCACACCTCGGCACCCTCGGGATCGCTGCGGAGGGTGAGGCCGCCATATTGGCCGGCCCGGTAATTGAGGAGGAGCAGCAAGGAAGTCACCAGCAAGGTGCAGGCGAGGACCGCCACGGTGAGGAAAACGCCCAGGGCAACCTTGTTGCGCCGGACGAACTTGCCAAACCGGTAGCCCAATCCAGGCTTCATGGACAAGTGCAGTGGGCTGAAGCGTCTGCCCGGCGGCTTCGTTCGCCATTCGGCGCGTGGCCAGTCGGCGCAACTCGTCATAGACCAGAGTCAGGAGTTCCTCCGCTGCCCGCGTGTCGCCCTGCTCGAGGCGACCCAGAATCTGCGTGATCCCCGTCATGGATCGAGTCTGCGCCCAACGCGCCGGGATGGCGAGGTTTGAGTCGGGAGATTCGGCACCACGCGTGGCGCAGGTGGCCCAACGTGACCAAGCGCACTTTTAGATGCGGCGGGCTTGATCGGGCACATGGTTCCTTGAACGCTCAACGCTCCCATGGTGGTTCGTGGCTTCAGGTGTGCCGCGTAATGTTGCGGTAATGAAGATTGGCGCAGTATGGACTCCTGGTTGGGCAACGCCTCCGGCGGTCCTGCGGGCCTTGCGCCGGGCCTTTCCCCGCGGGCGGGTGGACGAGTTGGGAAGGCACTCCCGCATCGAGGTGGTGTATGAGGTGGAGATTCAGGACGGGCGCCAGCGGCGGGAGATCAAGATCACGCCGCGCGGCAGGATCGTGGAAGTGGAGAAGCCGTGAGGGTGCTGGTGGTCGAGGATTCGCCGCGGTTGCAGCGGGCCTTGAAGTCGGGCCTCGGCCGTGCCGGCTACGCGGTGGACCTGGCCGGAGCCGGCGAGGAAGGCCTGTGGATGGCGCAACAGCACGAGTATGACGTCATCATCCTGGACCGGTCGAGGCTGGATCGGGAGCTGGCGGCGCTTCTGCTGGGCCTGACGCTGGGAGGTCTTGTCCTGCTGGCCTTGATCGCCCTGCTAGTGCGATGGACGGTGCGGCACAGCCTGCGGCCCATCGGTCAACTGGCCGATCACGTCACCGCGATCAAGGCGGACAACCTGGGCCGGCAGTTTCCCGAATCCGCCTTGCCGCGCGAGCTGCGTCCGGTGGGAGCACAACTGAACTGATGATGACTACCAGCTTCCTTAAAACCTGTCTCCTCATCGCCGCACTTGCCCTCGTGGGCGTGGCCTTCTCCGTGCAACTCCGCAACCATCGATCACTCGAACATCGGTTGCAGGACCTGGAACAACGCATCGCCCCGGCCCCATCGGCGCCGGAACCCTCGTCGGCCCCGGAGCGGGGCTCCCCGAGGGCGGCTCCGTCGGCTCCGGACGTTCCCCGCATGGACATGGCCTCATGGGACCGACGACTGCTGCAGCTCGAGGAGGCTTTGGAACGCATGAATCGGGCGACCGAACATCGGATGGACCAGGGCGATCTGCCGCCGAGCCCGGAGAAGTTGGCGGAATGGGCCGCGCGCTTTGCCGACGTCTCCGCCAGCGACCGGGACCGCCTGGCGGCATTCCGGCTATTGCGCCGCAATGGCGGCATAAGCGACGGCCTGCTGGGCCAGGCTTTCGACTGGCTGCGAACCTCCACCAACGCCGGCACCCGGCGCGACATCCTTCGCCAAATGGAGGGGCTGTCCAACCCCGCCCTCAAGGATCCCCTGCTCAGCATGCTGGCCACCGAAACGTCCTCCGGCGTCCGCGAGGAACTGATCGAAAGCCTGCAGGCCTTCGCCGCCGATCCGGGTGTCGAAGCGCATCTGTGGGACCGGTTGCGATACGATCCGGACGACGACGTGCGGGAGGAGGCGGCCGATGCCCTGAGCGGGTACATCGACCCGGAGCGGGGCGCGGCGGATCCGCTGGTGCAGGAATGGCTGCAATACGTGGCCACCAACGACGAGGATTCCGACGTCCGCCGCGAGGCATCCCGGGCCTTGGGCATCGGAAGACGTTAGCCGGGCGTGGGAGCAGACGCGGGCGGAGTCATCGCTGGAACGGTCAAGACTTCCCGAGGTGTTGCCCATCAGGGCACCCAGGCCTTGAAGAAGTGGAATGAGGATGGGCCATTCGACGGGGTGAGGAAGTCGAATTGATAGGAGGGTGACTCGTTGGTCCAGATTGGAACCCAGTGTACCAGATTGGTGGATGCCTCGAGGATCACTTGGGCATAGGGAGGGATGTTGGAGATGCTGAGATGGGTCTGGCCTCCGGCGACCCCAACCACCCGCAACTCGAACGGACCTTGAACCGTGACGTCAACCGAGGCACGGGAGATGTCTCCAAACAGGTTGCTGGCCATCAAGGTGTAGCGGCCGGCTTGGGTGGTTTGCATGTCGGCAAGGACCAGGGAAGGGTGTGTGGCACCAGGCAATGCATTCGTCTCGTCAAACCACCACTGATACGACACCGGGTCGGAGGCCAGAACCACGGTTTCCATGGACAGGGTATCCCCGACGAGAAGGGTCCGGTCTTGGGGAAACATGGCGAACGTCGGCGCCTGGGGCAGGGAGGTGGTGACATCGAAGATGCGCAATCCATGCTGCAGGGTGGGCACATACACCTGCTGCCCCTGCACCACCATGGGACCGGTCACCGTCTCCACGCCGTGCAACGACTGCACCATGGACGGCCGCATCGGGTCCGTCAGGTCCACGAGCTGGATGGATTGCTCCGATGACAATGAATGATAGCCCAGGACATGGGATCCCATGCCCGCCACGTAGCGATACCTGGGAGCCGCATAGTTGGTCGGCGTCAGCCGAACCAGCGACGTTGGGTCGGACGCATCAATCACCGCCAGGGAATCAGGCATGTAGATCCGGCCCTCCGCCAGATCAAACTCCGGTCTCCACTGGTAGATCGTGTGGCTGCTCAGGAGATGGAACGTCGTGATGTCGCGGACGTCATACACCTCCACACGATCCGGCCTCGCGCCCCTCTGCATATAGGCACGGTGTTGCTCGATCTGAAACCCCATCATGTAGAGGAATCGATTGCTGGCCACAAGGGAGGGGTGAGCTGGGTCCGACACGTCGAACGCATAGACGTTCCCAATGTTCCCCGCCCACAGGTCGCCGGCTTCGCCCCAGGTGAAATCGATCCCGCCAGTCATCGGAATCTGCGCGCGCAAAGCCGGCTCGGAAGGATCGGACACATCCACGATGAAGAACCCAAACTGAGGCGACGCCAGGTATGCGGTGTCCTCGTCAACGTGAGTCCGGCTGACCGGATGCTCCAGCTCGAGGGACCCAACTTCGCTGGGACAACAGGCGTCGCTCACATCAAGGATGGTCAGTCCGTCATCATTGCGGGACAGGTAGGCCAATCCGTTTTGCACGACCACATGCCGGATCTCCTCCGAAGGGGAAAGCAGCCCTTCCTCCCCCGCCCCGCCCAAGGCCCCTCCCAGTTCCGGCCAGGATCCCACTTCACGGATCATGAATGCGGTCAGGACTTCCAGAAGGACCGGTTCACTCCAGACCACCCCAAAGGCATTGGATACCGAAGCGCGATAGGTTCCTACGTCCTGCTTGCCTACGCCCGTGAGCGCCAGCGTGGGGTCGTGCGCCCCGACCAGCAGGTTGGTTTCGTTGAAGTACCATTGGTAATGCAACTCCGCCGCACCCAAAGCCTCGACCTGGAAGGAAGCGCTCGCCCCTTCCGTGACGCGCTGCCCGACCGCCTGCTTGGCAACCACCGGTTCCGCGATCAAGGTGAGATGGGCCACGGCACTGGTCACGACGCCGAAGGCGTTGCTGATCCTGAGTGAATACCCCCCTTCATCGGGCAACTGGGCCAACGGAATGGACAGGAGCGAATTCGTGGCATCGGTCAGCACGTTGGTTTGATCCTTGAACCACTGGTAGGACAACGGCCAGGTGCCGGTGACGGTCGGGATCATCCACACATGCTCACCCGCATGGGCCGTGACGTCCCCAGGTGGCTCGATCAAGGTCGGCGGATTGGTGTCCAGCGAGGACCACTGCCACACATTCAATCCTTGCACACCATCGGCCTCATACAATCGGTCTCCCACCCATTCGAGGTCGAGCGCTTCCACGGTGGGAATGGTGCCGCGCCACTCGGGAGCCGTGGGATCGTGGATCGTGAACATGTGCACTTCACCGGTATCATGGGTCACGAGGGCGAGGTCGCCAAAGACATGAACTCGCAGGGCTATCCCCGGCGTGTCCACATTGGCCACCACAACGGGAAGGGCGGGATTGCCGACATCCACGACCGTCAGGCCCGCGAAGCCATCCGCGATCAAGGCATACCGCCCCAACAGACAAAGACCACGGGGAGGACTATTCTGCCCCGAACCAACCGTGACGCATTCACCAACCAGGAGACGTGTGCCGGGATCCCTGACATCGAGGATGTTCATGCCATACCGGTTCACATCAAAGGCATACGGACCCTGCAACTTGACGTCGTTCACACTGCCGGGCCATACCCAATGATATGGTTCAGGTTGAGCCGGATTCGCGATGTTCACCAGGGCGTAGGATCCACTCAGTGAGAGAACCACGGCGAGTCCATCCGCAACATCGAGTCGTGCCGGGATGCAGCAAGAGCCGCCATTGGGCCACTGGGTTTCACCGACCCGCAGCGGCATGGCTGGATCGGTGATATCGAGTATGTGCAGTCGGCTCCCGCTCTCAGCCACATAGGCGTAGGGGTGCTTCACCACTACATCATGGGCATCCTCCATTTCAACCACGCTTTGGCGGAGAGGGTGTGCCGGATCTGTGACGTCCACAATCTGCAAGCCCGCGGATCCCGCCGCCAAGTAGGCATGGCTCCCATCGATGTCCAGGCTCCCCACCCGTCCCGTCAACAACTCCAACGACAGCTTTAACTCCTCTGGAGCCGCCGCCCACTCAAATACCTGCACCCCAGCACGTCGGTCCAAAACGTAGGCACGGCCCTGGTCCAGATGAATGTCGCGCGGATCCTCCGTTGGCACGCTGACGTATTCGGCCACCTCGGATTCAATGATGCCAAGGAGATGCACCCCGTAGTTGGCTTGGACGGCGCCGACGATGGTTCCGAGCTGATAATTCAGAGTCTGGCCACCGACGACGTCCACCGCGATCAGTCCGTCCGGACTAAAGTTGGGAACATGCAATTCGAACGGGCCATAGGAGAGAATCTCCACGCCCGCGGGCGTTGCCAGAATGACATCGCTGCCATCCGCCGCGACCGCCGCGACATGGTTGGGTCCTGCCGAGGCCACCAGCCTTGTCACGAGGGAAGGTGCCGCGGGATCGGAAACGTCCACCACGTCGAACCACATTTGTGGAAAAAACAGTCCTTGAGCCATGTAGAGGTAGTCACCTTCGTGATCGATGGATCCGATCCGCACCCCCGGCATCCCCGGACCGACCGGGGCGGGCTGGGACGGGTCAGCCAGATCAAAGATCCTCACCAGGCTCGTTTGTGCGAAGTAGGCGAAGCCATCTTCCACGACGAGGTCCCTGACGTTGGTCAGGTCCGGGAGTTGTCCGGCCAGGACGGGATTGCGAGGATCGCTCACGTCCACGATGAACACGCCATGGGTGCCGTCCACGGCCACGTAGGCGCGTTCCCGGGCCACCCCCACCACCACAGCCACACCCGGCAGAGCGAACTTGGAGAGTGCCACCGGACGAAACGGCTCCGAGAGGTCCGCGATGACCAATCCTTCCTCAGCGGTGGCGATATAAGCCGTGTTGCTGACAACACATAGTCGGGAAGCGGACCCTGCGTAGAGGGATTCCGGCCAACGGCCGAGAAGAGGGTAAGGCCCTGGTGGGGTGGTCGCAGCGATACCGGCGATTTCAATTCCCATCCAAAGGGGAACCATCGCCATCCACCACCTGATGATCACCATGGTCATCGTCCGGATGACTTGCCCTTTCATGGTAGTAGCAAAACGGCTTCAGGGTTTACTCGAGCCGGACGCTACGACGAACCGTCACCCTTGGCAAGGCACATTCTACGAGCGCTGCCCACCTGACTAGGGCGCTTGACAAAGTCGGCACGGGCGCCTGTGGTGCTGGTTCTTGCTCTTGCTCTTACCCCTTAGCCGAAAAGAACGACCAACATGTTGTGGTTTTGCAGGAGCCCCTCACCCTAACCCTCTCCCGGCGGGAGAGGGAACAGCAAGCCACCCCAGGGTGAAAGGATCAGGGCAGCAGCCTCTCTCCGCGCGGAGGACAGGTCCCCGCTCGACTGAGCTCGTCGAAGGCCACTCCCGCCGGGAGAGGGCTGGGGTGAGGGGCCTTTGATAGAGTGCGATGTAGAGTGCTCTCCTCGCCCTTGGTTCACCTTGTGATCCAACCCGCTGCACCGCCTTCATTCCCCAGCAGCGTCTGGGGAATGACTTATTCTTACTCCTACTCTTACTCTGCAGAGGCGAGTAGGAGTAAGAGCAAGATGAAACCGGCAGGTCTGATGGCGACAACGTCTCGACTCGCCGACTTTGCCAGCAGCCCTGCTGGCAGTTGAGGGGGGATCCTCTTTGTCCCCCGCAGCGGCGCGGGGGCGCAGGGACGGAGAACAGGAGGAACGCGGCAATTTCGATGGATCTCATTCCTCCGCCTCCACGCAAGGCGTAAAGGACGGCGGCTCGGTTCATGGCTCAGGTTGTGTGGGCCTGGCTCGGGTGCAATCCTCCTACGCATGAACCGGACACTCTTCCGCCAAGCCGCCAAGGAGCGATCAAGAAACCCCCTTCAAATCTCTGCGCCTTGGCGCCTTGGCGGGAGAGTTTTCTTTCCCAATTCCCCGCAGGTCCACCGCCTCACGGCGGTGGCTACGTGTCCCGCGCCACCTCTCACTCCAGATAGACGCCGAGGGAACGAGGCGGTTCCCTCTTTGGCGCCTTGGCGGGAGAAAAAAATGAGCTTAGCGGGATGCTTTGGGCCAGCGTGCCACCGTGCCACGAAACCTGGTTGGACGTGGAGGCTCCCGATTCATGGGGAGCGGTGGCACAGGCCTTCCATCGGCTACGCCGTCCTCACGCGAACCGCGCCCAGGCCAACTGGTGCGCCTGGTGCCATTCCTGGATGGCGGCGCGGAGGTTGGCGGCGGCCTCCTCGAAGTCGCGCTTGAGCTGCGCCAGCTTGTCGCGGGAGGCCTCCAGCTTCTTCTCGGTGGCGCGCATGTATTCCGCCTTGCGGGTCTCCCAGGTCTGGGCGGCCTGGTGCAGCCGTTCCTGGGCCTTGTCGAGCAGGCGCTGGGTGGTCTCGCAAAGCCGGGTCGGCTTGGCGGCCAAGGCCGCCTCCAGTTGACGCTGCCGTTCGGCGATCTCGGCCAGCTCGATCTTCTCGACGGGCACGCGGCGCAGTTGGCTCACGATGCCGAGCTTGCTCAGCACCCAGATGGCCCACTTGGTCGGGTCGAACTGCCAGGGTTTCACCCCGTTGCGGTAGTCGTGCTGGAACTCGTGATGAAAGTTGTGATACCCCTCGCCAAAGGTGAAGAGGGCCATGAGCCAACTGTCGCGCGCGGTGCAACGGCTGGAGTAGGGACGGCGGCCGATCATGTGGCAGAAGGAGTTGATGCAAAAGGTCGAGTGCTGCACCAACACCACGCGCAACACACCGGCGATGAGCATCGCGCCCAGCGCGGAGGTCCAGCCGCCCCACAACCAGCCAATGGCGGGCACCACCCCCAGGTTCACGACGGCGCCGATCAACGGGAAATACTTGTGCTGCCACATGACCAAAGGGTCGGCCCTCAGGTCGGCCACATTGTCCATGGGCCGCTCCGGCCGCAGCTTGAACAACAGCCACCCCACGTGCGCGTAAAAGAAGCCCTTGGAAATGTCGTAGGGATCATCCTTGCCATCCACGTGCTTGTGGTGCCGGCGATGGTCCGAGCACCATTCCAGGGCCGACCCTTCAAAGGTCGAGGCGCCGAAGAGGAGCACCCCAAGCTTGACCGGCCAGTCGGCCTTGAAGGCGAGGTGGGAGAACAGCCGGTGATACCCCAGGGTGATGCTCAGTCCCGAGGCGGCAAAAAACACCGCGAACAGCGCCACCTGGAACCTATCCAAGCCAAAGCGCCAAAGGTAAAGTGGGACGCCGATCATCGAAATCAGCAGGGTGATCATCAGAAACAGGCTGGTGGGCCAGTTCACTCGGTCAATGGGTATTCTCGACATAACGTGTTCTGGTTCTTGCTCCCGGACGGGTCGGTCTCCGCTCACGGGAGATGCGCTAAAAGAAGCCAACATCGGGCCAAAAGCAAACCCAATTATCAGGATTTCTGCCCTTCAGCTCCCAGGTCCATGGCGGCGTGGACGCCTCTCGCGGGACCCAAGTCACCTCCCGGCGGGCAGGCCAGGTTTCGCCCCCACTTACCAATATGGCCGCTCTTTGGGCAAGCGTCGCGTCTCCGTACCCAGTTTTGTGTCCCTGCCCGGCAGCGAGCGGAGGATTACCGCACCGGCGGCGACGCGGCCGCCGTCCGTTCGTTCCTGCTCAGCACGCGCTCGGCCAGGGTCATGGCCCGCCCGATCGCCTGGTCCATGTCGAAATAGCGATACTCGCCCAGCCGGCCGCACGCCACCAGGCGCCCGATCGTGGCCGCGCGGGCCGCGTAACGCCGGGCCAAGGCCCGATGCTGCGCCACCGGCATCGGATATTCGTACTGGTCGGAATTCACCGGAGTGAACGGATGCTCCGAGGTCACCACAGTTCCCTTCGATCGATCCCGATCCTCCTGTGGCATGAGGTGCTTCCACTCGATGGAACGCAACGGTTCGTGCGGCTTGGCCTGCGGATGGTTCACCTGGACGCACGGTTGGCACAGGTCGCGGTCGGGCAGGTAACGATGTTCCCGCGTCTGGCCGCGATAGCCGAGGCGCCCTTCGTCGCACCCAAAGAATTCATCCAGCGGCCCGGTGTAGATCAGCGCCCGGCGCGCCCGGAACGCATCGCGTTGCTGCAGGTAATCCACGCCGCACTCGCAGGGGATGCCGGCCAGCATGCCTTCCATCATGGCGGCATACCCAAGGATGGGCAGTCCCTGGAAACGCTGGGTGGGCGTCAGCTCCCCCACCCCGGCGCGGTTGGTCCGGATGCGGCGGGCCAATTGCGGCTCCAGCTCCCGCGGGTCCATACCCCATTGCCGACTGGTATAGCCGCGGATGAACTGCTCGTAGAGCGCACGTGGCATCTGTTGCAGGCAGGCCTCCTCGAAGTTGCGTGGATCGCCGGCGGGCGCCTGTGATTCCCAACCGGGGAACTCGCCTAACCGATCGCTCTGCAGCGGCCAGGGGTGATACCTCCCTCCCGCGTAGCTTTGGATCTTCGCGCGGTAGGGACGAAATGGTGAAAAGCGATTCACAAAGTCCCAGATGCGCCTGGAGCTGCAGCGGAAATAATGCGGCCCATAGGCATGGACACGAATGCCGGAGGGGTGGAGGAAGTCGCGGACATTGCCGCCCACCGCGGGCCGGCGCTCGATCAGCATCACCTCGCGCCCCTGGTCCTCCAGGAGCCGCGCCACCGTGGCCCCGGTCAACCCGGTCCCCACCACCACGTAATCTGCGGTTGTCATGACGCGTTCACCAGGCGCCGTGTCGGCAACAGACCGCCGGGATGGTTTTCAACGCAATCTTCAAATCCAGCCACAAGCTGAATTGCTGCAGGTACTCCAGGTCATGAGGCATCATCGCCTGGGCGCTATGGTTGTCCGCGCGGGCCCGCACCTGCCACAGGCCGGTCAATCCGGGCCGGACCTGCGCCCGAAGCCGGCGAAATTCCGGATGCGGTTCGAGCATGAACTCCATGAGCGGCCTGGGCCCCACCAGGCTCATCTGCCCCATCACCACGTTCCAAAGCTGGGGCACCTCATCGAGGCTGGTGGCTCGCAGGAACCGGCCTATCCGGGTGATGCGGGGATCGTTGCCCGCCTTCAGGAGAAGTCCCTGCCGGGCCGCTTCGGCCTGGGCCTCGGCAAACTCCGGATCCCGCCCGGCGCGCATCGAGCGCAGCTTGTAGATGTGGAAAGGCACCCCCCGGTAGCCGGAACGGGTTTGGCGAAAGAAAACGGGCCCCGGAGAATCCAGGCGAATGAGACACGCAAGAAGCAGCAGCAACGGACAGAGCGCCACCAGTGCCGCCCCGGCAACCGACACATCCAGGGTTCTTTTTGCGGCCCATTGCCATGACTTCCCCTGCAAGGCCCAATCCTTGGCCTGCACCGTCATGGTATGCGCGCCTATCATGCCGGAGGGGTGCAATGCCTTGGAAAGTGGCAGGATATTCTGCCGTGTCAAGCATCGGTGGGCGGTGGTTACGGGTCTCCACATCGCTGCTGACAAAGTCGGCGAGGCGAGGCCTTGTCACCATCAGACCTGCCGGTTTCATCTTACTCTTACTCCTGCTCCGCAGAGGCGAGTAAGAGTAAGAATAGGTCATTCCCCAGACGCTGCTGGGGAATGAAGGCTGCGCAGCGGGTTGCGACACAAGGTGAAACAAGGGCGGCCAGAGCACTCTACATCGCACCCTATCAAAGGCCCCTCACCCCAGCCCTCTCCCGCAGGGAGAGGCCTTCGACGAGCTCAGTCGAGCGGAGAGTCGTCCTCCGCGCGGAGAGAGGCTGCTGCCCTGATCCCTTCACCCTGGGGTGGCATGCTGTTCCCTCTCCCCCCGGGAGAGGGTCAGGGTGAGGGGCCCCTGCATAACGACAACATGTTGGTCGTTCTTTTCGGGTAAAGGGTAAAAGCAAGAACCTGCGCCACAGGCGCCCCCTCAGGTCGGCAGCGCACGACCGGCCCTCACTTTTTTTGTTTCGGGCCCCCGCTTTTGCTTAAGCCCATGGTGGAGGCCTTCACCGGCTTCTCCAGACACATCACCAAACAGCGAAAAACCCGTCAGACGCCATGAAATCCAATCACTCACTCCCCATCACCATGCTCTGCGGACTGTTGCTGCTGCTGACCATGTCACACGGCCAGGCCGCAGGCGGGTTCTCCGATGTCGCCGGGCTTTCGATCGAGATCTCGCCCGATCCGGCGGCCGCAAGCGCTCCTCTTCTTTCCTATCACATGAACCTGGGCGCGGAGTTCGCCTGCGAGCTGCACAAGGAGGCCGATGCGTTGTCCCCACTCCTCCTGAGCCTCGCCTCGTCGGGAGAGCCCATGCAGCGAATGACGCTGTCCCACGTCTCGGAGGACCCCCAAGGCACCCGCTATCGCATCACGCTCGACAAGGTCCGGGTGACATCCATGGCGATGGGGGGCGGCAACCATCCGCAACGAGCCGTGGAAGTCGAGACGGTCAAGGTGACCTTCGACCGGATCGAGGTGACCTGCTTTGACCTGGACGAGAACGGCGGCATCGCCGGCGGATTGGCCGGGCGCTACGACGTGACCACCGGCCTTGGTGACGTGCGCATCCGCCCTCCTTTCCTGGTGACCATGATCCGGGAAGTGGGTCGTCCGGGCGTGTCGGTGTCGTGGCCTGCCGAACGCGGTCATCGCTATCAGATCCTCGGATGCGCCCAGCTCGGCGCCCCCTGGCAAGTGCTCCTGGAACACACCGCGACCGAGGATGGTCTCGCCACCGAACAACTTCCGACTGGCACACCCGCCCTGTTTGTCCGCGTCAAGGAAGTGGACTAACAGCCCGTTTAAGAAGTAGCCGCCGAGGGAACGAGGCGGTTTCTGGCAACCATCAATCCCCCAATTCCGCCTCGTCCCCCCGGCGGCTACTTGCCTTCCATACGCTTTTAAACGGACTGCTCAGCGGCGTTCCTGAAGGGCGCGAGTTCACCGTGCCTGAACAACCGGACCGTTGCGCGTTGGACTTCACGTTGTTCACCACGACAAAGTCCGCCGCCTCACGGCGGCGGCTACGGGAGGGCCACGGTCCAATGAGCAATCTACAATTAGCAATGCCCAGTTAACAATGAGGTCCAGATTGTTAACTGGGCATTTTTAATTGTTCATTTGTAATTGGGAGGCCGCAGGCTCATGCAGAGCTTCCGTCGCACCCAAAGAGAATCCCTCCCCACCGCCCACTGCCTTGGGATCCCCTTCCCGGATCCGGTAGAACCCATCCATGGCCACGCCGGTGACCTGCTGGGTTTCTCCGGTGGCCGGCCACCGGACTTCCACCTGCCGCAGCGCCGTGGCCGGTCCCAGTCCGATCTCCTGGCGCATGGGCGAAGCCCCGAAGCTGCCCCCGGAACCTACCGTCTTGTAGATGCTCCGTTCGCCCGAGGGCGTGTCCACCACCAGCCGGATACGGGCGCCCACCGCCGAGCGGTTGGAATCCACCCCTTCGAGCTTGAGGGTCACCCAATGGTTGCCGTGGCCGGGATTCTGGAAGAGCGAGCAACGATAGGAGTCGCCCGAGTAGGCCCCGCCCATCTTGATGTACACGTCCTGGTCCCCGTCATTGTCCAGGTCGCCAAACGCGACCCCGTGCCCCTTCTGGATGTGGCCGAAGCCGCCCGCCGTGGTCACGTCCTGGAACCGCCGGCCGCCGTCGTTGCGAAACATGCGGTTGGGAATCACCGTGCTCAGGCTGGGCTCCCCGGTGCCCACGTAGAAATCGAGCCAGCCATCGTTGTCCAGGTCGCCGTAGTTGGCCCCCATGGCGAGGAGAATGTGATCCACGCCGGCCTCCTCGGACACATCCTCAAAGGTGCCGTCGCCTCGGTTCCGGTAAAGGCGGGCCCGCTCCTGCCTCACCGGTTGATCCAGATAATCCGCCACCACCGCGGCGGCGCCGCCCGTGCCGTAGTCCGACACGAACAGGTCCAGCCACCCGTCGTTGTCAAAGTCAAAGAACCAGGTGGGAAAGCTGTTCATCGGGGCCCTCACACCGGCCCGTTCGGCTTCATCGTGAAACCGCCAACCGGCACCGTCCGGCGCCGGACCGTCGTTGCGGAGGAGCATGTTCATCCCGCCCATGACCGATAGGAACAGGTCCGGGCGCCCGTCGTTGTCGTAGTCGCCGCTGGTCACGCCCTTGACGAACTCGACGACGGCCACACCGGACGCTTTGGCGCATTCGGTGAACGAGGTGCCGCCGTTGTTGCGATAGAGTTCACATGGATGCACGCGGCCGCTGGAGGATTCGTTTCCGATGAAGAGGTCGAGCCAGCCATCCCCATCAAAGTCCAACCATGTGGCCGTCTGGGTGGGATGCAGGCTCAACAGGCCAACCTCCTCGGTCACGTCCGTGAAGGTGCCGTCGCCGTTGTTGCGAAGGAGTGAATTGGGATGACGCCCCACCGCGCCCAGCCAGGCGCCGCGCGGGATGAAGACATCCGGCCAGCCATCGTTGTTGTAGTCGGCCTGCAACATGTTCAGACCTCCCACCAGGCCCGCCAACCCGGCCTCGGCGGTCCGTTCGGTGAAGGTGCCGTCGCCCGCGTTTCGGAACACGCGCAGTTGCCCGGTCAGACTCCAGTCCGAGACCATGACATCCAGGGCTCCGTCCTGGTCGAAGTCCTCAAGCACCACCCCTCCGGCCAGTCCCCCGACATCCAGCCCGGTCGCCCCCGCCATGTCGGGAAAGGGTTTGATGTCGTACTCGGAGGCGAAGATGCGCGGCGGCAGACGCCAGGAAGGCGGCACCTGGTCGGGGTATTCACCCAGTGTCATGTAGGCGAGATTCAGGAGCCAGATGGCGGTGAGATCCGAACCGTCACGCTCGAGATGTTCTTCGAGCAGGGTGATGGCCCCCCTGGATCCGCGGGGCAACTGATGCACCCCCCCGCTTTGGATCGGGACCAGGCAGGACTGACTGGTGTGATTGGTCAGGCAGTTCTCCTGCTCGCCCATGCGGAGGTAGCACAGCGCCCGCAGGACGCGGAGTTGTTCGATTTGCCTGGGGGAGTAATCGAGGCCCAGCCGGCCCGCCTCCTGTTCCGCATGCTCAAACTCCTCCAGCGCAGTGGCACTGTCACCCGCGCGAAGCCGGTTCAGGGCAAGTTGCACCTGCGCGTTGACCACCTCCGCCGGCAACCGAGCCTCGGCCAACTCGCTCTTCCAATACCCGATCATGTCCTGGCTCGAATAGGCATACTCCATCGGATTGGCCTCCGCCTCCCGCCGCAGCCGGTCCAGCATGGCCACCATCCTCTCGGTGCTGGCAGGAAGCGGCACCGTGGAGGTCACGACCGGGGAGGAAAGCACAATGCCGCAAAACGGGTCCGCCTCCGGCGCCTGAATCTTCGGGAGCGACGGGGGCGGCGTCTGCGCCACAGGGAAGGTCGGCGTGTCCTGCTTGGGATCCGGGCCCGCCAGCGACAAGTAGAGGACACCGCAGATCACCGCACAGAGGGACCAGCCCAGGACCACCTTGAACCGGGGCATGGAACGAGAGGAGGAAGCGGGTGGATGATCCGAACTCGACCGGGGGCCGTGTCGCACACCACCCGCCGCGCGCTTTTTAGGAGCTTGCCTGCGACGGGAACGACTCATTCGCAGGCAACCTACAATGCGTGACTAGAGCAGCATTGCTCCCATGAGGACGATATGAGGACGATCCTTTTGCATGACGCATGCATCAAGTGCCTTCAACGCCGGGACAGCACCGGCTCACGTCACAACGAACCATGCGCAGAGGCGCGTCAACAGGGCGCTTTCTTCGGATGCATGATGTCCATCGCCACGCAACAGACTCATCGCCGCGCATGAATGTCATGGCGGGCGTGACTGAAAATGTTTCTCGATCGTTTCCACAACGTGACGCGATTCGGGCGAGCCGTCGGCACAATCTTGCTGCAACAAGGAACCTGCCCGACGAACACGCTCCCCGCACGGCTCCTCCCGCCACGGTACACGTAGCCACCGCCGTGAGGCGGTGGACCCCTTCGTGGCCCTCAACGTCAGAATCCACGCCCTCACGGGCGTGGCTACGTGTCCCGCGCACACGCTCGAGTGCACCACAAACGGAAGGCTCGGGATGAGGTGCTGTGATGTGATGTGCGGTGTCCACGGCCTTGTCCACACCCAAACAGCCCCGCAGGGAAGCCGGTTTTGGTACGGATCCAGCTACTACTCCATGGAGCTTAAAGGGACCGAAGGGGCCCGGACCACGTTTCGGTGAGGCGGGTCCGGCCCGGTTGTCTCGCATCGTAGTCGAAACTGGTTCTGCGCCTACAGGGCTTAACACGTTCATATCATGCAACCCATCTCTGCCTGCCAGTGGGCGACAGCGCTTGCGCAGTCCCTCCATGCTGGTCTTGTCCGGGATCATCCACGCGCTTGCGCGGAAGCCCGGGACGCTTCCGAGGCGTTGATCCAATCGGCTCATACACTGAATGACTGGGCCCATTCGCTGCGTGAGGGGGTCGATCTTTCACGAGAGGCTCAAAGCAAGGCTCGGACCCAGCTCGAATCCAATCTGCACAAGCTCGCCTGGGCTGCCACCACTGACGACGCGGAAGACTCAGCCCAGGCGGTTCTGGAAGGGGTCCGCTCCGTCAGGGTTTTCGAAGGACAACCGATCCCTGAAATCACCGCCCTGATGGAAGGCAGCCGGGCCTGGCCGGAAGCCACCCGCAATGCGGCGGCCTACGAGCTGGCTCGCGTCTCGAGCGCACTCAAGGAAACCTCCAGCCGGGTTCTGATGAAAGCCCTCGAGCTCGCCCAGGAGCAGGTCGAATCGCTGCCGACCGAGCCGCGCGCCCGCTTCAATCTCTGGCGACCACTGGCAGTTGTGGGATGGCTGCTGCTGGCGGGCACCTTCGTTCGCATTCCGATCCATCCAGGCAGAGCCCATCGGGAGGCGGTGCAGCGGAACGCCTGCATTCCCAACCTGATCATGCTCGACTCGGCAAAGGCCACCTGGCAGATCGAGAAGCGCCAGCCGGACACGGCGGTGCCGGACTGGGCCGATATCGTGGGACCGAAGGGCTACATGCGCGACATGCCGGTCTGCCCCAAGGGCGGGCAATACAGCCTGAACGCCCTGACCACCAAAGCACGATGCGGCCTGCACGGAACAGGGCCATCGCTGGCAACGCCAGGCGGGCGAAATTAAAATTGGGTGGCCCGAAGAGTTCGAGCCAGATGGCCACTTGCTCTTTCTCTTTACCCGAAACGAACGACCCACATGTTGTCGTTTTACCGGGCCCCCACCCTGACCCTCTCTCAGGGAGAGAGGGAACAGCATGCCACCCAAGGGTGAAGGAATCAGGAATTCAGCCTCTCTCCGCGCGGAGGACGGGCCGCCCTCTCCCGCCGGGAGAGGGTTGGGGTGAGGGGCCTTTGATAGGGTGCGATGTAGAGTGCTCTGTCCGCCCATGGGTCTCCTTGTGTCGCAACCCGCTGCGCAGCCTTCATTCCCCAGCAGCGTCTTGGAAACAACGTATGCTTGCTCCTACTCCTGCTCCTACTCCTGCTCTTACTCTTACTCTTACTCCGCTCCTGAACCAGCAGTTGAACGACATCTTGCCATCACCCATTTCCAATCACACCCCATGCCAATCGGCGCCCGATGATTTGACTGTCCCGCCGGCGCGGGCCGTGGGAACATGGTCGGGAACCATTGATTCCCCATGAGCCCATCTTCCTCTCTTCTTTCCCGTCGTGAGTTTGCCAAGACCACCGTGCTGGCCGGGGCCACCATCGCCTCAGGCGCACTCCACAGCCCGGCCGCCGAGCCGCACGCGCGCGTGCGGGTGGGGGTCATTGGCTGCGGCAGCGTCTCAGGCTCCTACCTGCCCACCCTGGTCCAATCCCCGCATGCCGAGGTTGTCAGCCTCTGCGACATCCGGCACGAGCGGGCCCTCGAGCGGGGGCGCCGCTTCAAGGTCGCGCGCACCTATCCGAACATCGGCGAGATGCTCGCCGGCGTCCCCTTCGATCTGCTGGTCAACCTCACCGACATGCAGGAGCATGAGCATCTCAACCGCCAGGCCCTGGAAGCGGGCAGGCACGTCTGGAGCGAGAAGCCGATCGCCAACTCCCTGGCGGCGGGCCAGGCGCTCCTGACCCTGGCCCTGGACAGGAAGCTGCGCCTGTGGGGAGCGCCCATCACCGTCGAGAGCCCGCAGTTCGCATTCATGTCCAGGCAACTCCAGGGTGGCCGCCTGGGTCGCCTCGCCGCGGCTCATGCCCACTACGGCCACGAGGGCCCGGGATGGTCGGCCTTCTTCTACGAGACACTCGGCGGTTCCATGCCCGATCTGGCTGTCTATAACCTCACCTCCCTGACCGGCCTGCTCGGTCCCGCCCGCCGCGTCGCCGCGATGCTCAGCATCGTCACGCCGGAACGCACCGTCGAGGACAAGGGACGCATCCAGGTCGAAGCCGAGGACAACGCCATGCTCCTCATGGACCACGGCCACGGCGTCATTTCTCACGTGCAGTCAGGCTTCAACTATTTCAATCCTCACGGCCATGACGGCCGCAACGAGACACGCTACTCGATCGATGTGGTCGGTTCGGGAGGCTACATGGGCATGGTCGGCTATGATTGGGCGCCGCTCGGGGTGGACCTGGCCACGCACGAGGCCCGCGAACTCAAGCGCCACGTCGTGGACGACCAAGGCTACGCCTGGCAGAACGGGGCCGCCATGGCCGCGGCGTCCCTGGTCACGGGCAAGGAGATGCGCGTCACCCCCGAACACGCGCTCCACGTCCTGGAGATCATGGTCGCCGCCCGAGAATCCCAGGCCACCGGCCGCCGCATCGATCTCACCTCCACCTTCAAGTGGCCGATCGCCCCCAATGGAGGCGAAGACTAGCCCCACCGCCCACCGCCCACCGCCTGTGAAGAGTCATCCGTTCCGCTACTGCGGAACCACGAGGCGAACGCAGCGGATGCGAGTTCCCTCACATGGGATTCCTCCCGCTTCCGGATCCTCCCGCCAAGCCGCAAAGGTGGGAAGTCCGTGCCTTTGGTCCTTCTGTTTATGGGTGACCCCAAAGAAGACGCTTGAACCGTACCATGCAACAACCCCTCACCCCTGCCCTCTCCCAGCGGGAGAGGCCTTCGACGAGCTCAGTCGAGCGGAGACCCGTCCTCTCCGCGGAGAAAGGCCCTTGCGCTCATCCCACTCACCCACCCCAGCTCGCTGTTCCCTCTCCCTACGGGAGGGTCGGGGTGAGGGGCCACTTCGAAAGTGATGCATTCTCTCCCGTTTAAGCGGAAGAGGAATGTGTTCACCCTGCCCTTGATCTTACTCATGCTCGTATTCCTTTGGGCCACCCACCTTTGATCACACTCCCGCCTCGGTCCCCCTTCTCATCACACTCGCCATTCCTCCCCCGGACGCCTACACTCCCCGCCATGCCCAGGTGTCCGGCTTCATCCATCCTTGCCCTGATTGCTGCAGGTCTTCTGGCGGGCTGCGGGAATGAATCGACCCAGGCGGATCGCTTCCTCGCCCTGATGAACGCGGGGAAGAATTACCTCGACCAGGGCGACGCCACCAATGCCCTGGCCACCTATGCCCAGGCCCTGCAACTGGCGCCGAACGATCCCGATCTCCATCTGAACATCGCCAACGGACATCTCCTGGCCGGCCACGCTGAGGATGCCACCCACGCGGCTGACACGGTGCTGCAACTGGAACCCCATTCCGCCGCCGCCTATTTCATCAAGGGCTCCGCCCACCTGCGCCTTGCCCAATTCGAGGAGGCGGTGGAAGCGTTGGAGAATGCGAAGACCATCGACCCGGGCGAGACCGCCACCTGCTTCCAGCTTGGCCGGGCCAGGATGGGCCTGGAACAATGGACCGAAGCCATCACCGCGTTCCAGGCGGGGCTGGCCCTGGACCCCAACCGCTTTCACTCGGCGGCGCGCTACCTGATGGCCCAATGCCTGATCCGCGCCGGCCGGCAACAGGAGGCCGAGGAAGCGCTCGCCCTGCACCAGGCCAACGTCATCGACGGCGGCCCCGCCACGGGCGCCGCCTCCTTCGAGCGCAGCCCCTACACCCGGGCGCGCGTGCCCTTCCGGCTGGATCAGCCGGAACAAAAGGGCATCCGCATGAAGTTCGCCGACGCGACCACGCAGGCGTTCGGTGCAGCCGCCACGGGTTACTCCGGCCCGACCGGCGTGATCGATGTCAATCATGACGGCCGCAACAGCCTCTTCGTCCGTGAACAGTCCGGCGGCTTCCGCCTCCTTTGGAACACCAATGGAACCTTCCATCCCGACGGGAGTTCCCTTCCCGCACGCGCCGAGGACCCCTATGACATGATGCTCGTCGGGGATCTGCAGAACGATCGGTTCGAGGATGTCATTGTGCTGGGCGCCACAGGCAGCCGCCTGTTCCGCTTCGCCACCAACGGGGTGGTCATGGATGGGACGTCCACCAGCGCGCTCTCGGGACTGCAGGCGCGCGACGGCCTGCTCATGGACCTCGATTTCACCGGCAAGCTCGACCTTGTCGCCTTGACCCCCGAAGGGCATCAGGTGCAGGTCCGGCGCCAGTCCAGCCCCCTGCTGTTCACCAACATCACCGAAACCGCCGGCATCCCCGACACGCTTCGCAACGCGCACACGGTCGTGATGACCGACTGGAACCGCGACGAGATGATGGACCTGATCATCGGCCGCACTGAAGGACCACCGCTGCTGCTGGAAAAGCAACGGGGCGGGCCGCTGGTGCCGCGCGCCCAGACCAACTGGCCGTCGGGCGCGGTGCTGGTGTCGGGCGACTTTGACAACGACCTGCGCCCGGACCTCGTCGTGCGCTCCGACACCTCGCTCAGCCTCTGCTTCAACGGCGGCGAGCGCAGGGAAATCCCCGTGCCACCCGACGCGGTCATTCGTCAGTTGATCGCCGTGGACCATGATCAGGATGGCTGGCTGGATCTTTGGGCCATCGGCAAGGGTGCGCATGCCTGGCGCAACCTTGGCCAGGGCGGGTTTGAGGAGCAGACCGCCAAGCTGGGCCTCGACACGTTGTCCGCGACCGGGATCAGTGGGGTGCGATTCGCCGACTTCGACGCGGACTGCGACTCGGATGTCGTGGTCGCCCTGGCTGGCGGTGGTTTGCGCTACCTCCGCAACGATGGCGGCAATGCGAATGCGCAGGTCAAGGTGCGTCTGGTGGGGAACCGGTCCAACGCCAGCGGCATCGGATGCAAGATCGAGATCGAAACCGGCCGCTTGCGCCTCATCCGCACCGTCCACAGCCTGCCCGTTGAGGTGGGTGTGGGTCGGCATCAGACGCTCGATTCGTTTCTGGTGCATTGGTTCAACTGGCCGCAGGGCTCCGCGCAGGTGCCTGTCGATTGCCTGGAACCGCTCTTCGCCCTGGAGTTGACCATCCAGGAGGGATCCTGCCCTTACCTCTACGCCTGGGACGGCAAGCAGTTCCGTTTCGTGACGGATATCCTGGGCGCTTCGCCTCTCGGCCTGCCCCTGACAGAAGGTCGCCGCGTGGCTTCCGACCCGGAGGAATGGGTCTGGATCGGCAACGAGGCATCCTTCCCCCCGCGCGGCGGCTCCTACCAACTTCAGATCACCGAGGAACTGCGCGAGGCGCTCTACCTGGACCTGGCCCGCTTGGTCGTGGTGGACCATCCTCCCGGCACCGAGGCGCACCCCATCGACAAGCTGCTGCCGGACGGACCGTTTCCCGAAGGCACGCTCATGACGCTGCACCGCGAACATCCGCTGCGTCAGGCCACGACGCTTGACGGCCGCGATGCCACCGCGCGGCTGGCCAAGGTGGACGGCCAACGCCTCTCACCGCCCGCGCTGCGTCCGCCGCAGTTGCGCGGCCTGGCCGAACCGCACGGGGTGATCCTGGATTTCGGACCACTCGACGCCGAGCGCCCGCTGGTGCTGGTGATGAATGGCTGGCTCCGGTTCGGCGGCGGCATGGCCAACATCGCCGCCTCCCACGATCCCACCCTGCCTTTCCCGTTCCCCGTCCTGGAAATGGAAACGGCGCCCGACCAATGGCGGCCGGTCGAGGTCACGGTCGGCGCTCCGGCCGGCAAGACCAAGACCATCGTCGTGGAGCTGGACGGCAAACTGGCGACAGGCACGCGCCGCCTCCGACTGATCCAGGCCTTTGAGATTCATTGGGACCGCATCGCTCTCCTGGAACGACAACCCGACGCCGCCACCCAGATCACATTTGTCCCGCCCACTTCGGCAGATCTGCATTGGCGGGGATTCAGCCCCCCCATGGAGCTTCCTTCCAACTGGCCCATCACGCCGGACTACAACGTGGTGCATGCCGACTCGCCCTGGACCCTCATCCCCGGCGGATGGTGCACGCGCTATGGCGATGTGTTGGAGCTGGTCTCGGAGCGGGATGAAGGATTGGCCATCGTGAACAGCGGCGACGAACTCACGCTCACTTTCCGGGCGGACCTTCTCCCCGCCAAGCCGAAAGGGATGGTTCGTGACTTCTTCCTTCTGGCGGACGGCTGGGACAAGGACTCGGACTTTCACGTGATCGCCGGCTCGCGGGTGGAGCCTCTGCCCTTCCACGGCATGGACGACCAGCGCTACGGCCGGGAACCGCGGCCTCTCTTCCCCAGCGACGCATTGCATCGTAAATACAACACCCGCTGGGTCGAAGGCCGCGTCCTGCGACGCACCGTCGCACTGCCCAAGCCGCCATGGAACACGTCGCCACCGCCGTGAGGCGGTGGACCCCGTCGTGATGCGCGTCGCCACCGTCGTGAGGCGATGGACTCAGTCCTGTTGCACGTAGCCACCGCCGTGAGGCGGTGGACTCCATCGTGGTGCAGATCGCCAGAATCCACGCCCTCACGGGCGTGGCGACGTGTCGGGCCCCATGCTCCCCGCCCTGCTCCTCCCGCCGCGCATCACGTAGCCACCGTCGTGAGGCGATGGACTCAGTCCTGTTGCACGTAGCCACCGCCGTGAGGCGGTGGACTCCATCGTGGTGCTCATCGTCGCCATCTGCGCAGGAATGGTGGTAGCATCGCACAATCATGCCGACAGGATCAGCGGCCACGCCCCCTTGGACCATCCAGGATGAACCAAGCTTGACATCCTCATCCCGATTCATTGTGATGACCGCAGCCCACCTTGGGTGGCATCGGCATCGCCAGACGGATGTCGCATGCAAACGGGATGACTCCTCGGGAAACAGTGATGCATCGAAACCGTCCGGGCACGCATTTCAAGCCCAGTCGTGAAACCTCTCCTCCCTCCCAAATGGAGCCGTTCCCTTCCACGATGCGCCGAAAACGTCCGAGCCGCCACACCTCTCACTCCCCCTCACCATGCATTCCAAGAAAACACGCCTGATGCCGAAGCCAGCCCCAACCCTGATGAACGTCCTGGCGGGATGCCTGTCCGTCTTCAGCGCCCACATCGCCCTCGCCGCCGACGCGATCCCGGGTCGGGATGCCGTCAGTGCCGTTCACCGCGCCCACTTGCCCATGCCCAATACGGAGCGCCCGACCCTGATCACCTATGATGCCAGGAATCCCGAAACCCATTTCCCGCCCATCCCGCAATTGCGCCCCCCGGCCGGGGCACCCAACGTCCTGATCGTGCTGATCGACGACGCCGGTTTTGGCTCGTCCAGCGCGTTCGGAGGCCCTTGCCAGACGCCGACCCTGGAGAAGCTCGCGTCGGGCGGATTGAAGTACATCCGCTTCCACACCACGGCACTGTGCTCCCCCACGCGCCAGGCCCTCTTGTCCGGGCGCAACCATCATTCGGCGGGGATGGGTGGCATCACCGAGGTCGCCACCGGGGCGCCAGGCTACAGTTCCGTGCTGCCCAACTCCATGGCGCCGTTGGCCATGACGCTCAAGCTGAACGGCTATTCCACCGCCCAGTTCGGCAAGTGTCACGAAGTGCCGGTCTGGCAAACCAGCCCGGCCGGGCCCTTTGATGCCTGGCCGACTGGCGGCGGCGGGTTCGAATACTTCTACGGTTTCATCGGCGGCGAGGCCAACCAGTGGTACCCGACCCTCTTCGAGGGAACCACCCCGGTCGAACTCAAGAAAACGCCCGAGCAAGGGTATCACCTGGTGCCGGACATGACGGACAAGGCCATGAAATGGATCAGCCAACAGAAGTCTCTCATGCCGGACAAGCCCTTCTTCGTGTATTTCGCGCCCGGCGCCACCCATGCCCCCCACCATGTCCCCAAGGCGTGGGCGGACAAATACAAGGGCAAGTTTGACCAGGGCTGGGACAAGCTGCGCGAGGAGACCTTTGCCCGGCAGAAGCGGTTGGGCGTGATTCCCGCCGACTGCAAGCTCACGCCGCGCCACAAGGAGATCCCCTCCTGGGAGGAAATGCCGCAGGCCTTGAAGCCGGTGCTGATCCGCCAGATGGAGGTCTATGCCGGCTTCATGGAGTACACCGACCACGAGGTCGGCCGCCTGGTGGACGGGTTGGCGGAACTGGACATCCTCAACGACACGCTCATCTATTATATCGTCGGGGACAACGGCGCCTCCGCCGAAGGCACACTCAACGGAGCCTACAATGAGATGGCCAACTTCAACGGGCTGGCCTCGCTGGAGACGCCCGAGTTCCTCACCGCGCGGCTCGACAGGCTCGGCGGCCCGGATTCCTACAACCATTATGCCGTTGGCTGGGCCCACGCCCTCAACACCCCCTACCAATGGACCAAGCAGGTCGCCTCCCATTGGGGCGGCACGCGCAACGGAACCGTCATCCACTGGCCCAAGGGCATCCAGGCCAAAGGCGAAATCCGCTCCCAGTTCCACCATGTCATCGATGTCGCCCCCACCATCCTCGAGGTGGCGGGCCTGCCCCAGCCCGATTCGGTGAACGGCATCCAGCAGTCACCCCTCGAAGGGGTCAGCATGCGGTATTCCTTCGACGCGCCCGACGCCGGGGAGCGCCACGAAACACAATACTTCGAGATGTTCGGCAACCGCGGCCTCTATCACAAGGGCTGGACCGCCGTCACCAAACACCGCATCCCCTGGATTCTCATGGGCCAGAAAACCGTGCCGCTCGATGATGACGTGTGGGAACTCTACTCCGACAAGGACTGGACCCAGGCCGACGACCTCGCCTCACAGATGCCGGAGAAGCTGCACGCATTGCAGCGGCTCTGGCTGATCGAGGCGACCCGCTACAAGGTGCTGCCCATCGATGATCGGACAACTGAAAAGATGAATCCCGACACCGCCGGGCGACCGGTCCTTGTCCGGGGCAAGACGCAACTCCTGTTCGGCGGCATGGGACGCCTCTCGGAAAACTGCGTGCTCAGCATCAAGAACAAGTCCCACTCCGTCACCGCCGACATCGAGGTGCCGGCCACCGGAGCCGAGGGCGTCATAGTGGCCCAGGGCGCCAACATCGGCGGCTGGAGCCTCTACGCCACCAAGGAAGGCAAGCTGAAATACTGCTACAACCTGGCCGGGGTGAACCACTACTTCGTGGAGTCCGCCCAGAAGCTCCCCCCAGGCGCACGCCAGGTGCGCATGGAGTTCGCATACGCCGGCGGTGGCCTCGGCAAGGGCGGCACGGCAACCCTTTTCGTGGACGGCCAACCCGTCGGCAAGGGAACCATCCCCATGACCCAGGCCATCGTGTTCTCCGCCGATGACGGCTGCGATGTGGGAGAGGACTCCGGCGCCCCGGTCTCCCCGGACTACGGCGCGGTCGGCAACCGGTTCAACGGCGAGGTCAAGGGCGTGCTCCTCTCCATCATCGATGACCCGAACAATGCCGATCACCTGGTCAACCCCGAGGACGCCATCCGCTCGGCGCTCGGCAGGCAGTAAGGGATCGGGTCATCCACGCATTATGATGAACTTCCAATCCATGCGACGAATGCAGGCCCGTGCCTGGCTCGTGCTCGGCCTGAGCGTCATGCCCGCCGCCAGCTTGAAGGTCACGGACTGGCTGACGCTGGGCGCCGGTCTCAACGCCATGTTCGGTTACATGAACACCGAGATCGGAATCCGCACCGGGGCGCCGGGAGACGGTCAGTTGACCCTGCAGGATGAAACCTGGGGCTTCGGCGCCAACGCAGGGGTGATGTTGGAACCGCGCGAAGGCACGCGTGTGGGCGCCACCTACCTGTCTCCTGTGGACTTGGACTTCGAGGATCGACCGGAGTTTTCCAACCTGGGCCCCCTGGGCGGCGCCATCTTTGCCAGCCCACCGCGGCTGGACCTCGGGCTGACCGTGCCGCAAACCGTCATGCTCAGCGCCTACCACGAGCTGTGCACCAACTGGGCCATCCTGGCCAATGTGGGATGGCAAAACTGGAATGAGTTCGGTCGCGTGGATGTGGGCGTGGATTCCGCCACACCCACCAGTCTGACGACGGACCTGCATTACCAGGACACCTGGCACGGCGCGTTGGGCGCCCAATTTCGGGCCTCCGAAAAGTGGCTGCTCTCGGCCGGCTTTGCCTACGACAGCTCGCCCATTGACGACGAACACCGCACGTTGTCGCTGCCGGTCGGAGAGACCTATCGCATCGGCGTGGGTGCGCAGTGGGCATTGAAGGAGTCCCTCCACTTGGGTTGGGAGCTGCCTACGAGTTTCTCTGGGCGGGTGACATGGACGTGACTCAATCCTCCCCTTACCGCGGCACCGTCTCAGGCAGCTATGAGGAGAGCTGGTTCTCCTTCTTCGACGTGACGCTGGCGTGGCGGTTTTAAAGTGCGTCTGTGGTCGTCGTGCCGCCTCTTAAGAAACTCGATGTGCAACGTGTTGGAGTTAAGGGCTGGCCCTAAAGCACGACGAAATCGAAGGCCCCTCACCCTGGCCCTC
>Ga0302046_10000261_pt1 | contig 55628 bp, 39 predicted proteins | sample RVTome_11_FD_200261 | JGI IMG/M metagenome (GOLD analysis project Ga0302046, IMG submission 200261) | Soil microbial communities from uranium-contaminated site in the Upper Colorado River Basin, Wyoming, United States - RVT147D111 (version 2) ...
CGACGTCGATGTCGCCGTCGCCGTCGAGATCGGCGGCGGACACGTCGTGGGCGCCGTCCGCCTCGGTCGAAACGAGTTGCTCGGAACCGAAGAACGTCTCGCTCGTGGCGTCGTACTCGTACAGCGCGATCTTGTCATCCCCCGACGAGGCGGACAGCACGTCCAGGTCGCCGTCCATGTCGACGTCGGCGGCGAACAGGCGCTCCACCGAGTCCGCTGCCGTGGTGATGACGTGCTCGCTGAAGCCCGGGGGGGTCTGACCGTCGTTCTCGTACCACGCGATCGTGTCGTCTTCCCTGTAGGCCGCGAGCACATCGACGTCGAGGTCGCCGTCCGGATCGAAGGCGCGCACGAACGTGGCATTGGGCGCCGAGGCCGCGATCTCGTTCGCGACGAAGGTCGGCGCCGTGGGAACCGGGTTGTCGAACCACACGACGGGAGTCCCGGAGCGGGCCGCCAGGACCTCGGCGGCGCCGTCCATGTCGAGATCCGCCGTCGTCAGCGACAGCGCGCCGCTGGCGGTCGTGGCAATGACGTGCTCGGTCGTCAGGCTCGGCTCGCCGGCGACGCCGTCGTTCTCGAACCACGCCAGCTTGTCCTGGGTCTGGGTGGTCCCGGTTCGCGCCGAGATCGACACGACGTCGAGGTGGGTGTCGCCGTCGACGTCGGCCACATGGACCCCGTCGGCGCTCACGGTGTCCGCCGAGATCACGTTGCGCGCGAAGGTCGGGGGAGTGCCGACCTGGTGCTCGTACCACGCCACCGTGTCGTCTCCGGAGGACGCCGTCACGACGTCGTCGTCCCCGTCGCCGTCGAGATCCGCGGCGAAGACCGCGCGGGCCGTGATCGCGGTGTCGGAGACCAGGCGCTCGGTGAATCCGGGTCGAGTGCTGCAGCTCGGGGGAGTGTCGCAGTCGTTCTCGAACCACAGGATGCTGTCGTTGCCCGATGAGGCGGCAACGACGTCGAGGTCGCCGTCGCCGTCGAGATCCCCGGCGTGAACGGAGTTCGCGAGGTCCGCCGTCGTCGTCAAGACGTGCTCGTCGAACGCGATAGCCGCCATCCCGTCGGTGCCGCCGACGGCGGGACGCTGCTCGTACCACGCGACCTTGGCGTCGAGTCTCGAGGCGGACAGGATGTCGGTGTCGCCGTCGCCGTCGAGATCGGCGGCGAATACCGAGGCCGCCCCCAGCGCGGTGACCGTCACGACGTGCTCGACGAACACCGAGGACAGCTCCTGGCCTTCGCCCTCGCCGTGGAGGTTTTCGAACCACGCGATCTTGTTGTCACCGAACGATGCCGACAGCACGTCCAGATCTTGGTCGCCGTCGACGTCGGCCGCGAACACGGCGAGCGGGACACTGACCTCGGACGACACGACCCGCCTGCGGAAGCCCGGTGGTGTCGCGCCGTCGTTGTCGTACCACGCGATCGTGTCGTCGCGCGAGGCGGAAAGGACGTCCAGGTCGCCGTCGCCGTCGAGGTCCGCCGCGAACACCGACGAGGCGTCCACGGCATCCGTCGCGATCGTGCGCTCCTTGAAGGACGGCAGGGTCTGGCCGTCGATGCACGACTGCACGCTCCGGCAGTCGTTCTCGTACCACGTGATCTTGTTGTCGTTGTGGGACGCCGAGACGACGTCGACGTCGCCGTCACCGTCGAGATCGGCCGCGAATACGGCCTCCGCGCCGCTCAGGCCTTGGGCTTCGACCGGCCTCTCCAGAAAACCGACGCACGGGTCCTGCGCCACGGCGTCGATACCGAACCCGACCCAGCACGCGGCGAGGGCGGCCGCGAGCGACACGCGACAGCGGTGTCCTCGTGAACGCCCTCGGGATCGCTGTGCGGTGCAGTGCGCTCTTGGATGCAAGTCTGAGTTTCGCCTCGCCGCCTCTCGAGACGGCGGTTCCGGCCTCTCCGAACGCGCCAGTATACTCCCGCTCGGAGACAGGTGCACCTCGACGGCGCTGCTGCACGAACACCGCGCCGTCGAATCGCAGGGACCTGGAACCCTTGTCCTTCCCGCGTCGTTCCCATGTGCGATCGGGTGGCTCTCTTGTGGAGGTCCGGTGTCGACGGGGACTCCTGGCTGGCTCAAGTACGGTTGCCTCGGTGCGCTCGTCGTGGGTCTGGTCGTGATCCCGGCGGCGCTCGTCGGGTTGGCGTGGCTCGACGTGCGGTCCGAGCAGGTCGAGACCCGCGTCCTGACGCCCGGGATCCAGGCGACGAACATCCTCCCGGAAGACCGCGCTTCCGGCCGCGTCCGGCTTCACGTCCGCGACGCGGAGGTGAGCATCGAGCCCGCCGCTTCCGGTCAGGCCCTGAGCGTGGAGGCGCTCTACGACACGAAGAGCTTCACCCTCGAAGAGAGTCTCGACCCGGGCGGGAAGGACAGCTCCTGGACCTACGAGCTGACCTTCGATCGAAAAGGCCGGTCGCCGGCGATCTCGGGCCTGAGGTCCATTCTCGGCGGGACCGAGTCCCGCATTCGCGTGCTCCTGCCGGTCGACGCGCCCATCGCGCTCGAATTCACCATGCGTGAAGGAGGAGCGTTCCTGCGGCTGGGGGGCTCGTGGCTGACCTCCGCCGACATCGACCTCTCCAAAGGCGGCCTCGACATGGACGTCGAGGAGCCGATGCGGGAGCCGATGGAGCGCCTCTCGATTCGCAGCTCCATGGGCGGGGCCTCGCTCGATCGGATCGGCAACGCCAGCCCGCGGCGGCTGGACATCGATTACAGCATGGGCGGCCTGAGCCTCGACCTCACGGGTCGGTGGTCGTCGGATTCCGAGATCACGATCCACGGCTCCATGGGTGGAGGCGCGGTCCGGCTTCCCGGAGACGTCGCCATCGATGGGCTGGACCGAGACGGAGTCGTGGCGCCCGCCGAGAGCGAGCTGGGTCCGTGGACTCTGACCTTCACCACGGCCAGCAGCATGGGAGAGCTGCAGTTCTACGAATGAGCGCTCGGGTTCAGGATCGCGATCGGGAGCGAAGCTCCGGATCGTGCCGCGTCGCTCGGGAACCGACCACGACCCCGCTCACCGTGAGGTGATCGAGGGACTCGGGGTGCCGCGCGGCAACGCCGAGCACCGCCGGGGGCCGGACCACGGCACTCGGCGAGTGCACAGGATCGATCTCGCGGTACGGCGCCCGGAGCCGAGGGCGGGCGCGGAAGGTGGCGTAGGTCAGGGTCAGGCACGCGGCCGACAGCAGGAGGAGCAAGGCGACCGTCACCGCCGGAACCGAGGGCATGCGGCCGGCGCGGGCCGGATCGTCGACCGCGTTGAACAGGGCCACGTAGAAGCACTGCGCTTGCATCCCCGCGAACAGGAAGGCGGACCAGGTGAGCACGGCCAACCCCCGCTGGCGCGCGGTCCCGGCACGGTTCCCCAGGCGCAGCGCGAACTCCAGGAACGATCGCGCGCGCCTCGGGTACAGGCGCCTCGCGTTCGACAGGTAGAACGCGAACATCTGGCCCGCGAGGATCGAGATCAGGATCCTCCCCGAGAGCCCGTAGACCTTCGCGGCCTCGAGGCCGAAGCCGTCGACCGTCGCGCGCCACAGGACGTTGGAAGCGAGCGCGAGATCCGGCGAGCGGTGAAGGGTGACGAGGTAGTCGGCGAGGTGGGCGGCGAGGGCCAGGACCGCCACTCCGGCCCCGGCGGTGTAGACCGCGACGCGCCTCTCGTGGCGAAGCGCGAAGGACATCGCGCCGACGGCGAACACGACGCTCACCCACGCGAGAAGCGGGAGTCCCACGCCGAGCTGCTCGACGATGGACATCGACTCGATGAGGGTCCGGTTCGACATGACGCCCGCGTCCCGCTCCGCAGCACCCCCGTCACCGGAAAGATGGGGGCACTTCGGCTCGCGAGCCATGCCCGGTTTCGGTATCGACGCGGCTTCGCGGCGGGGCGGGTCCAGAAAACCCGGACCGGATCACCTCGACGCCGCCGAAGCGGGGGCTACTGCGGACGACGGCGCTCGACCATCTCCATCCGCGCGGCGATCACGCCACCGCGCGACATGCTCATGAGAACGGGAGCGCCCGGCAGCGAGCCGGCGAAGAACAGCTCGTTGACCGTTCCGTCCGCGGGATCCTCGACCGTGTAGACCCATCCCTCGAGGGTGCCGAGCGCGGTCTCGCGGGTCGCGCGCTCGCGCCGCGAGTGCCCGACGGGGAAACTCGCGTGATCGCGAAGCTCGACCCATGAGCTGCGCTCGACCTTCACCTCCCCGGTGGGGCTGCCCGCGGGGTCGAGAATCGCGTACTCGATCTCGGTGCCGTCGGCGTCCGCGCTCACCACGGTCCAGCGCTGCTGAGTCCGGCCCTCGGGAGTCGTGCGCACGAGGACGAGTGTCAGACCCTCGACCCACTCGTCGCGAATCTGCTCGGCGGTGAACGGCCGCCGCAGGATCGTCGGGTCGCCGGGCTCGACCTCCGCCGGCTGGGGAGCGGCCGCGCCGGCTTCCGGGGAAGCGGGCCCCTGGGGCCCGCAGCCCCAAGCGGCCGACACCACCGCCAGCACGACCCCCGGAAGGACGCCCTTCCTCGGCATCCCCCTCATTGGAGAGGGAAGAGCGTGGTCAGGACTTCGTCGGTGCGGTTGCGCCAACTGCCCCAGCCGAGGCTGTCCAGGACCTCGCCGCCTGCCACGGTGTAGCCTCCGCTCGCCAGAAGCGCGTTCAGCGCGCGGCTGTCCGCGGCGACGTCCCAGCCGCGGTCGACGTTGCGGACGTCGTAACGGTTCCAATCGAGGTAGAAGATCACCGACGATCCGGCGCCCGCGGTGAGCAGCGCCTTCAGGTCGTCGCCCGCTCCGAGCCCCAGGTAAACGCTCTGCAACCCCGCCTTGCCGAACACGCTCGGGTACTTGACCGCCGCGTAGGCGGCGCTGAACGCGTAGAACAAGTTGCCCATCACGGCCCGTGACGCGGGGTCGTCGATCAGCCGGTAGCGCTCGGCGAGCGCCGGGACCAGCTCCTCGACCTGCATGCGGAGATAATCGTCGGTGCGGCTGCCGCCAGCCTCGGTCCACCACTGCCCGACGGGCTCGACGAACGCGACGACGAGCGGCGCGACGCTCTTGCCGACCAGGTTGTCGAGGCTCGTGACCATGTTGCCCTTGTCGAGCCACGCCGTGCCGTCGTTGACGATCAACAGCGGATACGCGGGCCCGTCGGCGGCGTACGAGGGAGGCAGCCAGACCGTGATCTTCTTGTCGTAGCCCAGGATCTTGCTCGTCAACGTGAAGTCCTCGACGCGCCCCCGCGGACCCTGCGGCGCATCGAGATGCTTCCCGACCGCGTAGCCCGGGGTGACGAGCTCGGACATCGCGTCCTCGCCATCGATCGCGGGAACGGTGCGCGCGTTGCTCGGATCGACCTTCCACGTCTCGAAGTCGATCTGGAAGTGGTATTCCCAGCGACCTCCGGGCTCCAGACGGTAGCTGCGATAGAACAGGTCGGTGCCCTCGACGTGCTTCATCGCCTCGGGAGCCTCGGTGTCGCACATCGAGCCCTGGATCGCGACGTCGGAGGCGTCGCCGCGATAGACGAAGTGCACCCACTCGCCCTCGACCACGGGAGTCTGGGCGCGCTCCGCGAAGTACGCGTCGACCAGCTTCCGGCGCTCGGTCGAGGCCTGGAGCCCGGTGACGAAGCGGTTGAACTGCGTGTCGCCGGCGTCGGCCACGGCGGGCTTCGCCGCGGCGCCGCGGGTCACGAGCACCGCCGCCATCTCGTCGAGGTTGCGCACGAACACGCGGTCGTCCGCGAAGCTCGGCCACGACAGACTGCTGCCGCCGAGGGCCTGCGCGCGCGCGCGCTCCTGGTAACCCTCCGGGGTCGCATCCGCGACCACGACGAAGCCCTTGGAGCCGAAGATCACGAGGTGACCGTCCACCAGGATCAGGCCGTCGCCGCCGGGAGGACGCGATCGCCATACCCGCTCCCCGTTCGAGGCGTTCATGCAGCTCAGGACCTGGCCGCGGAAGCCGTAGACGTGCCCGTCGTGGTAGACCGGCGGGGCGTAGGTTTCGCCGAGCACCTCCGAGCGGTACAACTGTTCGAGCGCGTAGCCGCTCTTGGACTTGGCGACGCGAAAGACCGTCACGCCGGGGCCCATGGCAACCAGGAAGCGGTCGTCCCCCACGAAGGTCGGCATCGCGGAGCTGGCGCGGTCTTCCTCGCCGAGCTCGTGGACCCACAGCACGTCGCCGCCGTCCGCGGACAGCGCGGTGATCTTCTTCTTGCTGACGGCCACGACCTGGCGCACGCCGGCGAGCGTCATCACGCTCGGGGACTGATAGTCGGTCGTGTCGTCGCCGTGGGACCACAGCGTCTCCCCGGTGCGGGGGTTCAAGCCCAGGATGCCTCGTCCCTCGGATCCGCCCGCCTGGACCACGAGGATGTCGTCCTCGTACAGCGGCGTGGTGCCGAAGCCGAAGTGCGGCGCCTTGGACCCGAAGTCCTGAGCGAGCTGCTTGCTCCACACCCGCTCGCCGTCCGTCAGCTTGAGCGCGACCAGCTCGCCATTCGCGCCGAGCGCGTAGACGCGGCCGCCGCCGATCACCGGAGAGCTCAGGGGTCCGTCATCCGATCCGTCGTGGCCCTTGGTGATCTCCCCCAGCTTGTAGCGCCACACCTCCTTACCTTTTTTGGTGTCGAACGCAGCGACCCAGTCCGAATCTCCGTGGGCGAACATCGTGACCGCCCGATCCTCGGCGACGGCGATGCCGGAGTAGCCCGATCCGATCGGGATTTTCCACGCCACGTCGAGACCGACGCCCTCGGCTTCGAACGTGCCGGCGGCGACGACGCTGCCGTCGAATTCCGGACCGCGCGGATTCGGCCACTCGCCGGCGGCCTCGGCGGCCGGGGCCATGGCAACGATGGAGGAAACGGCGAGAAGTTGCAGGTACAGGAACGGCGACGACGCGTTCATGATCGAGGCTCCTTGCTGAGTGTCCTGTGCCGGAGGTCGTCACCTGTCTCGCTTGCCCTCGACGACGCTGGCTTCGTTGAGGCTCCTCCGAATACTCCGGGTATTCCGTCGTCGCCTCGCCTCGCCAGCCCCGCCGATGGCTGCGCGATACAGCTAACGACCTCCGGCACGGGACACTTCGTGCGGTTCCGAACGTTCTCGGTCCCGGCGTGCGAAGAGGCGATTGTACACCGGGACTCGCGGTCCGCGCCCTGGCGTGGCTTCGATCGGTGCCGCAGATGTTTCCCTGATGTAAAAAGACCGGTCACACGCACTTCGCCAGGATCGCCATGTCGCCGTCGAACGACTCCGGCGGGAGCGGCCCGAACGAGAACCGGACGAAGCGCTCGAGCGGGCAGTCGGCGCCCTTGCGGCGCGCCATGTCGCACAGCGGACCGGGCAAGATCCCGGCGTCGTGCGCGAACAGGCGCTCGTTGAAGCGATCGGCGGTCAAGTCTCCGGGCAGGCGCGCCCAGTGGTAGAACCCGCCGTCGCCGGTGAACAGATCGAAGCCGAGGTCGCGGAGCCCCTTGCCGTAGCGCGCGCGCTGCCGCGAGAAGAACTCCGACACCGCTCGCCGCGCGTGGCGCACGCGCTCGATCGTCAGGAGGTCGGCCACGTACGACTGCGACGCCCGCGACACTCCGCCCATCCCGAACGACGACCAGTTGCGAAAGACCTCGACGTGCCTCTTCGCCGCGATCGCCCAGCCGACGCGCAGGCCCGGCACCTGCAGGCCCTTGGTCGCCGCGCCGACGACGAAGATGTCCGTGGCGTCGATGTCCCCGACGTAGCGCAGCGCGCTGTCGGGCTCGGGATCGCAGTAGAATTCGTAGGCCTCGTCGAACAGGGCGCTGCGGCCCTCGCGACGGCACAGCTCGACGAGCCGCGCCAGGCGGTCCCCGGTCGTCGCGCTGCCGGTGGGGTTGCACGGATTGCTCTTGAGCAGCAGCACGCGTGACGCGCCGTCGCACGGCGCGAGATCCTCGTCGTAGCGCTCGAGATCGGGCCGAAAGCCGTTTTCGGGGTTGCTCGGAATCAGACGGTGCTTGCGCCCGAGCAGCCGCAGCATGTCCCAGTACGGCGTGTATTCCGTCTCCTCGACCGCGACGCTCGCGTCGTCCTCGAGGAACGCCAGCGTCGCGAAGATCGCGGGCCGGCCGCCGGCGAAGACCGCGACGTGATCCTCGCCGATCCCGGCGCCGTAGAACTCGTTGTAGTAGCGCGCGATGGCGCGCCGCAGCTCGACGTTCCCGGTCGCCGTCGGGTACTTCAGGTCGGTGGGGCTCAGCTCGATACGATCGGGAAGCGGCGGGCCCCCGGGGAGCTGGGTGGTCAGGGGAAAGCCCTGAGCCCAGGGATGGGTGCCCGGCTCGCCCATGTACTTCTTGGTCGCGGCGGCGAACTTGAACAGCGTCTCGTAGACGCCCATGGGGGGGAAGTGGCGGAGGATCATCTTTCTTACCCTTGCGCTACGCTGGCCTGGCCGGGGTGCCGGCCGCCGCTTCTTCTATTATCACGGAGACCCCTCCGATCCCAATCTGGAGGCGGCCGCTGACTGGTTGAAGCGTTACGGCCGCCAGACGCCGTCCGGTGAATCCGACATGGCGATTCTTCAGACGGTGTCTGCAGAATCACGCCGTGCGCTACCCGGTGGAGAAGACCGAGTCCCGAATCTGCGGCGCGGTGCTACGCTGTCCGGCTTCCACGTGAGCCGTGACGAAGGGGCCAAGGAAGTCGAATTCGTGGGAGACAACTCGACGAAGCGTCTCCGCATTCCAGCCGTCGGCGTCACGCGCCGCGTTCAGGTCGTCCTGAAGTTGCGGGAGTAGGTCGCGGAGTCTGACGACAATGCTCGCGGGTGTTGGGCTCACAGCGGATCGTCCAACAGACGGCCTTTCCGATTCGCTGCCCCGGAGCGGTTCTCATCCAGCGTCCGAGAAGGGGCGCCTGTCAACTCGGACGCCTTTCCAAGAAGCTGACAATCATACTCCCCAAGGACGCTGGTGGGCACGGTTTCCCGGGCACGGCGTAGAACACCCCGTAGGCGACCGACCCACGATCCGCTGCTGACATGCGGCTCGGCTCCCTCCGGCTCTTTCGCGCGACCAGTGTCGCGGTGGCGTTCGTGGTCCGGCTCGTTCGCCCCCTCGAGCCCACCGAGACCTTGATCGTCGCCGCGCCCGATGCGGCGCCGTGGGTCGAGGTGTGGCGCGCGACGGTGCGTCCGGGAATGGCACCTCGAGGCCGAGGGCATCCCGACAAAGGGCGTGCAGGTTCTTATCGTCGACGTGAAGGAGAGCGGGTAGCGTTGCTGAGTCGTCCTCCCTCTAAGGGCGACTATAATCGAAGCATGTCCCACGGCAAACGGACCAGGTCCCCCCAGTCGCGCCTCCTCGAAGTGAGTCGGTTCTTCATGAGAGGAGGAGAGGTCTATGACACCGTTCGCCGCCTTGTGAAGCGCTTGGTGGACGAGGGACTGGAGTATTCCGTCATCGGAGGGCTGGCCCTCGTCGAGCACGGCTACCGACGGGCTACGGAGGACATCGACCTTCTGATGCGTCGTGAAACGCTCGATGCGTTCCGCGAGCGCCTCGTGGGACGAGGCTATGTCCCCGCCTTCCCCGGAGCGAACAAGACGTTTCGTGATACCGAGACCAACGTCCGGATCGAGATCGTTACGACCGGTGACTACCCGGGCGACGGCAAGCCGAAGTCGGTGGCGTTCCCCGATCCCGTGAACGTCTCAGTCGAGGGCGATGATTTTCGTTTCGTTACCCTCGAGACGCTCATCGAGCTGAAGCTGGCGTCCGGCTTGTCCGCCCCGCACCGCGCTCGAGACATCGTGGACGTGCAGGACCTGATTCTCCGCGCCAAGCTGCCGCTCGAATTGGCCGACCGCCTCGACACGAGCGTCCAGGCCGAGTATCGGCGTCTCTGGGAGATCGCGCAGTCGGTGCCTCCCGACGAGTGATTGCCTCGGGCTCCGGCACCCCGTTGCAGGTCTACGCGGCGTACGAGATCATCGAGTGGATCTACGCCGCGACCGAAGGTGGCAGCGCCGGCGCAGCGTTTCTCGGCAGTCAAAGCGACATCTGGGACGCGCAGAAAGACATGCTCGCGGACATCTCTGGGGCGCTGTGCGTGACGGGGATCTATCTGTTGCGCACACGCGCCGCGAAGTGATCGGGAACGGAAGCCTGGAGCCGCTGCGGTGAGCCAGGCGTCGGAAGATCCCCGTTTCCCGTATCATGTCCGATCCGGAGGGTTCGCCATGCCGATCTTCGAGTACGAGTGCCACCAATGCCATCATCGCTTCGAGGCCATCGTGCAGGGCCGGAAGCGACCCGCCTGCCCCTCGTGCGGCGAGCGGAATCTGGAAAAGCAGCTCTCGGCGTTCGCCGTCGGCTCCTCGAACGGACGGCAAAAAGAGGCTTCGACGAGCCCGGGGGCCTGCGGCACCTGCGGCGATCCGCGGGGCCCCGGCGCCTGCTCGATGGACTGAGCCCCACGACCTCATGAACTCCTGGATCGGGAAATCGATCGCGCACTATCGCGTGTCCTCGCTGATCGGCACCGGCGGGATGGGCGAGGTGTATCGCGCCGGCGATTCGCGCCTGGGCCGCGATGTCGCCATCAAGGTGCTCCCGGCGGAGTTCGCGTCCGACCAGGAGCGCATGGCGCGCTTCGAGCGCGAGGCGAAGCTGCTCGCATCGTTGAGCCACGCCGGCATCGCGGCCATCTTCGGCCTCGAGGACACGGACGGCGGGCGTGCCCTGGTGATGGAGCTGGTCGAGGGGCCCACCCTCGCGGAGCGCATCGCGCGGGGGGCGCTCCCGATCGACGAAGCGCTGCCGATCGCGAGGCAGATCGCGGAAGCCCTCGAGTACGCCCACGAGCGCGTCATCATTCACCGCGACCTGAAGCCCCAAAACATCAAGCTGACCCCCGACGGCGGCGTCAAGGTGCTCGACTTCGGCCTGGCGAAGGCGCTGTCCGACGAGGTGGGCGCGTCGGGCTCCGACCTGTCGAAGTCGCCCACGCTGACCGCCATGTCCACGAGGGTCGGGGTGATCCTCGGCACGGCCGCCTACATGTCGCCGGAGCAGGCGAAGGGGAAGGCGGTCGATCGCCGCGCGGACATCTGGGCCTTCGGCGCCGTCCTGTTCGAGATGCTCTCGGGCCGTCAACCGTTCGAGGGCGAGACGGTCTCGGAAACACTCGCGTCGGTGATGAAGGACGAGCCCGACTGGAGCGCGCTGCCGGCTTCGACGCCGGCGCGCGTGCGCGACCTGTTGCGCCGCTGCCTGGTCAAGGATCCGCGGCAGCGCCTGCGCGACATCGGCGACGCGCGCATTCGTCTCGACGAGGAGCTGTCGGGCGCGCCGGAGACGGGCGCGCCGGGCGCCGCGGCGGCGACGCTCCCGAGGCGACGCAGTATGCCCGTGCTGCCGGTCGCCCTCGTGACGCTCGTGGCCGCGGCGATCGGGCTCGCCGCCGGCTACCGGCTGCGCGCGCCCGAGACCGCGCCGATGTTTCGAGCCGCGCTCACCTTCCCCGAGGGGATGGTCCTCGATCGCGAGGACGCGTCCGTGGCCATCGCCCCGGACGGGCGCACGGTGGCGCTGGCCGCCACCGCGAAGGGCGAGCGGCAGCGCATCTGGCTGCGACGTCTCGATCGCACCCAAGTCACGGCGCTCGAAGGCACCGACGGCGCCACGTACCCGTTCTGGTCGCCCGACGGGCGCTCCATCGGCTTCTTCGCGGATCGCAAGCTCAAGCGCATCCCGGCGAGCGGCGGCGTCGTTCAGACGCTGTGCGACGCCCTGGACGGGCGCGGTGCATCATGGAGCCGCGATGGGATGATCGCTTTCTCGCCGGGGCCGCTGGACGGGTTGCACATCGTGCCGGCCGGTGGTGGAGTCCCGCAGGCGATCACGACGCTCGAAAAGACGGGTGAAACGCATCGCCTGCCGCGGTTCCTTCCCGACGGCGAGCGGTTGCTGTTCGTCGTGGGGTCGGCGGCGTGGGGCGACGGCACCGTGGAGTGCTTGCACGTCGCCGACAAGAAGCGGACCCGCATCATGGAATCTCAGTCCGAGGCCCGCTACCTCGCGGGAGGGAACCTCGGATTCCTGCTCGACGGCAACCTCGTGGTGCAGCGCTTCGACCCGGACTCGCTCGCGCTCTCGGGCGACCCGGTTCCGGTCGCGCAGGACGTGCAGTTCAACCTCTATCGGTATACCGGCAGCTTCGATCTGAGCGAGACCGGCGTGCTGGTGTACGCGACCGGCGCGGAGGCGGAGCGTGGCTGGCCGACGTGGTTCGATCTCGACGGAAAAGAGCTGGAGAAGGTCGGAGAGCCGCGCCCCATCCAGCAGGCGGCGCTGTCCCCCGACGGGCGTCGTTTGCTGACCACCGAGCGCGTGGAGCGCTTCGATCTCTGGATGCTGGACGTCGAGAGCGGCGTTCACACGCGATTCACATTCGGGCCGGAGCCGGCCGTGTTCCCGGTGTGGAGCGCGGATGGCACGACCGTGTATTACGCCGACGCCGCGGGCAATATGTTCGCCAAGTCCGCCGACGGCTCGAGCCCGGCGACCCGCATTCTCGAGATACCGAACATGTCGTTCTGGCCTCAAGAGGCGTCGCCCGACGGCAAGGAGCTGCTGTTCCTGGTGCAGGTGCCGGAGACCGGCATCGATGTCCGCATCATGCCGCTCGCGGGAAACGCAGAGCCACGGTCGTTGATCGTCGCGCCCGGCAACCAAGTCTCGGCGTCGTTCTCGCCGGATGGGCGGTGGCTCGCGTTCGCCACGGACGAATCGGGCCGGAGCGAGGTCGTGGTGGTGCCCTACCCCTCGCTCTCCGGGCGCTGGCAGGTTTCGTCCCAGGGCGGATCCGAGCCCGAGTGGCTGCCGGACGGCCGGGGGATCCTCTACGCGGCCCCCGATGGGCGGGTGATGCGAGTCGACGTCGACGGGCGCGGCGGGAGTCTCGTGGTCGGCGCCGCGACCCCCATCTTCGGTGGTCGAGCGATCCCCGGCCCAGGGGTGCTCGCGCCGGATGGGACGCGCCTCCTGGTCATCGTCCCGCAGGGCGGAAGTGCCGGGATGACGCTCGACCTCGTGACCGACTGGCGACGCCTGCTCGCCGCGCACGACGGCGGGTGAGGACTTTGACGTCGCCGCCGGGCCGGCAAGCTACGGGCAGCTACCGGTGATCTCCTTCGCGGTTTCGCCGCAGGTGTCGCTGGGGGTCAGACCGTTGCGCTCGCCGTCGGTGGCGAGCCCCCACGAGCCCTCCACCCCGACACCGTCGCCGGCGACGACGACGAACCACAAGTCGCCGCCGGGAACCGCGGTCCAGGTCTGCGGGTTCGCGATCCCGCACACCGACCCGGAGATCGAGTATGCGGATACCTGATCGAGAGGACCGTAGAGGATCTTCGCGCTCGTCGGCGCGCACCGGTCGTCCCACGCGACCGAGATCTCGCTGCCGTCCGGCGTTACTCGATCGGCCAGCATAGGAGATCCGCCCGCCGAGCCGTCCGAAATCGGCGGCGGGCTCGAGCCGGGCGCGGCGCATGCCTCGTTGAGACACAGCTCCGGCGCGAGGAAGTGCACCACGACGTTGTCGACGTACCAGTACAGCTCCGATTGGGCATTGTAGTAGTGCCACCGGATCTCGACGTCCGGCGCGCCGCCGGCCCGAGCCGAGATGTCGATGATCTCGTGCTGCGGGTTCGGGGTCGCCACACCCGAGAAGCGCGCCACGTTGACCCACTGTCCACCGGTCAGCGACGAGCGTACGTCGACGTCCGCGATCTCGTTCTGGCTCACCGCGAACCAGTGGTCGAACTGCAGCGTCACGATCGGGTCGTCGACGAGATCCATCACCGGGGTGATGAGATCTTCGTCCATGCGGTCACCGCCTCCGGTGCAGCTCGAGTCGACGGCAGCCCAGGTTCCGGCGATGGGAGATGCCGGATTCGTGCTGCCGCACCCGGCCGGATCGCCGGCGGTGTCCGCGTACCACGTGAAGCCGTCCGCGGGTCCGCTGTTGTGGGAGCGGTCGATCACCGTCCACGTCCCGGGGATCCCGGTCGAGAAGCCCTCGCTCAGGGTGACGCCGCTGCGCTCCGCGACGACCTCGCCGATCGTCTGCTGGAAGGTGGCGGGCCAACTCCCCTCGTTGGAGACCATGTCGACCTGGAACTCGACCGTCTGACCGCACGTCAGCGTGTCCGTGAGCTGGGCGATCAAGTGCGGGGGCTGCGTGGACGCCGAGATTCCCGGATCCAGGTGGCCGACCGTCGCGGTGCCGTCGAGCATCAGGATCCCCGGGGTGACCGGCGTAACGTGCACCACGGCGCCGGTCACCGGTTCGGTGCCGTCGTTCTTCACGCCGAGGCTGAACTCGACCTGCTCGCCGACCTCCCAGCGGTTGTTGCCGAGGCCGGCGTTGCCGGTCGAGCAGGCATCGACCTCGAGCTGATGCGAAAGGAGCTGCGCGACAGGACCGCACTGCTGCGCCTCGAAGGTCAGGATCAGCGTCCACCCGGCCAGCTCGCCCTGATCCGCGCCCGCGTCGTCGGTGACCTCGAGGGTCCAGTCGCCCAGCGCGGACTGACCGTCGAGGGTGGCCAGGAACCCCTCGGGCCGGTAGCTCCCGGTGAACGGCGCGCTGCCGGAGGTGATCGCGGAGGCGGCCTCGTCGTCGAAGACGGTTCCGACGAAGTTCTCCCCGGAGCCGCCGTTGTCGCTGGTCAGCTCGACCCGGGTGGCATCGGGGCCGATCAGGAAGATGTCCAGGTCGCCGTCGTAGGTGTGGGTGATGTCGAGACGGACGTCGACGTCCAGGACCGTTTCGTCGTCGGTGACGGTCAGGACGCTCGTGAAGGTGGTGTTGTCGACGATCGGGATCGGGGTGTCGGTGCTGTCGTACTCCGGCTGGTTGTCGACCCCCGTGGCGAACTCGTAGAATGCTCCCTGGTTGTTCTCGGTGCTGGAGTTGCCGGCGGCGTCCACGGACGTGACCGAGAAGCGAAAGACCGTGCATTCGTCGAGCCCCTTGATCTCGATCTCGTGGGCGGTCACCAGGTCGTCAGTGGCCAGCGTCGTTCCCGGGACCAGCTCGCCGTAGGTGACGGAGCTGTCGGCCGGCTCGTCGGTGTCCCAGGTGACGATGGCGGACGAGCCGGTCACCGAGCCTGCCTGCACGTTGCCGATAGCGGGCGGCGCGCAGTCCGCGGCGGCGAAGTCCTCGATCGTGACGTTCAGCCCACCCGCGCCGTCGTCCGCGTCGGTGTAGCTCGCGGTGAGCGTGTCGCCGTGGCTCGCCGACAGCGCACCGTCTCCGTTCACCGGCGACGCAGACGTCGTCGGGAACGTTCCCTGGTAGCGGCCCAGGCCCGGAGCGATCTGCGTCAACGTGACGATCTCGGGTGTGACCTCGGTCGCCGAGGACAGCCCGAGGGTGATGGTCGGCGGATCGCCGGGAATGTTGTCGTCGCGCAGCGCGATCGCGAGCGTGCCGCTGCAGGAATAGACGTCTTCCTGGAAGACCACGAACCCGGCCGGAGTGTAGGCGTTGACGTGGGTCGCCATCGCATCGATGATTCCGTAGCCGCGGACGTAGAGCGGATCGAATCCGAAACCGCCCGGATCGAAGTCGGCATTCCTGAACAGCTCTTCGCGCATCGTCTGCACGGTCCAGTTCGGGTAGGCCTGGATCAGGCACGCCACGGCGCCCGCTACGAGCGGCGTCGACAGCGAGGTCCCGCTCGCAGTCGTGAAGCCCGTCGTGCTCGACGAGCTGATCGTCGCCGTGCCCGAGCCCAGGGCGAGCACCTCCGGCTTGACGCGCCCGTCGGCGGTCGGTCCGTCGGAGCTGAACGACGCGATGCTCCCCGAGCCGGTCACCGCTCCGGCCGTGATGACGAAGAATGCATCGGCCGGCGCGATGAGGCTCGACGTCGCGGGGTTGGAATCGTGATTCTCGTTGCCGGCCGCGGTGACGGTGTGCACGCCGAGGTCGCTCGCCGTGTTGATCGCGATCGTCGTGACCGCGGTCTCGCCGTCCAGATCGGCCTGCGTGTACCAGTCGATGTACCCCAGCGAGGAGGTCGTCATGTCGACGCCGTGCGCCTCGAGGAACTCGAGACCCGCGACGTAGTTGTCCTCTTCCGCCGGATACTCGCCGGTCGTGTCCTCCGTCTTGGCCAGGGCGAAGGAGGCGTCGTACGCGCCGCCCACGAGCTCGCCGGGATAGTACGAGCCGAGCGTCCCGAGGATCAGCGTGCCGTGATCGTGTTGGCTCGAGGGGTCTCCCGGCTGGTTGCTCGTGTCCGGGTCGTCGTCGACGAAGTCGTATTCCGCGACCACGTCGATCTCGTGCCCGGTCTGGTGGAACGCGTCGTGGTCCCGGCGGAAGCCGGTGTCGAGAATGCCGACGAGCACGCCCTCTCCGGTGTAACCGGCCTCGTGCAGGGCGATGAGGTCGAGCTGGGTCAGTTGGGCCGTCGAGCGGCCATAGTCCAGGAGCGACGCTCCGTCCGACGCTCGCGGGCCCTCGGCCGGCCGCACGTCGAAAGGCTCCGGGCGCCTCGACCGCGCCACCGGCTGGACCTTGGCCACCGACGGCAGCGCGACGATCGCGTCGATCTGCAAGCGCGTGGCCACGGCGCTGATCGCGTTCAGCCATCGGCTGCGGATTCGCACCCGGGCGCCCGTGCCCTCGACCAGATCGACGTACGGCTCATGCACCGGAAGGTCGCGGAAGTCGAACAGCGGTCCGCCGTCCACCGCGCTCCGTCCGCGCCGCCGCCGCCGCTCGACGGCGCGAGGATCGTAGGACGCCGCAACATCGGCGATGGCCGACTGGCGCGCGGCGCGATCGTCCATGCCCTTGTCGGTGAAGAAGACCCAAACGCGGTACGGACCCGCTTCGTCCGCGAGCATGCGGCCCATGGCCGGAGAGAGCTTGGCCTGCGGCTCGGGGTACGGCCCGACCGCCGGAATCGGCAACGGGACGAGCAAGCACGCCAAGACCAGCGGGAGACGGAATCGCGACATGCGACCTCCGGCGCGAGCGCGAACCTCGATGCGCCGCCTTCGATTGTTCCGCGAAACCGATCGGCCTACCGGATCGCCTCGGGCTCCGTGCACGACTTCAAGTAGGAGATGGCGGTGCCGCCGCCCATGGCGGGCGGTAGCACCAGCTCGGCGCGCACCACCTTGGGACGGTCCTTCGAGATCCACATGGTGGCGGAGCCGCCCTCCCCGTCCAGGGGCTGCAACATCGTCTTCCAGCTGTCGTAGGTTCCGGCTTCCACTTCGACGCTCTCCTCGCCGGCGACCTCGAACGACCACACCCGGACCTTCTGGCTCTGAACGTCGAACGTCCGCAAGGTCGTGCGGTATCCCGGCGCGAGCGGGAGCGAGCACAGCAGCGCTTCGAGCGCGGCGTCGCTGCCGAGCACCGGAGCGTCGAGCTTGACGTCGACCGGCACCTCGCGCCCGGGTAGCTTCATGGTGCCCGTGACGGCGCTGTCGCCGAACTCCAGGTTGACGTTCACGGGACCCTGCGACACCGTGCGCTTGATGGGCTCGAGGCTCTGGGCGTCGAGGTAGAAGACATCCTTGACCTCGCCCATGGGCGTCGAGGCCAGCGCCTCGAGCCGCCACACCGCGGCATCCGCGAGCGTGTCGGCGATCGACTCGCGGGTGCTCTCGACGGTCATGGCCTGACCGCCGCCGAGCTTGACCTCGGAGACGTAGCGCAGGGTCCTCGCGACCATCATGCCGGCGTTCGGCACCGGCAGGGGAGCGGTCTTGGCGATCTCGTAGCCCGCCGGGACGGCGGGCATCTCGACGGTGTCGATGTCGACGCGCAGCGCCGCGATCCTCTCCTCCACCGGCGCCGTGGCGCCCTCTTGATGACGGCCGCCCAGGTGCCGGCTCAGGAACTCCTCGATCACCGCGAACATCGCCAGGCGGTTCTCCTCGCCGGCGAAGCCGTGGCCCTCGTCGGGCGCGACCAGGTACTCGACCGGGCGCTCCTTGTCGCGCAGCGCCACCACGATCATGTCGGATTCCGCCTTCTTGACCCTCGGATCGTTGGCACCCTGGATGACGAGCAGCGGGACCTCGATCCGGTCGGCGTGGTAGAACGGCGATTGCGCTTCGAGCCGCCGGCGATCGTCCGCAACGTCGGGGTCACCGAGGCGCACGTGGAAGATCTTCTCGATGGGCCCCCAGTAAGGGGGGATCGACTCGAGCAGGGTGATCAGGTTCGAGGGTCCGACGATGGAGACCCCGGCGGCGTAGAGATCGGGAGTGAACGTCACCCCCGCCAGGGTGGCGTAGCCGCCGTAGGAGCCGCCCATGATCGCGACGCGCTCCGGATCGATGCCCTGCGCGACGAGGTACTTCACCGCGTCGCTCAGGTCGTGCTGCATGATCCCCGTTCCCCACTCTTCGTTCCCGGCGTTCAGAAACGCCTTGCCGTAGCCGGTGGATCCGCGGAAGTTGGGTTGCAGGACGGCGTAGCCGCGATTGGCGAGGAATTGGACGAAGGGATCGTAGCCCCACGTGTCGCGATACCAGGGGCCGCCGTGCGGCAGGATGATCGCCGGCACCTTGCCGCCGGTGACCCCTTTGGGCAGGGTCAGGTACGCGGGGATCTCGACGCCGTCGCGCGCCGGGTAGCGCACCGCCTTCATGGCGGCGAGATGCTCGGCGGGAAGCTCGGGGCGCGAGTCGTAGAGCTTCTCGACCTTGGACTTCTTGCGATCGTAGAGGAATACTTGGCCCGGATTGACGTCACGGCTGACGGCGACCACCCAGTAGCGCTCGTCCTCGGTGGCCGCGTTGACGTCGATCTCGCCGTCCGGGAGCTTCGCCCTCAGGAACTCGAGGTCTTTCTTCAGTTCGTCCGTCTTCGGATAGATGCGCTGCCGGTCACCGACGTAGAAGGTGGCGACGAGCTCCTCGGTCGCGTCCGAGAAGATCGCCCCTCCGAAGTCGACCTCGCCCTCGGGATCGGACTCCAAGAGCTCGGTGGTCCCGGTCGCCGCGTCCATCAGCATCAGGCGCGTCAGGTCGACGTTCTCGCCCTTGTTGCTGAGGATGTAGACCTGCTTGCCGTTCTTGTGGAAGCGATAGGGCGCGCAGGTCTCCTCGAAGTTGCAGGTATAGACGGCCTCGCCGAGCGCGCCGTCCACCACCGGCAGCATCTCGCTGCCGCCGTCGTCGGTCTGACGGAAGGCCAGGCGCACCGTGCCCGGCAGATCGGTGATCCACGCCGCGACGTTCTTGTCGTTCTGGATCAGCAGCCGGCGCTCTCCGGTGTCGATGTCGAGGCTGTGGACGTCGTGCATGGCCGGATCGCGATCGTTCAGGCCGATGAGGATGCGATTCGGCGTGGCCTCCGGCACCGCGTAGATGTTGGCCTTGATGCCGCCGATGGGCGTGAGGTCGCGCGCCGGCGGGACGCCGGTCTTGGCGTCGGCCTTCGCGGCAGGATCGACGGCGTAGATGTGGTAGTTCTCGTCCCCGCCCTTGTCCTGGACGTAGAGGATGTAGCGGCTGTCCTGGGTCCAGAAGTACCCGGTCACCGGACGCTCGGTGTCGGCGGTGATCGGGCGCGCGGCACCGAAGGGCTGCTTGATCGTCTTGACCCAGATGTTCGAGACGTCGTTGTACGGCTTGCGGAACGAGATCCACTTGCCGTCGGGCGAGATCTGGGAGCCCGCGATCTCGGGATCGCTGAAGAACACGTCGCGGTCGATCAGCGGGGGCGTGCTCGAAGCGTCGTCGCTTCCCCGCGGCTCTCCTGCCACGCCCGCCGGCGGAGCCGTCACCAGGCATGCCAGGATCGCGACTGTCATCGGCACGATGAGTTCGGCTCGTCGTGTTCTCATGGGTCCTCCCTCGGGATCGACGTCCCGGGATTCGTGGCGCGGAATGGCCGGAACGGCGCTACCTTACCCCGGCTCCGGGCCGGAGTGCCAGGGGTCCAGCGGACAAACTCCAACCCATTCTCGGACCCGGAAGATCCCAGAACCGGGCGGGACGGAGTGTTCACACAGCAGCGCCGGCCCTGCGCGTGGAGGAGGCGACGGATTGGCTGGCGCCACAGCGCCTGCACAGAAGCTCCCCCGGACGCCTCGAGGACATCCTCGGGGCTCCGGAGGAGGAGAGACTCCCTACCGTCTGCTTCTCCTCCAGTAATAGCCGCCGCCCCCGCCGAACAGAAGCACCAACACCACCAACAGGATTATCAGACCGGTCGTGCTCATCGTGTTCTCCCGACTGACCTACGGCTTCCAGTAGGGGTCGTAGCCGTAGTAGTTGTAAATGCTGTTTCCCCAAGTCCTGTCCGCGAAATCCGGCCACTTGGCGTCCTGGTCAAACCCGGGAGCGGCCTTCAGCTTGTCCTTGTCCACGTTGAGGATGAGCTTGTTCTCGGTGCTGGCGAACTCGAATGCCCCCCAAGGCAATGCGAACAGCTTGTTCCCCATACCCATGAAGCCGCCGAAGGAGAGCACCGCGTAGGCCAGGCGACCTTCCTTGGCGTCGATCACCAGTTCGTGGATCTTGCCCAGACTCTCGTTCTGGCGATTCACCACCGCCTCGCCGATGATTCTGGATGCCGAGACGACACCGTACATTTCCGCCGTATTCCTGCTCGCTACCGGCATTACGTTTCTCCTTTTGGTTCTCAGACTGTTGCAGTTCGTTCATGGGAACTCTTCATCGAGTTCCCGGTTCACGATCATGATCGGTGAGATGGTTCGGCCAGCCCATGGGGCAAAACCCTACCTGCTCGTTGCCTTCCGTCACCGAGGTCGGCTAGAACTGGGGTGAGCGCTGAGTGGGCCTGCTCGAAACACTCGATTTGTGAGGCGTGATTCGTGAATCGTGAGCTTCTTGAAGTGAATCGCCGGTTCTACGACCCGCTGTGGTCGGATGCGCGGCTGGTCGAGCCCGAGCGCTTCAACACCTGGCCGCTCGTATGTTCCCTGATCACGCCGTCGCGGCCGCGGCTCGAAATCGCCCCGGGGCTGAGGCCGCGACTTCCGATCGAGGGGACGCACTTCGTCGACGTCAGCGTTCCGGCGGTAGCCAAGCTGCGCGCGCGTGGGGCGAACGCCGTCGTGGGGCTCGCGTCCGAACTTCCATTCCCGGACCGCGTATTCGATCCGGTGTGCGCCCTCGACATTGTCGAGCACGTCGAGGACGAGGATGCCGCGCTGTCGGAGCTGTCCCGCGTGGCCATGCCCGGTGCGGCGGTGCTCCTATCGGTCCCGCTGCACCCGTCGCGCTGGACTTCGTTCGACGACTTCGTTGGGCATCGGCGCCGCTACGAGCCGGAGCGGCTGACCGCCAAGGTCGCGGAGCACGGCCTCGTCGTGGAGCAGAGCGCGGTCTATGGAATGATGGTGGGATCGTCGGCGCTGGTGGATTTCGGGATGTGGTTTCTTGCCCACCGGCGCAAGCAGGCGATGTGGTGGTACAGCCGCGTCTTCATGCTTGCCGTGCGCTTCCAGAAGAAACTGGCCCTAACCCCGGGCCTGGTGGCGACGAAGAAGGTGGATGAGATCTTGCTCGTGTGCCGCAAGAGAGGGGCCGAGCACCGAGGGGCCCGGCGTCGCTGAGGTCGTGCCCCATTCGAGGTGATCCAACCTCGTTTGGGGCGGCCGGGCAGTGTCGGCGCGTTCGCCCCGTGGAAACGGGCCATTGGAGCGACCGGCGCCTGGCACCGCCCGTGCAACGTGGGTTCCCGGCTCCCGATTCGAAGCCCGGAGGCATTCACCGCGATGCGAGCCCAAACGACCCGACCCCGGCGGATCGCGTTCTTCGCCGCGATGACCTGCCTCACCGTGGGCGGCGCCGTCGCGACCGATCGTGCGCCCCATCCCGGTGCGGGTGTGCCTCCGGCACCCCCCGCGGCGCCGCCGTCGGATTGGAAGCTGTCGCCGGAGCGCCGGGCCGCGATCGAGGCGCTGGGCGCGACACTCGTCGCAGCGATCCACGCGACCGATGAAGCGGCCCGCGCCGAGCTCATCCACCAGGCCTACGCTCCCGAAGCGATCGCCGAGGCCACGGTCGAGCGCATTGCGGGACAGCTCGCCGCCGTCGGGCAGCGATTCCCCGGGCTCGTGTTCGATCGGGCCGCGCTCACGGAGACCCTGCGCGGCAGCGGAGTTTCGCGCGCGCTCCATGTCTACGCCCGGCGACCGGGCGACCGCATCTGGCGCGATCTCCAGTTGTACGTTTCCGAAACGGAGCCTCACCGCTTGACCCAGCTCGTGTTCATCGCCGAGGTGACCGAGCCGATCGCTCTCCCCAACGGCGCGATCTCGAGCCGCGAAACGCTCGAGTGGCTCAACGGCTACGTCGATCGCCTCGAGCAGGAGAGCGGCCTTTCCGGGAGCGCGCTCATCGCCATGGGCGATCGCGTGATCTTCGAGCGCTACTTCGCTACATTCTCGCCGGGCTGATCCTCGAGCGCGTCGCCAAGAGGTCTTTCGAGGAATCCGTCCGCGAGTGGATCACGATCCCGCTGGGTATGAAGGACACTGGACCTTTCGACACGAGCGATGCCTCGCTTCCGTTGGCGCAGGCGCTCGTACCGCAGGGCGACGGTTGGACCGTCACCCCGAGGAACGTGCGGGGAACCGCCGCGGGCGGATGGTTCTCCACTCCGCGGGACATGCTGCGCTTCGTTCGCGGCCTGCAGGCCGGCCGCAGCGTCCCGGCACCGGTGCTGGCCGACATGGTCTCCTCGAAGACCGCCGGGCTCGACGGCGAGGACTGGGGCTACGGGTTCATGCTGGATCGCCAAGGGAACGTGCTCTCGTACGGCCACGGCGGGATCGCGCCCGGCGTCAACGCGGAGATCCGCTTCTACCCTTCGCTCGACACCACGCTGATCGTCTTCAGCAACCAAGACAACGGCGCCTACGACGACTTGAGGAAGAACGCGGCGCGGCTCATCACCGGCGAGCGCTAGGCACCAGTTCGAAATAGTCCGTTTATGTTCGGAAGGTGCGGCGCTCACGAACCGGACGCCTCGCGTTCTTCATCGCCAGTCTTATGGGTTGACAACATCTCACCTTCGGGTAACTTCTCAATTCGCATAGTGACAATCCATGAGGTTCCACACGGCCGTTCTCCCGAACGGCCTGGGAACTGACGTGTGGGGTGGACAGGGGGGAGTTCGCGGAGGGACGTAGGGGAACCCGGCCCTCCGCGTTCGTGTCTCACCCTCTTCGTGCCCACCTCAGGGGGTGGATCAGTCCGATCGCGCTCGGGACAGGCGCAGCTCGTCGTATGCCCCGGGCTGCGACGAGTGTCCGCCTGACCCAGCGCAGCCGTGGGGGGAACCGTGGGCATCCATGAGCTCGGAGTGTCGCGTTGGGTCGGGGCGTTCGTGAAGACCGTCGCCGCCTGTGCGGTAGTGGGAGTTGCCTGCGGCCCGGCGTGGGCTCAGAACGAGATCGTCGCCGAGAACGCGCTGCCCGGCTCCCCTCAGAGCGAATGGGACGTTGCCGGAGCGGGTGACCCGAGCATTCAGGGATTCGCCACCGACATCAGCGTCGATCAGGGCGAGACGGTCTTTTTCAAGATCGACACGCCGGCCACGGCGTACCACCTCGACATCTATCGCATGGGCTATTACGGCGGCATGGGGGCTCGCAAGGTCGCGGGGCCGATCGCTCCCACGGCAACGCTGCCGGGCAGCCAGCCGGCGTGCCTGACCGACCCCGGCGTCGGTCTGACCGATTGCGGCAACTGGGCCGTGTCGGCCTCGTGGACCGTGCCGGCCAACGCCACCTCGGGAATCTACTTCGCGAAGGTGATCCGCGACGACGGCCCCGTCGGCGCGAGCCACATCGTGTTCATCGTCCGCGACGACGACGGAGGGTCGGACATCCTGTTCCAGACCTCCGACACGACGTGGCAGGCCTACAACACGTACGGCGGCAGCAGTCTGTACACCGGATCCGCCTCCAACCCGCCCGCCGCCCGGGCTCACAAGATCAGCTACAACCGGCCGTTCTCGACCCGTGGCGGACCGCTCGAGGATTGGGTTTTCAACGCCGAGTACCCGATGGTGCGATGGCTCGAGCGCAACGGATACGACGTCTCCTACTTCACCGACGTGGACAGCGACCGGCGCGGGACCGAGATCCTCGAGCACCAGGTCTGGATGTCCACCGGTCATGACGAGTACTGGTCGGCGGGCCAGCGCGCCAGCGTCGAGGCGGCTCGCGCGGCAGGGGTGCACCTCGCTTTCTTCAGCGGCAACGAGATCTACTGGAAGATCCGCTGGGAGAACAGCACCGATGGATCGAACGTCCCCTACCGGACGCTCGTGTGCTACAAGGAGGGCACGCTCGGCGAGAACAACTGCGGCGGCAAGTGCGATCCGCTCGCCAACGTCTGGACCGGCCTGTGGCGCGACGGCTGCGCCTTCAGCCCCCCCGCCGACGGCTGCAATCCCGAGAACGCGCTCTCCGGTCAGATCAGCTGGGTCGGATCGACCGGCTCCATTCAGGTGCCGGACACGTACAGCCGGATGCCGTTGTGGCGCAACACCGGCATCGCCTCCCTGACGGCCGGGCAGACCGCCACGCTGGCGGCCGACTCGCTGGGTTACGAGTGGGACCCGCAGCAGCCGCAGTACGCCTCCTCCTATCCTCCGTTGCTGGTGTCGCTGTCGAGCACCGGCCTCAGCGGCGCCACGCACCGCATGTCGCTCTACCGGCACGCCAGCGGAGCGCTGGTGTTCGGCGCCGGGACGGTGCAGTGGTCGTGGGGCCTCGACGGGAACCACGACCGAGGCGTCAGCACCGAGAACGTCGACATGCAGCAGGCTACGGTCAATCTGCTGGCCGACATGGGGGTCGCTCCGGCGACCTTGCAGGCGAACCTCGTCCCGGCCACCGCATCGAGCGACACGACCCCACCGACCTCCGCGATCTCCTCGCCGTCCGACGGCTCGACCGCAACCGCCGGGACCGTCGTGGCCATCACCGGCACCGCCTCCGACACGGGAGGCGGCGATGTCGTCCTCGTCCAGGTCTCGGTGGACGGCGGGACCACCTGGCGGGATGCCCAGGGTTTCGAGAACTGGACCTACAACTGGACGCCGACGGTGGCGGGCCCGGCCACGATCCTGAGCCGGGCGGTCGACGGGACCCTCAACGTCGAGACCCCCGGTCCCGGCGTGGACGTCACGGTCGAGCCGCGCGTTTGCCCGTGCAGCATCTGGGGGGCGAGCGTGACGCCGACCGGCGGGACGTTCAACGACGGGCAGCCGATCGAAGTCGGAATGAAGTTCCGCTCGAGCCAGTCCGGCTTCATCACGGCGCTGCGCTTCTGGAAGGCGCCCCAGAACGTCGGCACGCACACCGGCCACCTGTGGACCGCCTCCGGCACGCTCCTGGCGGAAGCGGTCTTCACGGGCGAGAGCGCGTCGGGATGGCAGGAGGTCGTTCTCGGCACGCCGGTGGCGATCGCCGCCGATACGACCTACGTCGCCTCCTACCACGGCAGCGGCGGCTACTACACCTCCGACAGCACCTACTTCGCCGTGGCGGCCGACAATCCGCCCCTGCGCGGGCTGGCCTCCGGCGAGGACGGGCCGAACGGGGTGTACCTCTATAGCGTGGCGGGCGCCTTCCCGACCCAGAACTTCCAGCAGAGCAACTACTGGGTGGACGTGGTCTACAGCGAGACGGCGGAGGACACCCAGCCTCCCACGGTCATCGCGCGCACCCCGGCGCCCGGCACCGGCGGAGTCTCGACGTCGACGACCGTGGCCGCCACGTTCAACGAGCCGGTCAGCGCTCCGACGATCACCTTCGAGCTGCGCGACCCGGGGAGCGCTCTCGTCCCGGCGGCGGTCGCCTACGACGCGCCGTCGCGCCGCGTGACGCTGACTCCGAGCGCGGCTCTCGATCCGACGACGACTTACACCGCCACGGTGAGCGGCGCGCAGGATCTCGCCGCCAACACCATGACGGCGCCCGTCGCGTGGTCCTTCACGACGGGCGCTCCCCCGCCCCCGCCACCCGATCAGGGACCCGGCGGGCCCATTCTGGTGATCGGCTCCGCCGCCGACAGTTTCGGCCGCTACTTCGCCGAGATCCTGCGGACGGAGGGCTTCAACTACTTCACGGTGACCTACATCTCCGAGGTAACGCCGGCGCTCCTGGCCCAGCACCTCGTGGTCATCCTCGGTGAGATGTCCCTGTCCGCGGGCGAAGTCACCCTGCTCTCGGACTGGGTGAGCGCCGGGGGCAAGCTCATTGCCATGCGGCCCGACCCGCAGCTCGCCGGCCTCCTGGGTCTCACCGCCGATGCGGCCACGCTCGCCGAGGGCTACCTCCAGGTCGACACGGCGTCGCCTCCCGGACTGGGCATCGTCGGCGAGACGATCCAGTACCACGGCACGGCGGATCTCTACACGCTGAGCGGTGCGACGGAGATCGCCGCGCTGTACTCCGACGCGACCACGGCCACCCCGCATCCTGCCGTGACCCTGGTCGACGTCGGATCGAACGGCGGGCAGGCGGCGGCCTTCACCTACGATCTCGCCCGGTCCGTCGTCTACACGCGCCAGGGCAATCCCGCCTGGGCGGGACAGGAGCGCGACGGCGTGTCGCCGGTCCGCTCCGACGACATGTTCTTCCCCGATTGGATCGACCTCGACAAGGTCGCCATCCCGCAGGCGGACGAGCAGCAACGCCTCCTCGCGAACCTGATCCTGCACATGAGCGCCCACCCGCTGCCGCGCTTCTGGTATTTCCCGCGCGGCCTCAGGGCGGCCGTGATCATGACCGGGGACCAGCACGGGTGCTGCGCGGGCACCAGCAGTCGGTTCGCCACCTACGTCAGCCTGAGCGCGCCCGGTTGCTCGGTCGCGGACTGGGAGTGCGTCAGGGCCAGCTCCTACATCTACCCGGGGAGCGGCATGACCGACACCGAGGGCGTTTCATGGACCGACCTCGGCTTCGAGCTGGGGGCCCACATCGACACCGGCTGCGCCGACTGGACTCCGGCCCAGCTCGACAACTTCTACACGATCCAACTGGCGACCTTCGCCGCCCAGTTCCCGAGCCTGCCGGTGCAGGACAGCGAGAGAACCCACTGCATCGCGTGGAGCGACTGGTCCACGCAGGCGACGGTCAAGGCCGGGAAGGGAATCCGGCTGGACACCAACTACTACTACTGGCCTCCGAGCTGGGTGCAGGACCGTCCCGGCATGTTCACCGGCTCGGGAATGCCGATGCGCTTCGCCGACCTCGACGGCACGATGATCGACGTGTACCAGGCCGCCACCCAGATGACCGACGAGTCGGGCCAGACCTTCCCCTTCACCGTCGACGCCCTGCTCGACAAGGCCATCGGCCCCGAGGGCTACTACGGCGCCTTCACGGCCAACATGCACACCGACAGCGCCAGCCACGCCGGCTCGGACGCGATCGTCGCCTCCGCGCTGGCGCGCGGCATCCCGGTCGTCTCGGGCCGCCAGATGCTCGAGTGGCTCGACGGCCGTAACGCATCCGCGTTCCAGTCTGTTTCCTGGAGCGGTGGCGTCCTGAGCTTCACGGTCTCGGTCGGCGTGGGTGCCACGAACCTGCGCGCGATGATCCCGGCGAGCGCCGCGGTCGGGACCCTGACCGGCATCACCCGCGACGGCTCGCCCGTCGCCTTCACGACGGAGACCGTCAAGGGGGTCGATTACGGAGCGTTCTCCGCGATCGCCGGGGATTATCAGGCGTCCTATCTGCCCGACACGACGCCCCCGGTCATCTCCAACCTCGCCGCGGCACCTGCCGTCGACGGCACCGTCACGATCACCTGGAACACGGATGAGCCGGCCGATTCGCGCGTGGACTACGACGAGAGCCCGGGCACGCTGAACCTCAACGCGTCGGACCCCGCGCTCGTGACCAGCCACTCGATCCTGCTGACCGGCCTGACTCCGGGCACGACCCATCACTTCCGCGTCACCTCGGCGGATGCCGCGGCCAACTCCGCCACCGAGCCCGCGCCCCCCGACCCGCCGGCGACCTTCGTCACCGCGCCGCCCGCGTGCTTCGTCGACGACCTGTTCGCCGACTTCGAGCTGGGGACGGGCCCGGGAGCCCATGTTTCGAAGACCGGTGACGGCGAGGTCATCCTCGAGCCGGCCGAAGGCTCGGAGTTCGAGGGCGCCTCGCTGCCGGCCGACTGGACGAGCGCCCTGTGGGGCGCGGGCGGAACCGTCGCCGTGAGCGGCGGCGCGCTGTCCGTCAACGGCGCGCGGGCCAACACCGTGGCGCTCCACGGCCCCGGCCGGTCGGTGGAGTTCGTGGGGACCTTCAATGCATCCACGAACCAGCACGCCGGCTTCGCCGTGGACTTCAACGCCCCGCCGTGGGCCATGTTGAGCACGATGAACACGACGACCACGCTGTTCGCCCGCACGCACGACGGCTCCACGGCGGCCGACGTCGCCATCGCGGGTAGCTTCGTGGGCGCGCCGCACCGCTATCGCATCGACTGGAACGACGCGAGCGTCGATTTCTACGTCGACGGGTCGCTGGTCCACTCGCAATCGGTCACGATCGGCGCGTCCATGCGTCCGATCGCGAGCGACTTCGCCGACAGCGGGCCCGCGCTGTCGGTCGACTGGATGCGGATGACGCCCTACAGCGCGGCGAGCAGCTTCGAATCGCGCGTGTTCGACGCCGGCACCTCTTCGACTTGGGGCACGGCGTCGTGGAACGTCGACCTGCCGGCAGGAACGACGCTGAACCTCTTCGTGCGGACCGGCGGCACGCCGGTTCCGGACGGTTCATGGACGCCCTACGCCCAGATCGTCTCTCCGGGCGGTTCCGTGGGTGCAACCTCCCGGTACATACGGTACCGGGCCGATCTGACGACGTCGGATGCGGCCGGGACACCGGCGCTCGAGGACGTCACGATCAGCTGCCTGCTCGGCGACGACACGGTTCCACCGGTCATCACCAACGTGGCGGCGGCGCCGGGCGCCTCCACCGCGACGATCACCTGGAACACGGACGAGCCGGCGGATTCCCGCGTGGTGTACGGCACGGATCCGTCTGCCCTGATCTTTTGGGCCTCCGACGGCTCACCGGTCACCAGTCACCTCATCGCGCTCGGCAACCTCTCGCCGGGCACGACCTACTACTACCGCGTCATCTCGGCCGACCCGAGCGCGAACTCGGCCACGGCGCCGCCGGGGATCGACCCGCCGCTCAGCTTCACCACGACGACGCCGGTATGCGGGATCGACACGACCGTCGCCGACTTCAGCGCCGGCACCGGCGATGCCGGCATCCATTTCGGGGAGGCGGCCGACGGCGAGGTCCTCCTGGCTCCGACCGTGGGGGCCGAGTTCGGAGGCACGACGCTTCCGCCCGGATGGGTCGTCGCTCCGTGGAACACGGGCGGCACGGCGGCCGTCGCCGGCGGCGTCATCACGATCGACAGCGTGCGCGTCAACCCGATCAATGCGAACGAGCCCGATCCGCCGCTGGTCTACGGCCCCGGGCGGTCGCTGGAGTTCGTGGCGACATTCAACGCCAACGCTCAGCCCTCCGCAGCCTTCCAGCACGTCGGCTTCGGCGGCGGCAACGACAGCCCGGCCGAGGGCGGGCAGGCGGGCGAGATGTTCAACACCTCGCCGTGGGCGATGTTCAGCACCGGCAGCTCCGGAACGACCCTGCTGGCGCGCGTGTGGAACGGCGGACCGTTCGTCGACATCGATGTCGGCGCGAGCTGCGCCGGCGGCACCTGTCTCGAGTCGCCGCACCGCTTCCGCATCGACTGGGGCGCCTCGAGCATCACCTTCTTCATCGACGGAACCCTCGTCCACACCGAGACGACCGAGACGATCGCGGCCAACATGCGTCCCGCCCTGAGCGACTTCAGCCTCGGTGGGGCGACCTTGGCGGTGGACCGAATCGTCACGACTCCCTATGGCCCCGCGGGGACGTTCAACTCGCGGATCCACGACGCCGGCGAGCCGAGGACGTGGGCGAACATCGCATGGTCGAGCACCGAGCCGGCGGGCACGGGCCTGGCCCTCTCCGTCCGCACCGGCAACACGCCGACGCCGGATGGCACCTGGACGACGCCTGCCCCGATCCCCTCGTCCGGCTCCTCGGTGGGACAGACCGGCCGGTACATTCAGTACATCGCCGACCTGTCGACCTCCGCGCCCGACGAGACCCCGACGTTGATGAGTCTGTCGATTCAGTGCTTGCCCTGCACGGTCGAGGTGGGACCGAGCTTGAACTTCGATTCCGCGACCGACCTCAGCTGGACGGGCTCGGCACCGTCGTACCGTCTGTACCGCGGCACCCTCTCGACGGCAGGGTGGAGCTTCGACCACACCTGCCTGGCAACCAATCTGACCTCACCGTCCGCCACCGACTCGGAGATCCCGGCGGGAACCGGCTTCTACTACCTGGTCTCGGCGGTCAACGCGTGCGGCGAGGGGACCCTGGGCATGATGTCCGGAGGTGATCCAAGACCCAATCCGTTTTCGTGCCAACCGTAGGCTCGCAGGGATCCGAGCCTCGATCGACACCGGGGAGATCCAAACCGCGCTTGCGAGCTTGCACGGGACGATGCCCGTCAGCCCTGGGCGCTCGCGCGTCGTCTAGACGGCGCTGGGTTGGCCCGCCAGGGTCCGGTGACGAATGACTTGGTCGATCAGGCCGTACTCGAGAGCCTCGCCGGACGTCATGATGAAGTCGCGGTCCGTATCCTGATCGATACGCTCGGTGTCCTGTCCCGTGTGCTTCACCAGGATCTCGTTGACCAGCGCCCGCATGCGCAGGATCTCGCGCGCGTGAATCGCGACGTCGGAGGCCGCGCCCGAGATGTCGCCCATCGGCTGGTGGATCATGACCCTCGAGTTCGGCAAAGCGGACCGCTTTCCCTTGGTGCCGGCAGCCAGGAGCACAGCGGCCATGCTCGTAGCCTGCCCGACGCAGATCGTGGCGATCTCCGGCCTGACGAATTGCATCGTGTCGTAGATCGCCAGGCCCGCCGTCACGGACCCGCCGGGGGAGTTGATGTACACCGAGATGTCCCGATCCGGGTTCTCGGCCTCCAGGAAAAGGAGCTGAGCGACGACCAGGTTGGAGATGGAATCGTCGATCGGCTCGCCGATGAAAACGATGCCGTCCTTCAGGAGGCGGGAATAGAGGTCGTACGCCCGGTCTCCCCGGCTGGTCTCCTCGACGACCATCGGCACGAGATACTCGCTCACTTCTCAGCTCTTCCTCTGCGGTGCGTCGTAGCGCGACCGTTGGTTGGCCGGTGGGATGACGTGGCACAGTGTATCACTCGCGCCGGGGCGAGACGTCAGAACCGGACCTGGGTCCCGACCTCGATGACCCGCTCCGGAGGGATCCGGAAGAACGCCGTGGCGCGCTCGGCGTTTCGTGCGAGGTACGCGAAGAGCTTCTCCCGCCAGATGGCCATGCCGGGGATCTCGGTGGCCAGGATCGTCTCGTTGCCGAGGAAGAACGTCGTGTCCCCGAGGCGACAATCGAAGCCCTTGGTGCGCGCCAGGTCGAGGAGGCGCGGAACGTCGGGGTGCTCCATGAAGCCGTACCACGACACCATGCGGTAGAAACCGTGGGCGAGCGGCTCGACGTCGAGCCGCTCCTCGGCGGTGACGTGCGGAACCTCTTCGGTCCGAACGGTCAGCACCCCCACGCGCGCGTGGAGCACACGGTTGTGCTTGATGTTCTGGAGCAGGGCCACGGGCGTGCCCGCGGGATCGCTCGTCAGGAAGATGGCGGTCCCGGGAATCCGGATCGGAGGATCGTCGGGGAGGCGCTCGAGGAAGCGCTCGAGCGGCTGCTCGGAGGCGCGGAGACGCTCGGCGAGAATCCGGCGCCCGCGGCTCCACGTGGTCATCACGGTGAAGATCCCCAGCGCGGCGACGATGGGGAACCACCCGCCGTGGAGGAACTTGGTCAGGGTCGCGATGAGGAATGCCCCGTCGAGGACGAGGAAGGCGGCACCCATCGCCGCCACGGCCGGGAGGCTCCAGCGCCAGCACCGGCGGGCGGCGACGCAGAACAGGACCGTCGTGAGCGTCATCGTTCCCGCCACGGCGATGCCGTAGGCCGCGGCGAGATTGCTCGACGTGCGGAAGCCGACGACCAGCGCCGCCGTGGCAAACAGGAGCAGGCCGTTGACCTGCGGGACGTAGATCTGTCCGATCTCTTCGCGAGAGGTGTGCACGATGCTCAGCCGCGGGCAGAATCCGAGCTGGACCGCCTGGCGGCTCAAGGAGAACGCCCCCGAGATCACCGCCTGAGACGCGATGATCGTCGCGGCGGTTCCCAGGGCGACGAGGGGATAGAGAGCCCAGTCCGGCGCCAGCAGATAGAACGGGCTCCTCGCCGAGTCCGGGCTCCCGAGAAGGAGCGCGCCTTGTCCGAAGTAGTTGACGAGCAGCGCCGGCAGCACGAGACCGAACCAGGCGAGCCGGATGGGCCGGCGCCCGAAGTGGCCCATGTCGGCGTAGAGCGCCTCGCCCCCCGTGACGACGAGCACCACCGCGCCGAGGATCAGGAACCCTTCGAGGCCGTTGTCGCGGAAGAACGCGGCCCCATACGAGGGGAGCGCCGCTCGCAGGACCGCAGGCTCGCGGGCCACCGCCACGAGTCCGAGTGCTCCGATGACGGTGAACCACACGACCATGACGGGACCGAAGACCGCTCCGACCCGGGCGGTGCCGTGCCGCTGCACCGCGAACAGGCCGACCAGGATCGCCAGCGTCAAGGGTAGGACGGCCTTCCCGAGCGCGGGCGTGACGACCTCGAGCCCCTCGACGGCGCTCAGGACCGAGATCGCCGGGGTGATCATGCTGTCGCCGTAGAGCAGCGCCGCCCCGAAGAGCCCCAGAAGAACCAGCCCCGCCGGGACCGGGCGCGTGCGCCCTCGCCCGGGGAGGAGCAGCGCGAGGAGCGCCAGGATTCCGCCCTCGCCGCGGTTGTCGGCCCTCAGGATGAACGCCACGTACTTGATCGACACGACGAGGATCAGCGCCCAGAAGATCAGCGACAGGATACCGAGGACGTTGTCGGACGAGGCGACCATGGCATGCGGGCCATGGAAGCACTCGCGCAGGGCGTAGAGCGGGCTGGTCCCGATGTCGCCGTACACGACGCCGAGCGCGCCGAGCGACAACTTCAGCGCCTGGCCGCTGCCGGCTCGATCCGGGGGTGTGGACGTCATCGGGCTCGTGTCCTCTTCGGCAGGGCCAACAGGGGTCGGGTGCGCCATCCTCGCCGAAGTCCGGACGATTGCCAAGGTGAAGGCAACAGGTGAAGGCAGCGGCGGCGTTCCGGAGTTGCCGCAACCGTAGATCTGTGCGATGGCCGAGTCGTGGGGGGAGGGGGCGCATCAACGACCCTCCGGCGAAGCCGGTCGGATGGAACCCGGCCAATGCTATTATTGCATCAGTCCGGGCCCGAGCGCGGGACGGCACTTTCAGCGCCATCGCTCCCGCGCAGCGCAGGGGGCAGCACTTGGCTCGTCGTCGCCACCTCTCCGCGGAGCGGAATGACGTGGCAGCCACGTCGCTCGCGACCCCGCGAGACGACCCTCCCGAGCCCGTGATTCGAAGCCGGCCCCGCATTGCCGCCCTGCTCGTCGCTGGAGTCGTGCTGCCGCAGGTGGTCCTTTTCGGCCCGTCCCTCATGGGCTGGAAGATCCTGCTCCCGCTCGATCTCCTGACGCGGCCGGGCGTCTATCTGCCCCAAGGGCCGAAAGAGGCGGCCGCTCCGCGTGGAGACGTCTCTCTCCTCGACGAGGTCGTGTACTACGAACCCGCACGCCGTTTCGCCGCGAAGGAGTTCCGCGCGGGTCGCCTGCCGTTGTGGACCCCGTACAGCTACGCGGGGACCCCGTTCGCGGTGTGGGCCAAGTACTCACCGTACAACGCGCTGTACTACGCGTTCCCATCACCGAGGACTCTCCCGTGGATCCAGCTCGTGCAGTCCATCGTGGCGGCTGGAGGGGCTTACCTCTTTTTCCGGATGGTGCTGTCGGTCGGTCGCTGGCCCGCGCTGATCGGTGCGTGGGTCTATCCACTGACCGGTTACTTCGTGTTGTGGCAGGTGTTCCCCTCGACCTTCGTCGTGTCCTGGCTGCCCTGGATTCTGCTCGCCACCGACCGCACCGTGCGGCGGCCCGCGGGGTGGGGCGGCCCGGCGCTGGCCGGGGTGACGGCGTTGACCCTGGTCAGCGGACCGCTCGACATCGCCGGGCAGCAGCTCTTGGCGTGCGGCATCTACGCCGCCTGGCGGTTGCTGCAGCTCCACCCGCCCACGCGGACGGCAGGACGCCTGCCACGAGCCGCGGCGGCCGTGGTGGGCGCCTGGATCCTCGGCTTCCTGCTCGCCGCGCCTTACGTCCTGCCGCTGATGGAGTACGCGCGAACCGGGGTGCGGGTGGCGGAGCGCGGGGCGGGGAAACTCGAGCGCCCCCCGCGCGGACTCGGCGAGTTGCCGCAGATCGTGCTGCCCGAGGTCTACGGGACGACCCAGCCGAAGTGCGTGCGCCTCGTTCCGTTCAATCGACAGGAAAGCTCGGCGGCCACCTACACGGGACTCGTCGCGACGCTGTTTCTCGCGCCGCTGGCATGGAACAGCCGGCGGCATCGTGCGTTCAACGCGTTGTGGGCGGTGCTCGCGTTCGTCGCCCTGGGCTGGACCCTCGACGTTCCCGGGATGGTGACGCTCCTCAGCCGGTGGCCGCTGAACATGATGTCGCACAACCGGTTCGTGTTCGTCGCTTCGTTCGCGATCCTGGCTCTCGCGGTCACGGGCCTCGACGCTCCTGTCCACCGGCGCATCGACCGCCGATGGTGGTTCGCGGTGCCGATCGTGGCGCTGATCGCGCTCGGGGCGTGGTGCGCCTACCGCGCGCTCGTTCCATCGGAGGCGCTGACGATCCAGTTGGGCCGCAGGTTGGCCTCGGGGCTCGACGCGCGGCAGGCCGCCGAGATCGAACGCACCTTTGTAACCTACTACGCCGCGGGAACGTTCCTGTGCTTGATCGCGCTCGCCGCATGGTTCGCCGTCTCGGCCGGGAACCCGCCTCGGCGGTGGTGGCGCTTCATGTGCGTCGTGTGGATGGCGGAGTTGGTGTGGCACGCTCACGGAGTCAGCCCGCACGTCGATCCGTCGCTGTACTATCCTCGACTCCCGATCCTCGAACGGCTGTCCGCCGTTTCCGACCGCGTGATGACCGCGCGGGGCGTACCCGCCAATATCCACGAGATCCACGGTCTGCGCGACGTACTGGGCTACGACGGCGTCGACCCGAGGCGCGTGATCGAGGTTCTGGAGCTCGCGGGCGACCGGCGATACAGAGGAGCCCTCAACTACGCCCGCGTGCAGTGGTACATGCCGCTGATCCTCGCCTCGGATGAAGGCGGGGTCGAGCTCCCGGGAGTGCTCGACATGCTCAACGTCGGGTATGTCGTCCCGGCGATGCAGGGGGACGGCTATTGGGCCGTCAAAAACCGGCGCGCCCTGCCTCGGGCCTGGGTTCCAGAGCGAGTCGAGCACGCCGACGACGAGCTCACGCTGCGCCGGATGGCCGCTCCGGAGTTCGATCCGCGTGCAGTGGCATACGCAGGTCGGCCCATGAACGTGCCCGGACGCCAGTCGGGATCGGCCGAGATCGTGAGCGAGGTTCCCACACGCGTCACGCTCGCCCTGAACATGGATACACCGGGTCTGGTCGTACTGGCGGACTCGTGGGATCCCGGCTGGCGGGCGCGGCTCGACGGCCATCGCGTCGAGGTCACGCGCGTCAATCACATGTTGCGAGGCGTGGTCGCGCCCGCCGGCTCGAGCATGCTCGAGTACCGCTACCGTCCGGCGAGCTTCGTTGGGGGCCGGGCGGCGATGGTCGCGGGGCTCACGGCACTCGCGATCTGGATGGTGGCGGCGGCGGCCCGGGCCCGCGGTGGCGCCGCGCCCGACTTCCGCCCATGAATGCGCGACGGTCGCCGGCTGATCCGGCGTGGCAGGAGAATCGGTGGGAGGCGTTCGTCGAGCGCGTCCGATCCCGACCCGACGTTCCCTTTGATGAGCAATGGTCCCGCTTCCGCGAAATCTACGCGAAGCGGCGCGACGAGGACGGCGCCGCGCCCGCGTGGCGGCCGACGCCCGCGGAGGCGGCTCGGTCGAATGCGGGCAGGCTCATGGCCGAGGTGGGCGTCGCGGAGTGGCGCGAGCTTCACGCCTGGTCGGCCCGCGAGAGAGAAGCGTTCTGGCGGAAGGGGATCGAAGGGCTCGGGGTCGCGTTCGCATTGCCTCCGTCGCGGATTCTCGATCCGTCGCGCGGCGTGGAGGAGCCGCGCTGGCTGCCCGGCGCGCGGATGAACTGTGCCGAGGGCTGCTTTCACTCCCACGCGGCACGCCCCGCGGTGATCTCGGGAAGGGAGGGTTCGCGGGAGCTGAAGGTCGTCAGCCGCGGCGAGCTCGACGCCATGGCCGCGGCGGTCGCTTCCGGGCTGAGGGAACGCGGTTTCGTGGAAGGCGACGCGATCGCCCTTTACATGCCCATGACGATCGAGTGCGTCGCCGCGTACCTGGGCATCGTGCGGGCCGGCTGTTGCGCCGTCTCGATCGCCGACAGCTTCTCCGTGGCCGAGCTACGCCGCCGGCTCGAGATCGGACGGGCGCGCGGCATCTTCACCGTGGACCGTTTCGTCCGGGCGGGCCGGACCATCGACCTGCATGACAAGGTCCGAGACGCCGGCGCGCCGCGGGCCGTCGTCATCGCCGCCTCCGGCGGCGGAGGCCCCGTGGAACTCCGGCCCGACGATTTGAGGTGGGACGAGCTGCTGCGCACCGGCGGCCGCGGCGCTCCGTCCATGGGCGACCCCGAGCGGATGACCAACGTGCTGTTCTCGTCGGGCACGACGGGCACGCCCAAAGCCATCCCGTGGACGCACCTCACACCGATCAAGTGCGCGGTGGACGGCCGCTTCCACCAGGACATCCGTGCGGGCGACGTGGTGGCGTGGCCCACCAACATCGGCTGGATGATGGGTCCGTGGCTCATCTATGCCTCGCTGATCAACGGCGCCGCCATGGCACTGTACGAGGGGCTGCCGTCGGGCGAGGGGTTCGCCCGGTTCATCGAGGAGGCCGGCGTGACGGTTCTGGGCGTCGTGCCCTCGCTGGTGCGGGCGTGGAGGACGGACGGGGCCACCGAGGCCGCCGACTGGAGCCACATCCGGGTCTTCAGCTCGACCGGAGAGCCCTCCAACCGCGAGGACTACCTGTGGCTGATGAGTCGCACCGGCTACCGAGCACCCGTCATCGAGTACTGCGGCGGCACCGAGATCGGTGGGGGGTATCTGACCGGAAGCGTCGTGCAACCGGCATCGCCGGCCGCCTTCACGACCCCCGCCCTCGGGATGGATGTGGTCATCCTCGACGACGCCGGCCGTCCGGTTGGGGAAGGTGGGACGGGAGAGTGCTTCCTCGTCCCTCCGTCGATCGGGTTGTCGCAGACGTTGCTCAACGGCGAGCACCACGAGGTCTACTACGCGGGCTGCCCGCGCGGGCCCGGGAACGAGACGCTGCGGCGGCACGGCGATCACGTCGTGCGCCTGCACCGGGGATTCTACCGGGCCCGGGGCCGCGTGGATGACACGATGAACCTGGGCGGTATCAAGGTCAGCTCCCTCGAGCTGGAGCAGGTGATCGACGCGCACGAGGCCGTGTGCGAGAGTGCCGCCGTGGCCGCGCAGCCCGAGGGAGAGGGAGCTGAGATGCTCGTGGTGTACGTCGTGCCGCGGGGGGACTCGGACCCCGCGACGCTGTCGCGGGAGCTCAACGAGAGGATCGCGAGAGTGCTCAACCCACTCTTCAAGATCCACGATCTGGTGCTCACGGGCCATCTGCCCCGCACCGCCTCCCACAAGCTCATGCGCCGCGAACTCCGCGCACAGTACGCGAGGAGGTCTCTCTCCCCTCGAGGACCCGGTCAGCGGACGGACCGCCACTGACTCGCGGTGCCCTCCGCATTGCGGCATGACTCGTCGTCCCCTTGCGGGTTGATCGATGCGACCGAAGGGTATAAGCTCTCGGGGTAGATCCTCATGGAACCGTCATTCTGGAGGTGCACGGGGCGCCCCGAGTGGCAGCCTCGTTCACCGCCTCCGCCCCCGGCGGCTCATTGGCGGTGATCGCACCCGCCGGCCTCACCGGCCGGCCGATGAACGGAGGACCCAAGGATGCCGGCCAGGGGACGCATCGAACCCCAGAGGTTCCGGGCATTGGCCCGGAAGGACATCGATCGGATCGCCCAACTCAAGGTCCTCGATCCTGACGACATCCTCATGATGAAGGCCGTCTCGGCAGTGCTCCCCTTCCGGGTCAACGAGTACGTCGTAGAGAACCTGATCGACTGGAACAATGTCCCCGAGGACCCGATGTATCAGCTCACCTTCCCGCAGGAGGGGATGCTCTCCCCGAGGGACCGTGATCGGATGGTGCGTCTGGTCCGATCCAAGGTCCCGGAAGAGAAGGTGCGGGCGGCTGCGCGCGCGATTCAGATGAAGCTGAACCCCCATCCGGCCGGACAGATGGAGCTCAACGTGCCGTCGCTCGACGGCAACAAGCTGCCGGGCGTCCAGCACAAGTACCGCGAGACCGTGCTGTTCTTCCCGAGTCAGGGACAGACGTGCCACGCCTACTGCACCTACTGTTTCCGGTGGGCGCAGTTCGTGGGGATCGACGAGCTGAAGTTCGCCAACCATGAGGCCGAGCAGCTCGCGAAGTACGTGTCGCTTCACCCCGAGGTGCAGAGCGTCCTGTTCACCGGAGGCGACCCGCTGATCATGAAGACGGCCGTCCTCCGGCGTTACATCGAGCCGTTGCTGGCGCCGGAGTTGGACCACCTCGTCAGCATCCGGATCGGGACGAAGGCGACCGCCTACTGGCCCTTTCGGTTCCTCACCGACTCGGACGCGGACGACCTGCTCCGACTGTTCGAACAAGTGGTCCGCTCGGGGCGGAACCTCGCGCTGATGTCGCACTACAGCCATCCGCGTGAGCTCGAGCCGGTGGCGGCACAGGCCGCCGTGCGCAGGATCCTCGCCACGGGAGCCGTGGTGCGCTGCCAGGCGCCGCTGATCCGGCGCGTCAACGACAGCGCGCGGCTCTGGACCGAGATGTGGCAGGCGCAGATCCGCCTCGGGGCGATCCCCTACTACATGTTCGTGGAGCGGGACACGGGACCGAAGAACTACTTCGAGGTTCCGCTCGCGCGCGCCTACGAGATCTTCACCAGGGCCTACCGCCGGGTCTCCGGGCTGGCGCGCACCGTCCGTGGACCCTCGATGTCGGCCACCCCGGGCAAGGTCCTCATCGACGCGGTCGCCCAGATCCACGGTCAGCAAGTCTTCGTCATGAAGTTCCTGCAGGCCCGGGACCCGAAATGGGTGAATCAGGTGTTCTTCGCGAAGTATGATCCGGAGGCCTCGTGGCTGGACAACCTGACGCCAGCTCTCGGTGAGAAGGCTTTCTTCTTCACTCCGGCCATGGATGCGCTCAAACGGGCCGGCGGCGCGCCGGCGTGGGGACAACCTCCGGGGGTCCGCAAGCCCGCGACCCTGTTCGGCCACGTGGAGTGGGAGTGAGCGGCACGCCTCCCGGCGGACCCCCGCGGCTGGCGCGGAGTCGTAAGACCCACACGCGCAACCGTACCCCAGACGTTCACCTGAACCTCAACGTGCGGGGAATGCTCCCCTCCGCCACGGTGGCGATCAACGAGCGCTGCGATCGTTTGCGTGCCGAGGGACGGGAGGTCTTCAAGCTGGGCCTTGGACAGTCTCCTTTCCCGGTGCCGCGCGTGGTCGTCGAGGAGCTGCAAGCCAACGCGCACGAGAAGGCCTACCTGCCGGTCAAAGGGCTGCCGGTGCTGCGCGCTGCCGTCGCCGACTACCACCACCGCTCGCAGGGAATCGCCTGCTCGGAGGAGGACGTGCTCGTCGGCCCCGGCTCCAAGGAGCTGATGTTCCTGCTCCAGCTCGTCTATTACGGCGACCTCGTGATTCCGACGCCGGCGTGGGTCTCGTACGCGCCGCAGGCGCGGATCATTGGACGCCAGATCCGGTGGCTGGGGACCAGCGCCGGGCGCGGATGGAGAGTCACCCCCGAGGAGATCGAACGGCTCTGCGCTCACGACCCCGATCGTCCGCGAATCGTGGTCCTCAACTATCCGAGCAACCCGACAGGCCTGACCTACACGCACGACGAGCTCAAGGAGCTGGCGCGCGCGGCGCGGCAGTACCGGGTCGTCCTCCTCTCGGACGAGATTTACGGCGAGCTGCACCACAAGAACCAGCACGTCTCGATCGCCCGGTTCTATCCGGAGGGCACCATCATCAGCACCGGGCTGAGCAAGTGGTGCGGCGCCGGCGGGTGGCGGCTGGGCGCCTTCACGTTCCCGCGATCCATGTCCTGGCTGCTGGATGCGATGGCGGCCGTGGCCAGCGAGACCTACACGTCGACCTCCTCTCCCATCCAGCACGCCGCGGTGCGGGCCTTCCAGGGCGGCCTGAGGGTGGAGCGCTACCTGTGGTTCTCGCGCCGGATCCTGGGGGCGTTGGGGCGATGGGGTGCCGGTCGGCTGCGCGAGGCAGGCGCGCTCTTGGACGCACCGCAGGGCGCGTTTTACCTGTTTCCCGATTTCTCACAACACGCCGCGTGGCTCGCCGGACGAGGCATCGCGACCAGCGACCAGCTGTGCGACAGGCTGCTGAGCGACGCGGGGGTCGCGATCCTGCCCGGCAGCGCGTTCGGCCGTCCGCCACACGAGCTCACCGCGCGGCTCGCCTACGTGAACTTCGACGGGGCACGAGCGCTCGCCGCCGCCGAGGTCATGCCCCGCGACGAGCCGCTCGGCGATGAATTCCTGCGCACCTATTGCGACGGCACGCGTGCGGCGATCGAGAGGATCTGCGACTGGCTGCGGCGCTGACCGGTGCCCGGCCCGGGAAATCGCAAGGCATGGCCGCTGACGATCCCCGGCTCGGTTTCGGGCTCACCGAGTTGCTGGTGGTGCTGCTCGTCGTGGCGCTGTTCGCGATCGTGGCGGTTCCCGTGACCCTCGAGGCCCTGCGAAACCACAGGCGCGACGCCGCGGCGCGGCGCGTGCTGGCGGACATCCGGCTCGCGCAGTCGATGGCCGCGACCCGCGGCGGCGTCCACGCGTGGCAGTGGGGACCCGATGCCGGCCGCTCCGAGCGCGAATCGCGAGTCGTACGGGAGGCGGGGGAGTGCACCCTGCCCGCTCCCGGCGCCCCCCAGGACGGAACCGATGTCGTGCGTGCGTGGTCCGACCTCGGGCGGGATTACGACGGGATCACGATCCGGTCGGTGGCCGACGATCGCGACCGGCCGCTCGGCACGGTGATGTTCGACGCCATGGGAGCATCGGTCAACCCGTGCGCGCCCGGGGTCAGCTTCCCGATCCGCGTGACGCTCGTCGACCGCTCGGGCTCGACGCGCGCGATCGTCGTTCGGAGCGCCGGGGGGACGAGCCTGCAATGAAGCACGCCGCGGGCTTCACGCTGGTCGAGGTTCTGGTGGCGATCACCGTGATCGTGGTCAGCATGGCGGCGCTCGCCACGATGTCGATCACGGCGCTGCGAAGCGTCGACCGCAACGGCGAGCGCACGGTCGCGGCCAGCGTCGCGCAGTCGCGTCTGGAGACTCTGAGGAGCCTGCCGTTCGACACCCTCGAGAACGGGAGCAGCCAGGAACGGCTGTCGGGGCACCTCGCGGGCTACGTCACGACGACGGAGATCGAGAGCGGCGCGCCCCGTCCCGGCCTGGTGCGCGTCACGGTGACGGTCAGCACGCCCTCGGGCCAGACCTTGCGCCTGGCCACGCTCATCGGGAGATGACCGTGGGCATGGCCGAGCGAGCTCGCGCCGCGCGCCGCGCCGGTCGAAGCGGGGCGCGCCCGGCGCCGAGCCGCCGCGGCCAGGCCGGCCTGACGCTGCTCGAGGTCCTGGTGGCGGCGGCGCTGTTCGCGCTCTTCCTGGGCGCGGCGCTGTCGTTCTATCTCCTCCACACCAGGGCCGCGGCGCGCGGCCAGCAGAAGATCGAGGTCCAGCAGAACGCCCGGGTCGCGCTCGCGGTCGCGGCGCGCGAGATCCGGATGGCCGGCTACGACCCCGACGCCGTCATTGCCCAGCAATCCACGCCGGCCGCGATCCAGGACGCCGGCGAGCACCGCCTGACGTTCCTGGCCGATATCGACGACGACGGCAAGCTCGATCGCGTCACGTTCCGGCTCGACGGCGCGAGCCTGATCCGAGAGACGTCGTCGTGGAACGGGGGCTCGTTCTCCTCGCCCGTCCCGAGCGAGATCGCGGGAGGCATCGCGATGCTGTCGTTCGACTACTTCGACGGCTCCGTTCCCGAGCGCGAGCGCATTCCCGCGCCCGTCGCACGGTCGCGCCTCGGGGAGATTCGATCGATCCGTCTCGATCTCGCGTCGAGCCGGCCGTCCGCGGCCGATTCGGAGCACACCCTGATCCTGGGCACGGACGTGACCCTCAGGAACCTGCGGTAGGGCGATCTGGTGATCCTGGAACCGAACGTGGATGGGGACCCGGGCGACGCCGCCGAATCGGGGTCGGCGCTGATCATCGCGGTGATCCTGGTGGCGAGCCTGATCGTGCTCGCCGGGGCCTTTCTGACCGTCGCGCTGATCGAGACCCGCATCGCCGCCAACGAAACCCGCGCGGCGGTGGCGTTCGGGATCGCCGAGGGCGGTCTGGAGCACGCGGTGGTCGAGCTCGGCGACATCGACGTCGACGAGCTGCTCGAGAACGGGGGCAAGCTGTTCGTCGGGGAGAAGCTCGGGGACGGAGCCTACAGCGTCGTGGTGACCAACAACGCCGAGCCGCAGTTTCCGCGCGGAAGAGCGCCGAAGGACCCGGGCGGCCTCGAGGAGGACACGGACGGCATCCTGGTCGTCACGTCGCGGGGGAGCTTCGAGACTGCGACGCGCGCGGTGCGCGTCGTGATCGCGCGCGAGAGGACGATCTTCGACTCGACGATCTTCGCGCGCGCCGGGCTGACGACGCGCGCCACCGCAGTCTTCTCCGGGCACGTGGCGACCGACGGCAACATGATCCTGTCCGCGGAGACGATCGTGATGGGAGACGCATCCGCGGGCGGGTACATCAACACCACGGAGAACATCTCGGGCGCCGTCACGGTCGGGAACCGGCCGAGGTCGTTCCCGGACCTCCGCTGTCCGGAAGGCGACTTCGGTCCCTCGCCGAGCGGAACCGGGGTGGTCTTCGACCGGCTCACCGGCGATCTCGTGGTCAACTCCAGCTCGGACCTCGAGTGGCCGGAGGGCCCGGCGTACTTCCACGACTTCGTCAAGCTCGGCAACGGCAAGCTCGTCGTCGCCGAGGACTCCAAGGTCGACCTGGTGATCGCAGGCTCGCTCGACGTCCAGGGCGCGGGCTTCGCCAACGACAACGAGGCGGCGGCCGCCGTGCAGTTGTGGGCCTGCGGCGACGAGGACCGGGATTGGAAGCTCGGGCAGAGCAACGAGTCCTGGATGACGATCTACGCCCCGCGGCGTCGTCTCGAGCTGACGGGGGAGGGCACGCTGCACGGCGCCCTGATCGTCGGCGAGCTCGATTGGCGGGTCGACGGGGAGATGCACTACGACCCGCAGATCGTCGAGGACGCTCCGTTCGGCAGAGTCGCTGGAACCTGGGTCGAGCTGCGCTAACTTAACCAACGGTACGGGCCTCTCGAATGTGGACCGAATCGGTCTCTTGAACGACGTCCGATTTCGAAGGAATTACACAGTTGCCATGCTCCATCCCTATTGCGTAGGCGTCTCGCTGCGGCGGCGACGAGTGCGCAAGGCCCCGGATTGCGTACCATCCGTGGAATGAACGTGGAACGGCGGAATCGGCATGGGACTCGCTTAGACACTATCTGCGTGTCTTGCCCTTCCTCGATCGGGTGACGGATGGGGGATTCTCGAACGGTCTCGGAGATCCGGGTGGGCCCCGCGCAGGCCTCCGTGCGCGAGCGGACCGTGCCCGTCGCCCGGGCGGCTCGCCCGGCCGCCCTGCGGCGGCTCGCGCCGTTGTGGGTGCCCTGTTGTTTTCTGCTGCTGAACCTCCTCGGCCTCCACTACTACCTGCTGCCGATCTCCGAGCGCGTCCGAGACCCCCTGCACCCGCTGCTCAAGCCGTCGGGAATCGTCGGGCAGTCTGCGGGTGTCCTGGCGTTCGCGCTGTTCCTCTTCGTGTACCTCTATCCGCTGCGCAAGCGGGTCCGGTCGTTGAGCTTCCTGGGCTCGCTGCCGCGAGCGCGTCGAGAGCGTCGAGCGGAACGGCAGCGGCTTCGTCGTCAAGACTCCCCGGGACTCGTATCGCAGCCGCGCGGTGCTGCTGGCGATCGGGAGGCGCGGGACCCCGCGTCAGCTCGGGGTCGAGGGCGAGGACCTACCGAAGGTCACCTATCGTTTGATCGATCCCGAGCGTTACCGCGGCCGGAGCGTGCTGGTCGTGGGCGGGGGAGACAGCGCCATCGAGGCCGCCGTGGCGATCTCGCGCGAGCCGGGGAGCCAGGTGACCCTGTCGTACCGCTCGGCGTCCTTCAGCCGCGTCAAGCAGGAGAACCGGCGTCGGGTCGCGGAGGCGGAATCGGAGGACCGGATCCGGGTGTTGCTGGAATCGGAGGTCCGCAAGATCGATCCCTCCCTCGTTCGCATCGAGCACAAGGGTCGCACGATCGAGCTCGAGAACGACGCCGTCATCGTGTGCGCCGGCGGCGTGCTGCCCACGCCGTTCCTGCAGAGCATCGGCATCGAGGTCCAGACCAAGTTCGGCACGTCGTGACGAAGGGGCCAGGCAAACCTCACAGTCCCATCCGGCGAAGCAGCTCGTCGAAGCGCGGGTCGGCGCGAAGCGGATCGAGCGCCGGCTCGACCTTCAGGTAGACCATGGCACCCTCGCGATCCGCGTACGCCTGGTCGAGCAGCCGGAACGCCTGGTCGACCTCGCCGAGGGACGCGTGGATCATGGCCCGCCCGTAGGAGTCGGGCGCCAGCTCCTCGGGGGCGTGCTCGAGCCAGTAGCGGTTCACGGCGTCGATGCCGCCGCTCTCGTAGGCCGCGCCGATCTCCGTGGCGGCGTCCTCGAAGCCCAGGAGCCTGGTGACCGCCTGCCAGCTCTCCACGACCCTGGCTCCGTCGCCCGCCGCGGAGTAGGCCCGGCCGAGGTCCCAGTACGCTGGGACGAATTCCGGCTCCATGGCGATGGTCTCCTGCAGCAGCCGAATCGAGTCGTCGTTGCGCCGCGCGTTGTAGTACGCACCCGCGAGCGTCATGCGCACGATCACCGACAACGGATCGAGCTCCATGGCGCGCGTGGCGGCGGCGATGGCGTCCTCGGTGCGTCCCATCGACCACAGGTACTCGGCGTGCCACTGATGCGCCGTCGCGGAGCTCGGGCTCAGCTCGATGGCGCGCTCGAACTCCCGTCCGGCCGCCTCCCAGTTCCACTCCCAGTACAGGTAGGTGTCGGCGAGCGTGGTGTGGGGCTCCGCGAGAGTGTCGTCGATCTCGATCGCCGCGAGGGCCGCCGCCTTGGCCCTGGGACGGGCTTCGGAAGGCGGGAAGTCGAGGTAGGCGCCGTTGCCCACCGCGTAGCACTCGGCGACGCCGTTCCAGGCGAGCGCGTAGCGGGGATCGAGGTCGATCGCCTGCTTGAAGTACCGCAGCGCCTGGAGCACATCGGGCGGAGTCCGCTTGTTCAGGTGGTAGCGGCCCTTGTGGTACAGGTGCCACGCCTCGGGGCTCGCGGTGTAGCGCTGGGTCAGGCGTTCCTCCTGCGCGCCCGTCAGCCCGAGATGGAGGCGCTCGCCGATCGCTCGGGCGATCCCCTGTTCCACGTTCATCACGTCCGGTGGATCGAGCGTGAATTGCTCGCTCCACAGTTGTCGATCGAGTCTCGTGTCCACGAGCTCGGCGCCGACCACGATCTCGTCGCCGCGGCGCGCGAGGCGACCCATGACGACGGCGTGCACGTCGAGCGCCTCGCCGATCTGGCGGGGGGTGACCTGCCGGTTATCGTAGGAGAACGAGCTGCTTCGCGAGACCACCCGCAGGCCGGATATGCCGGCGAAACGCTGGATCAGGCTCTCGCCGAGCGCGTCACCAAGGTAGTCCATCTCGGGCTCGCCGGTCGAGTTCTCGAACGGCAGCACGGCGAGCGAGCGGATGGCTTCTCCGGCCCCGTCGGCCGTGCGCTGGCATTGAACGCCGAACACCGTCGTCGTGACGACCGCGGCGGCGGCGACCGCCCTCGGGATCATCCCGGTCCTGGGACGCTTGGCGCCGGTGGATGCCGACCCGGGCGGGCCGGGTGTCGCCGAAGCGGAGGCGCGGAGGGATGCGAAAAGGGCCACGCCCACGACGCCGCGTGCGATGCGGCTCACGGCGCTGTCATGAGAGACGGCTTGCCCGATGTCCACGAGAGTCCCGGCGACGACGAGGGGTCATGATACGCGATTCCGGCCGTCGAGCCGGGACCTTCCTGTATCCTTGACGGCCCGGCCGCGGAATCGCCCCGCGTGCCATCGGTTCCCGTCACCTTCCAGGAGGACGGATGAGGTCGAATCGCGCCCGGCGGCGTGCCGGCATCGCCGCAGCGGCCGCCACGGCGTGTTTCGTCGCCCTGATCGCGGCGCCCGCGACGGATTGCAAGCCCAAGCGGGGCGTGCGCACCCACCCGCCTCCGCTCGAATGGCCGGGTACGGTCGAGCACGTCGTGATCGTGAGCATCGACGGGCTGGCGGCCGACGAGGTCGACGGGGAGTTCACGCCGGTGCTCATGAAGATGATCGCGGAGGGCGCGTCCACGGTGGCCGCACAGACCGTGACGCCGAGCCTGACGCTGCCCGCCCACACTTCGATGGTGACCGGTCTGACCCCGGACCACCATCGCATCAAATGGAACAACTACCGCCCCTCCCTCGGGAACCTGCAGGCCACCACGATCTTCGACGTCGCTCGCGACAACGGGTTCACGACCGCGGTTTTCGCCGGCAAGGACAAGCTGAAGCACATCTTCCAGGAAGACGACGTCGACCTGTGCTTCATCGCGCAGCACAACGACCGTGAGGTCATGAAGGAGGCGATCCAGCACCTTCATACGGACTCGCCGAACCTCATGCTGATTCACCTTCCCGACGTGGACCGCGCGGGGCACTTCGCGGGATGGAAGAGCGGAATGCAGCTCGGTGTCGTGCGCGAGGCGGACCGTCTGGTCGGGTCCCTGCTCGACGCGATCGAGGTCCTGGAGATGCGCGGCAAGACCGCGGTGATCGTGACCGCCGACCACGGAGGGCAGGGGCGTCACCATTCGAGCAACGACACGGACGTCCGGACCGTACCGTGGATCGTGTGGGGCGACTCCATCGCACACCGCACGCTGGCCCCGGTCTCGATCACGGCGACGGCCAACACCGCCCTGCGTCTGCTCGGGGTCGAGATCCCGGAGGACTGGGCGGCGAGGGACGAGGCGGTCTCTCCATGAAGACCGAGGGAACGTCATGAACTGGTTTGCGACCGGAGCGGTGGCGGCGGGAATCGGAGTGGCGCTGGGAGCGTTCGGCGCCCACGGGCTCAGGGGACGGATCTCCCCCGATGTGATGGCGATCTTCGAGACGGGCGTGCGCTTCCACATGTACCATGCGCTGGCGCTGCTCGCGGTGGGCTGGGCCGCGTCGCGCTCCTCGGGTCATGCGGTCCAGGTCGCGGGCTGGTCGTTCGTCGCCGGTATCGTCGTGTTCTCGGGGAGTCTCTACCTGCTCGCGGTGACGGGGGCGCGCGGGTTCGGCGCGATCACGCCGGTGGGCGGCATCGCGTTCCTCGCGGGCTGGACCGCCCTCGCGCTCGCCGCCCTGCGCCCCTGAGACGGCTCATTCCTGCCGCGGTGCCCCGCCGAGCGCTTCTCGGGCCGCGGCGAGCTCCTCGCGCTGTTGCTTCCCCACCTTCGGGTAGGCCAGATCGAGCGACGCGAGCGCGTCGACGATCGCCGCCGCCACGACCACCCGCGTGAACCACTTGTTGTCCGCCGGCACCACGAACCACGGCGCGTCTTTCGTCGCCGTGTGACGGATCATGTCCTCGTAGGCCTTCATGTAATCGCCCCAATGACCGCGTTCCGCGGCATCGTTGGCGGAGAACTTCCAGTTCTTGGAAGGGTCGTCGAGCCGCTCGAGGAACCTGCGCTTCTGCTCCTTCTTCGAGACGTGGAGGAAGAACTTGCGCACCCGCACGCCGTTACGGCCCAGGTAGCGCTCGAAGGCCCGGATGTCCTGGAAGCGCTCCTTCCAGATATCGCGGGTCACGAGCTCGGGCGGGAGCTTCTGCTTCGCCAGGAACTCCGGATGCACGCGCACGACGAGCGCTTCTTCGTAGTAGCTGCGGTTGAAGATCCCGATCCGCCCGCGCTCGGGCAGGGACCGCATGCAGCGCCACAGGTAGTCGTGGTCGAGATCCTCGCTCGTCGGGGCCTTGAACGAGAAGACCTGGCAGCCCTGCGGGTTCACCCCGCTCATGACGTGCTTGATCGCGCCGTCCTTGCCCGCCGCGTCCATCGCCTGGAAGATCAGGAGCAAGGCCCACCGGTCCTGCGCGTAGAGCTTGTCCTGGAGCTCGGCGAGCGCCTCGGTTCCCCGGGCCAACGCCTCCTTGGCGCGCGGCTTGTCCTCGGACCCGAACCCCAGAGTGTCGCCCGGATCGACGTCCTCGATCCGAAACCGGTCCCCGTCGGTGACGCGGAAGCGCCGGGCGAGGGCTCGCGCCCCCGCGATGAAGTCCTTCTCTTTCACCGGATCTCCCTACTGCCCGGCACGTTCCAGGAAGACGCGCAGCATCTTGCTGCGCGAGGGATGCCTCAGCTTGCGCAGAGCCTTCGACTCGATCTGCCGGATGCGCTCGCGCGTCACCGTGAACGACTGGCCGACCTCTTCGAGAGTGTGCTCGCTGCCGCCGCCGACCCCGAAGCGCATCTTGAGCACTTTCTCCTCTCTAGGAGTCAGGGTCTTCAGAACCGCCTGAGTCTGCTCCCTCAGGTTTACGTGAATCACCGCTTCGACCGGGGAGACGGCTCCCCGGTCCTCGATAAAATCCTTGAGGTGGCTGTCCTCCTCTTCGCCGATCGGCGTTTCGAGCGAGATCGGCTCCTGCGCGATCTTCAGGACCTTGCGGACCTTGGCGACCGGGATGCCCATCTTGCGTGCGATCTCCTCGGGGGTCGGCTCGCGGCCGTATTCCTGGACCAGGCTCCGTGAAGTCCGCACCAGCTTGTTGATGGTCTCGATCATGTGGACCGGGATGCGGATGGTCCGCGCCTGATCGGCGATGGCGCGCGTGATGGCTTGACGAATCCACCACGTCGCGTAGGTCGAGAACTTGTAGCCGCGGCGGTACTCGAACTTGTCGACCGCCTTCATGAGCCCGATGTTCCCTTCCTGGATCAGGTCCAGGAACTGCAGGCCGCGATTGGTGTACTTCTTCGCGATGGACACGACCAATCGCAGGTTGGCCTCGACCAGCTCGCTCTTCGCCTGCTTGGTCTGTCTGCGCCCCCGGCGGATCGCCCGGGCGACGTCGGCCAGCTCCTTGCGGTCCGAGCCCATCTCTTGCTCGATGACCCGGATGTCGCTCCGGAGCTGGTCGACCTTGCGGCGCAGCTCGCGGCGGAGGTTCGCGTCCCGGAAGGACTTCGTCTTGCGGTTGAGCTCGCGGATGTTGCGCTCGTGGCGCTTGATCTTGGAGTCGGCGTCGAGCAGCTTGCCCGCGAGGATCTCGACCTGGATCGGGATGAGGTTGAGCCGTTCGAACTGGCGCAGCACCTCGATGCGCAGCCGCGCGATCGCCCACACCGCCGACTTCCAGCCCTTGCCGCCCTCCCGCAGCCGACCGGTCCGCTTTTCCAGGGTCTCGATCTGGCTCAGCAGCTTGTTGATCTTGTTGATCGTCTGCCGCGCGCGGCTGAGCTTCGCCTTGGGCACGTCCTCGGCCTCTTCGTCGCCGCCCGTAAACAGGTTGGGCGAGGCCTGCCCCTTCTTGATGCGATCTCCCAGCTCGCGAACCTCGCGAACGACCGACGTGCTCCGCGACAGCGCCTTGAGCGTCTGGCGCTCGCCGCGCTCGATCCTGCGGGCGATGGAAACCTCGCCCTCCCGAGTCAGGAGCGGCACGGTGCCCATCTCGCGAAGGTACATCCGCACCGGGTCGTTGGTTTTCTCCAGGATGGCGGCGGGCGATTCGACCTTGCCGTCGCTGCCGTCCTTGGCGTCCTTGCGGGTCGTGCCGGCCTCGGGCCGGGTCATCTGCTCCTTGGTGTCGGCATCCACGAGCTCGATGCCGTGCGCCTCGAACAACGAGAAGATCTCCTCGATCTCCTCGGGATTGGAGCTCACCTCCTCCGGCAGCATCTCGCTGATCTCCTCGTAGGCGAGATAGCCTCGCTCTTTCCCGAGGGTCAGGAGCTGCCGCACTTCCTCGAAGCGCTCCTCCGATCCCTTCCCGGAATCGCGTCTCTTTTTTCTCATTACCCCTCTTCCACGGGCGCCGCGATGATCTTCAGGGTCGCCGGCCGATCGGCCGCCGCCCACCCGTGCCAACGTCGTTGCCCACGTCCCCGAACCCCACCGGGTCGCCGGGCTACGACAGAGCTTCGATCTGCTGCGCGAGCCGTTGCGTTCGATTCAGCAGCGTGTCGATCGCTCCCGGATCGACCGCGGTCTGGATCTGCCGCTGCAACTCGCGTCGCTCCCTCATCAGTCGTTGTCTGCGCAGAGAACGGATACAGTCCACGACTTCTTCGGTTCCTCCTTGCGGCTCCTCCCGGAACGCGATCCGGGTCAGGAGGTCGCGGTCCTCTTCGAGCTCGAGGCTCGAGAAGACCGTTGGGTAATCCACCCCTTCGCCCTGTTCCACGAGTCGCTGGATGGACCGGACGATCGCCTCGACCCGCGTTCCCTCCACGTCCCCCGGCTCGATCTCGCTCATCGCCCTTTCGCGTCCGTGCTCGTCGCGCAACATCAGCGACACCAGTCGAGACTCGACCCCGCCGACGGCCTCGCCTTCGCGCAACCGGTGCCGGATTTGGCTCTTCCCGGACTTGAGCACGGCGCCGAGCTCCTGGAGCACCAGACCGTCCTCGATGCGCAGCGCGTCCGCGAGTCGGCCGGCCCACGACGCCCTCTCGACCGCGCTCTTCAGGCGCGACAGGTGCGGCAGAACCGCGTTGACCGCCGCGACGCGCTCCTCGGGGCGGTCCAGGTCGCGCCCTCGCGCTTCCCGGTGGACCAGAAAATCCAGGTAGCTCGGCGCGCCGGCGACCAGGCGGCCGAAACCTTCCGCGCTTTCCTTGCGGATGAAGTCATCGGGATCGAGCTTGTCCGGCAGATCCACGACGCGGACCTCGAAACCCCGGTCGAGCAGCAGGTCGAGGGAGCGGACCGTCGCCTTGCCTCCCGCGGCGTCGCCGTCGTAGGAAACCAGGATTCGATTCGCATATCGCGCCAAGAGCTGTGCCTGCCCCGCCGTCAGCGCCGTGCCCAATGAGGCCACGGCGTTGTGGAACCCCGCCTGCAACAGAGCCGCCAGGTCGAGGTACCCCTCGACGACGATCACGAACCCCTCCCGGCGCACGGGTTCCTTCGCCTGGTCGAGGCCGTAGAGATGGTTCCCCTTGGTATACGCGGGAGTCTCGGGAGAGTTCAGGTACTTCGGCTCCGCATCGCCCAGCGCCCGGCCGCCGAAGGCGATCGTTCGACCCGAGACGTCCCGAATCGGGAAGATCAGCCGGTCGCGGAAACGGTCGTAGTGCCCGGAGCCGTCCTTGCGCGCGATCACGAGGCCGGCCGACAGCATCTCCTCGGGCTTGAATCGCCGGGCCGCGAGGTGGTCGCGGAGTGCATCCCACGAGTCGGGCGCGTGCCCCATCCCCAGCTTGTCGACGACCTCGGAGCCGATGCCGCGGCGTGCGACATAGTCGCGGCAGGCGCGACCCGCGGACCCCATGAGCTGCTCGCGGAAGAACCCCTCCGCGAGGCGGATCGCCTCGTGAATGCGCTCGTGGCCGGAGCCGCGCGCGTTGACGGACGGGAGCGGCACGCCGAAACGGCGCGCGAGCAGCTCGACCGCTTCGCGGAAACCGACCTTCTCGTACAGCATCACGAACTTGAACAGGTCGCCGCCGGTCTGGCAGCCGAAGCAGTAGAACAGCTGCGCGCCGGGATCGACGGAGAAGGAGGGCGTCTTCTCCTGGTGAAACGGGCACAGACCCTTGAAGCGTGAGCCGGCGGACTTGAGGGGTACGTAGTCGGAGATGACGCGAACGATGTCGCCCGCGCCACGCACCGTCTCCACGAAGTCGTTGGTCGTGCGTCCGCCCACTCACCACACCTGCGACGCCCGCGGCGACGGGGCGTCAGAAGGCCGACGTCGGAGTCGGCCTCATCCGCCGAGCTTGCGTTCCTGCGCCAAACGCTTGAGCAGCTTCTTTCGGGCCGCGAGCGCCTTGCGCTTCTTGCGGACGCTCGGTTTCTCGTAGTGCTGGCGTTTCTTGATCTCGGTCAGAATGCCGGACTTCTCGCACTTTCTCTTGAATCGCTTCAGAGCGTTCTCAAGGCTTTCGTCTTCACGCACCTTGATCAGCGGCATGCTCGTCACTCACCCCACTTTCGCTCGCTTTTCTTGGGTATCGGCTACGGAACAAAGGCGTCGTCGAAAAACCCCAATTCTAGTGGGGCCAACCACTTGTGTCAAGAAACCGCCGATCGCGCCGGGCTCCGCACCCCGGGGGTGTCGGTTTGTGGGAGTGGGACGAGCGGTCTATCTTGCGCGTGCCCCATGGGTTACATCCACGCGTGGCCCTCTCCAACCGGTCGGATAGATACGGCCCGCGGCCGGGGGTGTCAAGAGATTTTGAATCTTTCCGAAGAATCGACACGGAGCGATTGCATCTTTATTGTCGCTATTGTCGTGTGCAGGCCGGGACAGGCTATCGACGGCGGTTGATCAGCGCGGCGGCATAACCCGCGCCGAATCCGTTGTCGATGTTCACCACCGTGAGGCCCGACGCGCACGAGCACAGCATGGCGAGCAGGGCCGCTCGCCCCTTTCCCCCCTCGCCGTACCCCGTGCTCGAAGGAACACCGATGACGGGGCAGTCCGTGAGACCGGCGACGACCGACGGGAGCGCGCCTTCCATGCCGGCCACCACGACGATCACGCGCGCCGACAACAGCGTCCTCTTGTGAGCCGTCAGACGATGGATGCCCGCGACTCCGACGTCGTAGACGCGAGTCACGAGGTTTCCCATGACCTCGGCGGTCACGGCCGCCTCCTCGGCGACGCCGATGTCGGTGGTACCGGCCGTCATGACGACGACCCCCGGCTTGCCCCGCGGCACACGGCCGCGACGCGACACGATCGCGCGCGCCTGCTCGTGATAGACGGCCGCAGGGAGGTGCTCCGCAACGGACCCGTGAACGTCCGGGCCCACGCGAGTCACCAGCACCGTCTGACCCGCCCGGTCGAGGCGGGTGACGATCCCCACGATCTGCTCGGCGGTCTTTCCTTGTCCGAAGACGACTTCGGGGAACCCCCGCCGCACAGCGCGGTGCAGATCGAGAGTCGCGTAGCCCAGCTCGTCGAGGCTCTGTCCGCGCAAGCGATCGATGGCGTCGTCGATGGAGATGCGGCCGCCGCTCACCCCCGCCAGGATCTTCCGGAGCGCCTTTCTCTCCACGGTCCTCGCCGTCCCCGACCGGCTCGAAGCCGGGTTTTTCGTCGAGATCGGACCCTTCCAGCATACCAGCGAGGGCCGTGGCTCCCTGGGCTCCCTGACGAGGGTTGACCTGTGCTTCGGGACGGCCCTAGGATAGGCGCGGCTCGGATCGAACCGTCGTCCGGAGGAGCACCTTGGCCAAGCCGACCGTAGAGCGGCGCGCCCATGCGCGGTTTTCCAAGTCCCTGAAGATCGAGGGCAAGTCGCCGGACGGCAACGCGACGGCCACCATGATCGCCAGCGACCTGTCGCTCGGCGGGTTGTACTGCACGTCGACGACCCGCTTTCCCGAGATGACACGCCTGTCGGTCCGCCTGATGCTCCCCAACGCCAAGGACGGCGACCACGCGCTCGACGTCGAGGCCGTGGTCGTGCGCGAGCAGAAGCTCAAGTCGTCCACCGGCAACTCGAGGTACGAGCTCGCGCTGCTGTTCACCCGCATGTCCGACCCCCAGCGCGAGCGCCTCGCTCGATATCTCGCCCAGCCCTGACGCGTTCGAGACCCACGCCCGGCGCGGATTCTCGGCGATTGTCTCTTGACATCGCTCGGTGCGTTCGCTCTAATCGCGTCGGCGCCGCGAGTTTCCGCGGTGGACTTCACTCGAAGGGGGGTGACTGGATGAACAAGGCCGCGCTGATCGAGAAGATTTCGCAGGACGCCGGGATCACCAAGACCTCGGCCGCGATCGCCGTGGACAGCCTGATCTCGGGGATCACGTCGTCGCTGAAGAAGAACCAGCGCGTCACGCTCGTGGGCTTCGGGACCTTCGGCACGGGTCGGCGCAAGGCACGCACCGGCCGCAACCCGCAAACTGGAGAGACGATCCAGATCAAGGCGAAGCGAACCGCGCGCTTCAAGGCCGGCAAGCAGCTCGACAAGGCACTGAACAAGTAGCAATGACGGGGGTCTGACCCGTTTTCTCTGCGAGGAGAAAAGGGGTCCGACCTCCTGCCCACTCCCTCACTCGATGACGACGAGCACGGCCCCGGCCTCGACGGCGAGCCCGGGCTTGACGTGCACCTTGGCCACGGTCCCGCTCTTGGGCGCCGTGATCTCGTTCTCCATCTTCATGGCCTCGACGACCGCGAGACCCTGCCCCTCTCGAACCTCCTCGCCCTCGCGCACCAGGACCCGGACCACCTTGCCGGGCATCACCGTGACGATGTCGGCGGCGCCGTCCCGTCCTGCCGCGCTTGCCTCGCGTGCGGTGCGTCCCGGATCGGTGAGCGTGACGACCTGCTCGGCGGCGCCGTGGCGCACGAAGTAACGATCACCGTTGTGCTCGACCGACACCTCGTAGGAGCGGTTCTCGACGAGGATCGTGTAGAAGTCGCCCTCGAGCTTGCGTGAATCGACCTCGCGCCGCACGCCGTCGACCTCGACGACGTAGATCCCGTCGCGGCGCTCGACCGCGATCTCGTGCACCCGAGCGCCGACCCGCGCGCTGATCCTCATCGGCGCCAACCCGCGGCCGGTCCCCATCTCCACGGCGAGCGCCGCCTCTCGCCCGCAGGGGCGCCGGCGAGCGCCGAGGCGCGCTCCACGCGCCTGAAGTGCGCGACGGCGGCGGCAAGGACCGCGACCTCCTCGAGCCACGGATCCTCGCTCGGCGCAACCAGCTCCGGATGTGCGGCGACGAAGCCGGTGTCGAGCTCGCCGTCGCGGAATGCCGGGTGGTCCATCACCTTG
>Ga0302046_10000264_pt1 | contig 55395 bp, 33 predicted proteins | sample RVTome_11_FD_200261 | JGI IMG/M metagenome (GOLD analysis project Ga0302046, IMG submission 200261) | Soil microbial communities from uranium-contaminated site in the Upper Colorado River Basin, Wyoming, United States - RVT147D111 (version 2) ...
GGGAGCCCGCCCGCCATCAGCCAGCCTACCAAAGTGCGTCCCAATGCACATCAGCAAACAACACGGAGGAACCAGTCCAGGGGCGACCCGCGAATCTCATCCCTGCCGCGCAGCGGCTTCGTTCAACCATGCGCTGCAGCGAACCCGGCATGAACGTCGCGGTTGCAATCGGCGCGTCCCATGTGCCGGGTCACTGAGCTTGGGTCGTTGGGCGGAACGTTGAGCGGCATCACGTGTATGCACCTTTCTGAATCAACTCAACGCTCACGACTCGATGTTCAATGGCGCGATTTGGTGCCAATGACTCGGCTTGAAAAACTCTGGGAGCTGTCACTCTCCCTTCCATGGTTCGTGGGCGCGCTCTTCGCTTACCAGTTCGGATACATCGCCATCGGAGTGGTATGTTCGGTTTACTTTTTCCTAACCGGATTGCGCCAGTCACACTGTGCTCAGCATTATTCGCTCGGATTGCCGAAGGGTTTTCAGGATGGGGTGTTGTTCGCCCTGAGCGCGTGCATGCTTGCGAGCATGCACGCCGTGCAGGCGTCCCACTTGCATCATCATCGGCATTGTTTGGAGGCCCATGACGCGGAAGGCGCGACAGCACGTTTAAAGTGGTGGCAGGCAATTATCGTGGGACCGCTTTTTATTTGGCGCCTGCACCTCTCCGCATGGGGCCTGTCACCAGGCCGCAAGCGCCGCTGGATTGTTGCAGAGATGGTGACTGTCGCAGCCGTTGTGATTTGCGCCATCCTGGCTCGGGATTTTCACGGGCTGCGATGGCACGTGGCGGCGATGGCTGTGGGTGAGTGTCTGACAGGGTTTTTCGCCGTCTGGACGGTTCATCGCGGCTGCGATACCCAGGGTGCCATTGCGCGCACCCAACGCGGGCACTGGGTCAATCGACTTTCATACGGGATGTTCTATCACTCGGAACACCACCTGTTCCCGCTCGTTCCGACATGCCATCTGGGCACGCTTGCGGAGCGCATCGACCGAGCCAGTTCGGAGTTTGCAGACCAGCAGGTGATGCAGTTCGATACAGTCAAACCGCCCAACAAACCGGCTGCAGGCAACGCCGGGATCGCGTCTCAATTGACAATCGGACTTCATCGGCCCGGCGTGCCTGAGCCGGGATGTTCTGCAAGCAAGAAAACATCCATCATTGTATGAAAATGTATCCTGATGACTGGAAGGTCCGCCTGACCACCGGACTGCTCTCCGCCATCTGCATAGGCGCCGCGCTGATCGTGGTCGGCTTCGACCGCTTCTGGCCTCTCATGCTCTCGCTCGTCCTCGCGATGATCGTCGGGAACGTGGTTGGGCGCCTAGTGTGCCGGCTGCTGTTCCGGCCGTCGTCCGGCGGCCCGCCGCAGAAGGAGAAGCTGGGTGAGATGAAGTAAGAGACCCATCCCATGTGGCCGACCCGAATCACTGGAGCGAGCGCGGGCGGGCCGTGTTTGTCGCCAATGTTGACCTGGCTGCTGCTTGGCTGGGGCCTGCTTGGATGTTTGCTTGGGCAGGTATTGGTCTTCGTTCGCATTGGAGCCTACAAAGTGTGGCGCGATTCCAGGAGCCGCTAACCAATCATGGCCTTGAGCAGCGGCCGCTGACTCATCGAGCAGATCGACTCCCGGCGTGGAGTGGGCCTTGACCGCCCATGAGACCCGCCTCCTGACGCAGGAGGCTGCGTGCGGGTTGATTCGCTTTCTCCACCCCGGCCGCTTCCCCGCCACTCCATCCCCTTTGGGGGGCCGCCACGGCCGGGATGTTTACAATTGTGTAAAATCTTCATGAATGGAGTATTGATTTTTGCGCCCTCTTCTGGCAGTTTCGTTGCGAATCAGCCCTGTTAACCCAATGAGTGGAGTCCCCTCGTATCCAGCGTGCCTGGGTGCGGCCAGGTGTCCCAGATCCCTAGCCCTGGCCACACGCAAGCACTCACGGGCGTTCGCATTGTCGGTTCCTGCTGAACCTCAAGGCGTTTCCTGTTGCCATGGAGTGCGGTGGCCCACACCTGCTTAACGAAAGTGACGCATATGCGCGGTGAATGGATCAGCAAGCTCGCAGCCTCGGCCTTGTTCCTGTTGGTGACCGGAATTTCCACCCACGCCCAGACGGTGTTGATCGCACCCGGCTCAGATTGGCGGTATCTGGACAATGGATCCGACCAAGGCACGGCGTGGCGCACTGCCGGATTCAGTGATGCCGGCTGGGCTGAAGGCCCCGCCGAACTTGGTTACGGGGACGACACTGAAACGCCGCCCCGCCCGGAGGCCACCGTCATCAGCTTCGGCGCCGATGACCAGAACAAGCACGCCACCTACTACTTCCGGCGCACCTTCAACGTCACCGACGCCAGTTCCATCACCAACCTCCGCGTCGGACTGGTTCGGGACGACGGCGGCATTGTCTATCTGAACGGCACCGAGGTGTTCCGAAGCAACATGCCCGCCGGGGAGGTGCTCTACACCGATTTCGCATCCAGCACTGTGGGCGGCGCCGACGAAGTTGACTTCTTTGCGGGGAGCATCAACGCCAGTCTCCTGGTCAATGGGGCCAACCTCCTGGCCGTTGAAGTCCATCAGGGTTCCGGGACGAGTTCCGACGTCAGCTTCGACCTGGAACTGATCGGCAATCCCCAGCCGGAAATCTCCGTTGTCAGCCCCACCAACGGCCAGGTGCTCACCCTGGTCAATGTGCCCATCACAGTGTCCGCCACGCCGGGCGGTGAGAGCATCGAACGGATCCAGTTCTTCGGGAACAGTGTCCTGCTGGGCGAGGTCACCGCGCCCCCCTACAATTTCGTCTGGCAGGGGCTGACGCCCGGAACCTACACGGTGTATGCACGCATTGAGGACAGCTCCGGGCTGACCGCTGATTCCGATCCGGTCACCTTCACCGTGCAGGAATTGCCCGCATCCACCCTGGTTCCCCGTGGGTCCATCTGGCGATATGAGGACTCCAACACCGACCTTGGTACGGCTTGGCGGAACCCCGGTTACAACGATGGCGCGTGGGGTTCCGGGCCAGGCCCGCTCGGCAATGGCGCCCTCGGCGGCGAGGAATCCCACATCGCCACCCCGGTCAATATCGGCCCGGCCGGCGCGCGTATTCCCACCGTGTATTACCGCCACACCTTCACCGTCAATGATCCCTCCGCCTACGTCGGGCTCGTGCTCAACCTGCTTCGCGATGACGGCGCCGCCGTGTACCTCAACGGGCAGGAAATCGTCCGGGACGGCGTCGCCGTCGGCGCCGTCCATGCCACGTTCGCGTCGCAAACCGTCGGCGTCCCCGACGAGACCGCTTACTTCCAATCAGTCGCATCGGCGAGCGCCCTGGTCGCAGGCGTCAACGTGCTGGCGGGGGAGAGCAAGAATGTCAGCACGGGCAGTTCCGACCTGGGCTTTGACTTCGAGGTGATTGGTGACCTTGTCCCGGTCGTCAACCTGACCAGCCCCCTGCCGGGCGAGATCTTCCAGGCCCCGGCCCTCATCACCATCAGCGCCGACGCCGTGGATGAAGGCGGGTCCGTGGCCAGCGTTCAGTTCTTTGATGGACCCAACCTGATCGGCCAGCGGACTGCCCCGCCTTACTCCATGGTCTGGAGCAACGTGGTGGACGGGGCGCATACCCTTACGGCTTCGGTGACGGACAACACCGGCAACACGGCCACATCCACGCCGGTCAACATCACCGTCGTCGATCCCAATCCCCCCACCCTCGTCTCGGCCGCCGCCAGCACCAACGAGGTCACGGTCGTCTTTTCCAAGCGCATGTCCAACCTCACGACCACCAACATCGCGAACTACGCCATCTCCGGAGTTGAGGGCAGCGCCACCGTGCTGGAAGCCACCCTGGTGGCCCCGGGCAACCAAGTGGTCCTGAGGACCACCGAGATGGTGTCCGGTGCCGACTACACGCTGACCGTCAACAACGTCGAGTCGCTCGACGAACAGGTCATCGCCCCCAACTCGCAGATCACCTTCACCATCCAGCAGTTCGTCCTGACGACCATCGGCGCCCCCGCGTTTGCCGGAATGCAGGTGCCCGTGGCCGGCGGATTCGATGTCACCGGAGCCGGCACCAACATCCTGGGCAACAACGACCAGTTCACCTTCAGCTTCGTGGAGCGGCTCGACGACTTTGACCTGAAGGTGCGGGTGAGCAGTTTCGACATGGCCGTCAGTTGGGCCCGGGCCGGCCTGATCGCCCGAGAATCCATGTCCACCTCCGCGCGATTCGCCAGTTCCATGGCGTCGCCCAATGTGGCCGGCTCCTTCTTCCAGGCCCGGGCGAGCGCCGGCGGCCAGTCCACGCAGCAAGGATTCTTCCCGGTCAACTACCCCTATACGTGGCTGCGCTTGCAGCGGCAAACGGACACCTTCACCGGCTACGCCAGCGTGGATGGTGAGACATGGGAAATCCTTGGCTCCGTCGCGCTTCCGGCGGCGGTCCGCCCGATGCTCGTCGGATTGGCTGTGTCCAGCGGAAGCTCATCCAGTCCGGCGATGGCTGGATTTCGCGACTTCAGCGACGCCACCGGCGATCCGGTGGGGGGCATCCTCTTTGATCGGGAACCTCTGGGGCCCTCCACTCGGCGGGGACCGCTGGTCATCTCGGAGATCATGTACAATCCCAAGAACCAGCCCGGCATCATGGGCAGCACCGAGTTCATCGAGATCTACAATTCGCAGGCGTGGGCGGAGGACATCAGCGGGTATCGCATCTCCGGCGCCGTGGATTACACCTTCCCGGATGGGACCACCATTGGGTCCGGTCAATTCCTGGTCGTGGCTCGGAATCCGGGCGCGCTGACCGCGGCGAGCGGCGTGGGCGGCATCCTCGGCCCCTGGGAGCTCAACGAGGATGGAAGCGAGAACGGACTGCCCAACGACTCGGGTCTCCTGCGGATCCGCGGCCACATCGGGCAGGTGCTGTTCGAGGTGGAATACGAGGATCGGGCGCCCTGGCCGGAAGCGGCGGATGGGTCGGGGCATTCGCTGGTCCTTGCCCGACCCTCCTTTGGCGAAGCCGATCCACGGGCCTGGCAGGCCAGTGATCGCATCGGGGGTTCCCCCGGCCGCTACGACGCGCTCTCCCCCGATCCGCTTCGTCCTGTTGTCATCAACGAGTTTCTGGCGCACACCGACCTTCCCCAGGTTGATTTTATCGAACTCTACAATCACAGCGACCAAGCCGTGGACCTGAACGGCGCATGGCTCTCCGATGATCCCGACACCAACAAGTTCCGGATCGGTTCCGTCGTGGTCGCTCCCCGGGGTCACCACAGCTTCTCGCAGGTGGAACTGGGCTTCAATCTGAGCTCCGGCGGGGAGCGCATCTTCCTGGTCAACTCCAACCAGACACGCGTGATCGACGCCTTCCGGTTCGAAGGGCAGGCCAACGGGATTGCCACCGGGCGCTATCCGGACGGGGCGGCTGAGTTCTACGAACTGTCCTCCGTCACGGCCGGCGGCCTGAACGCCGCTCCGCTCATCCGGGACATCGTCATCAACGAGATCATGTACAACCCGATCACCGGGAATGACAACGATGAGTATGTCGAGCTGTACAACAAGGGAACCGTCCCGGTGAACGTGGGAGGGTGGCGCTTTACCGCGGGCATCGACTACATGCTGCCCGCCGGCACCATTATTCAGCCCGACGGTTACCTGGTCGTGGCGCGTTCGGTCACCAACCTCCTGGCCCGGCATCCCCAACTCAACGCGGCCAACACCGTGGGCGACTTCAATGGTGGCCTGGCCAACGGAGGCGAATACCTTGCGCTCTCCATGCCGGACGAGGTGGTGGACATCGAGACCAACCAGCTCGGGATGCCCATTTCAGTCACCAACATCATTTACATCGTGGTGGACGATCTCACCTACGATGACGGCGGACGGTGGGGATGGTGGTCGGACGGCGGCGGCAGCAGTCTCGAGCTGAAGGATCCCCGCAGCGACAATCGCCAGCCCGCCAACTGGGCCGACAGCGACGAAACGCAGAAGGCCACATGGACCTCCATCGAGAAAACCGCCCCGCTCGGGGAAATCCTCGGCACCGCCAATGACTTCCTCTACATCCTGCAGTTGGGCGTGGGTGAGTTCATCCTGGACGACGTCGAGGTGGTCAATTTCGGCGGCGGCAATTCCGTGCCCAACCCCGGATTTGAATCGGGTCTCAGCGGCTGGATTCCGCAGGCCTCGCACAGCCAGTCCACGCTGACCAGCGACGCCTTCAGCGGCGCCAGCGCTCTCCATGTCCGGGCCGGGTCGCGCGGGGATGACGGCGCCAACAACCTTCAGACCGCCAATCTCGCCCCGGCCGCTGCCGGCACCACGCAGGCCCCCTTGACCGTACGTTGCAAGGCGCGCTGGGTCCGTGGCTGGCCTGAGATCCTCCTTCGCCTCCACGGCGGCGGATTTGAAGTCGGCGCCCCCCTGGAACTGCCTCCCAACCTCGGCTCGCCCGGCCTGCCCAACAGCCAACTCGTCAGCAACACCGGCCCGGCCATCTGGGACGTGCAACACGCCCCCGTCCTGCCACGCGCCGGCGCCCCCGTCATCGTCACCGCCCGTGTCCTCGATCCCGATGGAGTGGCGGCATTGCGCGTGCGCTACCGGAACGACACGAGCAGCGGCGCCACGCAGACACTGGCGATGAATGACAACGGCACCAGCGGCGACAGCGTCGCCGGGGACGGCGTCTTTGCCGCCACACTCCCTGCACAGGGTGCGGGCACCGTGATTGCCTTCCATCTGGAAGCCGTTGACAACTTGGGCACCACCAACCTCTTTCCCCAGGATGTGTTTCCCAGGCCTGGAATGAACCGCGTCTTTCCGACCGATGCCTTGACGCGCGAGCTGCTGGTGCGATGGGGCGAACAGATCATCCCGGGCGCCTTCGGCAATTATCGTGTCTGGCTGACGCGCGCCAACCGGGATCAGTGGGCCAACCGGCGGCCGGTGCTCGACAACACGGTCATGGACGGCACGTTCGTCTATAACAACTACCGAGTCATTTACAACCTGAAGCCCCAGTACGCGGGCAGTCCCTGGCACCAGGGGCAGATGGACACGGGCCCGGATGGCGGGGACCGTGTGGACTTTGACATCGAGTTTCCCACCGATGACCGGTTCCTGGGCGTGACCGACGCGGTGTGGAACTATCCGGGCAACCCGGAAGGCGGGAACAGCACCGATGGCAGCGCGCAATCGGAGCAGACTTCCTACGTGATGTACAAGGGCATCGGGCTCTTCCACAACCACCGGCGCTACGCGCACATCTTCGTCAATGGCAGCCATCGCAGCACCATCAGCAGCATCAGCGGCAACTTCATCATGGAGGACTCCCAGCAGCCCAACGGCAATGCCATCGAGCAATGGAGTTCCGACGACCCGGACGGCCAACTTTACAAGATCGAGGATTGGTTCAGCTTCGTGCGCAATGCCTCGAGCTTCGGGAACAACGACGCGGACCTGGAACGGCGCACGGTGACGATGCCGGACGGCTCGCAGCCCCTTACGGTCTCCCCCTACCGGTTCATGTGGCGGCTGCGTTCGGTTGAATCCGGACAGTCGGCCAACGACTACACCAACCTGATTAACCTCATCAACATCGTCAGCCCGCCCTCCGCCCCGACCGCCACCACCATCCAGAACCTGGACGCCTTCCTGGGAGCGGCCGACGGCGAACAGTGGATGCGGATGTTCTCGGTGCGGCATGCGGTGGGTGATTGGGACGGCTACGGCTATCGCCGCGGCAAGAACGCCTACATGTACGTCGACAGTGACGGCAGGAACGCCCAGCAGTGGACGTGGGACATCGACTTCACGATGGGCGTCGGGGGGGATGGCGCGGGCCAGAACCTCTTCCAGACGACTGATCCCCGTGTGAGCGCGATGTATGCGACACCGCATTTGCGGCGCGCCTACTTCCGTGGTTGGCAGGACCTGGTGGATGGCCCCTGGAACAACGCGGTAGTCGATGCCTATCTCGACGCCAAGCACGCCGCCCTGCTCGCCAATGGTGTCAACGCCAACTCCGGCACCCTCACCACCATCAAGAACTTCATCAATGCCCAGCGCAACGCGCTGCTGACCCAGCTCGCCAACAATGACGATCCGTTTGCCGTGGATGGCTCCACCAGCCTGACCCTCAGCAACAACCTGGTCATCCTGACGGGCACGGCTCCGATCAAGCTCAAGGACATGCTGGTCAACGGTGTGGTCACGCCGGTCACCTGGACGACCATGACCCAATGGCGCATGGTTCTGCTCGCGAATCCCGGCCTCAACACGTATGTCCTCAGCGGACTGGACTCCTACGGCAACCCCGTGCCAGGCGTGTCCGAAATCGTCACCGCGGATTTCACCGGCAGCCCTGTCGATCCGGCCGGCGCGATTGTCTTCAACGAGATCATGTACCAGCCACAGACTCCCGATGCGTCCTTTGTCGAGCTGTTCAACACCTCCGACACCGTCTCCTTCGACATGTCCGGCTGGCGGATCAACGGCCTGGATCTGAGCTTCCCGCAAGGCACCATCATCAGCAACCGGCAGCACATGATCCTGGCCAAGAACCCTGGCGCCTTCAGCTTCGCCTACAGCAGCGGCATCCCGGTGACCGCCGTCTTCGACGGCAACATCGACCCGGACGGGGAGACGCTCACGCTGTTCAAGCCGGGTGCGACGCCTGAGGAGGATGAGGTGATAGACAAGATCCGCTACGAGCCGGGCCTGCCCTGGCCACCCACGGCCAACGGCACCGGGCCGTCCCTGCAGTTGATTGATCCCGATGAGGACAACAGCCGCGCCAGCAATTGGTCCGATGGTGTGGGTTGGAGAACCTTCACTTTCACCGGCCCCGCCGGTCCGCTGGCCAATCGATACCTTTTCGCTCTGGCCAACGCCGGCGAGATCTACATCGACGACATCCAACTCGTGCCCGGCACCGAGCCTGGCGTCGGCCCCAACGTGCTGGTCAACGGCGACTTTGAAACCGGCGCGCTGGCGCCCTGGACCGTGCTGCGCAACCACTCCAATTCGGTCGTCACCGCCAACGTCGCCTACGAGGGCAGCTACAGCCTGCACGTCATCGCCACCGGTCAGGGGTCAACGGGCGATTACATTGGCCAGACGTTTGCCGCCCTGCCTTCGGACCAGGTCTATACCCTTAGTTTTCAGTATCTGCCGGTGGGGTCCAACCGCCTGAAATGGCGTCTCAGCAACCAGTTCCTGGACTTCCTGATTGGCATTGACGTCACGCCCATCTACAGCACGCCCGGGCAGTTCAACACCTCCGATCGCGACCTTCCGACCTACGATGCGGTCTGGCTGAACGAGGTGGCCCCCGGCAACAGCTCCGGGCTCACCGACAGCGCGGGGGACACCGATCCCTGGATCGAGCTCTACAATGCCGGCACCACCACGGTCAGTCTCCAAGGCTATTACCTGGCCAACAACTACGAATCCAATCTCACCCAGTGGGCCTTCCCGGCCGGCAGTTCCATTGCCCCGGGCGAGTTCAAGGTGGTCTGGGTGGACGGAGAACCGGGGGAAACCGTGGGCGCCGAACTCCACACCTCCTGGCGCCTGACGGCCGGGACCGGCACCGTCTCGCTCAACCGCATCGTCAGCGGGCCTCAGATCACCGACTACCTCACCTATGCCGGACTGGCCACTGACGAATCCTACGGAGACTTCCCCGATGGACAGCCCTTCAACCGCCTGGTCTTCTCGGTGAAGTCACCCGGCGGGATGAACATCGGCAACCCCGTCGAGCTCTACATCAACGAATGGATGGCGGCCAACACCGACACCGTGCAGGATCCCGCCGACGGCAGCTTCGCCGACTGGTTTGAGATCTACAACCCTGGTGCGGAGCCGGTCGATCTCTCCGGCTACACCCTTACCGACAACCTGGCCGACAAGAATCAGTATGTCATTCCGGCCGGCTTCAGCATTTCCGCCGGCGGCTTCCTAATCGTCTGGGCCGACAACGATCCCGAGCAGTCGAATCCCCTCACCGGCAGTCTTCATTCCAACTTCGCCCTGGGCCGCAATGGAGAGGCGCTGGGACTCTACACGCCGCAGGGCGTGGCCGTGGATGAGATCACGTTCGGTGTGCAGAATGACGACGTGAGCGAGGGGCGCTTTCCCGACGGGGACGTCGCCCGGGCGTTCATGACCACGCCCACGCCAGGAGCGCCCAATGTGTTTGGCGGAGGCAACACCGCCCCCACGCTGGACCCCATCGCCAACCGCACGCTCTACCTCGGGCAAACCCTGAGTGTCGTGCTCAGCGCCAGCGATGCCGAAGTGCCGCCGCAGTCACTGACGTTCGGCCTGCTGGCCGGCGCTCCCGCGGGGATGGGAGTCATCTCCACCAGTGCCACGACCGGCATGCTTACCTGGACCCCGAATGAAGCCCAGGCACCCGGCACCAACATGGTCACCGTCACGGTCGCCGACAACGGCGCTCCTCCGATGGGTGACCAGCAGGCCTTCACTGTCACTGTGCTCCTGCCGCCGACCATCGGTATCGGCGTAAGTGGGGGCCAGGTCAGCCTGAGTTTCCCCACCATCCAGGGCAAGTCCTACCAGGTGCAGTTTGCCGACGTCCTGGGTGATCCGGTGGTGTGGACGAACCTCGGAGCGCCGGTTGTCGCCACGGGCACCACCCTGACCATCATGGATCCCGTCGGCGCGAACAGCCAACGGTTCTACCAGGTCATCGAATTGCCGTAGTCGGTGCGTGGCAAGCCGTGCCGCCCTTGCGGCGGCTGAAAGGCGAAGGAGTTGGTAGTCCCGCCTTCAGGCGGCTCTGAACGCCCGGACCACTGTGTCCTTCTGCGCTTTTCTGGGACCGCTGCGTTGAAGGGAAAGGGCGCGGGATCACGGCGGGCGTGGACCTGCCGGGCGCGCGGGCGCCATACCAACGCAGAGGTCCCAGAGAAGCGCAGAGGGCCGGCTGTGCGAAGGCCCCTCACCCCAACCCTCTCCCGGCGGGAGAGGGAGACCCGTCCTCTCCGCGGAGAAAGGCCCCTGCGCTCATCCCTCTCGCCCAGCCCGGCTGGCTTTTTCCCTCTCCCCGCGGGAGAGGTCAGGGTGAGGGGCTTTTGCTTGGTACGGTTCATGGTCCCTTTTGCGTACAAGCCCGTTTGGAGGCGGAGTTGGGGGCTCCCCATGAACCGGGGACTGGCTAAAGCCAGAACTACAAACGTAGCCGCCGAGGGATCCTGACGCCGTCGATTACGGGCTCTGGATTGTAGTGCCGCCTTCAGGCGGTTCGGAGCCTTCCTCCACCGCGCTTTCCTCGGCGCTTTCGCTGATCACCATGGCGATCGCCTGGAGATGGTCTTCTTCGTCCAGATCGATGAGCTTGACCCCCTGCGCGTTGCGGCCGGTCTGCCGGATGTCGTCCACGGGCGTGCGCACCATCTGGCCGCCGCTGGTGATGAGCATGATCTCGTCATGGGCGCGCACGGTGAGGGCGCCGATCACGTCGCCGGTCTTTTCGGTGCGGCGCATGGTGATGATGCCCTTGCCGCCGCGGGACTGGAGACGGTATTCCTCGAACTCCGTCCGCTTGCCCACACCGTTGGAGCCGGCGACCAGGAGGGTGGCGTCGTTGTCCACCAGGGCCAGGGACACGACCTGGTCGGTCTCGGAAAGGTTGATGCCCCGGACGCCCGCGGCCGGGCGTCCCATGCGGCGGACGTTCTGCTCGTTGAAACGGATGCTCATCCCCTCCTTGGTGATCAGGACCACCTCGTCCTGCCCGGTGGTGAGCTTGACCTCGATCAGGGTGTCCCCCTCCTCGATGGTGATGGCGATGATGCCGCCCCGACGCACATTGGCGAAGTCCGACAGGGCGGACTTCTTGACGGTGCCCTTCCTGGTGGCGAAGAAGAGGTATCCCTCCTGCTGCCAGGTGGTGTCCGCCCGGTTCTCATCGGACTGCGACACGATGCGGATGAGCGCGGCGATCTTCTCGTCCGGACGCAGTTCCAGCACATTGGCGATGCTGCGGCCCTTGGCGGTGCGTCCCATGTCGGGGACTTCGTGCACCTTCTGCACATAGACGCGGCCCGTGTTGGTGAAGAACATCAGGTAGTCATGGGTGCTGGCGCTGAAGAGATGCTCGATGAAGTCGGCCCCCTCGCCTTCCACGGCGGAGTCCTCCCGCGTGGTCATGCCGATGACGCCCTTGCCGCCGCGGCGCTGGGCCCGGTACTCGCTGACGTTGGTGCGCTTGATCAGGCCGTTGTGGGTGAGGGTGATGATGACGCCCTCGTTGGCGATGAGATCCTCGATGGCCATCTCGCCCTCGTCCGGAACCAGGCGTGTGCGGCGCGGGGTGGCGTACTTTTCCTTCACCTGCCGCAACTCGGCCTTGATGATCTCCAGGACGCGCGATTCGCGGGCCAGGATGTCGAGCAGGTCCTTGATCTTCTCGATCAGATCGAGGTATTCGCCCTTGATCTTCTCCCGCTCCAGTCCGGTCAACTGGTAGAGGCGCAGTTCGAGGATGGCGTCGGCCTGGGCCTCGCTGAAGGCGTAGCGGCCGTTGACCAGGCGCGCCTCGCTGCGGATCAGGATGCCCAGTTGCTCGACCTGCGGCCGGGCGAACTCGAAGGCCAAAAGCTTGATGCGCGCCTCATCGCGGGTTTGCGATTCGCGGATGATGCGGATGAACTCGTCCAGGTTGGCCAGCGCGATGAGGTAGCCCTCGAGGATCTCCGCCCGCTGCTCGGCCTTGCGCAACTCATAGCGGGTGCGCCGGATGATCACCTCGCGACGGTGCTCGATGTAGCAGTTGATCAGCTCCTTGAGTCCGAGGGTCTTGGGCCGCCCCTGGTCGATGGCCAGGGCGTTGACGGAGAAGGAACTGGCCAGGGCGGTGTGCTTGTAGAGATTGTTGATGACCACCTTGGGGATCGCATCCCGCTTCAGCTCAACGACCACCCGCGTGTTCTCGTCCGACTCGTCCCGGATGGCCGAGATGTCGGTGATGATCTTCTCATTGACCAGCTCGGCAATGCGCTGCACCAGGACGGCGCGGTTCACGTTGTAGGGGATCTCGGTGATGAGGAGCATCTCCCGCCCGCTCTTGAGCGTCTCGACCTCCACCTGGCCCCGCACCTTGACGCTGCCCCGGCCCGTCTCGAAGTAACTGCGGATCCCCTGCATGCCGCAGACCATGCAGCCTGTTGGGAAATCGGGCCCCTTCACGAACTGCATGAGCTCCGGGAGGGTGATGTGGGGATTGTCCACCTGGGCGCAGATGGCATCGATCACCTCACCCAGGTTGTGCGGGGGCATGTTGGTCGCCATGCCGACGGCGATGCCGGTGCCGCCGTTGACGATGAGGTTGGGGAAGGCGGCGGGGAAGACCTTGGGCTCGCTGCGGGTTTCGTCGTAGTTCGGGACGAAATCGACGGTCTCCTTCTCCATGTCCTCCATGAGGAGGGCCCCCAGGTGGGTCATGCGGGCCTCGGTGTACCGCATGGACGCGGGGGGGTCGCCCTCGACGGAGCCGAAGTTGCCCTGTCCCTCCACCAGGCAGTCGCGCATGGCCCAGGGCTGGGCCATGTGGACGAGCGTGGGGTAGATGGCCTGGTCGCCGTGGGGGTGGTAGTTGCCCATGGTTTCACCGACGATCTTGGCGCACTTGAGGTGCTTGCGATTGGGCCCCACGTTGAGGTCGTTCATCGCATAGAGGATGCGGCGCTGCGAGGGCTTGAGCCCGTCGCGCACGTCGGGGAGCGCGCGGGAGATGATCACCGACATGGAGTAGTCAAGGAACGAGTTCTTGATCTCGTCGGCCACGTTGATCTTGGCGATGTTTTCCTCGCCGGCCTGTTCCGGGCCGGCTTCCGGCGGGGGAGAGTTGGGTTCCTGGTCGTCGGGCATGAATCAATGGGGGTTGAAATGTCGGTCGCTGGGTCGGGGCCGGAACGGCGGACGGATCAGACGTCCAGATTCCGCACGTTGAGGGCATTGTCCTCGATGAACTGGCGGCGCGGTTCCACCTCGTCGCCCATGAGGCGGGTGAACATCTCCTCCGCCTCGACCGCGTCGGTCAGGTCGATGCGCAGGAGCTTGCGCTTCTCGGGGTTCATCGTGGTCTCGAAGAGTTCCTTGGGGTTCATCTCGCCCAGCCCCTTGAAGCGCTTGATCTGCAGGCCGTGCCGGCCCACCTCCAGGACGCTGGTCAGGATTTCGGCGATGGAGAAAAGCGGTTTGATCCGTTCCTTGTCGCCCTCGCCTTCGATGAGTTCGAAGAGCGGCTTGTCCTGGGCGGCGTAGTGCTCGACGTTCAGGCCGGTGGCGGCCAGTTTCTCGAGCAGCTTTTCGATGGCCTTGCTCTCGTGCACCTCGACATGGCGGGCGCGGCGCAGGGGGCCGCTGCCGCCGTTGGTGCGCTGGCGCTCCACCACGGCCGTGTCTCCATCGTCCTCGCCGAACAGGCGCAGGTCGGGATTGTCCTGTCCGAAGCGGTTGAGTTCCTCTTCGGTGTGGAAATAGCGGGTCTTCTCCTCATTCCCGGCCCGCACCTTGACCAGGTGTCGGGGCAGCGCCTTGGATTCGGCATGACGATGCTCGAGGTAGTCCCCGAAGTCCCCTCCATGGCGGCGGATGGCGTTGGCGTACTTGTTGAGCCCTTCCAGCAGGATCAGCATGTCGCTGAGCTGGGTCTCGGTCAGTTCCTTGTCGTCGGCCAGGTTGCGCAGGCGCACCTCCTCGGTGCCCAGCCGGATCAGGATGCGGTTGAGAGCCGGATCGTCCTGGATGTATTCCACGCGCTTCTTGCGTGCGATCTGATAGAGCGGCGGCTGGGCGATATAGACGTAGCCCTCCTTGATCAGTTCGGGCATCTGCCGGTAGAAGAACGTCAGCAGCAGCGTGCGGATGTGCGACCCGTCCACGTCGGCATCGGTCATGATGATGATCTTGTGGTAGCGCAGCTTGCTGATGTCAAAGGTGCCTTCGCCATCCCCCTGCCCGATCCCGGTGCCGACGGCCGTGATCATGGTGCGGATCTCGTTGTTCTGGAGCACCTTGTCGAGGCGGGCCTTTTCCACGTTGATGAGCTTGCCGCGGATCGGGAGGATGGCCTGGAAACGCCGGTCGCGCCCCTGCTTGGCCGAGCCGCCTGCCGAGTCGCCCTCGACGATGTAGATCTCGGTGCGGGCCGGATCCCGATCCGAACAGTCGGCCAGCTTGCCCGGCAGGCCGCCGCCGGTCAGCGCGCCCTTGCGGACCGTCTCACGCGCCTTGCGCGCCGCCTCGCGCGCCCGCGCGGCCAGGAGCCCCTTCTCGATGATCCTCTTGCCCAGCGAGGGGTTTGAATCGAGATAGGTCATCAGGCCCTCATACACGATCGAGGAGACAATGCCGTCGATCTCGGTGTTGACCAGCTTGACCTTGGTCTGCGACTCGAACCGCGGATTGGGCAGCTTCACGCTCAGCACGGTGATCAGGCCCTCGCGCACGTCGTCCCCGGAGATGTTGGGGTCCTTTTCCTTGAGCAGGTTGTTGCTGCGCGCGTATTGGTTGATGGCCCGCGTCAGGGCGCTGCGGAAGCCGGTCAGGTGCGTGCCGCCGTCGGGGTTGGGGATGGAATTGGCGAAGCAGAGGATCTGGTCGTTGTAGCTGTCGTTGTATTGCATCACGCAGTCCACGAACACCTCGTCCTTCTGCCGGCTCAGGATGACCGGATGCTCGTGGATGAGTTGCTTGTTCTTGCCCAACTGCCGCACAAACTCCTCGATGCCCTCCTTGTAGAGGAACCGCTCGGTCTTGTTTTCCTCCCGCTCGTCGTTGAGCACGATCTCCACACCGGGATTGAGGAAGGCCAGTTCCCGCAGGCGGTTGGCGAGCAGCTCGAACTTGAACTCGGTCGTGATCTTGAAGATCTCCGCGTCGGGCTTGAAGGTGATGAGCGTGCCCGTCCGCTCCGACTTGCCCGCGATCTCCAGCTTCTGGATCGTCTTGCCGCGCGCAAACTCCATGTGATAGACCTTGCCATCACGGGACACCTCCACCTTGAACCATTCCGAGAGGGCGTTGACGCACTTGGCGCCGACGCCGTGGAGGCCGCCCGAGTACTTGTAGGCGCCCTGGCCGAACTTGCCTCCCGCGTGGAGGTTGGTCAGCACCAGCTCGACGGCCGGGATCATGAACTTCGGGTGGATGTCCACGGGAATCCCGCGGCCGTCGTCCCGGACCGAGCAGCTCCCGTCCATGTGGATCGTGACCTGAATCTTCTGGCAATACCCGGCCAGGTGCTCGTCGATGGAGTTGTCCAGCACCTCGAACACGCAGTGGTGCAACCCCCGCTCGTCCGGGTCGCCGATATACATGCCCGGCCGCTTGCGCACGGCCTCCAACCCCTCCAGTTTGTCGATCTTGGAGGCGTCGTATTTCTCCCCGGCCGGGACGCCTTCGGGGGGCGGTTGCAGTGTGTCACTCACGTTGTGCTGGGGCGTAGTTTCCCCGTCGAGAACCTCGTTAGACTTCGGCATGGTTTGGGTCCTGAACCGGGCTGGAACCGCCCGGTTTCTAGGAGGAAAAGTGTAGGAAATCCAGCGTCAAAAGGCCAACGTTTATTTGGCTTAAATGCGGGCCAAAACCACAACGTTTTGTGGTCCGCGGAAGTTCCCCTTCCCTCATCTTGTGGCGCTGGGGGGGGTCAGGCTTGACTAAGTGATTATGGAGCCAAGCGCCCTTCTGTCCTGGATTACGAAGGGGGCACGCGCATGAGCAAGAATACGTCTTTCCCCAGACGCGACTGGGGAACGAAGGCTCTGCAGTGGGTTGCGACGCACTTGGAAACATGGGCGAGGAGAGCACCCTACATCGCACTATATAAAAGGCCCCTCACCCCATCCCTCTCCCGCCGGGAGAGGGAGACCCGTCCTCTCCGCGGAGAAAGTCCCCTGCGCTCAGCCCTCTCACCCATCCCGGCTCGCCGTTCCCTCTCCCCCTGGGAGAGGGTCAGGGTGAGGGGCCCGATAAAACGACAACATGTAGGTCGTTCCTTTCGGGTAAAGAGTAAGAGCAAGTTGGGCGCTTCTGGTTCGTTCTCGCGCGCGTGCTCTTACTCCTCTGAGTCACCCGCTATGAATCCCGCCCTCTTTAACGCTGCACGCGGGCGCCGCCGCCGCCCATGAGTTTTTCCACCTCCTTGACCGTGGCCATGGAGGTGTCCCCCGGCGTGGTCATGGCCAGGGCGCCATGGGCGGCGCCGTAATTGACCGCCTGGGCCGGATCGCCCGTGCGCAGGAATCCAAAGATGAGGCCGGAGGCAAAGCTGTCCCCGCCCCCCACCCTGTCCAGGATCTCGAGGTCGGGACGATGGATCGCCTCGTGGAACTTGCCGCCGGCCCAGCAGATGGCGCCCCAGTCGTTGACCGTGGCGGTCTTGACCGCGCGCAGCGTGGTGGCGGTCACCTTGAAGTTCGGGAACGCCTTCACCGCCGTCTCGATCATCTTCTTGAACTTGTCCACCTCGATGGTGCTGATGTTTTCATCCACCCCCTCGACCTCGAAGCCGAGGCAGGCGGTGAAATCCTCCTCGTTGCCGATCATCACGTCCACGTTGTCCGCGATGCGGCGGTTGACCTCCCGGGCCTTGGCGTGGCCGCCGATGGATTTCCAGAGGGAGGGGCGGTAGTTGAGGTCGTAGCTGACAATCGTCCCATGCCTGCGCGCCGCCTGCACCGCCTCCTCGGTCAGCGCCGCGGTGGTTTCGGACAGCGCGGCGAAGATGCCGCCCGTGTGGAACCAGCGCACGCCCAGTTCGCCGAAGATGTGGTCCCAGTCAACATCGCCAGGCTGCATTTGGGAGGCGGCCGTGTTGCCGCGGTCCGGCACGCCCACGGCTCCCCGGATGCCGAAGCCCCGTTCGGTGAAGTTCAGCCCGTTGCGGATGGTCCGGCCCACGCCGTCATACGGTTTCCACTTCACGAAGGAGGTATCGACGCCGCCCTGCAGGATGAAATCCTCGATCAAACGCCCGACCTCGTTGTCGGCAAAGGCGGTGCAGACCGCGGTGCGCAGACCGAAGCAGCGGCGCAGGCCGCGCGCGACGTTGTATTCGCCGCCCCCTTCCCAGGCCTGGAAGGCGCGGGCGGTGCGCACGCGCCCCTCGCCCGGGTCCAGGCGCAGCATGATTTCACCCAGGGCCAGCATGTCGAAGCGGCAGGCCTCCGCAGGTTTGATGTCAAGTATCGGCATGGTCGTAGTGGGTTCAGTTCCTGTTGTCGCGGAAAAGAATGGGGATTGTGGGAAACCGTGGGTGGAACTCAATCCTATTCTCCGGGCATCGGTACGAACTCGGGACGCATGTCGCGAAGGAACGGCAGTCCCTCGCGAAGCGCCTGCAGTCCCTCCCGATCGATGGTGGCGCGGATGATTCCCTCCCGATCCCCGGCATCGGCGAGAATGTCGCCGCTTGGATCCACGATCAGGGTGCGTCCCACGTAGCGGAGGGAGGGATCCTCGCCGACGCGATTGACGCCCACCACATAGGCCTGGTTCTCAATCGCGCGCGCCTGGAGGAGGGTGACCCAATGACGGATCCGTTTCTCGGGCCAGTTGGCGATCACCGTGTAGAGATTGGCGCCGAGGCGGCAGGCGTGGCGAAACAGTTCGGGAAAGCGCAGGTCATAGCAGACGAAGGGCGCGACCGTCCAGTCGCCGACCCGATACACCATGACTGTGTCTCCGGCATCATAATGGGCATCCTCCGTGCCCAGAGAGAACGGCTGGATCTTGGCATAGCGGCACACCTCATGGCCATCCGGCCCGATGGTGACGGACTGGTTCACCCCCCTGCCCTCGCGCCCCGGCGCGACCACGCCCCCCACCACGAACGACTGCCACCGGCGGGCCCAGGACGCCATGCGCTCCTGTGTGGCCGACGGTGTCGTTTCCACCAGCGAGGCCACGTTCATGCTGAAACCGGTGGCAAACATTTCGGGCAGCACGATCATCGAACCCGGACGCGGGGCGGCCTGTTCGATCAAAGCCTCCGCCCGCTTCCAGTTCGCGGGTTTGTTCTCCCAGACGATGTCGAGTTGGCAGGCGAGGATTTCCATAACGGCGGCGGGTGAAGGTTATGCCGAAGGGTGCGCAAGGTCGCGCAAGCCCCGGACCAGGCGGTTGATTCCCTCCCGGGCCGTGTCCTTGGCCAGGGCGCCGTAGGCCACGCGCAGGTAACAGCCTGTCTCCAGGCCGAAGGCAGTTCCGGGAATCACCGCCACACGATGCTCCCGCACCAAGCACTCCGTCAAGCGCACCGGATCCGCACCGGTGCGCAGGCGCAGCAGGAAATAAAAGGCGCCCCGCGCGGGAGGGACTTCCGCCAGATCGGACAAGCCGGCCAAAGCCTCCCGCACCGTCGAGCGCACCATCGCCAGATCCTGGAGATGCGGGCGGCAGTAGTCATGCCCGGCCTGGAGCGCGGCCAGGGCGGCGTGCTGGGAGATGACCGGCGGACAGATCAGGATCGTGTCCTGGATCTTGCGGATGCTCTCGAACAGATGCTCTGGCACGACCTGGTATCCGATGCGCCAACTGGCAAAGCCATAGGCCTTGGAAAGGGAGAAGAGGGAAATGGTGTGGGGTGCGGAGCCGGGGAAGGATCCAGGCGACACATGCCGGGCGCCCTCATACACGAAGTACTCATACGTCTCGTCGTGGATGTGGTAGAGGCCGCGATCGCGGCACAGATCGTTGACCTGGCGTAACGCCGGTTCCGAATAGACCGCTCCGGTCGGATTGTTGGGGGAGATGGTCACCACCGCGCGCGTGCGCGGCGTCAGCGCCGCCGCGATCGCGTCCGGCCGCAACTGGTATTGATCATCGGTGGCGACCAGGACCGGACGGCACCCGGCCATGGTGACGGCCATCTCGTGATTGAAGTAGTAAGGGGTCTGCAGCACCACGTCGTCGCCCGGATCGGTGACGGCCAGCACGGCGTTCATGAAGGCCATATTGGCACCGGCCGTGACCAGGACCGCGCAGGACTTCCCCACCTCAACGCCATTCTCCCTGGAGAGCTTGGCGGCCAGCGATTCGGTGAGCGCGGGCAGTCCCTGCACCGCTTTGTAGGTGTGCACGCCGGGATCCGACAAGAAGGCATCCAACGCATCCCGGCATGCGGGCGGAGGGGCATAGCCCACCACACCCTGGCCCAGGGAAATGGTGCCCGGATGCTGCCGGATCCATTCACCGACGATGGGGATGATGGGGGATTGAACCGCCTGCATGCGACCTGGCAGGACGCGGGGAGGATTGGAGGAGGGTGACGCGGTCATGGGGTGAGCCGGTCCGCAGGAAGCCCGCTCATGGAATCTTGAGCAGCTCCTCCGCCGTCCAGGACTCCTCCCGGTTGGCGGTCGCCTCCCTCACCTGCTTGACCGCCTCGGGCGGAATGGGATCGTAGTCATGGCCCCACTGGTGACGAATGTAGGTGAGCACGTTGGCGATCTGTTCGTCGCTGAGGACGGCCAGGGAGGGCATGTCGATCTCGTAGGTCTGGCCCTTCACCTCGATGGGACCGCGCAGTCCGTGCAGGACGATGCGCGCCAGGCGTTCGGCGGAATACCCGACCCACTCGGAATCGACGAGCGGTGGAGCCAGTCCTTCCTGGCCGAGGCCGTGGGCCTGGTGGCAGGCGATGCAGGTGATCTCAAACACCTCCTTGCCGAGATCGAACCAGGCCTGGTGTTCCTTTGAGAGCGGCTTGACCTTGGCCACCTCAGGCGCGGCCTTGCTGGGTTCCCGCAACTCCAGGCTGAATGCGGCGGCCTCCCGCGCGGCTTTGGGCTGGGTGGGCTCGGACAGCGCGGCCAGGGTCTGCTTGATGTCGGGCCCGTAGGTGATGGTGCCCAGGCTCAACGCCAGTTGCATGCGCACTTCGGTCTCCGGATCGGTGGCCAGTGCCAGGACCTGTTGCTTGAGCGCAGCATGTTCCTCCCCCACGACGCGCAAGGTTTCCTCGGCCACACGCAGGGCGGCACGACGGATCTTGGGATGAGGATCCTCCAATGCGGCCTGCAGTGGTTTCCCATCCGCGGCCTGCAGCCCTTCCAGCGCCCAGAGGGCATGCAATCGTGCCAGAGGGTTCTCGTGTCCTCGGGCCATCCGGCCCAGGGCGCCGGCGAGGTCGGCCTTGCCGCGCTCGACGATCAATCGCTGCGCGGTGTCACGCACCCAGCCGTTGGGATGAGCCAGGTAACGGACCCACTGTTCGGGAGACGCCTGGGAGAGTCGCGGCGTGGTGTCGGGTTTGGAGCCCTCCGGGACGATGCGATAAATGCGTCCCATGTGCAGCGGCTTGTCCAGTCCTCGATCCTCGATCTGCCCGCGGAGGTAGGTGGTGAGATAAATGCGGTGCTGGAGGATGCCGTGATAGACATCGACGATATAAAGGGCGCCATCCGGGCCGGTGTAGGTGTTGACCGGGCGGAACCGTTCATCGGTCGAGGCCAGGAACTCGGCTTCGCCATGGGGATTCTCCCCGGAGGCAATGCCGTCCTTTTCGGCGAGCACATTGCGGCGGATGAGATTCCCGGAAGGTTCGCAGACAAACACGTTGTTGTCGTATTCGGAGGGAAACAGGTGTCCGCGATAGATGCCGGTGCCGCAGGCCGCGGTGAACTTGGCCAGGCGCCCGTCCGGCCGCAAGGTGCCCTCGCGGTAGCCTCGGTTGACACCCGGGTTGACGCGGATGGGCCAGACCGTCTGGTCGGCGACCAGGCGGTGGTTGAGTCCGGCCAGTTTGGCCTTGGGCTGGTTGGCGGCGTAGTGGGAGGGGAAAAGGTCGGCGCGGAGTTGGTCGCTGTTGGAGGTGAAGAAAAGGCGTCCCAGGTTGTCCTGGGCCAACCCCCACTGCACGCGGTTGGCGATGGGTTGGCGTTCCCACCGGCCTTCCCGAAGCCGGTATCGGTAGGTGTGGTAAAGGTTGTAATACCAGTTGTCCATGGCCCACACGAGCCCGTTGGCGGTGTGTTCCGGATTGGCCTGGCTTCCGTAGTCGCTGGCCACCTCGGTCTTCTCATCGGCCTTGCCGTCCCCGTCCGTGTCGCGGCAGAACCAGAGGTGAGGCGGTTCACCGACCAGGACCCCGTCCCCCGCCAGGCCGATGGCGCGGGGCATGATCAACCCGTCCAGGAACACCGAGCGCCGGTCCATGCGGCCATCGCCGTCGGTGTCCTCCAGCACGGCGATGCGGCCCGGGATATCCTGTTCGCCGCGGCCCTCCACGTTGGGCATGAGCCCGGCCATTTCGACCACCCAGATGCGGCCATCGGGGTCGAAGGTCATGGCGACGGGGGTGTCCACCATCGGCTCGCTGGCCACGCACTCGACACGGAACCCGTCGGGAAGTTTCATCGCGCGCATCGACTCCTCGGGGGAGAGAGGCGGTGCCGGTGGGATCAGTTCCTTGGGCACACGTGACCGCTGCTCTTCGCCTTCCTTGTCGCCCTGCTGGGCGCTGGCGGGGGCGGCAAGCACCAGGCCGGTCACAAGCGCGAGGCAGGTTCTGCTGGTTCGTCTCATACTGACTTCACAACGCCTAATCCAGGTCGGGCGGCATCTTAGGTGTCGCCCCCGGCTTTGCCAAACCCTTTTGCCTCCACATCTGCCTGCCGCGACCGCACTTGACCATGCTGGGCTGGCCACCCGTACTCCTCCAACACCGCCGGGGGTCTTCTTTAAGGTCCCTCGAATTAACAGTTGGCGGTCTCCTTTGCCTTGTGCCAGCGCGCACTCCATTGCCCGGCTGCTTGCGCGCGTCGCTCTTCCAACCGTCGCTCGTCAACACGTCCACGCCATGCAGTGTCCGTCCGATCGCGCCGGGGTCGCGCGGGGGTCGGGCCGGGGTTGGTCCGAGTCATCAAGCGTGTTGGCTTCACCTTCAACCCGGACAGCATCCATCACGTCTGGGCGCCCTATTCCAGGAGAGGCTCACGGCCGGCGAACCCGGTGTCGAGGTCGTGCCAGTGCTCGACATCCTCCTCGTCCTTCTCCCAGCAGAGAAACACCTCGCGTCCGCCGATGATGGCGGGGAAGTCGATCAAGCCCCGATCAAGGTCCTTGATCTGGATTTCGCGCTGGCGGAACTCGCGCATGATCCGGCGCAGTTTGACCAGGGCCTTGACCCAGGCCTGCACGTCGGCGCCGCCCAGGTCCGCACCCTCGGAGAGGGGGCCGTTCATGACATTGTGAAGGTGGCGGAGCTGAAGGCGCAGGGCTTGAAGTTCCTCCAGCCACTGGCGGATGAGGGGCAGGAGGGCGCGCGCCTCTTCACGGCTGTAGTGGTGCTGAAACTGAAAGGCCATGACGGCGCTTGCCAGAGTGCCCTGAGGACTACCGGGGCCCCCCGACGGCGTCGAGCTTGGCGCGGATGGCATCGCTCGGTTCGAGTTCGAGTGACTTGCCCCAGGCATCCCGCGCCTTGTCCTCCTCATTGAGGGCGGCATAGATGTCGCCGATGTGATCGAACAGGACGGGATCGGGCTCCTCCATGAGTTCGAGGGCGCGCAGCATGTATTCGAGGGCTTTCTGCGGTTGGTCCAACTTGTAGAGCACCCAGCCGAGACTGTCAAGGTAGGCGGCGTTATCCGGCTCAAGCTGGACGGCCTTCTCGATCATCACCCTGGCTTCCTGGAGATTCTCGTCGCGCTCCGCCCACATGTAGCCGAGGTAGTTGAGGGCCTCGGAGAAGTCCGGAGACATCTCCAGGCACTTGCGGAAATAACGCTCGGCGTCGCCGAATTGCTTGTTGCGCTCGTAGGCCGCGCCGAGCTGGAAGTAGAAGACGTGATTAAGGCGGTTGGTGTCCGTGGCGCGCGCGATGATCTCCGCCGCCTCGAAGTGGCGGACGGCCTTGGGATATTCCTCAAGACGGGAATAGGCCAGGGCGGAGTAGAGTTCGGCGAGGAATCCCACCTTGAACTTGTTTCGGACCGTGTCCAGCCGATCCAGCGCGGCTCTTGGTTCGCCCAGGCTGATCAGGGCGCCGGCCAGGTCGTAGTAGGCCTGCTCGAAGTCGGGGTTGAGCAGGATGACTTTTTCGAAATGGTCCCTGGCCTTGTCCATGTCCCGTCCGTCGTAGGCCACACTGCCCAGCAGGTAATGCGCGCGGATGTTGGTGGGATTACTCTGCAGCACCGATTCAAGTTGCTGGGAGGCCTTGGTCAGGTCCTGTTGCTGCAGGTAGATCTCGACGAGCCGCTCCCTCAGGCCGGGAAGATGCGGAAAGCGCTCCAGCAGGCTCAGGTACAGGTCGGAGGCCTGCTCGGCCTTGTTCAGGAACAGGTAGCCGTCCGCCATGCGCTGCAGCAGGAGGGGATTGGTCGGTTTTTGGGCGACCGCATCGGTGAGCAGTTCGTCCGCCATGGAGTGGAGGATTTCGCGGTCCCCGGGCTTGAGGGCCACCGTCGCCAGGCACAGCTCGGCGATGGCGACCATGCTCTCGCTGGAGAGCCGGGACTTGTCCGCGGCGCCACGCAACACCTTGAGGGCCTGCTCGTAGTGGCCCTGTTGAATGTAGATCTGAGCCAGATGCTGGTAGGGCAGCGAACTTTCCGGATCCCGCTTCATGGCCACCTGAGCGGCGGCCACAGCCTTGTTGGTCTGCCCCATCAGGCCATAGACAGCCGCCATGCGGGTGAACAAAGCGCCCGATGCGGTCGGGCGTTCCGAGCTGGCCTGGAGCAGTTCGAGGGCCTGCTCGTTCTTTTGCAGTTGCAGCAGGCGCTTGGTGATGTCGAGAATCAGCCGCTCGTTTCCGGAGTCAAGCTGGCCGGCGCGCACGTAATCGGAAACCGCCTCCTCGGTATGCTCATTGAGGTCATGGATGACGCCGCTGGCATAGCGTGCATGGGCTTCGATGCGGCGTTCGACCGCCTCGGGTGAGTCATCCGGGCGTTCCGCGCTCCCCCGTGAATGTTTCCCGCCAAGTGAGCGCGACATGGTGCCGCAGCCAGCGGCCAGGAGGAGACCCACCACCATCAGCACGGCCCATGTTGGAACACTCAACCGCATGGGGCATTGTAGCAGCTAGTTTCGGACCGGGCCACAATGCCCTCACCCGATGTCGGAAAGTTCCCCTGCCCCTCGACATGAGGCCACATGATTACTTCTGCCAGGTACGCTTCTTATGCCGGTTGGCGCGCAGTTGCTTGCGCCTCTTGTGCTTGTTGATCTTCGATTTGCGACGTTTTTTAAGGGATCCCATAAGAATTGTAGCCAGCGTCAATAAACGACTTTGTTCAGCGGATACTCGATGATGCCTTCGGCCCCCGCCTGTTTGAGCCTCGGAATTAACTCACGAACGACGTGTTCGTCAATGATGGTTTCCACGGCCACCCAGCCCTTCTGGCTCAGGTGCGAAATGGTAGGATTACGCAACGCGGGCAGGGAGTTAAGCAATTTCGTCACGTTTTTTTCGGCGATGTTCATCTTCAGGCCGACCTTGGTCTCCGCTTCCAGGGCCCCCCGAAGCAACAAAGCCAGGGTCTCGATCTTCTGGCGCTTCCATGATTCACGCCAGGAACCGTGATTGGCAATCAGGCGCGTGGTCGAGGTAAGCAGGGTGTCCACGATTCGCAACTTGTTGGCCCTCAACGAGGACCCGGTTTCTGTCAGCTCCACGATGGCGTCCACAAGCTCGTGTGCCTTCACTTCTGTCGCGCCCCACGAGAATTCCACCTCAGCCCGAACCTTGTGCTTGCGCAGATACCTGCGGGTGGTGCGGACCAGCTCCGTGGCAATGCGTTTGCCCTTGAGATCCTTGGGTCCCCGGATGGGGGAATCTTCCGGCACGGCCAGCACCCAGCGGGCGGGTTGGCGCGTGGCTTTGCTGAATTGGAACTCCCCCACCTCATGGACCTTGGAGCCGTTTTCCTGGATCCAGTCGTAGCCGGTCATCCCGCAATCCAGATAGCCCAGCTCCACGTAGCGGCTGATTTCCTGGGCCCGGATCAAGCGGATCTCCAGTTCGTCATCATCCACATAGGGGACGTAGGATCGGCTGCTGACTGAGATGTTGAAGCCGGCCTTGGCCATCTTGGCGATGGCGGCTTCCTGCAGGCTGCCCTTGGGCAGGCCAAATCGAAGTTTCTTTTGCTTCATGGATTCAAGTGGTTGCCTGGGTACGGCCCGCTTGCCCCTGGGGGGATCCGACACGGTGACAACGGGAAGGTGCTATGAGCTCGCACCGGCTTCGGCGTCTTTGGCCGGGTCGCTCCACACCACCACGCGGCCCTTCACCGCCAGTTGACGTGTGGCCAGGGCGGCCACGCAGGCGGGAAAGAGCCTCCGTTCGGCCTGCTGGATCCGCTCATGGAGCAATTCCGGTGTGTCGTCGGAAAGGACCTGCACCGTCGCCTGGGCGATGATCGGACCGCTGTCGATCCCCTGATCGACAAAGTGCACCGTGCACCCCGTCACCTTCACCCCGTATTCCAGAGCCTGCTTCCAGGCTTCCAACCCGGGGAACGCCGGGAGCAAGGAGGGATGGATATTCACGACCCGATTTGAAAATGCACGCAAAAAATCGCCCTTGAGGATGCGCATGAATCCGGCCAGCACCACCAGGTCCACCCGGGCCTCCCGCAGGCGGCGGATGTAGGCCTGCTCGGCGGATTCGTCGAGCTTGGTGCGAAAGCGGCCTGGATCCAGGTGAACCGCCTCAATCCCCCGCGTGGAGGCCTCCCTGAGAATGCCCGCCTCACGCACGTCGCTGAGGACCACGGCCACCTCCGCGGCGATGTCCCCCGACGCACAGGCCTCGGCGATGGCGACCATGTTGGAGCCCTTCCCGGAACCCAGGATCCCCAGTCGAAATGGGACGGCGTCTTGCACCCGCTCTTGTTAGAGTCGGCCATGAACCGCGACAAGCAGAAAGCCTCCCGGGAGGCTTCTTGTGGGCCGTTCTTTTCGGGTAACGGGTAAGCTGAAGCCGGCGGAACTGACGGCGACAACGCTTCGACTCGCGGACTTTGTCAGCGGTCCTGGGCACGGCTCGAAATGGGGGCACTTTGGAATTGATTGCCAAAACCACCTTGGTAGCTTTTGCGCGGTTACCCGATGTCATGGTGGTTTGCGGCCACTGCGTATGGACAATGTTGGGGCCCGGCCTGCCGGACCCATGAAGAGCTGAACGGATTATGAGCAAGACCCAGTCCTCCAATAACTATCCCAAACTCCACAATGCCATGTGGCCCGGCCTGGTCGGCAAGGGGTCGCCGGGCGCCGAGCCTTGCCTGAGCCTGGACACCATGCTGAACCTCACCGCCAAGGCCAAGGTCAACGGCGTCAAGTTCGACGGGGTGGATCTGTTCCTTTTCGACCCGCATGTGAGCATCGACATCAAGGATGACGGGATCAAGAGGCTGGCGGCGAAGGTGCGCAAGAAGGGATTCGTGGTTGGATCGGTCGTGGCCCCGGTCTGGCCCCCGACGGGCGGCGGCTCGGCCATGGGCGGCGCCGAGAATCGCAAGCGCTTTGTCACCCAGGTCCTCAAGGCATGTCGGATCGCCCGCCGCCTGCGCACGCTGGGCGCGCGTTCCTATGGCGTGGTCCGCATCGACTCGGCCTGCGGCGTCGAGGAATGGAGCAAGGATCCCCGCGGGAACACCAAAAAGATCATCGAGACGTTCAAGGAGGCGGCCAAGGTGGCCCGGGACCACGGGGAACGACTGGCCGCCGAAGGCGAAATCTGCTGGGGCGGCATGCACAGCTGGAAGAACATGGTCCGTCTCCTGGAAGGCGTGGGCGACCCCAAGACCGTCGGGTTCCAGGCCGACATGGCCCACACCCTTCTCTATACCCTGGGCTACAATGAGCCCGCGCACCGGATCGTGCCCGGAAACTTCCGGTGGGAACCCGAGGCCTTCCACACGGCCATGAAGAAGCTGACCAAGGCGCTGCGTCCCTGGACGATCGATTTCCACGTCGCCCAGAACGACGCCACGGTGAAGGGATCCGGCACGCACGACAAGACGGGCCGGCACTGCCTGCCCACCGATCCCAACGGCAAGCTCAACATTGCGCGCGATGCCGGATACTGGCTGCGGGACGAGAAGGGGAAGGTCATCCGCCAGTTCGAGCACATCTGCTGGGACGGCTGCATGTTCCCCAACGATGTCATGATGCAGCCCGACACCTGGAACAACATCCTTGCCGCCATGCTCCAGGTCCGCAACAACCACGGCTGGCACGCCGCCTGAACCCCACCTTTTCCAATCCGATCCCCTTATGAGCGCCAAGAAGAAACTCAACGTCGGCATCATCGGCTACGGCTTCATGGGCCGGGCCCATTCCAACGCCTACTCCAAGGTCAACCACTTCTTCGACCTGAAGTACCAGGTCAACCTCAAGGCCGCCTGCGGTCGCGACGAGGCCAAGCTCAAGGCCTTCGCGGACCAGTGGGGCTACGAATCCACCGAGACCGACTGGCGAAAGCTGATTGCCCGGAAGGACATCGATGTGGTGGACATCTGCACCCCCAACAACACCCACGCGCAGATCGCCCTGGCCGCCGCCAAAGCCGGCAAGATGATTCTCTGCGAAAAGCCCCTTTCCATGGACGGGCCCGAAGGGTTGCGCATGGTGGAGGCGGTCGAGAAGGCCGGTGTGCCCAACATGGTCTGGTACAATTACCGCCGCGTCCCCGCCGTCATGCTGGCCAAGCACCTCATCGAGGAGGGGCGCCTGGGCAAGATCTTTCATTACCGTGCCAAGTTTCTCCAGGACTGGACCATCTCCAAGGATCTCCCCCAGGGCGGGGCCGGTCTCTGGCGGCTGGACGCCAAGGCAGCCGGGAGCGGGGTGACCGGTGACCTGCTGGCCCATTGCATCGACACGGCCATCTGGCTCAATGGATCGATCTCGACCGTCAACGCCATGACCGAGACGTTCATCAAGGAACGCACGCACACGCTGACCGGCAAGGTCCAGAAGGTGGGCATCGACGATGCCTGCGCGTTCCTGGCCCGGTTCCAGAACGGATCGCTGGCCACCTTCGAATCGACGCGCTATGCCCGCGGACACAAGGCGCTCTACACCTTCGAGATCAACGGCGAACACGCCTCCATCTTCTGGGACCTCCACGACCTCCACCGGCTCCAATACTTTGATCACCGCGATGAGAGCAAGCTGCGCGGATGGCGTTCCATCCACGTGTCCGACCATGGCGGCGAGCATCCCTACATGGACAAATGGTGGGTGCCCGGCCTGCAGATCGGATATGAGCACAGCTTTGTCCATCAGGTCGCCGACTTTGTGGAAGGCCTCTCCAAGCGCCAAAAGGCCCGCCCCAATTTCCGGGATGCCATGGAAACGCAACACGTCTGCGATGCCGTCCTCAAGTCGGCCCGGTCCATGCGCTGGGAAAAGATCCCCGGCGTCCGCTCACCTTCCAATGCGTGACGTCATTGAATCCACCGAACGCGGAGGCCGTCCACTTAGCCCTAAAAACCGACACCGTCTCGACAAACATGAAACACACCCTTCTGATCACTGCCACCCTCGGAGTCACGATCCTCGTCGCACCGCGACTCATCGCTGAACTCGGGGACGCCAGCAAGCTCCCCCCGCCCGCCGCCAAGCCGGGTCTCACCTACGACAAGGACATCCAGCCCATCCTGAAGGAGTCCTGCCTCACCTGCCACGGCGAGACCAAGCCCAAGAGCAAGTATCGCGTGGACAGCCGGGAGGCGTTCCTCAAGGGTGGCAGCAGCGACGAGGCCGCGGTGGTGGCCGGGCAGAGCGCCAAGAGCCCCGTCGTCCATTACATCAGCGACCTTGTGGAGGAAATGGAGATGCCGCCCGTGGACAAGCGGGACAAATACCCCGCGCTGACCAAGCAGCAGATCGGTATCATCCGCGCCTGGATCGATCAGGGCGCCAAGTAAGCCGCCCTCCCCCGACCCCAATCTCTCACAGGCCCGCTCCCGAAAGGGAGCGGGCCTTTACCTTGGGCGAGGGAGTTCTCTCGATGAACCTGTCCTTCAGGACTGGCTAAAGCCAGAACTACAAGCGTGGCGCCCGCGTTCGTAGTCCTGCCTTTAGGCAGTTTGGTCGTGGCTTGGGTTCCTGAACCTCATGCGCGGTTCCTTGAACGTGAAGGCTACCCATGAACCGCCGCGGATCGGTCAGATGTGAATCGTCACGTTACCCATCACGATGGAGTCCACGCCCTCACGGGCGTGGCTACGTGCCCGGGGCGCATGGGATCCCCGCCCTGCTTCTCCCGCCACAAGCCACGTAGCCGCCGGCGTGAGCCGGCGGATCAGGCGGTGAACGATCCATCTCCACCGCCTCACGGCGGTGGCTACGTGGCCACTCGCGGGGCGTCCGCAGGGCTCAGCCCCCGCCGAAGACAAGGCGCAGGATGTAGTAGAAGGCCATGGCCAGAAAGGCGCCGACGGGAATGGTGATGATCCAACTGACCACGATGTCGCGGACCGTGCGCAAGTTCAGCGAGTCGAGCCCGCGCGCCAGTCCCACCCCCAGCACCGCTCCCACCAACGTGTGCGTGGTGGAGATCGGGAAGCCAAGTCGGCTGGCCAGGACGATGGTGGTGGCGGCGCCGATGTTGGCGGCGAAGCCACGCGAGGGGGTGAGCGTGGTGATCTTTTTCCCGATGGTTTCCATCACCTTGTAGCCCCAGGTAGCCAACCCCAGCACGATGCCGGCGGCGCCCAGCATCAGCACCCAGATGGGCACGGAGGCCTTGACCTCGACCACACCCGCCTTGGCGATGGCCAATATCGCCGCCAAGGGTCCGATCGCGTTGGCCACGTCGTTGGCGCCATGCGCGAAGGCCAGGAAGCAGGCGCTGATGATCATGAGGCTGCCGAAGACGCGCTCCAGCTTTTCAAACTCAAACTCACGGCGGTGCTCCCAGCGCTTGGTGGGCAGGCTCGAGCCGGCAGCCAGGGCCGGGCGCAGCTCCGTCTCCTCGGCATCCTTCCGCTTGAAAGGAATGCCCTCCTCCAGGTCGGGGCTGACCTCGATGCCCCGCCGTGCCCGTTCCTCCTCGTGGCGGCGCTTCAGACGGCTGACCCAGAAAAGAGACCCCATGGCACAGACCACACCGACGACCGCCGACACGCCCAGGGCCGCGGGCAAGCCTAGGTTGAGGTTCAGGTTCTTGAGTCCCTTCCACACCATCACCAGGCAGAGAACGAAGGCCACGTAAAACATGAGGTAGGGGATGAGCCGGTAGGTCTGACGCAGGGGATGCTTGTTGGTGATGGCGAAGGACTGGATCACATACATCAGGAGAAATGAGATGAGCCCGCCGCAGAGCGGGGAGGTGACCCAGGAGGCCACGATCGCGCCGATCTTGTCCCACTTGATGCTTTCCATGCCGCCGACCAGGACGCCGATGCCGACCACCGCTCCCACGATGGAATGGGTCGTGGAGACCGGCCACCCGAAGTAGGTGGCGATCTGCAGCCACACCGCCGCGGCCAGCAGGGCGGCCATGAATCCCAGCACCAGCGGCTGCGCTTCAAACAGGGATGGATCGAACATCTTGCTCCGGACCGTGTCGGTCACATGCGTGCCCACCAGCACCGCGCCGGCAAACTCCATGATGGCGGCAATGAGGACCGCCTTCTTCAGCGTCAGCCCGCCCGACCCGACCGACGTGCCCATGGCGTTGGCCACGTCGTTGGCCCCGATGCTCCAGGCCATGTAAAAACCAAATGCCAATCCCAACAGGATAAGAATAGTGCCGTGCGGCATCGCGCTTTCAAAAAATCCAAGCATGGAAGCCTTTCGTTACTTTTCGGTGGGAACCTTGAGGGCCAGCCGGATGCCGGTGCCGATCCGGTTGGCGAATGAGGAAAGATCCGCCACATGGCGGATCATCTGCAGCCAAAGCACGGCGTCCAGGGGGGGGAAGTAGGAGTCGTCGGAGAGAAACTGCCGCGTCAGGTTGATCTGCACCGCTTTCAGTGCGTCCTCCTTCTCACTCAGCTCGGTGATCAGACGGCTGACGGTCAGGGCGTCCCGGCCGGAGAAGCTGGATTCGACGAGCAGGTCGAGCTTGGACATGACACCGGCGGCGAGGGTGCAATTGCCGAAGACCTTTTCCAGAAACTCCGCGAAGGGATGCCGCAGTGGTTCGGGCAGTTGCAGGTTGCGGCAAAGCAGCAGGGCGGCAATTTCCTCGGCGGTGTCGGCCAGGGAATCCTGCTGCTCCAGCACGTTGAAGAACTCGTCCCTCTTGAGCGGCAGCAGGACGCGCGAGGACAGCAGTTCGTGGATGTGATTCCGAATCGCATCCGCTTCGGATTCGAGCCCGAAGATGGCCTGAGCCAATTCCTCGACGCGGCCCCGCTCGCCGGCGAATTGCGCCTGGAACAACTGCTGCAACTGCGCGAGGCACTCCGCCACTTTCTCACCGTGGGCCTCGAGGGCGCCAAAGGGGGATTCCCCAAAAAGGTTGGTTAAAATGCTCATGGCTGGGCGCATGTCACAGGATCGTAACATGCATGCCAAGCCAAATCTGATGGGGGCGCGACGGTCCCTTCCAGGACGCTTGACAAAGTCGACACGGGCGCCTGTTGCGCAGGTTCTTGCTCTTGCTCTTTACCCTTGATCCGAAAAGAACGACCAACACGTTGTCGTTTTACCGGGCCCCTCACCCCAGCCCTCTCCCGCCGGGAGAGGGAACAGCGAGCCGGGATCGGTGAGAGGGTTGAGTGCAGGGGCCTTTCTCCGCGGAGAGGATGGGTCTCCCTCTCCCGCCGGGAGAGGGCTGGGGTGAGGGGCCTTTGATAGGGTGCGATGTAGAGTGCTCTGGCCGCCCATGTTTTACCTTGTGTCGCAACCCGCTGCGCAGTCGGCAACGGGAGGAGGCAGGGGATCCAGGGGCCTCTCGAACAAGTCCGCCTTGTGACCACGTGGAACGTGGCTGGGCTCTCGGCGACTACGTGGGGGAGAGGTGCTTTACCAGCCCGTTTGACATCCGCTGACTCGGTGGCAACCGTCCCGCGGCCGCGTGCGCGGATTTAGCCGGAACATGGATGCGCGCGTCCACCGCGTCACCGCGGTGGCTACGTTCTTAACGGGCTGCTAAGGTTCTTGGGAATCCATCAACTGCTTGCGGACCGTGCCAGCGTCGTGAGTGGGCGGTTGACAGGCATTGCCGGTGCAGACATAGACCGTCGCCCTGCCATCCTTGACCGGCAGGGTCTTGGCAAACGCCTCGACCGGGCCTTCGGTGCCGAGAATCACGCGGTTGCGCTGCAGCACCGAATGCGCCGCTGCCAGCAGTTTCCGGCCCTCATCCGAGGTTGGATCTCCCACCAGAACCAGTCTCCTGGGTTCCTGCAGGGAAAAGTCCAGTCCCTGGAGCATGTAGGCAACGGCCTGCGGCGTGTGTTGAAGTCGCTCCCCGAAGAGCTGCAAGCTCTTGAGCGCGGCCTCCCGGAACTCATCCCGGTCACACGTGGCGCCAAGTCGGAGCAGGTGAAGGATCGCCGCGGAATTGCCGGAGGGTTCCGCCCCATCATAATCCTCCTTGACCCGCACGATGAGGTGTTCGGCGTCCGCCGGCGACTGCCAGAACCCGCCCGCCTCCGAATCGTAGAACCGATCGATCATGGATGCCGCCAGGTCGAGGGCGAAGCCAAGGTGCTCCGGGTTCAGGGTGGCTTCGTAAAGGTCAAGCACGCCCCCAAGCAGAAACGCATAGGCTTCCTGCAACTGGACCGTGTCGCGTTCTCCATCGCGCCACCGGTGATAGAGCGTCCTGGAAGCGGCATCCCACAGCCTGGCTTTCAGGAAGGCGCAATTCTTCTCCGCGGCATCCAGGTAGCGCTGCTCTCCCAGGATGATGCCGGCCCGTGCCACCGCCCCCAGCATGAGGCCGTTCCAGGAGGCCAGGATCTTGTCGTCCAGGTGGGGCCGGACGCGTTGGTCGCGCACCTTCATCATCTTGGCCTTGGCCGATTCGAGCAGAGCCTGATCGGCCGCGTTCTCCGGGGGCTTGACCAGGCTGAGGACGTTCTGCCCTTTCAACGGATCGGGATGGCTATGGTCCTCGAAGTTGCCCTCTTGCGTCACGCCCAGGCAGTGGGTCACGACGTTGAATTCCTCGGGGGTGAGGAGGCCCGAAAGTTCGGCGCGGGTCCAGGTGTAAAACTTGCCTTCATGCCCTTCGCTGTCGGCGTCTTCCGCGGAATAAAATCCCCCCTCCGGATGGGCCATGTCCCGCAGCAGGTAGCGGAGAATGTCCCGGGCCACGTCGGCCATGCGCTCCTCGCCGGTGACGAGATAGGCGTCAAGGTAAAGGTTGAGCAGTTGGGCGTTGTCATAAAGCATCTTCTCGAAGTGGGGCACCAGCCACTGGGCATCGACGGAGTATCGGGCAAACCCGCCGCCGAGCTGGTCATAGATCCCGCCCGCGGCCATGCGTTGGCAGGTGTGTCGCACCATGTGGATGGCCTCGGCATCGTTCCGATGCAGACCATGCTGCAGCAGGGAAAGGGGCAGGCTGGGGGTGGGGAACTTGGGCGCCGAACCGAAGCCACCATGACGGGGATCGTAACCGGACTTGAGGGCCGTGGCGGCGCGGTCGAGGTCCTCGGCGCTGAAGGCGATGCGGCCGGCCTGCTCGCGGGAGACGAACTGCTGCAACTGGGTGTGCAATTCACGGGAGGAATCCAGGACCTGCTCCCGGCGGTTCTGCCAGGCCTCGTTCACCTGCTGAAGCACCTGGGGAAAACCCGGGCGGCCAAACCGGCTGGCCGGGGGCCAGTAGGTGCCGCCGTAGAACGGAGTCAGCTCAGGCGTAAGGAACACGTTGAGGGGCCAGCCGCCCGAACCCGTGGAGGCCTGGACGAAGGTCATGTAGATCTTGTCCACGTCGGGACGCTCCTCCCGATCCACCTTGATGCTGACGAAATGTTCGTTGAGCAGGGCGGCGATGTCCTCGTTCTCGAAGGACTCCCGCTCCATGACATGGCACCAATGGCAGGTGGAGTAGCCGATGCTCAGGAAGATGGGTTTGTTCTCCGCCCGCGCCTTGGCGAAGGCGGCATCGCCCCACGGATACCAGTTCACGGGATTGTGCTGGTGCTGGAGGAGGTAGGGTGATTTTTCCCGCGCCAGCAGGTTGGTATGGGTGGGCGCGGCCGGTTGAGGGGAATCGTTGGTCACAGACACGGTCACAGGGGATGGCGTCCTCGGCGCCACTGGATCGCGGCATCCGCTCAGCGCGAGGAGCAGGGTCATCCATGAGAGATGGCATCGAGGACTCAAGGCCGCTCAGGTTAGAGGAAGGGTTGCGGTGGTGCAAAGGGTTTCAGAAACACGCCACCGATGCGGCCAGGGTGCTTGACAAAGTCGGCACGGGCGCCGTGGCGCAGGTTCTTGCTCTTACCCTTTGTCCGAAAAGAACGACCAACATGTTGTCGCTTTGCCGGGGCCCCTCACCCTAACCCTCTCCCGCGGGGAGAGGGAACAGCTTGCCACCCCAGGGTAAAGGGATCAGGGCAGCAGCCTCTCTCCGCGCGGAAGACGGATCTCCCTCTCCCGCCGGGAGAGGGCTGGGGTGAGGGGCTTTTGATATGGTGCGATGTAGAGTGCTCTGGCCGCCCATGGCACACCTTGTATCGCAACCCGCTGCGCAGCCTTTTTCCCCAGCAGCGTCTGGGGAACGACTTACTCCTGCTCTTGCTCTTACTCATGCTCTTACTCCTCTGGGCCCCATCTTTCTTCACACGCCGCGGGTCCGGCGCGGGTAGGGCTGAAGTTGCCCGACCGCCTGCGGCCAAGTCTTTTCCATCGTCACCCGGCAGGTGGCTGTCTTAGTCTCGGCGCGTGTCAAACGCACGTCCATGGAAGTCCGAAGCCATCTGGCTGTTGGCCTCCGGCATCATGCTGAGCGTCTCGATGGTCAGCATGGTGGGCATCCTGATCCACAAGGTGGTCCCGGAAGGTTCGCGGGATAACTGGGCGTTGGTGGATTTCCTGATCAGCACCTTCGGATTCCAGGCGGTCTCCCTGGCGGCGGTCCATGTGTTCCTGCGCTGGCATGGCATGTCCTGGGGCGATTTCCTTGGCCTGAGCCAGGCCCGGCCCACTCGGATGGTTCTGGTCGGCATGGTGTCCGCCGTCGCGCTGATCGGGCCCATCCTGGGTGTGAAATGGGCTTCGGAAGCCGGACTGCACCTCCTCCAGAACACGCTGGCCGGGATGGGTGTGGAGTGGCTGGAACTCACGCCTGAGGATCAGGCCCCCGTCCAGGTGCTCAGGAATGTGCAACGCTGGCAGGATTATCTATGGTTCGGCGTCTCCGCGGTCGTCTTCGCCCCGCTGGTGGAAGAGATCCTTTTCCGCGGCATCCTCTACGGCCACCTGCGCCGATGCGGACATCGGAAGCTCGGGCTCTGGTTGTCCTCGCTCCTGTTCGCCGCCATCCATGTCAATCTTGTGACCCTGCTTCCTCTCACCCTGATGGCCGTCTGTCTCGTCTGGCTCTATGAAGCATCCGATTCGCTGGCCGTGCCCATCCTTTGCCACAGCACATTCAACCTGATGAACTTCTGCCTGCTCATCTGGGGCCCCCAGTCCCTGTCCTGAACGCCGTCGCATGAACGAGTTTGACCTCATCCGCCTGTTGACACGGGATTTGCCGCCCAACCCGACCGTCGTGGAAGGCCCGGGGGATGATTGCGCGGTGCTGGATCTTGGAGCCGGCGCGGACTACACGCTGTTCAAGACCGATGCCGTGGTGGAAGGAGTTCACTTTGCGCCTGACACGCCCCCGGAGCGCATAGGTCACAAGGCCCTGGCCCGCAACCTCAGCGACTTTGCCGCCATGTCGGGAAAGCCGACCCACGCGGTGGTCACGCTTGGCCTGCCTCCGGGCTTCGACCCCGAACGGCCCCAGGCGATCTACCGGGGAATGCTCGAACTCGCCAGCCCCCTGGGCGTCTCCATCGTCGGTGGCGAAACCACGACCTGCCCGGAACGGCTGTTCCTGTCCATCGCCATGATCGGGCGTGTCGAGCGGGAACGCTGTGTGAGACGTCGCGGGGCGCAGCCCGGGGATGCCTTGTTCGTGACCGGGGACCTCGGGGGCTCGCTCGAAGGCAGGCATCTGGAGTTCATGCCGCGCCTGGCCGAGTCGCGCTGGCTCTCCAAGCATTGGAAGCTCCACAGCATGATCGATCTGAGCGACGGACTGGCCGGAGATCTTCCGCACCTCCTTTCCCCGGACCAGCTTGGTGCGGAACTGCACAGCCCTTCCATCCCCATCAGCCGCGCCGCCAAGCGCCGTGCCCGCTCGGGTGGCAAGTCCCCCCTCCAAGCCGCCCTCACCGACGGGGAGGATTTCGAACTGCTCTTCACCCTGGCCAGCCGCGATGCGGTCCCGCTCCGGGACGCCTGGCAGGTCCCGTTCCCGGACGTCCGACTGACCTGCATCGGCCGCATCAAGGAAACCCCGGGCATCACCATCCGCGATCGGACCGGAGGTCACACCCTTACCGAGCATGGCTATCGTCACTTCGAACAGCCCTGAGGAAACACAGGCCATCGGGGCGGCATGGGGACGTTCGGCACGATCCGGCTGGGTCCTGGCCCTGCAGGGAGACCTGGGCGTGGGGAAAACCCAACTTGTCCGCGGCCTGGCGGTAGGTCTGGAATGCCCGGCTCGGGTCCATTCCCCCACCTTCGCGCTGTTGCACATCTACGAGGGCGGACGCCTCCTGCTTCACCACTTGGACCTGTATCGGCTCAACACGCTTGAGGACATTGAACAGGCCGGCCTCCTGGAGTACCTCTGGCAGCCCGAAGGCGTGACGGTCGTGGAATGGGCCGATCGCTGGCTGGGGGAACAACTCCCCTGCCCTGATGCCGCCCTGCTTCCGACGGGGGGGCTGCGTTGTGTCCGAATGCAAACCTTGGAGAACGGGAGCCGGCGGATGTCGTATGAAGATTTTGGCCATTGAGTTCAGCAGCAGCCAGCGCGGCGTAGCCTTGCTCGACCAGGAGGGGGACGACGCGAGCCAGGCGCGTCTGGCCTCACAGGTGGAGGTGTCCGGGCGCGAGACCCACAGCGCAGGCATGGTGAGTGCGGTGCTGGACCAGTTGGGACTGGTTCCTTCACGGATCGACAGGTTGGCCGTGGGGCTGGGCCCTGGCAGCTATACCGGCATCCGTCATGCCCTGGCCTTCGCGCAAGGATGGCAACTGGCGCACGGGACACCGGTCGTGGGAATCAGTTCCGCCCGCACCATGGCCAGCCAGATGAAGCGCCTGGGTCACCGCGGCCACCTGGGCATTGTGATCGATGCCTTGCGGAAGGAGTTTTACCTGGGGCTATGGGATCTGGACGACCGGACCGAACCCGCCTCGGAGCGGCTTCATCTCGTGGAGGCCGCGCGGCTGCTGCAATTGCAGCAGGAGGGGGTGGCGCTGGCCGGACCACTGGCGGCGCTTCCGCTGGGGGTGGTGCGCGAGGTCTATCCCTCCGCCGCCGAACTCGCCCGGCTGGCGTTGTCCGAGGAGGGCACGACGCAGGCGGAAACCCTGGCCCCAATCTATTTGAGGACCATGTCCTTCGTGAAGGGGCCTCCGCCCCGGCAATGGCCGGAATGACCCGTCCCGATCGTCAGGGGCGAATGCGGGCGCGATAGGCTCGATGGGGTTGCGCCGCAGCGCCTGGATCGGTGATTTCGATGCTGGGCGCAGTCAGGACGTTGGTCCAGAAGCCTTCCCAGTTCTGAAGGTCAAGCGACCACTCGGCGACGTAGCAGTAATTGGATTGGCCGCTGAGACGGAAGCGATACCCCGAGGTGTTCAGTGCCGACGCAGTGATCGGAAGCGCGGTCAGGACCGGACGAAATGGAGCCGGGACATTCTCATCGGTGATGCGGAGCAGCCAGAAGTCGTTCCCGCCAAAATGCTCCGCGGAACGGCAGAGGCCTTCCGGCGAAAACGAGTATCCCCCCAGCACGATGTCACCGCCCCCGACATCGATCATGTCCAGGACGAGCTCATCCTCGGTGCCGCCGTAAGCATGGTCCCATTCGGGCTGGCCGCTGGCATCGGTGGAGACGAGCCACCAATCCGATTTGCCGAGCGGCTCACTGGTCTTGGTGCCGTTGGTGGTCGAGCCGGACCAGCCACCCAGCAGCAGCCGGCCGTCCGGCCGTTCCAGCAGGCTCCACATCACCTCCTGTCCGCTTCCACCGTAGGATCGGTCCCACATCTTGGTCCCCGCGGCATTGAGGCGGACCAGCCAGAAGTCTTCCACGCCCAGGTTGTCGCTGGTCTTGTTTCCCGAAATGTCCGAGGCGGAACTGCCGCCCAGGAGGAATCCATTGTCTGCGGTTCGGACCAGTGCCTTGAGCGTTTCGTTGTCGGTGCCGCCCAGGACCGCTTCGAAGGTCTTGTTCCCGTTGGTGTCCACCAGGAGGAACCAGAAGTCATCGCCACCCAGCGGAGCCGACTGGCGGTTTCCGCCGATGCCGGAGCGGCTGTAGCCGGCCAGGGCAAAGCCCCCGTCCGGCGTGCTGACGGCACTCTCCAGGAAATCGCTGTTGGTACCGCCATAGCTTTGGTCCCAAAGCTTGTTCCCGTCGGCATCCAGGCGAACGATCCAGTAGTCGGGGAAGCCATAATAGGGGGCCGTCTTGTTGCCGGTCGGGAGCGAGAGGGAGTAGCCCGCCAGCAGGCACCCCCCATCGGGAGTCAGGACGATGTCCTGAAGGTATTCGCTTTGGTCGCCGCCATGGGTCTGCTGCCAGAGTACGGTTCCGTCTGCGTCCAGCCGAATGATCCAGAAGTCGCGCCCGCCCAGTGGCGGGGCGGTCTTGTTGCCATTGGTTTGGGAGAGGGTGTAGCCACCCAGCAGCCATCCGCCGCTGCTCATCGGCTTCACCACCGTGAGGAAATCCTCTGCCGACCCGCCGAAGCTGCGATCCCACTCCACGACCCCCGCAGCGTCCACCTTGACCACCCAATAGTCATTCAGGCCGTAGTGCGGGGCGGTCTTGGAATCACCCGGTTCAGAATCAGAAAAGCCCCCGAGCAAGAAGCCACCATCCGGGGTGGGATTGACACTGAAGAGCCAGTCATTCCCCGCACTCCCCCAGCTCTGCTCCGAAAGCAAAAGTGGCCCCCCGATTTGTGCGGACACACTTCCTGCCAATAGGCAGGCCCATACAACAACGGTCCGTAGATACATCTTTGGAAACTCCAGGTGATTGGTTATCGGCATCAGGGCGCCAAACTTTAGGGCGGCTCGGTCCCCCGCAGTGGGGAAGGTTGGATGGCGCCGCCTCCCGCGCCCATGCGCAATGGCAGTCATCCGCCCAACAGATCCTTCCAAGGAACGGATTCCCAACCGGGTGGCGATGAAAAAGTATTTCAGCAAAAGGTCCCATTTGTCGCTACTTTAAACGTATCCTTGCGCCCTTGAGCATGCGTGGCAGTGGTCGTACCCGGTCTGTTCACTTGCCAAGCCCCGCTGCTTTGGGTAAAGGATAAGTATTGTAAAATGAACGTCTTGTGGCGGAAGCAGTGTATCGACTTGAGGCCCTGGCTATGGGCCTTGCCCGGCCTGTTGCTGCTCGCCTTCATCCTTCCCGCCCAGGGCCAGCTCGTCCTGAGCGAACTGTTCCTCAATCCACCCGGCCCCGATCTTCCCAACGAATACATCGAGTTACGCGGGCAACCCAACAGCCTCATCGCCGATGGCACCTACCTGGTGGTCCTGGAAGGGGACACCAACGGAAATCCCGGCGTGGTCCAGAACGTCTTCGATCTGTCCGAACTTCGCGTCGGCGGCAATGGCTACGTGGTGCTCCTCCAGAAGACCAACAGTTACCTCCCCGATCCCGGCGCTCTCATCCTCGAGAACACAGACACCCAGGAGGGATTCGGCAGCGGCAGCGGCAGTTCCATCGACCACGACGGTGAGGGCGGTCAGCTCGACCTCGAAAACGGCTCCTCCACCTTTCTCCTCATCGAGGCCCCTGACAAACCTTCCCCAGGTGAGGACGTGGATGCGGACAATGACGGCATTCCTGAAGCCGAATTCTATGCCGCGTGGACCATCCTCGATTCGGTCGGCATCCTCGACAATGACGGCCTGGGCGACATTACCTATGGCGCCATCACCTTTCAGAACGCCGCCGCCTCCCACGCCAGTGGCATCGTGGTTCCCGTTTCGTTCACACCCGATTACCTGGGCCGAATCGGCCTTGGCACCGGCAGCGATCCCGAGGATTGGGTGGCCTCGAATCAGTTGACCGGATCGCCGCCGGATTGGGTGCTGGGCGATGACACCGAAACGATTCCCCTCAGCCTGGCCGATGCGCCGCTGGATCACATCGGCGGCCCCAACTTCGGTGCCGCAGGACTGCCCGGGGTTCTGCTCAAGGAATCCGACGATAAAACCACCGTCGAGGAATCCATCGGAACAGACCAATACACCCTGGCCTTGAACACGGATCCCGCAGGTCCCGTGACGATGTTGGTCACCATCGGAATGGAGGCTGAACTCAGCCTGGACGGAGGCACCAATTACGTGCAGGAAACCAGCCTCACCTTCACGAACACCGATCCGGTTGACATCTTTGTCCGGGCCCGGGCCGACATCGCGGTTGAACCCTCACCCCACTTCGCCGTCATCCATCATGCCGTGACTAACTCGGCCGATCCCGTCCCCTACCCGCTGGAACTCCTGATTCCGGACGTGACCGTGCGGATCCTGGACGACGATCGGGCACTGTTGAGCGAGATCAAGGTCAATCCGCCCGGGACCAACGATGTGCCCTATGAGTTTATCGAGCTACTTGGCGTCCCCCAGGCGCCGCTCTCCGGCGTGAAGGTGCTGGCCATCGAAGGCGACCTGGGCGGGGATCCGGGCAAGGTCTCCGTCGCCTTTGACCTGGACGGACTTCAATTCGGAAGCAATGGCCTGATCCTCATCATGTCCACCAACCTCCCTTACGCCGCGGATCCTGAAACCACCGTGGTGGCCTCCCCCCTGCTGGACGTTGGGGATGGCGGCCTGGAAAACGGCACCACCTCCTATCTGTTGATCGCCACCGCCACCGCCATCCCGCCGGGGGATGACCTGGACAAAGGCGACAACGGCGTCCTCGAGGGGATGCCCGAGGACACCCACCTGCTGGACGCGGTGGGCTGGTCGGATGGAGGCCAAGGCGACATCGTGTTCGGCGGGGTGGAATTGCTGTTGAGCACCGGCACTCCCGACGCAGCCAGCCGGATTCCCGGCAACACCACCCCCCTGGATCCGGACGCATGGCGTGCCGGCAATCTCCTGGGTGAGTCCGGCACGAGCCTCCTTTTCGACCCGTCCCGTTCCACCACGAACGTGCCGGCCGGCACCGCGCTCAACCCGGGCCGCTTCAACAATTCCGCCCCGCACATCACCGCCCTGCCCTCCCTGGCCGGCGCCATCGGCGATCCGACCAACCCGGATGTCCTCTTCGATGTCCTCGACGCGGAATCCCTGCTCGATGGCCTGATGATGGAGGTCACCAGTGACAACCCCGTTGTCGTGCCCGACACCAACCTGGTCGTTTCCGAACTGGCCCCGGGCCGCTACAACCTTCACGTGGAGCCGATAGGCGTCGGCTACGCCACGATCACCATCGCCGTGGATGACGGAGACATGACCGGACTTTCCACGTTCCGCTACGCGGCGTCCGAGGCCGGCACCCCGGACAGCCGCTACCACGTCGGCGCCTCCGACGCTTCCACGGCCATGGTGCTCTCGCCCGATCTGATGCTGGTCGGAGACGATGAAACGCAGTTGATCCGCCTGTATTCCCGTCACGTCTCGGGGCCGCCGATTACGGGGTTTCAGATGAACCCCTTTTTGGCCCTGACCGATTTCGAGGACGACAAGCCGAGGGAGGTGGACATCGAGGGATCCACGCACGTGGGGGACCGCATCTACTGGACGGGTTCCCATTCCCATGCGGACATCGGGGAGATTCGCACCAACCGCGCCCGCATCTTCGCCACCGACCTGATCGGCACCGACACCAATGCCACCATCGAGTATGTAGGGCATTATGAGCATCTGAAGGCGGATCTGGTCGTGTGGGACTCCTCCGATGCGCACGGCAAGGGTGCCAACTATTACGGCTTTGCGGACAGCACGGCCGCGGGTGTGCTGCCCAAGGAACCCACCGGCGCCGGATTCAACATCGAAGGTCTCACCATGGCTCCCGGCAGCACCAACGTCGCCTGGCTCGGGTTCCGGGCGCCGATTGTGCCAGCCACCAACCGTCTCTATGCCCTCATCGTCCCTGTGCTGAACTTCACCGACCTTGCCATCAGCAACAGTCCCATCGGTTCGGCCCGGTTCGGCGAGCCCATCGAGCTGGATCTGCAAGGCCGGGGGATTCGCAGCTTCGAAGGCGACACCAACGGTTTCCTCCTCATCACCGGTCCTCCCGGAAACATCCCCACGCCCGCGCCCCCGAGCGACTTCAAGATCTACACCTGGTCCGGGGAATCAGCCGACCAACCGCTCCAACATGATCTCGACCTGACCGGCCTCAACCCCGAAGCCATCATCGAATTGCCGCCGCATCCCTGGACTGAATCCTCACAGGTCCAGATCATGAGCGACAATGGACGGACCATTTTCTACGACGATGGTATTCCCGGCAAACAGCTCCCCGATGCCAACTTCAAGAAGTCCCGCAGCGACATTTTTCCCCTCGGCCCGGTGGTCGCGCCCCGACCCTTTTTCACCTCGGTCCTGTGTGACTCCAACCAGGTGCATCTCACCTGGCGAAGTGTCCCGGGCCTTTCCTACCAACTCCAATCCAAGTCGGACCTGGGTTCCCCCAATTGGGATGATGAAGGTCCCGTGCTGCTCGCCACGGCGACCCTGACCTCAGCCGCCATCCCCTTGCTGCCGGATGACCAAAGGTTTCTCCAGGTGCTCGTGGTCGAGGACCCCTGAATGCATCCCCATTTTTGGCCTTAATGGATTGAGATGGGATACCGATAGCGTTGGCAACGGACGCCCCCGCCTTGCCAATCGCTCGACCCGGAAAGGACCCGGTGTAGCCGGGGATTCTAGTGCGCCCGGCTCCGGCGGCGGCATGTCGAGGCGTGTACGTTATGGGAAACACGTTGTTTTGTTTGACCGCTCTCATGGCCTTGGCCTGTGCCGGCCTGACGGTGACCTTCGTGCACCAGGCCCCCCCCGCAGGGCCGGCCTCATCAGTCCCAGTCCCGACTCCCCCTGCACCCCCAGCCGCCGATGTGCCTGCATTGACCCGCCCTGACGTTCCCGTCACTCCGGGGACCGAAACCCGTAAGGCTTTTGTCGAGCCGGGCACCGGTCGGTTGATCCCCGGGCCTCCCCTGGCTCCGGACCCGGCTGAACTTCCGGTGCCGGCTTCCATGCTGGAGCCGGATTGGCTGCGGGAGATTCCTGGAGCCACCGCCGCGGGTGGGGTCAAGCTGAACCTTCGGGGCCGCTTTCGACACACCCTTCGCGTGGAAGACCACGGCCCTGAAGCTGGATCGTCAACCTGCGCGCCGCTGGCGACTTCTGCCACCGCACCTGGCCTTTTGCCGCCCTGACGTATGCTGCCCATCCACCGGTTGTTCGCGGCTTTGCCCCTCCTGCCATGGTGCCTGGGCCTGGGCTGGGGCGTCCTGCTGGCCGGCTCCGCACGCGGAGCGACGATCACCATTGTCAATTCGGATGGCCCGAACGAAGGCCTGAACGACCCCACCCTCGTGGCCCCGGTGGGAGGCAATCCGGGCACCACAGTCGGAGCACAGCGTCTCTTCGTCATGCAACACGCGGCGCACATCTGGGGCGCCAAGGTGGACAGCCCGGTCGAGATCCTCGTGGAAGCCAACTTCGACCCGCTGGATTGCAGTCCCAGCTCGGGTACATTGGGTGCCGCCGCGGCCTTCACGTTCTTCCGCGACTTCCACGGCGCGCCTCGGGCCGGCACCTACTATCCCGTTGCCTTGGCCAATTCCATGGCAGGCACCGACCTCGATCCCGGTGATCCGGATATGGTGGCCTTTTTCAACAGCGCCATCGGAACCGGAGGGTGTCTGTCCTCCTACCATTGGTATTACGGCGTGGATGGAAACGCCCCGCCGGGGACGCTCGACTTCTTTGACACGGTGCTGCATGAACTGGCTCACGGGCTTGGCTTTGTGACACTGGTGGACCTGCAGACCGGGGCCAAGCCCAACGGGTTCGATGACGCCTTCATGCTTCACCTGGAGGACCATTCCACCGGGCTGCAGTATCCCGCCATGAGCAATGCCCAACGGCTTGCAGCGTCCCAGAACACCGGCAACCTGCATTGGACCGGCTCCCAGGTGGTGGGCCAAAGCGGCATCCTCCAATCCGGCAGGAGCAGTGAAGGCCATGTGGAGATGTGGGCCCCCTCCCCCGCCCAGCTCGGCTCTTCGGTCTCCCACTTCAGCACCTCCCTGTTCCCGAATGAATTGATGGAGCCCTTTGCCAACACCAGCTCGGACCGTCGCTTGACCGAAGCGTTGCTGGCGGACCTGGGCTGGACGGTGCAGGGTGATCTCCCCTCGATCGTCCTGGACCAATGGGTGCTTGCCCAAGAAACCTGTCTCCAGCCCAACGGAGCGCCGGACCCGGGGGAAGCCGTCACCATCGACCTGTTCCTGCGCAATACCGGGACCGGACTCACCGACAACCTGGTGGCGACCCTGTTGCCCACCGGTTCGATCACCCCGCTCAGTGCCCCCGAAACCTATGGCATCCTTCCCGCCTTCGGCCAATCCGTCGCCCGCCCATTCACGCTGCTGGCCCAAGGCGCCTGCGGCGAAGTGACCCATGCGCAGTTCCAGTTGCAGGACGGCGCAGTGGACCTGGGCATCCTCGATGTCCCGCTCCGCCTGGGCAGCGCCTCTCTGGAAGCGCGGGATCAGTCCAGCACCACTCCCATATCGATTCCCGGCTCCGGCAAATCCGGCCCCGCCTCCCCCTACCCGTCCGGCGTTCAGATCACCGGCGTGACCTCGCCCGTTCAACGCGTGTCAGTCACGCTCCACGGTTTGAGTCACGAGTTTCCCGACAATCTGGATGTGCTCCTCGTCGGCCCCACCGGGCAGGCCGTCATGCTGCTCTCCGATGTCGGAGGTGGCACCGATGTGCAGGGCATCACGTTGATCCTCGATGACACAGCCCCGGCCGCGTTGCCCGATGGCAGTCCGTTGGTCTCGGGCACCTATCGCCCCACCAACATCGGCGGGAACGATGCGTTTCCCTCCCCGGCCCCCGCCGGGTCTTATGCCGCGACATTGGCGGCGTTCCAGGGGCTGGATCCGAATGGCACCTGGCAGCTCTTTATCATGGATGACAGCAATCCGAACAGCGGTGTGCTCCAAGGCGGCTGGACGCTCACCCTCCATACCGAACTGGCCCCGGAATGCTGTGCAGCCTCGCCGCCCGTGGCGGACTTGGCCGTGTCCTTCAACCCGTTGCCCACCCCGCTGAATGCCGGCGTCGCCACGCTCGTGACCGGCACGGTCACCAACGCCGGCCCGGGCCCCGCCCTGCTCGCCCGCCTGAGCGGAGCCGTGTCGGGTGATGCCACGCTCGATTCGATCGACTTCGCGGCGGGCGGCTGCCAGATCCTTGGGGGCCAGTTGGAATGCGACCTGGGTGCCCTGGAGCCGGGCGCGGTTGTCACGTTGACCTTCCACTTGACCATGGGCACGACGGGGACGGTGGAACTCCACGCCCAAGCCGGCAGCTTCTCGGAGGATCCCGTTCCAGGCAACAACGAGGCCACGGCGTTCACACAGGTCAATTCGCCCCCGACCATCATGGGGCCTGTCACGCTGCATTTGCGGGAAGACATGCCATCGGGACCGATTGCGTTCGTGGTGGCCGATTTGGAAACGCCGCTGGAGGACCTTGTCGTCACGGCCCGTTCCTCGAACACGAACCTGGTGCCGCCGGCCAACCTGACCTTGTCCGGCACCGGCGGCGATCGCACCCTTCATCTGGTGCCTGCCCCTGATCTCTCAGGCACAGCCGGAATCGTGCTCACGGTCAGTGATGGCCATGCCCAGGGCAACGCCCTGCTTGTGGTGACATTCGAATCGGTGGAGGATCCTCCCCGGCTCGAGGCGCTGCCCGATGCCAGCGCCTTCCCAGGCCAGGTTTTCCAGGTCACGGCCAAGGCGACAGATCCCGATTCCAGCGCCTTTCAGTTCACGTTGATTACCTCGCCTCCGGGTGCCTTGATCGGGCTGGCGACCGGGTTGATCACCTGGACACCCCCGATCGATCAGATCGGCACCACCAACCTCTTCGTGGTGGAAGTGGCCGATGACAGCACTCCGATGCTTACGGACACGGAATCCTTCCACGTCGTGGTCCAGTCATCGGACGTTCCGGTGATCCAGTCCCTCTCGGTGTCCACCGGGGTGGTGACCCTTGTCTGGTCCTCCCTGCCCGATGCCACCTACCGGGTCCAGTATCGGGAGCATCTGGACGATCCGGCCTGGACGGATCTGCCCGGCGACGTGGTGGCCACGGGCGACACGGCCATGAAAACCGACCTCGGAACCGCATCCAGCCGCTTCTACCAGGTTCTTCTCCTCTCTGTTCCCCCCCAATGAAGTAGCCGCCGAATGAAGTAGCCGCCGACGTCAGGAGGCGGACCGGAATACGGGGAGTACCTTGCCAAAACCACCTCCTGACGTCGGCGGCTACTTCATTCGGCGGTGACGCAGGAATAAAAAAGGCGGATCCCGCAATCGGGATCCGCCTGCAAAAAGTGGGGAATGGAGATTACTCGCCCTTGTCGGTGTCTTCGTCCTGCTTGCCCATTTCCTTGTCGCGATCGGCCATGGCGGCCTTGCGGGAGAGACGCACGCGGCCCTTTTCGTCGATGCCCAGGCATTTGACCCAGATGTCATCGCCTATCTTGACGATGTCCTCGGTCTGCTTGACCCGGAAGTTGGCCAGCTCGCTGATGTGGCACAGGCCGTCCCTGCCGGGGAGGAACTCCACGAAGCAGCCAAAATCCTTGATCGTGACCACCTTGCCCCGATAGATCTTGCCCACCTCGGCTTCGGCCGTGATGCCCTCGATGGCGTCCTTGGCGATCTTCATGCCCTCCTCGGAGGTGGAGTAGATGTTGACCGTGCCGTCGTCCTCGATGTTGATCTCGCAGCCGGACTCCTCGACGATGCGCTTGATGTTCTTGCCGCCGGGTCCGATCAGGCCGCCGATCTTCTCGGGGTTGATCTTGACCGTCACGATGCGCGGGGCGTATTTGCTCATCTCCGCGCGCGGCTCGGCCAGGGTGGCGTTCATGACGTCGAGAATCTTCAACCGGGCCTCGCGGGCCTTGTCGAGCGCCTCGCTCATGATCGCGAGCGGGATGCCCTTGAGCTTGAGGTCCAACTGGAAGCCGGTGATGCCCTTGCTCGTGCCGGCGATCTTGCAGTCCATGTCGCAGAACGCGTCTTCCCAGCCCAGGATGTCGGTCATGAGCTTGTAGCGGGAGATCTGGCCGTCGCCGCCATATTCGGTGCAGAGACCGACGCTGATGCCGGCCACCGGGCGGATCAGGGGCACGCCCGCGTCCATCAGCGCCAGGGAAGCGCCGCACACCGACGCCATGGAGGTGGAGCCGTTGGACTCCATGATCTCGCTGGTGATGCGCACGGCGTAGGGGTAGCTCTCCAGGGGGAGCATCTGGACAACGGAACGCTCGGCAAGCGCGCCATGGCCGATCTCGCGACGTCCGGGACCCATGATGCGGCCGGTCTCGCCCACGGAGAAGTTGGGGAAGTTGTAGTGGAGGATGAACTTCTTCTCGGTGCTGCCGCCCGTGTAGGCGTCGAACTCCTGCGATTCCTCCGACGTGCCAAGCGTGGCCAGGCTCATGGCCTGGGTTTCGCCTCGCGTGAAGAGGGCGGAGCCATGGGCGCGGGGAAGCAATCCCACCTCGCAGGTGATCTGGCGGACGTCATCCACGGTGCGGCCGTCCAGGCGCTTGCCTTCATTAAGGAGGAGTCCGCGCACGGATTCCTTCTGGATGCTGTAGATGGTCTCGCGAAGGACGTTGTCCGTGACCACATCCTCGCCGTATTTCTCGAGCAACTTGGCGCCGATCTCGTCGGTGAGGGCGCCGACTTTGGCTTCGCGCTCGAGCTTGGCCGGGGTGAGCAGCGCGGACATGATGCGGTCACCGGCCAGGGTGCGGGCCTCGGCCAGCACCTCGTCGGGAATCTGGGTGGTGGTGATCTGGCGCTTGGCCTTGTTCACCTGCCGGGCGAGCTCGCGCTGGGCATCGATGAGGGCCTTGCTTTGTTCAATGCCGAAGGCCAGCGCGGCCTTGAAATCCTCCTCGCTGATTTCCTTGGCGGCGCCTTCGAACATGACCACCTCACTCTCGGTGCCGACATAGACCAGATCGAGATCGCTGTCCGCCATCTCGGGATGGGAGGGGTTGGCGATGAACTTGCCGTCCACGCGCCCGATGCGCATGGCGGCCAGGGGCCCGGCCCAGGGAATGTCCGACACGGACAAGGCGGCGGAGGCGCCCAGGATGCTCAGCATGTCCGAATCATGCTCCCCGTCGGCGCTCAGCACGATGCTCTGGACCTGCACCTCGTTGAACCAGCCCTTGGGAAACAGGGGACGAATCGGGCGATCCGTCATGCGCATGGTCAGGATTTCCTTCTCGGTAGGGCGGCCTTCACGCTTGAAATAACCGCCGGGAAACCGTCCCGCAGCCGCGGCCTTCTCACGATAGTCCACCGTCAGCGGGAAGAAGTCCTGGCCGGGACGGGATTTGATGGCGGCGACCGCGGCGGTCAGGACGATGGTCTCCCCCAGTTGGATGATGACCGCGCCGTCGGCCTGCTTGGCAATCTTGCCGGTTTCTATGGAAATCTCCTTGTCGCCCAGTCGGGCGGTGACTTTGTATGACATGTTGATGTTGTCCGCGAGCCACAGAGGAACTTCAGGGAACATCCGTCCTCAGTGGCGGGGCTGCTCCATGAAATTACCCAGGGCTCGCGGACGTTATTTTGTTGGTTTGATGCTTCTGCGCGCTACTTGTGCGTTCAGGTCGGGCGCGCTCGCCGGCCTGAAAAATCTGCTGGGCCGCGCACACCCCAATGGCGTGGCGTCCAGGAAACCAAACGGAAATCCTAAGCTGGTGTCTCATTGAGATCAGAGACGCTCCCCCCGGTGAACGGGAGTCCCCATTGGTTTTCCGGCGGTAGCCGGTGAAAAAAGGAAGGCGATTAGCGGCGCAGTTTGAGCTTCTTGGTGATGGCGTGGTAACGGCTGGTGTCCGTGCTGTGCAGGTAATCCAACAGGCGCCTGCGCTGGCCGACCATCATAAGCAACCCCCGCCGGGAGCTGTGGTCCTGGTTGTTCTGTTGCAAGTGCTCGGTCAACCGGTTGATTCGCTCCGTCAACAACGCTATCTGGACATCGGCAGACCCGGTATCCTTCTCGTGAAGGCGGAATTCCTCCACAATCTTGGACTTGGTCTCGTCTTGATCAGTTTTTGTTTTCATTCAATACAGATGGAACAGGGTAGGTTCTTGTCCATCGGCCTGTAAAGCATATTTAAGACGTTTGTCGCCAGAACGTTACCAGCCTTTCAAACCTCCCACCATCGGGCGGGTCGCCCTTTGGCTGACGGGCCTCTCCGCTCTGCAAGTGGTTGATACGCGCCTCCCTCCCCAGATTGCAGTGTTTCCATTCAATCAGGGTCTGTGGCTAAATGCACCCATGTTCGGAACGCAACAACGCCTCGGCCTGCTCCTTCTTCTGATCGGGTGCCTCCCGGTGATTCACCCCCCGCCGCTTCGGGCGGCCGCCCGGCCCAACATTCTTTTCATCTTCACCGACGACCACGCCTCCCAGGCCATCAGCGCCTACGGTTCGAAGATCAACCAGACGCCCCACATCGATCGCCTGGCCCGGGAAGGCATGCTCTTTCGCCGGTGCTATGTGGCCAACGCCATCTGCGGCCCCAGCCGTGCCACCATCCTCACCGGCAAATACAGTCACCTCAATGGATTCATGATCAACGGCGGCGTGCCCTTCGACGGATCGCAGCAAACCTTTCCCAAGCTCCTGCAGACGGCCGGCTACCAGACCGCCATCGTCGGCAAATGGCACCTCCTGAGTGTGCCGACCGGGTTCGACTACTTCGATGTCCTGATCGGACAGGGCCCCTATTACAATCCCCGCATGCGCACACGGGATGCGCAGGGCAACGTCGTCGCGCGCAACCACACCGGTTACACCACCGACATCATCACCGACAAGGCGATCGATTGGCTCCAGCACCGGCGCGATACCAAACAGCCCTTCATGCTCATGTACCAGCACAAGGCGCCCCATCGCAACTGGCAGCCCAATCTCAAGCACCTCACGCTCTTTGATGACGTTGAGATCCCAGAACCCGAGACCCTGTGGGATGATTACAACCGACGCGCCTCCCCCGCGCGCCACCAGGCCATGACCGTCCGCGAACACCTCGACGCGAATGATCTCAAGCTCAACGACGGCCCGGACAACCTCACCCCGGAACAAAAGGCCACCTGGGACGCCGCCTACGGCCCCAAGAACGAGGCCTTCCGCAAGGCCAACCTGACCGGTTCGGAGCTGGTCCGCTGGAAATACCAGCGCTACATCAAGGACTACCTCCGCTGCGTGCAGTCCGTGGACGAAAACCTCGGCCGGGTCCTGCAGTACCTGGATGAGACCGGGCTGGCCACCAACACTGTCGTCATCTACTCCTCCGACCAGGGCTGGTATTTGGGCGACCATGGATGGTTTGACAAGCGCTGGATGTACGAGGAATCGCTGATCATGCCCTTCATCGTCCGCTGGCCCGGCGCGGTGAAACCGGGCTCGGTCAACAACGACATCGTCTCCAACCTCGATTTTGCCGAGACCTTCCTCGACATCGCCGGCCAGCCCAGCCCGGCCGACATGCAGGGACGCAGCCTGGTCCCATTGCTCCAGGGCCGCACCCCCGCCGACTGGCGCACCGCCTTCTACTACCACTACTACGAGTTTCCCGGCGCCCACGACGTGGCCCGTCATTACGGCGTCACCACCGGCACCAACAAGCTCATCCACTACTATCAGCTCAACGAATGGGAACTGTTCGACCTCGCCAAGGATCCGCACGAGATGACCAGCGTCTATGGCACCCCGACCTACGCCGACATCCAGGCTTCCCTGGAACAGCAGATCCGTAATCTGCGCGCTCAATTCCTGGTCCCCGCCCAGGATCCGCCCGGCTCCTATTACCAAAACCGCCGCTGACGCCCCTCCTTCGCCCGCAGCGGCGGGCTTCGGAGGGCAGGCCCTCGCACCCTCTACTGACTCACTCACTCACCCACGCACCCATTCCTCCGATGTCGTCCTCGCCCGATTTGGTTATCGCCTCCTACGCCGCCCACACCGAGCGGTATGAGAATCCCCGCAACCTGCAATCCTGCTGGGGACGCCTCTCCGATGCGCTGACGAGACGCGTGGTTCCTGGCCCGAATGATCGCCTGGTGGTGGAGGTGGGGTGCGGACTGGGACGCGCCCTGCACACGTTGGCTGCAGGGCATCCCGCCCGGTTCATCGGCATCGAACCCGCCGGGCCCATGAGGGAGCGGGCCCGGGAACGGCTGGCCTCCTGTCCCAACGTCGAGTTGCGACCCGGCCGGTTCGAGGCCCTGCCGCTTGAAGATCAGAGCGTGGATTGCCTCTACAGCCTGCTGGCGTTTCATTGGACACAGGATGCCACCCGTTCGGTGACTGAACTGCGGCGCGTGCTCAGGCCGGGCGGCAGGATGGATCTTTTCTTTCCCGGACGCTTCACCGGCCAGGAATTCACCGTGGCCACCATGCCTGTGTTCCTTCGGCGCTTTGGCGTGAACTGGCTTCGGGACGCGGCTTCCCGCCGACAGCACCTTTCAGCGGAGGCGACGCGCGACTTGTTTCAAAGCGCTTTTGCCGAAGTGAGCGTGAGCGAAAAGAGCGAGCGCCATCACGACGATCTGGAGGGGCATTGGAGCTGGTGGATGGCCCGGGCGGTGGCGCATCTGCCGGAAATGCCGCATGAAGCCCGAGTCGATTGTGATCAGGAGATTCGGACCGCCCTGCAAGCCCTGGCCACGCCCCAAGGCATCCCCTACACCATCCACCTGATCCACGTGAGCGCGACCCGCTAACCACCGCCATGCATCGCCGCCGTCAAGCATCGCCGCCGCGAAGGGTAGCCGCCGACGTCAGGAGGTGGTTCGTTCCAACCCAAACGCCCCTCAAGTCCGCCTCCTGACGGAGGCGGCCACGTCAGCCAGGTGGATCATGGCTGGTGACAAAGTCCGCGAGGCGAGGTGTTGTCGCCGTCCGATCTGCCGGTTTCATCTTGCTCTTGCGCTTACTCCTACTCTGCAGACGCGACTGGGGAAAGAAGGCTGCGCAGCGGATTGGATCACAAGGTGAACCAAGGGCGGGGAGAGCACCTTAGATTGCACCCCATCAAAGGCCCCTCACCCCGTCCCTCTCCCGGCGGGAGAGGGAGCAGCAAGCCACCCCAGGGTGAAGGGATCCGGGCCGCAGGCTCTCTCCGCGCGGAGGACAGGTCCCCGCTCGACTGAGCTCGTCGAAGGCCTCTCCCGCCGGGAGAGGGCTGGGGTGAGGGGCCCGGTACAACAACAACATGTGGGTCGTTCTTTTCGGGTAAAGGGTGGAAGTAGGAGCAAGAATCTGTGCCACAGGCGCCCGTGCCGACTTTGTCAATGGCCTTGCCACGTGGATGCATGGTGTGGGATTGAAGGTGGCCAACCTCGCCGTCGCATGGCAACATGCGCCCCATGTCCGCCTCCAAGACCTGCAGCTATTGCGGCAAGCCGCTCCCACCCGACGCCACCTCCTGCAAGGAATGCGGAAATCCGGTGGACGGGGGATCCGCGCCTTCACACCCTACGTACTCCGCTCCCCAGGCCGCGGCCGCGCCGGGGTTCGCGGTCTTCTGCTGTTTCCTGACCGGCGCCATGTCCCTGGGCTGCGCATTGGTGGCGATGACCTGGCAGCAGAGCCTTGGAGCCGCGGCCTGCCTCGCCGTCGCCGCCCTCTCCTTTGGCATCGTGACCTGGGTGTCCTTCCGGGAATGATGGCATTCCTCATGAAGGGTCATGCCACGTAGCCGCCGCCGTGAGGCGGCGGATTCTGTCGTGATGGATATCGTGATCATCCACCCCCTCACGGGAGGTGGCTACGTGTCCCGTGGCGGATAACGGTTCATTGTCTCTCACCAAGGGTCCGATCTAAACATTTGATCAAGTGCAGGTGGTTGATAAGCAGCAAAGATGTGACCCCTTATTTGCATCGCCGTCTGATCGACTTCTCAGGACCGTGGCTGGGCGGGCGACTGATTATTGCAGCGTCAGGTATTGCGCCAGCGTGGCCACGCCGGAACCGCCCAGGATCAGGGCGGGTATCTGAAAGACCGGCTGGCTGGTGATGGGCGCGAAGCAGCCGACGTTCAAGCCGGTGATGCGTTCGCGCAGGGCCTTGACCTTGTCTTCGGCCGCCTTCTCCTTCTTGACCGCGCGCAGCCGCAAGAGAAGGAGGTTGCGCAGGCGTGTCATGGCGCCCGCGGCCAGCAGGGGCGGCGCGACAATCATCAAGCCGACCAGGGCGGCGAACATGATCAGTCCCGTGGTCCAGTGCCAGTCATCGATCAACGAGGTCAGGCCCACCGCCATGAGGGCGAAGGGAATCATGGGTTTGGACGCCAGTCCCTGGATGTCATCGGTCAAGGCTGCATCCTCCTCACACCGGGCAATCGTGTCTTCCAGGTTCGCGAGCTCGTTCCGTGGTTTGGTGGAGGTCTTGGATGACTTTGGGATGGCATCCTGCGAGGGTTCACATTCGCTTCGGAGCATGCGGGCATTCGATCGGGCAAAGGCCGCGGAGCGCACCCAGAAAAGAGAACCGAAGTAGGCCACGACGGCGAGGCCGAATCCATTCAGGTAAAGGAACAGCTTGAACAGGATCGACCCGCCCCCCCGGAAAGGCACGTGTTGTGCCTGCTGGTACATGATGAACACCAGGGCCACCAGGAGGAACATCAGCATGGCGAACCCCGCCATGTAGCTGTTCCCGCTTTCCTTCCAGAAATCGATGCGGTGCTGGATCCGGGCCCGCCACATGTCGTAAGGGCGCGTCAATGAATAACATTTACATCTCATAATTATCTCGGATTGATGATATAGTTCCATTCTCCGTGAAACTTTTGATGGGTAATATTGATGGTAGCCATCTCCTCTGGAGTAACTTTTC
>Ga0302046_10000265_pt1 | contig 55166 bp, 43 predicted proteins | sample RVTome_11_FD_200261 | JGI IMG/M metagenome (GOLD analysis project Ga0302046, IMG submission 200261) | Soil microbial communities from uranium-contaminated site in the Upper Colorado River Basin, Wyoming, United States - RVT147D111 (version 2) ...
CAACACGTCGAGTCCGCCGTGACCACGCCGCACCGCCGCGCGCTCCGGGAGCCCCACCCGCGCCGCCGCGACCGCAACTCAATCACTGAACTCCTCACTCCTTACTTCTCACTCCTTACTTCTCACTGTTCTTTCAGGAGTTCGCGATCGTAAGCGCCAAGAATTTCCTGCCGACCGATCAAGCCGAGGAGGCGGCCGTCGTCCTGCGCGTCGACGACGGGGATCTGGTGGTTGCCGCGGACGTCGAGGCGCTGGAGCGCGGTGCGCAGGGAGTCGCCGGGGGCCACGCGCTCGAACTGCCGGCTCACGAGGTCGCCGGCCAGCACGAGTGGGGCGAACCGGGCGGTGTCCGACACGATGGTCCGCAGGTCGTCGTGCGTGATCATGCCCAGGAGGCGGCGGTCGGCGTCGAGCACCGGGAATTCGATCTGCGGGCTGGCGCTGATGGCCTGCACGATGTGGGGAACGGTGGCGCTCTCGGCGATGACGTAGGGGGACTGGTTGTAGGAGTCGCGCACGCGGAGGCGCTCCAGGATCGCGGTGTCGCGCCCCGCCGAGATCTGCTCGCCGCGGCGCACCAGCCATTCGGAGTAGATCGACTCGGGGTAGATGCGCCGCGCCGTGATGTAGGCGATCGCGCCGCACAGCATGAGCGGCAGGATGAGCGCGTAGTCGCTCGTCATCTCGAAGACGATCATGATGGCGGTGAGGGGCGCGTGGGTGCTGCCGGCCACGAGGCCGGCCATGCCCACGAGCGCGAACGCTTCCGGGGCGATGCCGGCGTCGGGAAGCACTTTGGCGGCCCCGAGCGCGAAGCTCCCGCCCAGGGTGGCGCCGATGAACAACGCGGGCGTGAACGCCCCGCCGCACCGGGTGGTCGCCAGGGTGATCGCGGTGGCGAGGAGCTTGGCCAGAGCGAGGCCGAGCAGGAACAGCGCGCCGCGCTCGCCGATCACGCCGAGGGAGAGGCTCTCGTGGCCGCGGCCCCAGAGGTCGGCGCGGAAGAGAATGTCGAGCGACCCGACGGCCACGCCCGCCACCGCGAGCCGCTTCCAGTTGGCGCCGAGGCCCTTCAAGAGGTCCTGGGTGCGGTACACGGTCCGGGTGTACAGCACGGCCACCACGCCGGTGGCCACGCCGAGCAGCGCGTACAGCAGCAACTCGCTGGCGGACCCCACGCCGTACTCGCGCGGGATCTCGATGACGGGCGTGTCGCCGAAGGCGGCGCGCGACACCACGGCCGAGATCACGCTCGCCACCAACACCGGCGGGAAGGACGCCACGCCGAAGGTGCCGATGACTTTCTCGAGTGAGAAGAACACGCCGGCGATGGGCGCGTTGAACGCGGCGGAGATGCCCGCCGCCGCGCCGCATCCCACCAGCACGCGGAGGCGTCCGGGGCCCGACCGGAAGAAGCGGCCGATGCGCGAGCCGAGCGCGGCGCCAGCGACGGCGACGGGCCCCTCCGCGCCCACGGAGCCGCCCGTGCCGATCGCGACGGCCGCCCCGGCGGTCTTCACCGCTACGCGCCACGTATTGATGAATCCGCCGCGCTTGGCCACCGCACGGGTCACGTCGGCCACGTTCTCCCCGTCCGAGTCGCCCGCCAGGTAGCGGACCAGCGCCCGGGAGATGGCGAGGCCGCCGGTGACGATCAGGATGATCGAGAGGCTACCGAAGCCCGTGAGGCGGCCGGCGGCGGTGAGGGCGCCCGCCTGGGCCAGGTCGATGAGCTTGTAGAACGCGATCACCGCCAAGCCCACCGCCAACCCGATGGCGAGGGCGAACCCGAGCAGCAGGGTGGTCTCGTCGATGCCCATGCGATTGAGCCATGCGACCACCGCGTCGGCTTTGCCGCTCAGGCGGGCGGCGAGGTGCCGTTGCCAGGCGGAGAGGCGGGTGGGGAGGGAGGACACGGTTGCCGGGTGAGCTTCTGGTCTATGGGTGAGTGCTTATGGCGTATGGCATATGGCGGATGGGGTTCGAGGCGGGCTCACTGCCCGGCGCGGCCTGTGTGCGGCAACCAACCCTCCGCCAGCCGCCATACGCCATAAGCCATAGGCCATAAGCTAGCTGGGCTCCACCCCCGGCAGCCTCATCACGGTTCCGCATTCGGGGCACATGAAGAAGTCCTGCATCTGCCGCAACAGCCGGTGGACGTGCTGGCGGGTCTCCCAGCAACCCGTGCACATGGGGCCGCGCTTTTGCCCGTCGTCTTCCACCAGCCAGTAGGCGCCGCGCTCGAAGCGGACCTCGCCCTTCGGCTTGTGGGGCTTCTCCTCCGGGTACAGCTCCTCCCGCAGCTTTCGCACCTCGACGCGCAGCTTCTGATTCTCGGCGAGGAGCTGCTGAAGGTCCTTGCGGATCTCCATGAGCGCCTGCTTGAGCTCCACGTCGCCGAGCTTTTTGGCGATGTCGACGACGCGGTTGAAGCGGTCCACGGCGCTCACGAACGGTCTCCCGGCCGGGAGGTCCCGGCTGTCTGGCTCGAGGATGGATGGACGAGCGTGCCGCCGTGGCGAATATAGCCGGGAGCGTCGGGGACGGGGACCGGCCGTGGGTCAGGAGTGGACGCAGGTACGAAGCCCGAGACCTGGGCGAGGGCGCCCGCCGGTGCCGCCCGAAAGCCGATCGAGACGCTGCCGTTGCCCGCGCTAGGCCTGGGCTGCGCTGCCGAGGACCGTTCCTGCCGCACCGGCACCGACGAGGTGTACGGCGTCGTTTCGGCGAGCGCCAGGGCAGGGCGCCCAAGAAGTGTCTTTGCGTGACGGATCAAACGGCTTTGTCAGCGCTTACGGCCCGCAGGGTGCGGGCGTAGCTTGGGAATTCGGCCCGGGTGGCGGAATGGGCAGACGCAAGGGACTTAAAATCCCTTGGCGCGCAAGCGCCGTGCGGGTTCGACTCCCGCCCCGGGCATGGATACCCCTCTGAAATCTCGGTTGGTGTGGGCGCGGCGTTCGCGCCCTGAAGGGCGCGCTCGGCGGCGACCTTCGGTCGCGGGCGCTTTCAAGCGCCCGCCGAGCGCGGGCTTCAGCCCGCGAACGGGAGCTCCAGGAGCGGTGTCGCAGCGACTCAGTGCCCGCCGTGTTGCCTGCCGAGCGGCACCATGATGTGCGCGTACGGCGTGCCCTTCCACATCACCCACGGCACGCCTTTGGAGTGATCGGTCGTGATGCCCTCCAACATGTTGGCGTCGGGCACGATGATCATGAGGTGGGGTCCCGCCTCCACCCAGTCGTTTGTCGCGGTCTTCTCGGTCGCGTACGGATCGGTGTTGCTCGCTCCGGCGTCGCCGGCGAGCATGTAGGCGACGCCCGTTCCCGAGAGCATCGGTGGAGTCTTGTTCTGCCACGCCTCGGCCCACTCGAGCCACGGGCCGTCCAAGCACATCGGCGCGTTGCCCGGAAGGCCGGGCGGCGTGGGCATGCAGGTGTAGGCGTTCGTGCCCTCCTTCAGCACGTTGCCCTCCCAGTCCTTCACGGTCGCGTCGGTCGCGAGAGCCGGCGGGGCGGCGCTCACCGCGTCCTGGATCTTGGCCTCCTTGTCGGCCTGACCCACGAGCGCGGTCATTGGGATGGCCAGCGCGATTCCACAGGTGAGGATGGCTTGGGATACGGTACGCATACTGCCTCCTCGGCGCGTCGTCGCGCCTCTCTAGGGCGTGAATGCCGCCTAATCTACAGGCCGGGATCAATGCTCTCAAGAAGGAACGAACTGGCAGCGTGGGCACCGACGTCAAGGTGGTACGCATGCCCGAATACGCGGAGACGCTCAAGCAGTAACGCAAGCTCGTCACCCGCTATCACATCGTCGGCAAGCACGGCGGGGCGTGGATCTACGACGTCGATTCCAACGAGGAGATGGAACGGCTGCTCGCCACCGCGCCGGTGGACAACTTCGCCGCTATGATGTTCATGCGCTCGCCGAAATGGAGTCCCCCTCCGATGTCCTGAGGCCATCGTAGGGCGGAAACACGATCGGGCCGGTCTCGCACGGGCAGCATCCGCCCGACGCGCTGCGGCGAGTAGTTGTGATCGCGTGCTTCGCAGATGCGTCTATCGCTCATCCGGTGGCTCCGGGGTCAACCGCTCCCTGGGCAACGACCGCTGCGATCTGACGCGCGTGGCGGCGGCTGGCATGGCTGCCGCACCGGCGACCCTGGTCTCGCCAGCCGCCGCGCGGTATGCTATACGCCGTCACCGAGTCCATCCACATCATGAAGAACGCCCGCGTCGCCCCACCGTACTATCAGCACAAGGGGAGTTCCGCGGTCGTTTTGGGGTGAGCGCCGATGCTTTCCGAGAAACAGAGCGAGCAGCTGTGGGATCGGCTGTTTCAGTTCATCGATGAGCGGCGTGTCATCCCCATCGTCGGTCGGGACCTGCTGACCGTACAGCTGGACGGTCGAGAGGTGGACCTCTACGACCACCTCGCGGCGCAGCTCGCGAAGAAGCTCGGCGTCTCCCTGGACGGATCGGCCCAGGAGAACCCGCTCAACGCGGTCGCCTGCCGGTATCTCGAGGCGGACGGGGACATCGAGGACGTCTACGCCGGGCTCAAATCCGTCATGCCCGACCCGAAGGGCCTCACGCTCCCCGACCCGCTCGTCAAGCTCGCCCGCATCACCCCCTTTAAGCTCTTCGTCACCACGACCTTCGACCCGCTGCTCGAGATGGCGGTCAACCAGGAGCGCTTCGGGGGCAACGACAAGACGCAGGTGCTGGCCTATTCGCCCGACGACCGGCCCGATCTGCCGGCGGAAATGAGCGAGCTCGAGCGTCCCCTGGTTTACCACCTCTTCGGCCGGCTCTCGGCGGTGCCCGATTACGCGGTCACCGAAGAGGACACGCTCGAGTTCATGCATTCCTTGCAGTCGGAAACCGGTCGCCCCGGCCTGTTGTTCGACGAGCTCACCCGCCAGCAGCTCCTGATCATCGGCTGCTCGCTCCCCGATTGGCTCACGCGGTTCCTCATCCGCATCACGAAAGGAAAGCGCCTGTGGGAGGCGGCGCGGGGGAAGACCGAGGTGGTCGTCGACAAGTCCATCGGCGACGAGCCCGGCTTGGTGTACTTCCTCGAGCACTTCAGCGCGCGCACCAAGGTGCTGCCTGAAAGCCCCGCCGAGTTCGTGTCGGAGCTGTACGAGCGCTGGGCCGCCGCCCATCGCCGGTCGCTCGAGGTGCCGGCCGTGCCGGACGACGACGGCGGCGGGCCGGGCGAGATGGAACCAGGGGCGATCTTCATCAGCTACGCGAGCGAGGACCTCGCGGTCGTCGAAGCGATCAAGCGCGACCTCGAGCGTCTCGGGCTGGACGTCTGGTTCGACAAAGACGCGCTGCGCGGGGGCGACGCGTACGAGACCAAGATCAAGCGCAACATCGAGAACTGCTCGTGCTTCGTGCCGATCGTCTCGCGACAGACCCTCACGCCGGAGCGCCGCTTTTTCCGCATCGAGTGGGCCCAGGCCCAGGAGGTGGCCAAGATGGTGCCGTCGGGCCAGCGCTTCATCGTGCCGGTCGCCATCGACGACACGGACTACGGCGAGCAGGCGCTCCCCGAACCCTTCCGATCGCTCCACTGGATGCGGGTGCCCGAAGGCCGCGCGACCGAGGAGCTCTGCACGACGCTGCGCGAGATCTTCCGCAGCTACCAGAAGCTGTTGGCGGGCGCCCGATGACGCCGTCGGCGCGTCCCCGCCTCTCGATGCCCGTCGCGGTCGACGGGCAGAACCCGTGGCCGGGCCTGGCGGCGTTCACGGAGCAGGATCGCGCCTTCTTCCACGGGCGGGAAACCGAGACCGACGCGCTCCGTCGGCTGATCATGCGGGGCCGGCTCACCGTGCTGCTCGGCAAATCGGGGCGCGGCAAGACGTCGTTGCTGCGCGCCGGCCTTTTCCCGCGGGTGCGCGGCGAGGGACTCCTGCCCGTCTACACGCGGCTCGACTACGCGGCCGGCGCGCCACCGCTCGCCGAGCAGGTCCAGCAGGCGCTGGCGGCGGCCGCCGCGGACGCGGAGGTCGAAGCCCCCGAATGGCGCCAATCCGATACGCTGTGGGAAGGGCTCCACCGCAAGGGCGCGGATTTCTGGGACCAGCGCAACCGTCCCGTTCAGCTCATGCTCGTGTTCGATCAGTTCGAGGAGTTCTTCACCCTCGGCAAGGAGAGCCGCCCGGAGGACTACGAAGCGTTCCTCGACGAGTTGGGCGACCTCATCGAAGGGCGCACCCCAGCCGCGCTGAAGGCCAGACTGAACCAGACGCCGGCGGAGACGGAGGGGTTCTCGCTGACCCACCATTTCTACAAGGTCGTCCTGAGCCTCCGCGAGGACTTCGTGGCCGACCTCGAAGGCCTGCGCGACCGGGTCCCCTCGGTGGTGCACAATCGCCTCCGGCTCCGCGCCATGACGGGCCAGCAAGCGCTGGCGGCGCTGACCGGAGCGGGCGGGTCGCTGTTCGCGCCCGGCATCGCGGACGTCGTCGTCCGCTTCGTGGCGGATGCCGAGCCGGAAGCCCCGCTGGCCGAGCTGCAGGTGGAGCCCGCGCTGCTCAGCTTGATCTGCCGGGAGTTGAACGCCGAGCGGGTCCGCCGCCGGCAACCGCAAATCACGGGCGACCTCGTGGAAGGGCGCGGAGCCGAGATCCTGGCGGACTTCTACGCGCGGAGCCTCAAGGACCTTCGCGGGACGGGGAAGGGCTGGCCGACCGAACGCGCGATGCGCGCCCTCATCGAGGAGCAGCTCCTCACGGACTCCGGACATCGGGACAGCGTCGCGCTCGAGCGCGCGATCGGGATGCGGGGCGTCTCTGAAGCCGCCGTGCAGCGGTTGATCGACCGCCGTCTCTTGCACGTCGAAGAGCACGCCGGCGTGAAGCGGCTCGAGCTCACACACGACGTGCTCACCGACGTGGTCCGCTCGAGTCGCGATGTTCGGCTGGGGCGACAGCGGCTCTGGCGCCGGAGCGCGCTGGTCGTCGCCTTCCTCGGCGTGGCCCTGGCGATCTCGTCGTTCATCGGTGCGCGCAAGACCCGCCAGGTCGCCGCCGCGCGGGTGGAGGCCGAATCGACGCTCGCCTTGCTGACGTCGTTGGACGCAGCCCTGGCGCGGGGAGACCGCGACAGCGCGCTCGAGGCCGTGGACGGCCTGCGCGGCGCCTTGCAGCAGGTCGGCGCGACGTTAGGGACGGAGTACGAGCGGCCGCGGGTGATCCAGGACACCGGCCCGGCGCCCGCCTATCCGGAGCGCGCGAGCGGTGTCGGTGAGGTCGTGGTGCGCGCCGTGGTCGACTCGACGGGCCGGGTGGAACAGGGCACGGCGACGGTCGTGCGGTCGACGGATGCCGCGTTCGACAGCGCGGCGCTTTGGTTCGTGCAGCGCAGTCGATTCGAGCCCAGCCGGGTGGACGGACGGCCCGTGCGGGGTCTCACCGAGGTTGCGGTCACGCTGACGCCGCCCGAGCAAGGCGCTCCCGCCGTGGTCGCAACCGTCGAGCCGCCCACACCGGGCGATACCGTGGGGCCCGAGGCCGTGGCGGTGGTGCCGCCGAGCCCGCGTATCCGGTCGGACGACGGAGTTCCCGGTCGCCGCCCGTTGCGCGGGGATACCATCACGCGGGTGGGGGGGGACGTGGACGAAGCGGCCCTCCCAGCCGCGACCGCCCAGGAAACGGTCCGCACGCGGGACGACCTTCCCGCAGCCGGTCGCGCACGAGACGAGCTTGTGTACACGGAGGCCGTCGTCGACGAGCTTCCGGTCCTCGTCCGGGCGGGGCCAACTGAGTACCCCCGCGGTGCCCAAGGGGTGGGCGCGGTAGTGTTGCAAGCGATCGTGGACACGACGGGACGCGTCGAACAGGGGAGTATTCAGGTCGCCGAGTCGACTGCCGAGATCTTCGAGGCCGCCGCGAGGAGATTCCTCGAGGGGAGCGAGTTCACGCCGGGGCGGGTCGGCGGCCGGCCCGCGCGGGTGTTGATCCGGATCCCGGTGAATTTCCGGCCCGGCGGCCGCTAGCCCCGCCCCAACGTCCTTCGCCGACTGCCCACCGCTCTCGGCTGGCCGCAAGCGATTCAGCCTGCCGAGTCGCCGGGACAGCATTCGAACGGCCGGCGATGATCCCCGCACGACAGGAGCGCTCCGTGGGGGAGCAATCTCGAGGGAGTTCCGAAACGGCCACGGCGCCCGCATGTTCCGACGGTGAGCGTTCCGTCGGGGAGGCCTATGTGCGGACACACGACTGACATCCAATGAGCACCATTTTCATTAGCCACAGTTCCAAGAACAACGAGGTCGCGCGGGACATCGAGGGTCGCCTCGCGCACCAGAACCACCCCTCCGTCTTCCTCGATCTGGATCCCGAGAAGGGTATCCTCGCCGGCCAGAGCTGGGAGCGAACCCTGTACCGCAAGTTGCGCGCGTGCCGAGCCGTCATCGCCGTCCTTACGGACGACTACCTGAGTTCGCACTGGTGTTTCGCGGAGGTCGCCCTCGCCCGAATGATGGGGAAGAACATTTTCGCGCTGAAGGTCGAGGGGTTGAGCGACGGCGCGAAACTGCCGTCGATACTCACCGAGCAGCAGTACATCGACCTCCGGACCGACCCGACCGACGGTTACAAACGTCTGTGGGCTGGTTTGCAGGAAGAGGACGTCCTCGGTATCGGTGGGGCATACGACCCCAGGAAGGACGGGCCGTACCTCGGGTTGGCCGCGTTCGAGGAAAAACACGCGGCCATGTTCTTCGGACGAGAGGACGAAACACGCGCCGGCCTGGAGGCCCTGGAACGGGGTTCGCCGGGGCTCATCATGGTGCTCGGGGCATCGGGGAGCGGAAAGTCATCGCTGGTGCGGGCTGGCATCGTGCCGCGCTTGCGACGCCAGCCGGAACGGTGGATCGTCGTGGATCCCGTGCGTCCAGGGGTGGATCCGTTTGCCGAGCTCGCCACCGCGCTCGAGAGAACGTACGCACAGGTCGCGGCCGCGAGAGGCGTCAAGCCGCCCACGCCCGGATCCATCGCTGATCGACTGCGGGCCGGTGCCGCCAGACTCCCCAGACCGTCGAGTGAATACACGTCCCTCGGCCGGGAAGTACGCCAAGACCCGGACGTTGCGGCCCCCGACTCCTCCATCACCGTGGATCAACGGCTGCAACAGCTGATGAAGCACCTGGAGGGCCTGCAACACGATCCTCCTGCCCACGCCGACGACGCCTTCCGGGACTTTCTGGATTGGAGCGTCGAGGACCTGCGACACATCGTCACTCGTTCACCTGCCGGGCCTGCCTCCACGGAGTTCGAGCGAGAGCGCGGCACGGCCCTCCTGGGCATCGCACGCCACCTGCGCCGTTTCTCGGGGAGCGGGCAGCCACGCGTCGTCGTCATCGTCGACCAGTTCGAGGAATTGTTCGGACATGGGAGCGAGGACTTGGCAAATCGCTTCCTGACCTTGCTGCGCACGTCCGTCGATGTTGAGCAAAACGTCCTCATGGTCGTCGGCACCATGCGCTCGGACTATCTCGACGTTTTCCAGCGACACCCGTCCCTCCGAGGAGTGGAGTACGGGAGTTTGTCGCTCGGTCCTATGCAGGTCGGGAACATGCGCCACGTCATCGAGAAGCCTGCCGAGCTGGCGGATATCGAACTCGAGGCGGGACTCGCCGACGAACTTCTCAAGGACACCGGGCAACCGGACGCCCTGCCACTGCTTTCGTTCACACTATGGAAGCTGTATCGGGATTACGCCGCCGACCGGAAGCTCGAGAAGCGCGAGTACCAACAGCTCGGCGGTCTCCACGGTGCCATCGCCAAGGAAGCGGCTACGGTGGCGCAGGTGGCGGAGAACAGAGAACGCGAAGACGATCTGCGAAAGGCGTTCCTCCGCATGGCCCGCATCACCGAAGATCGCAGCAGTTATGCCCGCCAACCTGCCTCGGTGGACGATCCCGCGATCAGGCGTGTGGAGCCCATCCTGCGGCGGTTTGCGGAGCGCCGTCTCGTTGTGTTTCGGAAGGAGGGAAAGTCCGAATTCGTGGAAGTCGCGCACGAGGCGCTGTTCCGTTCGTGGGAGCCGTTGACGAAATGGTTGGACAACAACCGCGCGGAACTGCTGTTACGCGACCAGATTCAGCGCGATGCCCTGGCGTGGGACAGTGAGAAGCGGGCGGCGGACAACCTGTGGCGCGGAGCGCGACTGCTCCAGGCGCGCGAGTTGATGAAGCACGGCACGCTGCCCCCGGTTGAAGCGCAGTTCATTCGGGCGGGCGTGCGGCGGCGGTTGCGGCAACGCTGGACGTTGCTGGCCACGGTCGCGGCGGTTTTCGCCGGCGTCGCGTTGGCGGCCGTGTCCGCGCAGATCGCCAGGATCAGGGCCGAAGACGCCACACGCGTCTCGATGGCGGCCGAGTGGCTGGCCCGGGGCGAGGCGACGAACGCAGCCCTGGCGCTGCTCGACGTCCGGAAGCCCGCCGGGAGCCTCCTGGCAGCGTCCCGCATGGCGGGAGCCCTCGAGAACGGCATCGCCCGACTCGAATTGCGGGGCCACCCGGAGGGTGTTTATCGGGCCACGTTCAAGCCGGTGGACGGCGCGCGGATCATCACCGGGGGACGGGATGGCGCCGCCATCATCTGGGATGCGGAATCCGGCGCGCCGCTCGATACGCTCTGTTGCGCCGATGGCACCGTGACCGGTGCTGCCCTGGGTCCGGACGGACGCACCGCCGTCACCGCCGCCCTCACCTCCGCCTGGATCTGGGACCTCGGACACGCGTCCCGAGCGCCCACAGAGCTGGGCGGTCACGCCGCCGAAGTGAACACCGCGGTCTTCAGTCCCGACGGAGCCTGGATCGCCACCGCGAGCGACGACGGCACGGCGAGATTGTGGCTGACGGGAAGACCGGATTCGACGATAACGCTTTCGGGTCACACCGGCGCCGTCGTACACGCGGGGTTCAGCTGGGACGGTCACCGTGTGGCGTCGTCGAGCGCCGACGGCACGGTCCGTGTCTGGAACACCTCGACCGGCCTCGAGCAGCGACGCCTGGGGCACGACAACGGAGCCACGGCCGCGGCGTTCAGTCGGGATGGCACCTGGATGGCGACGGCGACGGGGGACGGCGCCGTGCATATCTGGGACCTCGAGACCGGCACGGAGTCGCGAACGCTCTCCGGCCATACGGCATCGGTGCACGACCTGGCGATCAGCACGGACGGCCTGCTCGCCACCGCCGGACTCGATTTCACAGTGCGGCTGTGGAGCGGGCGCACCGGCGACTCGCTGCGGGTCATCGCGGAACACACGGATCAGGTATTGAGTGTGGCGTTCAGTCCCGACGGCACCCGGCTCGTCACCGCCAGCGACGACCAGACGGCACGCGTGTGGGACACCGGCCTGCGTAACCGCGACCCCGGCAGCGGGTTTCTCGTCGGCAAGCTGCTCCTCCGCCCGGGCGCCGACGTCGCGACCGCCGCCTTCAGTCCATCCGGGGATCGCGTCGTCACGGCGAGCCGGGATTCCACCGCGACGATATGGGACTCGATGACCGGTGAGGTCAGCGGCGTTCTGGCGCACCCCGACGCCGTGAACAGCGCGGTGTTCGCTCCCGGCGGCGAACGGATTCTGACGGCCAGCGACGACCACGCAGCCCGCACGTGGAGCGCGACCACGCACGATTCCCTGATGACCTTCACCGGTCACAGCGACACGGTGATCGCCGCATCCTTCAGCCCGGATGGGCGGCTCGTCGCCACCGCCAGCTTCGACGGGACCGCGAGAATCTGGGACGCCGCGACGGGCGCAGCGCGCCACACCCTTCGCCACGATCGCGTCGTCTACGCCGTCGCGTTCAGTCCGGACGGACGACGGTTGGCGACCGCGACCGATACGATCGCCCGACTATGGGACGTCGGAGCCGGTACGCTGCGCGACTCCTTCGTGGGCCACTCGGATGTCGTCCTGAGCGTGAGCTTCAGCAACGATGGGAAGCGGCTAATCACCGCCGGCGACGATTTTACGGCGATCATCTGGGAAGTGCGAAGCGGCGAGCCGCTCGCACGTCTCACCGGGCATCAAGACTGGATCCAATGGGCGACCTTCAGCCCCGACGACCGGTGGGTCGCCACGGCAAGCGGCGATCTGACGGTGCGCATCTGGGATGCTGCGAGCGGGCTCGCCGTCTGGTCGCGCGAATCGCCAGCCGCGTTCCGGAGCGCCGTGTTCAGCCCGGACGGTGGCCGCTTGGCCGCCGTTGGTCGGGACAGCGTGGTCACGCTGTGGGACGTTGGCTTGCATCGTCTGTGGCGAGTGGCGCAACAAGCGACGAGCGCGTGCCTGTCACCGACCCTGCGGCGGCAGATCGGCATGCAGATCGGCAAGTCTGAGAACGACGCGGTACGACAGTATCGGGCGTGCGAACGCCGACACGGTCGAACCCCATGATGCGCGGGTGGCACGAGGCGGCACTCCGCCGCCGTAGGGGTGACCTTTGCCGCACCGCGCCAGAAGGAGGCTGAGAACGTGCGAATTCAAACGCTCTTCGCGAACGCCGCGATACTGTGCCTGCTCGCGCAAGCGACGTCGGCCCAGGAGATCGCGGACCGGGGAGACTTCATTCTGGATTTCCAGCCCGGGAGCTCGGCGGTGGAATTGGAAATCCGGACGTATCTGATGCGGGACGGCGGCCTCGACCTGCTCATCCAGGACGTCAACGACGAGATCAACCTGTTACAGGACGTCCTGATCACGTTCGCGCCCGGACCGGTGATCGCTGCGCTGTTGAACCTTGAGGCGCACGATACGACCCTGGCTGCCTACAAGGACGGTCGTATCTATGTGAGCTACGCACACGTCGTCGAAACGATGGAGCTGTTCGCGCGGTTCGACGACTTCGACGGGTCGGGCGATCAGTTCGCGGAGAGGATTCTTCCCAACGTCGGTGAAACCCTGCTCCATGAGATCGGGCACGCATTGATCCATGTCAACCGGATCGCGATGCTGCCGGGCGAAGACGAAGAGGTCGTCGCGGATCAGCTCGCGTTTTTCATCGTGTCCGACTTCTATGACGCCGCCGAAGATCTGATTCCCGTGGTCAATCAGTACCGCTACCGACAACAGGAGACGGAGAACGTCGCCGCCGCGTCGAGCCCGCACCCGCCCGATGCAGCTCGCGCACGCAATTACCTGTGTTGGATCTACGGATATGACCCCGAGCGTTTCGGGTTCCTGACTCGAGCGATCGCCTCCGGAGTCGAAACGTGTGAAGATGAGTACTACGACCTGTGGGAAGCGTGGGTCGAGCGGCTGGATCCCTCGTGGAAGGAATCGGCCGAACCCGATCCTGAGGCGCTATTCTATCACCTCGTCGACGAGGAGGAGCACGCGGTAGACGATGCGGCGGCGGCGGTGGCCGACATCTACGACCTGGCCGTGGCCATCGACCTCGCCGTCTACCTCTGTGCGCCGGAACCGGACGCGGCGTGCGAGGGGTCCGTGATTGAGCAAGCGTGGGCCGCCTTCCTGGCCGGAATCGACGACGGCCGGACCGTCCCTCAGGTCACCGAGGCGCTGGAGGGCGAGTATGCCGCGGACTTGCTGACCGGCATTGCCGTGTACTGGTGCTCACCCGACCCCGATGCGGGATGTCATGACGGCGACGGGGTCACGGATGCGTGGTCGGCCTTCGACACCCTGACCGAGCGCACCGGCCCCGCCGAGGCTCTCGAGGAAATGGCCGCGCGGTGGGACCCGTTCGTCCTCGACCTGATCGGTGCGGCAGTGTGCGGACATCCGGCGTGCTACGCGGGGGAAGTCTTGCCGTCCACCCCGTCACTGGTGGCCGGAGCGGAGCCCCTGCGGCCATCGGGGTTGAAGCGCAAGGCCACCCCCAAGCGAGGGAGCAGCCGCCCGGAGCGCCGGTAGGCGTGCCGTTCCTGCAGCGGCGGCCGGTTGCGCGACACTTGCCGGCGTTCAGGGCGACTTTTTTTGGAGGAGCCGCTTCAGCTTGCCGAGCTGCAGGTACAGTCTGTCGAACACCTGCAGGTGGATGCCGGCCGCGAGCCAGCCCACCAGGCCGAGTGCCACGCCGACGCCGATCTTGATCAGCTGCTCCCCGAACCGCATGACGAGCGCGCCCACGGTGCCCACGAGGAGGGCGCCGGCCACCACCGTGGGCGCGAACGCCCACCACGGCCACTGCGCCGGCCAGAGGCTCCACGTGAAGAGCGCCACCAGCCCGAGTCCGGCCAGCGCGCCCACCACCTTCAGGGGCGTCGAGAGGCGCCAGACCTTGAGCGCGCGCTGCGCGGCGACGTCGAGCAAGCTCGCGAGTTGGCGAGAGCCACCGACGCCCATCAGCCGTTCCGCTTCGAGAAAGCGCCACGGGGGCCGGGGCGCGTCCGGCTCCGAAAAGCCGTCGATGGACCGGGCGAACTCCTGCTCCGTCATGCGATAGCCGCTGGTCATGAGCGCGAGGGCCTCCGTCTCGGAGAAGGAGTCGAGGTCGGTGCGGATGTTGGCGAGACGCCGCTGGATGTCCTTGGCGATCCCGTACTCCGTGATGTCGGTGCTGGGCCGGCCGGCGCGCGAATCCTCCTCGACGTCCTCGCTGGGATCGTCACTGCCGATCCAATCGATCGGCCTCACGCCCAGATCCTTCTTGAGGTGTATGAACATCAGGCCCCGGAGCACGCCCGACTGGCGGCGGGCGACCAAATCGTCGTACTCCGCCTCGCGGACGCGGGCCATCAGAATCCCGTTGGATCGGAACGGCACACCGAGGAGACCGACGCTCGGGTGGTCTTGCGCTTCCATCTGGCCGCTGGCGTCGCTCACGAGCAGCACGGTGGAGTCCTGCTCCAGCAGGCCCACGATGCCCTGATTGTCATGCACGCCCCCGTCCACCAATCGGAGCGTCACGCCGGAATACAGGTTGGCGAGCGTGATCGGCGTGAACAGACCCGGCACGCACGCGGAAGCGGCGACCGCGGTTCCCAGCCGAATCCTTTTGTACCGTGCCGGCGCTTGGCTGTAATACATGCGCCGCAGGCGGTAGTTGCCGTCGATCTCGGGATCGATGGTGGTGGGCGGCTCGCCCATCCACGACGCCGTGAACTGCCAGTTGTGCCCCGTGTTGAGCGCGGTCGCGTTGAGGATCAGGATCGGGACCTTCGCGTGTCGCCGCCAGTTGTCGTACTTGGGCCTGAACGTCTTGGGGTCCTCGCCCGCCGGGTACACGTACAGGTCCGTCAGCCAGCGTTTCCATCCGGCGTGTCCGTCGCGCACCCGCGAATAGATGTGCTTCTCGAACAGCTCTCCGACTCGCAGGGTGCGCGAGTAGTCGGGCACGAAGATCATTCTGAGATTGGCGACGACGTCGCCAATGACGCGCATGCGGATGTTGCGCTGGACGCCGGCGAGGAAGTCCCGCTCCAGGCGCTTCACGATCTCGATGTAGTCCTCGCGGGTGATGTCCGCGTCCGGCTTCGCCTCCAGGAGCCGCTTCACCTCCAAGTAGTAGTGCGCGCCGAGGATGGATCCGCCCGAGACGCACGACAGCACCTCGACGTGTCGCAGCACGTCCAGCTCGGCGAGCCTGGCCAGGATGCCGATGTGGAACAGGGAGGCGCGGAAGCCCCCGCCCGAGAGCGCGAGACCGACCTTGCCCACGAACGCCGACAGCGCGCCGGCCGTGTGTATGCCGAGGAACTCGGCGAGCACCCGACCGGCGGGGGATGCCTGAAAGTCCTGCGATGAGGTGCCGGCGACTCCCTCGAGGCGGGCGAGGGTGGCGAGCTGCCGGGCCGTGGTCTCGAGCTCCCACGGCGGGATGTTTGGCAGGGTGCGCGCCCGGGAGAGCCACTCGCCGGCCCGATCGTACTGCTGGAGGCCGAAATGCGCTTCGGCCATCGTCACCAGGAACCACCACTGCCGATCGAGCCCGCGATGCTCCGGCAGCTCGGCGAGCATCGGGAGCGTCGACGCCACCTCTTCGCGGATCCGACGCGCCTGCTCGCGACGCTCCGCGGCGGTTTCGGAGGTCGCTCCCGCCTCGGCGGCTTCCTGCGATTCGAGGCTCGCCAGGAGATCGAGCACGAACGCCGCGTTGATGCCCGTATAGCCGAAGTCGCCCGCCACGCCCCTCCGATGCGCGCGGAGGTAGAACGAGAGCGCCCGTTCGAGGTGGCGCTTCTGCGCGTTCACCTCCCACAGCCGCTTGTAAATGGCGCCGGCGAGCCCGAGCGTTTCCTGATCGTCGGTCGTGCGGAGGTTCTCTTCGGGATCCCCGCCCAGGATCGTGAGGGCGCGGTCGAGTCGAGCGCCGACAGGCAGGTCCGGATCCTTGTAGGTGCAGAACGCATGCTGCTGGCGGAGTTTTTTCCGGAGCGCGGGATCGTCGATGGGGGCTTGGCGAGCGCGGCGCAGCACCTTGCGGGCGTAGCCAAACGCCCTTTCGCTCTTCAGGCGGTCGGCGAGCGCGAGCGCGTCCGCCGCCGTGGGGGCGCGCCCCTCCAGAAGCTCCTTGGCCTGCGCCAGATTGTGCGCCGATGGTCTCGACATGGCCGTCCTCGGGTCAGGCTCGGGTAACGCTCTCCAACGCTTCCTCGATTTCGGACATCCAGTCCGCGACGTCGCCGCGGGTCTCGCGCGTCTCGCGGATGAGCCGCAGGTTGCGGAGGGTGGTCTCGGGCTCCCAGGGCTCGCGCACGGCGGCGAGCGCGTCGGTCAAGGCGGTCAGCGCCTCCCCGTGATCCTTCCGCAGGACCGCCAGCTCCAGCAAGGTGGCGTGGTCCCAGTAATCGGGCTCGCCGGTTTCGATGCGTCGCTTCACGCTGTAGGTGACCACCGGGAGCAGCTCCCCGCGGCGCTCGTCGGGCGGGTCGCGCAGCTCCATCAGGGTGACGGCGTTGACGCCGGGATATGCGTCGCGCCAATCGGTCTCGAACCCCTTGAGATACGCGTCGATCGCCTTGTTCAGCAGGCCTGCCGCCAGCGCTTTCGGCCCCTCGCGCCGCGCCGATTCCCAGCGGTCCTTGTAGACTCGACCCAGGATCCCGTAGGTCTCGCTACTGGGCCCGCGCTCTTTGAGGAGCTGGAGCAGCACCCGCTCGGCCTTTTCCCCCTGACCCGCACGATTGAGCGCGAAGGCGTACTGCTCCCGCACCATGACCGTGCGCGCGACGGGCTCCGTCATCGCATCCACGAGCGCGATCATCTCGTGCCAGGCTTTGACCGCGCGGAACGACAGCAGCAAGTCGATCACCACGCCCGACTCGACGTCCTCGAGCGCACCGAGCTTCGCTTGGATCACCTTGATGGCGTCGACGCCGTCGGCTCGCGCTGCGGCCAACTCGTCCTTGATCGCGGTCGAATAGTCGACCCGCGCGCGAAACACGTCGGTCTTGAGCCGGCTGACGTCCGGCGGCTGCATCCCGTCCACGAGCTGGAAGATCGGGGAATCCGTGTTGGGTTGCCGAGCCGCCTCGAGCAGGCCGGTCAGCGCGGGACCGGCCTGCGCGACGTCGGCCGGTGCGCCGGAGGCATCGATGGCGTACGGCATGCCGCGCAGGGGACCGAGATCGAACGGCAGGCGGGTGCCCTCCGCGAACACGAGCACCGTGCTCCGTGGCCGCACCGCGTGCCGTACGCCCAGCTCGTAGTAGACGTTGGCGTTCGCCGTGGTGAGGTCTGCCACCGCGTAGTCCGAGAGGATGAGCCGCTCGAACATCGGCTTGTGGATGATCCCGCCCGCCTGTTCCTCGTCGGCACGGATCGGCTGGAGTCCCGCCCGCTCGATCGCGGGCTTGATCAGCAGGCGGTAAATGGCGTCGAAATCGAGCACCGCCCCGCTCGCGTCGGGCTTGCGCCCGAACGGCATGAGCGCGAAGCAGAGGGGACGGCTGGTGTCCTCGGGCAAGCGGGCTCCATTGTGGGCGGACGGAAGGGGACTAATGTGCGCGCGGTGTACGGCGCCGGCAACGGGACGAACCGTGGAGCCGAACGTGCCCCATCGCCACCAGCCGAGCGAACCTGATAGGGGACGTCGATATTGACTTGCCGCCCACCGCCCCCGGCGACATGTTCCAGCCCGACACGGAGGCAGTGAGATGCCGTCAACGTTGCGATTCGGCTCGAAAGGCCCAGACGTGGCGAAGCTCGTCGAGCTGCTCACGAAGCACGGGTGTGCGCCCACCCCGCCGGTGAGCGGTGCCGCACCCGAGTACAACCGCGCCGTGGAAAACATGGTGCTGTACTACCAGATGACCCATCAAGGGCAAAACGGCGAATGGCTCGATGTGGATGGCGTCGTGGGCCCCGGCACCTGGTGGGCCCTCGAGAACGCTACCGGCGACGCGCAACGGTCGTTTCTCGAGGCCGGCATCCCCAAGGGGATCACCGGGAAGCGCCGCGTGCTGCTGGAGACGGCGGTCAAGCAGCACGGCGTGCGCGAGGAGCCCGGCCGCCCCAACCGCGGCAGTGAGGTCGACAAGTTCCTTCCGGAAAACGCCACGGCATCGAAGGCGCAGGACGGACCGCCGTGGTGCTGCTATTTTGTCTCGTGGGTGATCCGGGAAGCGTTCGGCGAACACATCCTCGGCGAGCCCGTGGCCAGCTGTCATACGGCCTGGCAGCACGCCACCAAGCACGGCCGGTGGGAGCCCAACGACGGACAACACGTCCCGATACCCGGAGACGCTTTTTTGATCCTTCACGAGGATCCCACGAAGGGCTGGTGCACCGGCCACATCGGGTTCGTGCTGCAGGTGGCCGAGGACGCAAAATCGATCAATACAGTGGAAGGCAACTGCGGGAATCGCGTGAAGATCGGGCGGCGCTTGCTGAGCGATCCCAAGCTCCGGGGGTTCATCAACATCGCCGGCGATCACCCCAACTTCCTGCGCGGCTCCCTGCGCGGCGCGCCGGATCTCGGCAAGAGCGGGACGCGGTGAACCAGCGGCACGGGCCGCGTGGCGCGGAGCGCGTGGCGCCCCAGCCCATCTCCGACGGTGAAACATCCCCGCGCCCCGTGCTCCGCGCTCCGTGCCGGTGCCGACTCGCCAGGAGACCGTTCCATGGATAAAGCCGCGTTCGACAACTACCTCGCGGAGCGGTACGAACCCCAGGTCCAATGGTACGACCAGAAAGCCGTGTGGAATCAGCGGATCTACACGGCCATCCAGTGGACAATCATCGTGCTGGGCGCCATCACGCCGGTCCTCGTCGCGATCGGCGGGAATTGGCAGCGCTGGACCGCCGTGGTCGTGGGCTCGGCCGTGGCGATCGGCATCGCGGGGCTCAAGACCTTCAAGTATCAGGAGAACTGGGTCAACTACCGGACGACCTGTGAAACGCTCAGGAAGGAGATTCACTATCTCCGGGCCGGCGTCGACGCGTATCGCGGTGCGGTGGATCCCCAGGCGCTGTTCGTGGAGCGGGTGGAAGCGCTGATCGCTCGCGAGAACTCCATGTGGGTCTCGATCCGGAAGCCGGAAGAGGACCATGCGGGTCCGTCAGACCAGTAAGGGAAGGATGGGAGATTGGAGATGGGAGATTGGGGAATGGAGAATGGCCAATTCCTGATCTCCGATGTCCAATCTCCCCATTCTCCCGTCTAACCCACCAACAACACCTCCGTCACGACTTCTGTACCTGGCGACGAGCCTCCCCCGCCTCTAGGTTTCTCCATCTGTTCGGTCTCCCAACCGGAGTCGCATGCAAGATCTCCTACCGCGGTTGACCAGCGCCCTGGCCGGCCGGTACGTGATTGATCGAGTAGTGGGGCAGGGAGGGATGGGGCTCGTCTATGCCGCCCAGGACCTCCGCGCCGACCGGCACGTTGCGCTGAAGATCCTGCGTCCCGACATCGCCGCCGTGGTCGGCTCGGAGCGCTTCACGCAGGAAATCCGGATTCTCTCCCGCCTGCAGCACCCCAACATCCTCCAGCTTCTCGATGTGGGTCAGGCGGACGGCCTCCCGTATTACGTGACGCCGTTCATCGAGGGAGACACGCTGGCGCAACTCGTGCAGCGCGAGGAACAGCTCCCGATCGACGAGGCCGTCCGCATCACCGCAGAGATCGCGGATGCGCTGTCGTACGCGCACGAGCAGGGCGTCGTGCACCGGGACATCAAGCCGGAGAACATCTTGTTGGCGGCGGGTCATCCGGTGGTCGCCGATTTCGGCGTCGCGCGCGCGCTCGACCGGCTCGGCGGCGAGCGGCTCACCGAAACCGGGATCGCGATCGGCACGCCCACGTACATGAGCCCGGAGCAGGCCTCCGCCACCGGAAAGATCGACGGCAGGAGCGACATCTACAGCCTGGCGTGCGTCCTGTACGAGATGTTGGTTGGCCAGCCGCCGTTCAGCGGACCGACCGCGAGCGCGATCCTGGCGCGACACCTGGTGGATCCCGTTCCCAAGCCGCGTACCGTCCGGCGCACGATTCCCGAGGCGCTCGAGCATACCATCGAAACGGCCCTGGCGAAGATGCCGGCGGACCGGTACTCGACCGCGCAGGACTTCCGCACGGCGCTCGTACGATCGATCGTGCCCGGAGCCACCGCGCCGACGAGACGCGGCAGGGTCTCGTGGCGCTGGGGGACCGTAACGGGCGCGGCGGTCGCGGGCACCGTCCTCGTGTGGCTCTTCATCGCGGGACTGTCCCGCCCGCTGGATCCCGACCGGATCACGGTGTTTCCGCTCGTGAGCTCCGCGACCGGACCCGAGCATGCCACGCTCGGTGAGGATCTCGCTACCATGATCGGTCACGCGCTGGAAGGAACCGATGCGCTACGGACCATCGACGGGTGGACCCAGTTGGGTCAGGACGAGCGTGACGACATTCGGAGTCTCTCGTTGCGACGGTACGACGAGATCGCGAGCGCGCGGGAGAGCGCGTTCGCACTGATGGGACGCGTGGTGACGCGCGGGGACTCCATGGAGGTGCTGCTCGACCTGCGAGACGTGCGCGGCGACTCCATCGTCGCACGCGCGAGCGCCGGGGGACCCGTCGACCAGGCGTGGCGGGTCGGGCTGCGCGCCGTCAACGGCTTGCTGCCGACGCTCATCCCAACGGGCGCGCCCCCCGTCCTCGCGGACTGGGAGGATCGGCACCCAAGGGCGGTGGCGAGTTTTCTCCTGGCCGAGCGGGAGTTTCGCCGCAGTCATTTCGACGCGGCGCTCACGCGCTATCGCGAAGCCATCGCGATCGACTCGCTGTTCGGCCTGGCCGCGATCCGCGGCGCGCAGGCGGCCACCTGGAGTCACCAATGGGAGGATGCGGACCTGCTCGTCCGGCGGGCGTTGCGACAGGAGGAGTCGCTCCCGCTCCGGCAGCGGGAGTTCGCCAAGGGACTGGACGCGCAGCTGCGCGGTCAACCCGACACGGCCGTGGCCCACCTAGAAGCGGCGCTCGCGCTCGATCCCGGCATGTCGGTCGCCTGGATGCAGCTCGGCGAGGTCTTCACCCACCACCTGCCGCGCGCCGCCCAGCTCGACTCCCTCGCCGAGGTCGCGTTCACCCGCGCCTACGCGGTCGATTCGTCGGCGGCGTATGTGCTGTTTCACCTCATCGAGTCCGCGATCCGCAAGGGACAGCTGGAGCGCGCCGCCGTGTTGCGGGAACGGTGGCTCACCGCCGGTCCGGAAGACCGGCTGCGCCGGCAGGTCGACCTCATCTACGCGTGCGCCCGGCGCGGTGAGGGCGCCGTGAACTGGCGCCAGGTGGGTTCGGAGTTCCCGCTCGCGGTGTTGGCCGCCGCGAAGACGCTGAGCGCCGGTGGGTATCAGTCGTCCTGCGCGGAGGCGGGGTACCGCGCCGTGCTCGCGTACGACACGGCGGTCGGCGCCCCGGGGGATGGCCGCCGCTGGAGTGCGGTGGTCGGCATCGAGAGCCTCCTCCTGGGCCAGGGGAGGGCGGCGGAGGGGGTGGCGATCCTGGACTCGGTGATCACCTCCGGCTTTGGCGGTACGTCGCTCTACCTCCAGGCTGCGGCGGCGGGGGCGGACGTCCGGCGGCAGGCCGAGGACGTGGCGCGCGCGGATCGCGAGGCGTTCGGCGAAACGTACGAGGGCGTCGAGTTCCCCACCCGCCTGTGGCAGCTCGGTCTGTGGGAGGCGGCGCGCGGCGACTCGGCGCGCGTGAGCGCCATCGCACGGCACCTGGACGCGTGGGCGGCGCGCACCGGAACCCGCTTCGACAGCCTGCTCGCGCGTTCGATGCGCGCCCACGCGGCGGCCGCGCGCGGCGACACGATGGCCGCGGTGGCGCAACTCCTGGACGTCTGGCCGAACGCACCGGCCGCGGGCAGCTTGGCGTGGAGCGTGGCGGAGTCCCTGGGTCCCGACCGGCTGTTGCTCGCGCGGCTGCTCCTCGCCGAGGGCCGGTTCCGGCAGGCACTCGAGGTGGCCACGGCGTTCGACGCGCCCGCCTCCGTCATCTACCCGCTCTACCTCGCCGCGAGTCTCGAGGTGCGTGCGCGCGCCGCCGAGGCGCTCGGCGATGAGCGCTTGGCCCGACAGTATCGACGGCGGCTGCATGCGTTCACCGGAAGGGCGGCGCCTTCCGGCTGAACGAGTCGCGGGCTTTGACAACGCCGGTCGGGACGGCTATAACCGTGCTCCGTCCGAACGCACCACGTTCGACTTCACGCGCCCTTCACCCAGGAGATGCACCATGCTCGCTCCGGAAAAGACACACGGCCCGAGAGAGCGGGGCACCGACCCCCCGCCCCCGCCACCCGGCGGCGGCCGCGGCGGCAGCGACGACAGTCCATTCGAACGCGGGCGGGGCCCGGAAGCGCCACCTCCCCCACCGCCGGGGGGCAGGCCCCTCCCACCCGATGAAGGCGGCGGGCGCGGTGGGAAGCGCTAGCCTGCACACGCTCGGGGCCGTGGGGGCCGGCGCCATCCGGCTTCCACGGCGCCGGGCACGGCCCCCATCATTCGCCGGATCGAGACAGTTATGAGACGCGCATTGATCGTCGGCATCGATGCCTACGAGCGAGCGCCGTTACACGGCTGCGTCAACGACGCCAAGCTGATCGAGAGCGTCCTGCGCACGAATCAAGACGGGTCGCCGAACTTCGAGTGCAAGACCGTCACCGCGCCGGATCAGAGCGTGACCCGGTCGTCGCTCATGAGCGATCTGCGATCGTTATTCGAGAATCCCGCCGACGTCGCCGTCTTTCATTTCTCGGGGCACGGCACGTTCAACGTGCTGGGTGGCTTTCTCGTGACCCAGGACACGGCGCGGTTCGACGAGGGAATTCGCATGCAGGACGTGCTCGACCTCGCGAACCGGGCACGGGCGAACAAGACCGTGGCCGAGATCTTCATCATGCTCGATTGTTGCCACAGCGGCGCCTTCGGCAACGACCCGGACGCGGCGGCCAAGGCGGAGCTGGCGGAGGGCATCTCCATCCTGACGGCAGCCACGGACTCGCAGATCGCCATGGAACGTGAGGGGAGCGGGGTGTTCACGTCCTTGTTCGTCGATGCCGTCAGTGGCGGCGCCGCGGACGTGCTGGGGCGAGTGACCGTGGCCGGAACGTACGCCTACATCGATCAGGCGCTCGGCGCCTGGGACCAGCGCCCCTTGTTCAAGTCGCACGTCTCGCGGCTGCTGCCGCTGCGACAGTGCGAGCCCGCGGTGCCCAACGACACGCTCCGCCTGCTGCCGAAGTTCTTCGAGAAGGCGGACGCCGAGCGTGCGCTCGACCCCTCCTACGACCCGGAGCTGGAGCCGTTTCACGAGGAGCATCAGGAGATCTACGCCCATCTCCAGCGGCTGCGGAACGCGAAGCTGCTGGTGCCGGTCGGGGCACCGAGCCTGTATCACGCGGCTGAACGATCCAAGGCCTGCGCCCTCACGGCGCTTGGTCGGTATTACTGGCGGCTCGCCAGCGAGGGCAGGATCTGACCAGGCGTACGCGCAACTCACGCCACAAGAGACGACCCCAGATGGGGCCTGACAGCGATCGATGGAAGAGCGCTCACCGCGCAAGCCGCTTGCCGCCAAGCGTCGGCTGAGCAAGGCTCAGCGCGCGGCGCATCATTATCCCCGTCTGCCGGAAGATCCCATCGCGGATCCCGAAGGCTGGAGTCGGGCGTCATGTCTGTGAACAGGCGGTGCCGCGCGAAGCGCAATGCGCTCGAGCTCGACATTGGAAACGGTGAGCGTCTGCGCTACGAGATGGGCTTGCCGGACGGTGAGGCCGAGTTCACGCTTGACGAGCATCCCACGAAGCAGGGCCTCGCGGATAGCCACTCCTGTCCGCCCACGTGCAGCCGGGAATGGCCACGCGACGCAGCTGACGTTCCGCAACAAGATCAAGTGAAACACACGCTAGCCGTGCAGTTCCTCTCGCCCGGCACGTTGACCTATCGCGTCGAGCATCGGAGGGCGGATGGATCGGTCGATACCGTCATCGACTGCGACTACAAGTGTGACGGTTCGGATGGGGCCTTCTTTGAGCCGCTCGACATCTTCCTCAAGAGGTAAGCGTGAGGCGGCCATTCGGGACCCGGGCAGCTCGTGTACTGGTGCTTCTCGTGGCGGCGGCTCCGGCCGTGGCCACCGAGGCGGCCGCGCAGGACGGCTCGTACTCTGAGTGGCTGAATCGGCGTTTGCGCGAGATCGTGGCGGCCCGCATCGGCCAGACCTCCAACACCAATCAGGCGGAGACACCGAGTCTCGGCGGGAACTCCTCGGCCGTCGCGGATCAGAGCTCCGCGTCAGACCTAGTCGGGATCGGCATCAACCCCCTCGAGATTCCCAAGGAATCCGACGAGATCGAACGCGTGACGCACGCGATCACGATCAATCCCTATCTAGTGTACGCCGGCCTGTTCTCGCCCGATGATCCGCTGCGGCCGAATGTGTACCGGGAACGCGTCGCCGAGGTGCTCCGGAAGTTCTCGGTCACGGTCGGGTTCGAGGAACTGCGGTCGAGCGATCAGGCCGCCGCAGACCGCCGGGGGACGATTCTCGGACTCAAGTTCCTGTCCTGGAACCGGCGCGCCACGAGCGCCGCGGAGCAGGACGACCTGATCGTCCGGCTGCGCGCCGCCAGCTTCGCGTTTGCCGAGCTCGACGAGACCGTCAAGGACTCGCTCTTCGAGTGGGCGGGCGGACAGCTCGGCTACGGGGAAGACCGGACAGAGATTATTCGGTTTCGCAACGACTTGGACACGAATCTGACCCGGATTCTGGACCTGATCGGCGAGCCGCGCCGGCGGCAGCTCGACCGGATCATCGAGCGCGCAATTCTGCCCTTCGAGGAGTTGGAGACGGTCGCCAACGACCTCGCCGCGACGCTCCGCCGCCGGCTTCAGGTTTCGCTCGCTTTCTATTCCAAAGCAGGACGGCAGCTGGCCGACGAGTACCGCGGATCGGCGATTCTCGACTTCGGGCCGGAGCGGATGCTGAACCTCACGCTCAACGGCTCGTTCGAGTTTCTCGAGGCCGTGACGGCCGGCGAGGACGACCACTACGGGGCGAGCGTGGCGGGGCAGGCAACATTCCGGCTGACGGGTGAGAACATCTTCGGGACGCAGCCCGCGACGTTCTCCGTGGCCGGCCGGTGGCGGAAGCTGAGTCGTATGGACGCGGTCTTCGCCGTGCAGGCCAAGCTCACGCTGCCGATCGCCAACGGCCTGAGCCTGCCCGTGTCGTTCACCGTGGCGAGCGACCCGGACGACATCGACGAAGAGGAAGTACGGGGACAAATCGGGTTCACCATCGACACCGCCCGGCTGTTCGCCGGGCTGGTGCGCTAGTCCGCGGGGCCGCCGCCATACCGAGTTGGGTCCAGCGGGCCAGCGGACGTTGTGGCGGTGGATCGGCCGTCCCGCCTATGCGCCGCGCCGGAGCGTCCTTCAGGACGCGCCGGGCGCTGTCAAGCGCCCGCCGAGCGCAGGCTTCAGCCCGCGAACGGCTCGGGTGTCGACCAACTGCGGCGCACGTTCCGTACGTTGGCACCGCAAACACATTGTGGCACCATGATGGGAGCTCGTCGCCGGCCAGTTTCCGCTCACGTGCACGCCCCACCCGGAGCGCGTCTACCAGCGTGAGGCTCTCATATAGACTCGGGCAGCGCTGCGGCAGCTCTATGGCGCGGTCATACAGAGGAGGGATCGCACGCCCAACCGAGGATGCCGAAGGGCTCGCCTAAACCAGGCTGTCCTCGGCCACGACACGGGCGGCCAGAGGTGGGCCGGAGTGCGCTGTGGGGACACCGCGAGCGCGGGGCCGAAGGAGACGACAGACACGCCGTAAGCTCATCGCGAGAATGTCGCAGCTCGCCGCGTTGTTGCTCGAGCGGACGACGAGACAGCTCAGCGATAAGGACATTGATAGGTTGGTCGGCCCCAGGCGGGTCGCTGAACGCTGACAACCTCAGGACCTACATTCGGAGCACGATGTTCCTGGTCCCCCAGCAGGCTCCGAGACCTTTGGAGTAGCCGCATTGTAGGAGCCTCACTCACTTCGCGATTCATCCCGCTGGACAGCGTTGCGGCGAGAACTCTTGACGTGGTTCCGCACAAACGCTGCACCATTGGCTGATGCATACGAGGGAGCTATCAAGCTGGTTGAAGATGGCGACTTCCCAGGTCGCCCTCATTTCATTGCCCACGCCGTGCGCGACACCTCTGATCGGCTCGTCTATGTGCTGGATCCTCAACCCCTCGCTCGCGACCGCCTTCCACCAGTCCCGCGCCTCTGTTCCCCCACGGGCGGGTGCTCGGGAATGATGAGGACCGTCGTGACTACGTGGACGGATTGATCGCGCGCGACCCGGATCCGTTCGAAGAGCTGGATGGGCGATACGAGGGCCGTGCCCCGGTGGCCACCCCAAACTCCTCCACCTGTGGCCGGGTCAAAATCCCCCGCCCTTGGGGGGGCGGGACGGGGTGGAAGTTAGCGCGATCACCCCCGCTTGGCAGCGCGCGCCGCCGCTTCCTTGAGCCGCCAGCTCTTGCCCTCGAATTTGAGCAGATGGCCATGATGCATGAGGCGATCGAGGAGCGGCGTGACCACCACCACGTCGCCGAGGAGCCGGGTCCAATCATCGAGCGGCCGGTTCGAGGTGAGGATGGTGGAGGCCTTTTCGTACCGTCCCATGAGGACGTCGGCCAGTTCGTCGCCGGCCTGGGCGGGGAGCTTGCGCAGGAAGAGGTCGTCGATCAGGAGCAGCTCGGCGCCACGGATTTGGGCACGCAGCTTCCGGAGGTCCCCGAGTTCACGCGCTTCCGTGATGTCCTCGATGAGTTGGTGGGCCTCGCGGTACAGGACTTTATACCCCCGGCGCACCGCGGTGGTGGCCAGGGCCTTAGCGATGTGACTCTTGCCGGTGCCGGGTGGGCCGATGACGAGCACGTCCTCCTTCGCGTCGAGGAATTTGAGCGTGGCGAGCTCGAGGGTGAAGCTGCCCTTGCGCAGGGACTTCTCATGGCGGCGCACGTGCTGACCGGCGGCATCGAGGATTTCGATCTCGCGGTCGTAGATGCGGACCATGACCGCGCTGTGGGGAGGAGCCGGGAGGGCCGCGTAGTACGAGCCGTCCACCTGAACGAGCCCGGCATCATCGACGGTGCGCGTGCCCTGGGTGAAGTACCGGAAGCGCTCGGCGGGCAGCGGGAGCAGGTGCGGCTGCTCCTCCTGAAACATCGCGAGCACTTGCCGTTTCTTGCGGCCGTGGAGGCGCGGCGCGGCCCAGCGCTCCTCCCAGTGCGCGAGCCACGCGTTCTGCGCCTCGATCGACTCGAAGCGTCTGCCCTTGAGCGCCGTGCTCTGGGTGTGCTGGATCGCGTTCTCGACGCTCCCCTTGCGATTCGGGTCGCGCACCCGACAGGGATCGGCGACCGCGCCGTAATGCCGAAGCAGGGCGGCATAGAGCGGGTTCAGCTCGGGCTCGTAGAGATCGGGCCGCAGCACGCCCGCTTTCAGGTTGTCCAGCACGACGTAGCGCACGCAGCCGCCCAAGGCATGAAACGCGTCTTCGTGCAGCCGCGCCCAGCTCTCCTGGTCCGCCTTCCAGACGGTCTTACGAAAGCTCTTGCCCGAGTACTTGAGCGTCAGGACGAACAGAAACGGCCGCTTGGAGCGGCCACCCGTGTGGCGCGTGGGCGCCCCCAGGCCGAAATCGACCTGGGCCTCTTCGCCAGGCAGGAACTCCAGGACGTCGAAGCGTTCGGGCTCGCGCGCCCGCAGCTTCGCGACAAAGCGCTTGACCGAGTTGTAGCGGTGCGTGAAGCCGTGGTCCTCGACCAGATCCTGGTAGATGCTCATGGCATTGCGCCCGAGTTGGACCTGGGTCTCGATCCACGCGCGGTGCTTGGCGCAGGCCGAAACCGCGGCCAGCGGCGCGCTCACCGTTCCCGACGCCGGCGCCGGGGTGGTCGCTGGAGATGTCCCGCACTTCGCCGGGCGTCTCGCGCGGGGTGCGAGGGCGGGGCGGCCCCCAGCTGAGCTGGGCGAGCTTCTCCGGCCGATCGCGGGACAGCATCTCGGCATAGCGAAGGCAGGCCTTCATGCTCTTGACCAGCTTTTCGATCACCTGGTCCTTGCGGGCGTGCTGCTGCCGAAAGGCCGTCTTGGCGGCGACGGTGGCTACCAGCACGGCGCTGTACTCGTCGATCTCCGCTCGTAGCTGGGAGGTGGTCACCGGCGGGTCGGGGAAATCCTCTCGCGCGTCCTCGAGCCCCTGCACGATCAGGCGGGCGAGTGCGGCGATCTTCGCCTCACTCTTCGGAAAACTCGCCCACGGCAAGCCTCCCTTCATTGTAAGACGGTTGCATCACGCCGTGATCTGAGCTGCTACCAAGAAAATGCGGCCTGATCACACATTCGATAGATCTCAATTCGAGATGTACTGACCGTCTTCAAAGATGAGTATACCATCTCATTAGTCAAACTGATCACCTCATATTGTCAGAAGGTCAGCTCGTGATGTGCAGAAGTCAGTTGAAGATATAAGCAGGTCATCTTAGAATTTAAAACGATCTACTCATGATATGAATAGGCATCCTATCAAATAGCTAAGATCCATTAAAGTAATAAGTCTTCCTCCTCATAACATGAGATGACCTACTCGAATCATGAGCAGATCAATGTGTGGTATGGGACGCCTTCGGAAACGAACACGCTGCCGTGTCTCCATCAGCTGCCACGACATACAATGCGTATAACGGCCGGAAGCTGGACAAGATCACCGATCCCGCCGGCCGGGAGCTGGGACGCCACGGTGGGACGGGGGGTGAAGGGCGCGCGCGGCGGGCCTCGGCCAGCCCCCTGTCGATCACGCCCTCGTGCCCATGAGGGGAGGTGGAAACTCCGGGGCGACGGGGGTACTATGACCAGCACGGGAGAGCTGCCCGAGCGGCTACACCAGCCAGTGTCTGAGAACCGGTTGGCCGGTTTGTGTCTCGTACGTTCGCATCCCACCCTCATCGTGTCCCGAGCCGACTCGGCGGGCATGGCCTCTCGCCGCCCGCGCGACCGAGAACACCGTGCCGTCAACCATCCCTATCCTGATTCAGGAGGTCGTTCGATGAAACGCGCATTGCTGCTTGCAACGGCGGCGCTCGCCGGTCTGAGCGTCGTCACCACCACGGCGCCGGCTCAGGAGCCCGACCAGGAAGCCATGATGGCGGCCTACATGAAGGCCGCCACCCCGGGCGCGGAGCACGAAAAGCTCGTCGCCACGGCCGGCGCGTACACTACGGCAACCAGGTGGTGGCCGGCTCCCGGCGCCCCCCCGGAGGACGCGACCGGCTCGGCGGAGCGCAGCACGATCCTGGGCGGCCGGTACGTGGTCGAGAAGTACAGCGGCACGATGATGGGCATGCCCTTCGAGGGCATGGGCATCACGGGCTACGACAACGTGGAGCAGAAGTACGTCACGATCTGGGTCGACAATATGTCGACCGGGATCTTCCGGATGTTGGGCGAGGCCGACGACAACGGCAACCTGGTCTTCACGGGAGAGTACAAGGACCCGGTGAGCGGCGAGACCAAGACCATGCGAAGCGTGTCCAGCCCCGCCGCCGGCGGCGAGAAGTTCGAAATGTACGAAGTTGCCGCCGACGGAAGCGAGTTCAAGGTGTTCGAGATCGTCTATACCAAGGCGACGAGCTAGGCCGTTCGCCTCGTTTGCGCCCCTCCTCCGCCAAGAAGCGCCGTCTCGGGCGTCGACCACTCCGGCGGGTCGTGGCATCGTGACGGTGAGAGACATCGTGGCTCGCCCCTCCGCGGGCGATCGAGCGCCTCCGGCGACGGCGGACGGATCCGTCCTGTCGCTGTTGATCGCCAACGTCATCGCGCTGCTCGTGGCGCTGGTGCAGGGGTGGGATCTGGGATCGCTCATGACGATCTATTGGGCGCAGAGCGTCGTGATCGGGATCTCGTACGTGCTCCGCATCCTCCATCTCGAGCGGTTCTCGACCGAGAACTTCACGATGAACGACCGCCCCGTGGCCCCGACGCCGGAGACGAAGCGAAACGTGGCGGCGTTCTTCGCGGTACACTTCGGCGGATTTCACGCGGCGTACCTCGTGTTCCTGGCGAGCCAGGGGGCCGGGGCGGCCCTCACGGGCCTGGGGTTCTGGCTCTGCATCGGGCTGTTCGCCGCGAATCACGTCTGGTCCTATCGCTACAACCTCGAGCTCGACCGGCAGGGCACGCCCAACATCGGGACCCTGATGTTCACGCCCTACGTGCGCGTCGTCCCGATGCACCTGATGATCGTGCTCGGCGCGCTCCTCATGGACTCGGTGGCCGGGCTGCTGTTGTTTGGTACGCTCAAGACGATTGCGGACGTCGCGTTTCACGTGATCGAGCACGAGCAGCTCAAGAAGATTCGAGTCGCGCCCTGAAGGGCGCGCTCGGCGGCCGCTGCGCGGCCGGCCCGTGCTGAAGCACGGTTGGTCGAAGCGTCCTTCAGGACGCGCCGGGCGCTTTCAAGCGCCCGCCGAGCGCGGGCTTCAGCCCGCGAACGGCTCCCGTACGCTCAGTCCCCGCCGCCCACCTCTCGGGCGAATCGCGTACGCAGCAGCGCGACGAACTCGTCCATGTCGCCGAGTGAGCTGCGTAAGATCTCCAGGACGCGCGCTTCGTCCACGTCGGCGTACAGGTGCACCAGGACGTTCCGAAACCGGGCCATGGCCATGAGGCGCTCGGCGAGTCCCGTGGCGATCACGCCCTCGTCCCGCAGCACGCGGAAGATATCTGCGTAGTTGGCCGGTGGAGCGTAGCCCTCGGAGCTGATGACGTGACTTCCCAGGTCGAGCAGCGTCCCGATCGCCAGCAGCAGGTAGTGCTGGACGCCGCCGAGAACCGCGAAATCCCCCGTGAGCTCGGCGTCCGACCGTCCGGCGAGATCGGTCAGGAAGCCGCGGTACCGCCGGTACAGGGCGAGGATCTGGCGGACCTTCCCAGGATCAACCACGGGCACCGAGAACGATCCGGGCGTCCCGCTCGATGAAGGGGAGAAAGTCGAAGTAGAGCCTTCTGGTCGTGGTCTCGAACCCGACCCGCCGCACCGGATCTCGCTCGAAGAGCAGAACCCCCGTCGTGACCACGCGTCCCCGGACGGGGAGCGGCAGATGCTCGGCCAGGTGCCCGTCAATCTCGATGCCCGTTCGGAGCTCGACCGCGATCCGCGCGCTGAGCCGCTCGGCAAGCAGCGGATCCGGCGGCGGCGCGCCCGCGAGCACGAAGGCGAGGTCGAGATCGCTGTGGGGAAGCGGGCGGCCGGAGGTCCGCGACCCGTAGGCGTACACCGCCGCCACCTCCGGCACGTCTCGCACGACGGCCGACACGGCCGCGCGCAGGCGATCCAGCGAAATCTCCGTCATGGCGCCCGCAAGATCGGAGACGCGGCCTGCCGCGGCAAGACCGCGGCCCGCGCTCACAAGGCTCCGGGGTAGCCGCAGGACCCCATTGCCGTCCACTAGCCGCCGAGTTCCTCTGGCGTGCAACCGCCGTGCGGGTTCAACTTCCGCCCCGGGCATTGAGCAAGGTGAACCGCGAAAGGCGCTGCACGGATGCTCCGCGCGTGCATGGCCGACGCGAAGCAAGGAGAGCCGCGCATGAAATTCCTCGTGATCTGGGAACTCGAGATCCTCCGGTTGGGGTCCGAGATGATGCAGGCGGTACTACGGATGCCGGAGTATGCGAAGACCATCAAGGAGCGGGGTAAGCTCGTCACGCGCTATCACATCGTCGGCAAGCACGGCGGCGCGTGGATCTACGATGTCGACTCGAACGAGGAGTTGGAACGCCTGCTCGCAACGGCGCCCGTGTACAACTACGCCCGTTACGACGTGTATCCGCTCGCTGAAATGGACGCTCCATCGGACGTGCTGAGGCCTTCCTAAGGCGCGAAGCGGCTCCGGAGGAAGCCCCGGCGGCGTCGCCCCGCCACACCGCCCTATCCGCGGGCGCCACCGTGCTGAATATTGGATGAAGGCGGCGCAGCGCTCGGCCGCATCCCGCGGCCGATCTCGCTTCGTCGATGGGAGGTCCATGCCGAGTCGGCGGGCTCATCCAACATCCTCGCCGCCGTCCGACGTGAGTTGGGAGCCAGGTCGGGCGGATTCGCTTGCCGCGGCGCGCGGGAAACGCCGGTCGGCAACACCCCGGGGGCCGGCAGTGGCTGCGCTCGAGGCACTGGTCGAAGACAGCGACGAGGGCATGCTGCTGGCCGACGGCCAGGGCCACATCCTCTATGCCAATGCTGCGTCCGAGCGCTTCCTCGGCTACCCGCCGGCGGAGTTGGTGGGCCGGCTCGGCTTCGATCTGTGCCGCCCGGAGGACCTCCCCGCCGCCCGGGAAGCGTTCGGCCGCTGCCTGGCGCAGCCGGGCGAGGGCGTCGGGCTGACCGTGGACGTCGTCCGCCGCGACGGCGGCTTCCGGACCCTCGCCGTTACGCTGGTGAGTCGTCTTCCCGCGCGCGGCGTTGCGGCCGTGGTGGTCCATTTCCGGGACGCCGCGGGCCCCACCGAGGCGGAGCGCGCGGAATACCGCGCGCTGTTCGAGCACGCTCCCTTCGGCCTCGGCGTGGCCGACATGGAAGGCAACCTGCTGGCCTTCAACAACGCGATCCGAGAGCCCGGCGGCTACACGCGAGAGGACATCCTCCAGCTCGGGAACGTGTCACGGCTGTACGCCAGCGCCGCCGAACGGGAGCGGGTCCTGGGCATCGCCCGGGAGCAGGGGTTCGTGCGGCGGGAGGAGGTGCGGTTCCGGCGCAAGGACGGCTCGTCCTACGATGCGCTCCTGAGCCTGACGCCCGTCCAGTTCGAGGGTCGTCCGTGCTGGTGCGCCGCGGTGGAGGACATCAGCGAACGAAAAAAGGCGGACGAGAAGCGCCGAGAGCTGGAAGCCCAGCTCCGCCAGGCGCAGAAGATGGAGGCCGTGGGACGGATGACCGGCGGGATCGCCCACGACTTCAACAACATCCTGTCGGTCATCATGGCGAACGCCGAGCTGATCGCGTCCGCCCTGGACGCCGAGGCGGGCGAGGCGCGCGGCGATCTCACGGAGCTGCGGGCGGCCGCCAAACGCGGCGCGGTGATGATTCGCAAGCTGCTGGGCTTCGCCCGGAACGCCGATCTCAACATCACCCCGATCGACCTCGGCGACCTCGTGACCGGCCTGGAGGGGATGCTGCGGCACGTGATTCCGCCGCACATCGCACTGGAGGTGCACGCGGCGGCGGACACCACGGCGCTGTGCGATCACGGCGCGGTGGAACAGATGATCCTGAACCTGGCGACCAACGCCCGCGATGCGATGCCCGCCGGCGGGACGGTGCGGATCGACGTGAGCCCGGCGGTGGTCGAGCGCGACACGCCGGCCCGCTCGCCGTGGTTGACCCCGGGAGCGTTCATCCGGCTCTCGGTGCACGATACGGGTGTCGGGATGGACGATCGCACCCGGACGAGGGCCTTCGAGCCGTTTTTCACCACCAAGCCGCCCGGCGTCGGCACGGGCCTGGGACTCTCCATGGTCTACGGCCTGGTGAAGCAGCAGCGCGGCTTCATCGACCTCGTGAGTGAACCGGGGCGCGGGACGACGGTGCACCTCTACTTCCCCAAGAGCGCGCGGGAATCCCAGCAGCGCCGCGCGGCTTCCCCGGCGGCCAAGCTCCCGGGAGGGAGCGCCACCATCCTGGTGATCGAGGACGACGAGAGCCTGCGACGCACGGGGAGACGCGTCCTCGAGCACCTCGGGTACCGCGTGTTGGTGGCGCGCGACGGGACGGAGGGGCTCGCCCTCTTCCGGGCGCGGCAGGCGGAGATCGATCTCGTGATCTCGGACATGGTGATGCCCGGCCTCACCGGCGCGCAGGTGTACGAGATGATCAAGCGACACCACCCCGAGGTCCGCTTCCTCCTGTCGAGCGGGTATCAGGAGCGCCCCGATCGCACGCTCGAGGTACCGGCCGGCGTCCGGGTGGTGACGAAGCCGTGGACCCTCGAAGAGCTGGCGCAAACGGTCCGGGAGGCGCTGGACCGACCGGGCAACGGCGAATAGCACCACCGCGCGAAATGACCGCACGGAGAGAAAGCGTCCGGCCTCACGTGATGCTCCACAACCGGCGCGCCTCCTCGGCCACCACGCCCGGGAGCTCTTCCGGCCAGAACAGCTTCCTCCCCGGGAGCCGCCGCACGCCGCGCGAATCACCGAACGTCCGATCCAGATAGTCCGGGCTCTCCGCCGAGAAGATCGTGTCCCCGGTGCCCCACACGATCCGCGTGGGCACGGTGCAGCGCTGGAGTGCCGGCGCGATGCCGGCCAGCGGGTTCTCCTCGAGCGCGATGACGTACGCGTGCACGAGGTCCTTGCGGCGCGGTGAGGCGACGAGCGGCGCGAAGTAGTACTCGATCGCTTCGTCGGTCGGATGGGCCGGATCGGCGTACGTCCTCCCGCCGATCCCCTCCGGCGAGCGCGCGAGAGCCTTGTCGGCGAGCCAGGTACCGAGCCATTGGTCGGCGAACGTGCCGGCCTTCGCCAGCTCGATGACGGGGAGGAGGGCCGGGGGCGGACTGTCGTTCTCCGCGTCGCAGTTCGTCAGCAGCAGCGTGCGGACATGTTCCGGGTGCCGTACGACGAAGAGCTGTGCCACGGCGCCGCCGCTGTCGTTCGCGACGAGGTCGACGGTCGGGATCGCGAGGGTGTCCAGCAGCGCCACGAGCATGGCGACCTGGGCGGCGGGTGCCACGCTCTGGCCGTCGGCGACGTCGGTGTAGCCCAGCCCGAGGAAGTCCGGCGCGACGCAGCGCCGATGCGGCGACAACCGGTCGAGCGCGCCGCGCCACTGGAACGCGTTCAGCGGAAGGCCGTGCAGGAAGAGCGCGGCCTCCCCGGCGCCCCGCTCGACGTAGGCGATCCTTCCGAAGGACGTCTCGGCGAAGCGTCGTGTGGCGTGGAACGCCGCGGCATCCAGCGGCGCGGTCGCCGCTCCCGCCGACGCGCCACCGCGTACCGCGCGGGAATTGCACCCGGTGAGCACGCCGGCGGCAAACGCGCCGGCCGTCGCTGCGACGAACTGTCTGCGCTGCATGGCGTCATCTCCGGTCCAGGGTCCTGCATGACAGTTGAACGGCGATGAATACGCGAGCATGAGCATGCGAGCAATGACCTCTGAGGTCATGGCCTTTTGGCGGTTGCGCCGTATGATTCCCGAGTGCGCACCACCGATTCGCGCTCGCCGCCACCGCCCGCGCCCTCCGTCCACGTGGGCGTGCTCCTGCGGGAGTGGCGCGCGGTGCGGCGGATGAGCCAGCTCGCGCTCGCGCTGGAAGCGGACGTGTCGGCGCGGCACCTGAGCCATGTGGAGACGGGAAAGGCGCAGCCGAGTCGCGACATGGTCGCGCGGCTGGCCGAGGCGCTGGACATCCCCCTGCGCGAGCGCAACGCGCTGCTGGTCGCGGCGGGGTACGCGCCGATGTACCGCGAGACGGATCTCGCGACGCCTGAGATGGCGGCGGTCCGGCGGGCCATCGAGCTCATGCTCGAGCACCACGAGCCCTATCCGGCGATGGTCATGAACCGGCATTGGGACGTGCTGCTGACGAATCGCGCGTTGCCGCGTGTCTTCGGTTGGCTCCGCGACGGGGCCAGCGCGCACACCAACGTGATGCGGCAGATCTTCGATCCGGAGGGGATGCGTGCGGTCCTGGCGAACTGGGAGGAGATCGCGGGTGACGTGATCCGCCATCTGCACAACGAAGTGGCCGCGGCGCCGGCCGACACGAAGGCCCGGGCGCTGCTCGACGAGGTGCTGGCCTATCCTGGCGTGCCGGCCCGGTGGCGCACGCGGGAGCCGGGCGCGACGCCTCCACCGCTGCTGACGTCGGTGTTCCGCAAGGGTGACCAGGAGTTGCGCTTCTTCTCGGCGCTCACGACGTTCGGAACCCCGCGCGACGTCACGATTGACGAATTGCGGATCGAATGCATGTTCCCGGTGGACGAAGCGACCGCACATGCGTGCCGCACGCTGGCGCAGTGACGGCCACGGGTATGCTTCTCCGTCGCTTCGCCGCCACGGTCACACTGCTGTCCGCCGCGAGCTGTAACGCCGCGCCGGCTCCGCCGAGCGGCGCTGCCGCCGTGAACGCGATTCGGGAGCTAGTACGCACCTACGATGCGGCGTGGCTCGCCAAAGACACGACGACCGCCGCCCGTCTGCTGGCGCCCGACTACGTCTACTTCACATCCACGGGGCGTCTGACCTCCCGGTCGGAGTCCCTCGCGTTCCTGAGCGATACGAGCTACGTGCTGGTTGAGATGGATCGCTCCGAGGTGGAGATCGCGCTGGCCGGCCCGGTGGCGCGGGTCAGCAGTCGCTGGCGGGGCACCGGGCGCTATCAGGGCGCGCCGGTGCGGGACGACCAGACGTGCGGCCAGATCTGGATCTGGGCCGAGGGACGGTGGCGGCTGTTCGCCGAGCACTGCGTGAACCGGCCCGGCGGGACCGCGGTGCCGGAGGTGGCCGGGTAGGGTTGTGTCCTGGCCGGCGGCCTCGGATCGTTCAGTATCCGCGCAAGTCGGCGGGCAGGTCGGTCTCCCAGCGGACAAAACGACCGCACAGGTGTGCCGCACGCTGGCGCAGTGAGGAGCCGCCGCCGGGACACGCCGCCGAGATGTCCGCGCTTCGCGTCGCGCCTCCGGACGGTCGACGCCCGACGTCCCGACCGCTCAGAACAGGACGCCCCCCGTCGCAACGAACATCTCGCCGCCGCCCAACTCGATCCGTAGCTCGAAGAACGGCATCACGCTTGGCAGGGGGAAGCGGACCCCGCCGAGGAGGTTGAGACCGGCGTCCGTGTCATCGGCGGGACCTACTGAGATGTGCGCGATGTTGAGCCCCCCGCCCGCGTACGGCACGACGGTGGGCGTGGTGGGGAGGTGGAAGTCGTACGAGGCGTTGGCGTTGAACTCCCAGTAATCGGCCGGCCCGTCCGGGAAGAACAGGTCGAACGACCCCCAGATCGATACGGGCGCCCGCGGCAGCCCGATCTCCAACCGGCCGCCAATCCCCACATCCGCGTCCTCGGCCAGGCTGAGTTGCGGGCCGAAGCGGATGTCGGGTCGCTGAGCTTGGAGATCGGCGGTGCCCACGGCGGTCACTGCCATGATCCCACAGGCGACGATAATGTTCGATTGGCGCATCGGATGCTCCTTCCCCTTATCGGTTTCGACGGCCGGACGTTCGGAAATCAGGCGCCCGGCCGCGCAACGAACCGGATGGCGGTGATGGCCATTCATAACCGGCTCGGAGAAGCACGGCTGTGATTGGGCGCACATAGGGAGGTACGGAGCGTCGCACCGTCCCGCCACGGCCCGATGCGTGCTCGTTGACGTCTGGAGGAACTTCGACGTGGTGCCGGGCCCGCCTTCGTCTGGAGCGCCTCCCGGCTTCTATAAGCTTCCCTTCCTGATCGCAGGCGCGTTCGATCGCGGCCGCCGCTTCGAGATCGAGGCAATCGCCAGGCTTCCCGAGCGAAGTCGCGTCTCGTTGGAGATGCCGCTGTGGCTCGCGCAGGCGCTGCGCCCGCATCCGTGCGAGTTCGAGATCGATGCGAAGAAGGAGATCGGCAGGATCGCGTTGAACCCCGCCGGGGTGCAGCGGCTCGGTGCGGTGATCCTGCGGGCGAAGGCGACGGCGGTGTGCCGTCTGCTGGTGCGCGTGCCCGATGACCGCCGATCGCAGCGCTACGAGGTGGCCGTGCGGCAGCTCTACGAGAAGCGCGAGGTCGGTCGCGTCACCTGCCTGGTCGGTGGCGAGGACGGGAGTGCGCGGCGTCTCCCAAAGGTCCGGGCAAGCACGCGCGTCGTGCCTGACGGCGAGTCGGTTGAAGCGCGGCGCGAGTATCGACTATGCTCCCGGCGCGGCTGACGACGCGTTGTGGATAACCGACCGAAGCTTCGAAACGGTCTACTGAAATGCTCTTTGCGCGAGCGTAACTGCAATTGTTGCAGTCGATTATGCAGTATGACATCAAGGAGAGAATGATACGCGTCAGGCCGGGTGGCGAATGGGGTATGACCGTCGAGCCCCCTTTACCCGCCAGCTCTGAACACCGCCACATACTCCACATCAAGCGCGTCCATCAGGACACCAACGACCCGTTCACCACGCACGTCCAGGACGCGGAGTCCCCCCGGCAGCACCACCGTCCGTACGTGCCGGCCGTCGGTCAGCATGTCCCATTCCTGCTGCTCCGCACCGATGGGGCGGGCTCGCAACGCCCAAACGCTGCCCCGTCCGGCCACCTTCAGTGCCGCGATCGCCGGCCACACATCCGGATAGCCGATACTGTCGACCGCGCGCTCGGCGGCCCGGCGAAGGTCCAGGGAGAGCTCGCGGGCGCCCAGGTGATCGAGAAAGCCACGCCGGTCCGCCGCGGTCACTCGGCGGAGGGGAACCGCCCACCTCGTGACGGCAATCACGCGTGCGAGCGATGCGTCCAACCGACGGATCTCGAAGACGTCGGCGGGCGACGTGACCGCTCCTCCCGCGGGATCGAAGGCTATCGTGGGCCCGGGCCGGAACGGCCACGCCACGACGGTGCACGAGATGCGTGGCCCGCTCGTGTAGACCGGTAGCGCGTTCCCGATCGACGCGCGCATCAACGTGTCATCGACCGCACCGTCCGCGCCGAACGCATAGATACCCCACCGGTTGTCACCGGGCCCGCGCGGGAGCGCACATCCCGATGCCCCCTCGATGAGCAACCGGCCGTTGGGACGGGACACCAGGGCGACCGGGAAACCGTGCTCGGACACGGAGAACCCGATGCGGCGGGTGTCGAGCAACGCGCCGCGGCTTCCGAACGTGACGATCCGCCGGAGGTTCCTGTCGAGCACCAGGATCGTGTCGCCGCGTACCTCCAGATTCCACGCCGCGGCGAACTCGGCGGGACCTTCGCCCGTGCCGCCCATCGCCACGAGCGGCGTTCCGGATCGGTCGAACACTTTGACGAGGTTGTCACCGCCGTCCAGGACGAACAGCGTGCCGTCGGAACCCAGGCGGGCGTCGGCGACCTGAAAGAAGGTGGTTGCGGGAGGACCGTTGACCGCTCCGAGGCGCAGCTCCTCCGTTGCCGTCACCCGCGGCCCGAGAGTGGCGGATTCGTGGATGCTGATCCCCAGCGAATCGCGCACGGTGAAACCGGCCTGGCCGGAGGCGTCGTTGCCACTGCACGCCATAGCGAGGAAGAGCATGCAAGCCGCGGCACCGGGCTTCCGCGTCGCGGCATGGGCGAGATGCAGTACAGCGGGCATGTGGGCCTCTCGGTCGAGCGAGCGGCGAACCTCGAGGCCGCGTCGGCCCTCGACGGCTTTCCTCGGCGAGAACCTACGGGGTGGAGCGGGGGGCGGCTTGCACGCAGGTCACCTTTCTTGAATCGAAGCGACCTCGGCCTCGGCCAGACCGTGGAGCCGGCGAAAGGCTCCGGGCGTGACGCCAACCAGCGCGCGAAAGCTGCGCGTGAGGTGGGCTTGATCGCCGAAGCCCGCGGCGTATGCGATCCGGGAGATAGGCTCGCGAGACCGGCGAAGCGCCCGCTTCACGTACTCGATGCGCTTTCGCCGCACGTAGTCTCCCGGCGTACAGTGAAAACGCGCCCGGAACGCCCGATGGAGATAGCCGGTGCTCACACCGGCGCGTGCGGCGAGGTGAGAGATGGGAGGCGGGTTCACGAACTCTTCGCGCAGCCGATCTCGCACCGAGGCGAGCCACGGGGGGACGTCGTTCGACGGCGGTCTCGACCGTGTTTGCAGGAGGATACCGAGCGTCTGCAGCACCAGCCCCTCGATCGAGAGAGCTGCCGCTGCATCACGGGCTCTGAACTCCTCGTACATCCGCCGTCCGAGCTGCGCGGGTCTCGTCCCGCTGGGACTGCCGGCTGGTTGGGACACGGCGAGCCGCCGCTCGGGGGACCGGTTCAGCCAGTCGTCGTACAGTCCCACCAGGAAGACGCGGGCCCCGGCGCGGTGGGCGGTCGTGGTGTGTGGCAACCCTGCGGGAAGGAGATGGAGCTCGCCCGGCCTCCGAGGGAGGAGCCGTCCTTCGCACTCCTCCTGAAGCTCTCCTTCCAGCACCAGGATCAGCGTCGTATGCCGATGGCAATGCCGTTCGATGGTGCCGCCGGGCGTATAGCCCCGCTCGCGAAGCACAAGGCCAGGGAGCACGGGCCAGTGGAGCAATGATTGCACGAGGGACTGCATGCCCGTGAGACACCCTCCTCGGCGGCAAGTTGCAGCCTTCCGCGGCGTACGCTCCTCACCGGTGCGTCTCGAGGTAGCGCAACGCCATCGCGGTCATCACCCGCACGCCCAGCCCCAGCCCGCTGTCGTCGATGAAGAAATCGGGCGTGTGATGGTCGGCGGCGTCCTCCTCCGCCACGTCCGCGGGCCGGCCGCCCAGCTGGATGTAGAAGCCCGGGACCTGGTCCGCCACGAACGCGAAGTCCTCAGCACCGGTCTCCGCCGGCGTCAGCACGACGCGCTCCGCCCCCGCCACGGCCTCGAGGACGGGCACCATGTCGGCGGTCAGGTCGCGATCGTTGTACGTGACCGGATAGCCCAGGCCTACCGGCACCGTCACCTCCGCCGTGCCACCCATGCTCTCGGCGATCCCGGTGGCGAGCGCGCGCACGCGCTCGTGGATTTTCTGGCGGTGCTCGGGAACGAGCGCGCGGATCGTCCCCACCATCTCCACCTGCTCCGGGATGATGTTCGAGCGGACCCCGCCTCGGATCATCCCCACCGTCACCACGGACGCGGCGTCGATGAGCTTCATCTCGCGGCTGACGATCGTCTGGAGCGCAGTGATGATCTGTGCGGAGATGACGATCGGGTCCGTGCCGTTCCACGGGTAGCCGCCGTGCGTCTGTGTGCCGTGCACGAGGATGCGGAAGGCGTCGGCGCTCGCGAAGGTCCCGCCGGGCGTGTAGAAGATGTTGCCCACCTCGCCCTTGGACCAAATGTGCAGGGCGAACGCCGCGTCCACGTCCGGGTTGGTGAGGATCCCCTCGCGCACCATCAGCTCGGCGCCGCCGTCCTCGCCCTCGGGCGCGCCCTCCTCGGCGGGCTGGAACATGAACTTGACCGTGCCGGATAGGTCGTCCCGCATCCCGGCCAGCACCGTGGCGGTGCCCATGAGGATCGCCACGTGCGTGTCGTGACCGCACGCGTGCATCACTCCCACCTGCTGGCCGTCGTACTCCGTCGTGACCTTGGACGCGAACGGGAGGTCGACCCGTTCGGTGACGGGCAGGCCGTCCATGTCGGCGCGCAGCAACACGACCGGCCCGGGGCGGCCGCCCCGCAGGATCCCCACCACCCCGGTGTGCGCCACCTCGGTTTGCACGTCGATGCCGAGGGACCGCAGGTGATCCGCCACGAGCTTGGCGGTGCGGACCTCGCGGTTGCCCAGCTCCGGATGCTGGTGGATGTCTCGGCGCCAGGCGATCACCTGCGAGTCGATGGCGGTGATGCGGGACTCGAGCTGCGGGGTCAGCGGAGACTGGGCTTGGGCTTGCGAAACGATACCGGAGATCACGACAAGAGTCACGCCGACACTGACGGATCGCATGGACATGTAGACTCCCTGGGTAACGATTCACACGCGGCTGGGAGGAATCTGGTGTGGCGCGCTGCGAGGGCGCTAGTGCCGCGCCTTCAGCCAACGCTTTTCTCTGTGCCCTCTGTGTCCGCCGCGGTGACATACCCGATCGAACGCTCGACCGCGTGTACCAGCTCGCCTCTACAGCAGCCGCGCCGCCTCACCCCGAAGCGATCAACACGACCGCCGCGGCGGCGAGCGCCAGCCCCACTCCCTGCGTGCGGTCGATCCCTTCCCGCAGGATCGATGCGGCGAGCAGCACCGTCACGGCGGGGTACAGCGACGCGACGACGCCCGCGATGGTCAGCAGTCCCCGTTGCACGGCGAGCTGGAAGCATATGGTGGCGGTGCCGGCGAGCAGTCCCGCCACGGCGCCGAGGCGGCCGTAGCGGTCACGCGGAATCCATTGAGCGGAAATCGCCACGGCGCCGGTCACGATGGCCACCACCGAGACCACCTGGCTGAGCGCCAGCACGGTGAGGCCCGCCTGTTCGTGCACCTGGCCGAGGGCGGAGAACTGCACGCCGAAGCCGAGGCCCGCGAGCAGCCCGTGGACCACGTCGGCGCGGTCGGCGTGAAGTAGCCCGTTACCGGATGTGGACACCAGCCAGATCGCCGGCAGTGCCGTCAGCACGCCGACCACCGGGAGGGCGCCCAGCCGCTCGCCGGTGAGGCACCCGACGAGCATGGGCACCGAGGCGGCGACGATCGCCGAGAGGGGCGCCACGACGGCCATGCGGCCACGCGCGAGTCCCTGGTAGATGAAGACGTTGCCGGCTCCCGCTCCGAGGCCGGCGAGCGCTCCCCACGACAAATCCCCGACCGTAGGGTGCGCGGGATTGGTCGCCGCCAAGCCGATCGCCAAGACGGCGGCCGTGGCCTGGCTCGTGGCCGCCACCGCCCACACGCTCGCCCGCCGGGTGACCAGGCCGCCGACGAAGTCCGACAGACCGTACGCCACGGCCGAGCACAGTGAGAGGAGGACTACCACGGCTGCTACCGGCGGTTGTGGCGCCAGTAGTAGGCGTGGGCCTTCGCATTGGTGCCGCACATGGCCATGCTGCACCAGCGCCGCGAGCGGTTCTTGCTGGTGTCGAGAAAGAACCAGCCGCAGTTCGGGCACGCTTTGACCCGTTCCAGCTGCGCGGACGTGAGCAGCACGACAGCCGCCTCGACGATCCGCCAGCGCAGCGCCGCCGCGCCGGCGGTGTCCACGTCGATGGCCCGGGTCAGCTGACGGCCCGCTCGGCGCAGCCGAGCGGCACGCGCGGCCGCGGCTCCGTCACGGTCCAGCATCTCGAGATCCCCGGGCGGCGGCGCCTTAGCCGAGACCAGGGCGCGAAAGATCCGCTCCAGCCGGGCGCGCAGCTCCCACAGCCGGGAAAGCTCTCCCTTCGTGGGGCGTGTCCGCAGCCGTCTGGCCTCGCTCCGCGAGAGGATGCCGGCCGCCTCCCCGAACCGCAGCGCGTCGCGGAACGCCGGCAGGCGGTCCTCGGGCTCGGCCACCGTCCAGTTGTGGACGGTATTCAGGAAGTCCAGCGCCGGGTTCCCACCGACGAGCTGGAAGCGATCACCAGTCATGCCGACAATCTAGTGACGGTCGTTGGCGCGACATCGGTGCCTGCCCATCCGTCCGGGAGGAACCGCCTCGCTCGGCGAACGATCGCATGCTCGAACCCGGCCCCGAGGCGCGGCAGCTGATGCGTCGGGTCGGCACGTGGGACGTCGTCATGAGGCTCCGGCCCAGACCGGACCCGACACCCATCGTCGTGACCGGCGTCGTCGCCGAGCGGACCATGGTGTCTCTATCCGCAGGAGACCATGGGACCGGCTCCGGGCTCGGACATGCCGGAATTCCGCCGGCTGGAGTACCCGACGTACAACCCCGTGGAGCGGCGGCGGCAATACGTCTCCCTGGACCTCCCCACGATGGATAGTCCCATTCCCCTGTCCGAAGCGGCCGCCCCGTTGCGCTCGGGCCTTCCCCGGCATGAGTTTCTTCCGTGCCCACCTACCCGCCCGGACCGCCCGCGCGCTTCCTGGTCGGCAACCTCCCGGAGTTCGGCGCCGACCTCCTGGGGTTCCTGACGCGATGCGCCCGCGAGTACGGCGACGTGGTCGGCCTGCGGCTCGGCACGCGCCGCGCGTACCTGCTCAACCACCCCGACCACCTCGAATACGTCTTCGTCAAGCACCACCGGAACTTCATCAAGCACACATGGTTCTGGCGGCACGTCCCGGCCATCTTCGGCAAGGGATTGCTGACGAGCGAAGGCGACTTCTGGCTGCGGCAGCGGCGACTGGCCCAGCCGGCGTTCCACCGCGATCGCATCGCCGGGTATGGGCGCGTGATGATCGACTACACTGAGCGGATGCTCGATACGTGGCGTGATGGTGAGGTCCGGGACGCTCACCAGGCCATCATGGGCCTTACCCTCGAGATCGTGGCTCGCGTGCTGTTCGACGCCGACGTCGCAGAGGACGTGGTGGAAGTGGGCCGCGCGTTCGATGCGGCCACCGAGGAGATCGCGGTGCGCTTCCGCCGGCCGTTCCGCATCCCCGACGCCATCCCGATTCCCGGCAACCTGCGGTACCGCCGCGCCGTGCGCCGCCTGGACCGGCTGGTGTACCGGATCATCCGCGAGCACGGGGCGAAGCCGCCGGGAGGCGACGACCTGCTGTCCATCCTGTCGCTCGCCCGCGACGAAGACGGTCGCGGCATGTCCGAGCGGCAGCTGCGGGATGAAGCGGTGACACTGCTGCTCGCCGGCCATGAGACCACTGCCCTCACCCTCTCGTGGACGTTCTACCTGCTGTCCCGGCATCCGGCCGTCGAAGCAAGGCTGGTGGAAGAGGTCGACCACGTGCTCGCGCGCGGGGCGCCGACGCCGGAGCAGCAGTCGGAGCTACGCTACACCGAGGCGGTCGTGCAAGAGGCGATGCGGCTGTACCCGCCGGCCCACGTCATCGGTCGCGAAGCCGTCGAGGCCTGCGAGATCGGTGGCTACGACGTGCCCGCGGGCACGACGCTGTTCATGAGCCCGTGGGTCCTGCACCGGGATCCGCGCTATTTCGAGCGCCCGGACACCTTCGATCCGGATCGCTGGATGAACGGGCTCGAGCAACGCCTGCCCAAGTTCGTCTATCATCCGTTCGGCGGCGGTCCCCGGCTCTGCATCGGGAAGAGCTTCGCGATGATGGAGTCCGTGCTGCTCCTGGCGACGATTGCCCGCAAGTTCCGGTTGACGTGGCTGGAGAGCCGCCCCGTAACGCCGTTTCCGACGATCACGCTGCGGCCCGCCGGAGGGGTCTGGGTGAAGCTGTCCCGGCGGTGACCGCCGGAACCGATTGACGCCGCCCCGCCCCAGCCCTACTCTCTGCCTCACGACGCGCGCGCCGCCACCCCGCGTGCCCCTGGAGCCCGAACCAAGGAACCCGCATGCCACTAGGCCCCGGAGCGCGCCTCGGCCCCTACGAGATCCTCCAGCCGCTCGGGGCCGGCGGCATGGGCGAAGTGCATCGCGCGCGCCACCTCAAGCTGCGCCGCGACGTCGCCATCAAGGTCCTCCCGCATGAGCTCGCCGACGATCCGGGTCTCCTCTCCCGCTTCGAGCGCGAGGCGCGCACCGCGTCGTCGCTCAACCACCCCAACATCGTCACTATCCACGACATCGCCGAACACGAGGGGACGACGTACATCGCGATGGAGCTGGTCGAGGGGCGCACACTGCGCGACCTGATCGCGGACGGGCCTCTCCCGATCGACCAGGCCGTGGGGTACGCCAAACAGATCGCCGACGGCTTGGCGAAGGCGCATGCCGCCGGCATCGTCCACCGCGACATCAAGCCCGCGAACGTGATGGTGACGCCGGACGGGCTGGTGAAGATCCTCGACTTCGGGCTCGCCAAGCCGCTCACCGCGGTCGCCGGACAATCGCTCACGACGGAGACGCACAAGGGCCTGATCGTCGGGACCCCGCATTACATGTCCCCGGAGCAGTGCTCGGGGGGCGAGCTGGACTACCGCTCGGATCAGTTCGCGTTCGGCGTGGTGCTCTACGAGATGCTCGGTGGCAAACCGCCGTTCGATGGTCCGTCGCTCGGAGCGATCCTCAGTGCGATCCTGCTCCATCCACCGCCGCCGTTGAAGGGGCTGCGTCCGGATGCACCGGGCGCGCTCGAGCGCATCATGGCTCGCTGCATCGAGAAGGATCCCGCAGCACGATTCCCCTCCACCGCGGCGCTGGCGCAGGAGCTGCGCCGGTACGAGAGCCGGCGCGCCGGTACCGGGCCGGGGCTGGCCGCGTCACTCCGCCGGCCAGCGGTGGCCGCCACGCTGGCCGCCAGCGTGCTCGCGCTCGGTGCCGCGGGTTGGTGGTGGTCGCGTGGCGCCGGCCCGCGGTGGGCGGAGCGCGAAGCGATCGAGGAGATCACGCGCCTCACGGAAACCGGCAGCCTCTACGAGGCGTACCAAACCGCGCTCCGGGCGGAGCGCTACCGGCCCGGCGACCCGGAGCTGAAACGGCTCGTAGACCGGATCACGCTGCCCGTCCCGGTGAACACGGAGCCGGCGGGTGCCGAGGTGTCGGTCAAGGGCTACGACACGCCCGACGCCCAATGGGAGCGGCTCGGCGTCACCCCCATGACGGTGCGGACCCCGTATGCGATGATGCGATGGCGGATCACCAAAGCGGGCTACGAGCCGTTCGAGGGTGCCCCGTTCTCCGGCGGCGCCATCGGCGCGCTCGCACAGGGCCTGCCTCTCGACCCGGTCGGTAGCCGACCCCCCGGCACCGTGCTGATCCCCGGCGGGCCGCTCGCAGCGCTCCCCGGTGGACGTCCCCCCGAAGAACTCCCCGCGGTGCTGCTCGAGACCTACTACCTGGATCGGTACGAAGTCACGAACCGCCAGTACCAGGCGTTCGTCGCCGCAGGAGGTTATCAAGACCCGGAATGGTGGCCGACGCCGATCCTGCTCGATGGGCGCGAGATATCGTGGCACCAGGCCGTGAGCCGCTTTGTGGATGCCACCGGGCGACCCGGTCCGGCCACCTGGGAGGTCGGCGCGTACCCGGAGGGCGAGGACGATCATGCCGTCGGCGGGGTCAGCTGGTACGAGGCCGCCGCGTATTGCGCCTTCGCGGGCAAGAGCCTGCCGACGATCTATCACTGGTTCCGCGCGATCGGCCAGGATCAGCTCTCCGACATCCTGAAGCACAGCAACATGGACGGCGAGGCCAAGGCGCCGGTGGGCCAATTCCAGGGACTCGGCGCTTACGGCACCTATGACATGGCCGGCAACGTGAGGGAATGGGCGTGGAACGCCGCCGACGGCCAGCGCTACATCCTTGGCGGCGCGTGGAACGAGCCGACCTACCTGTTCAAGCACCTCGTCGCGCAACCCCCGACGGAGCGAGAGCCCACGAACGGTGTGCGCTGCGCGAAATACCCCGAGCCGCCGGCGGCCCATCTGACGGCGCCGGTCACGCCGCGCCGCGCGTACCAGCGGCCGGCGCCCTTCACCGACGAGGCGTTCGAACTCGTGCGCGGCATCTACGCCTACGACCGGACGCCGCTCGAGGCCGCGGTGGAGCGGGTGAACGACAGCTTGCCCAGCTATCGGTGGGAGACGGTCTCCTTCCGGACCGCATACGGCAGCGAGCGGATGCAGGTGCACCTCCTGATCCCGCACGACGTGTCGCCGCCCTACCAGTCGGTGTTCTGGTTCCCGGGCGACGATGTCTTCCTGTTGCAAACGAGCGAGCGGTTCTCGTCCGCGTACCTCGTGGATTTCCTCCCGCGCGGCGGTCGCGTGCTCGTCCATCCGGTCTACAAGGGGATGTACGAGCGCTTGGAGCCCCCGGAATACTCACCCAACGCCCTGCGCGACCGGATCGTTCGATGGTCGCAGGACATATCGCGCACGATCGACTACCTGGACACGCGATCCGATTTCGACGCCACGAAAGTCGGGTATTATGGGTTCAGCGCCGGCGCCGTTTATGGGCCGGTGTTCACCGCGGTCGAGCCGCGCATTGCCGCGAGCATCCTGCTCGCGGGCGGTATGATACCGTTGCCGCTGCCAGCCGAGGCGCACCCGGCCCCCTTTGCGCCTCGGTCGCGCACGCCGACGCTGATGATCAACGGACGGGACGATTTCCTGCTGCCGTACGAGCTGTCGCAGCGGCCGCTGTTCGAGCTGCTCGGCGCGCCGGACGACCGGAAGCGGCACGCACGGCTGGAAGGCGGACACATCCCTACCAACCGGCTGGAGATCGTTCGCGAGGTGCTCGACTGGCTCGACCAACAACTAGGGCCGGTGCACCGCGGGACGCCGGTGGCGAGCGCCGACGGGAGGCCATAGCGCCCCGCTGGCCCGGCGCTTACCCGCCGCGGTCGCGCGGCGGCGCTTCCGCCCCGCATGCCGGATCCCGTCTCGCCCCGCGCGGCGCTCAGCCGCCAGCTCGGCCTCACCGCCGTCACCGCGCTCGTCATCGGCGAGGTGATCGGCGTCGGGATCTTTCTCACCCCCGCCTCCATGGCCCGCTCTCTCGGGTCGCCGTTCTGGTTGGCGGTCGTCTGGATCGTCATGGGAGCGATGGCGCTCACCGGCGCCCTGTGCTACGGCGAGCTCGCCGCGCGGTACCCGCAGGCCGGCGGCGGGTACGTCTATCTCCGCCGGGCGTTCGGCCCGGCCGTGGCATTCCTTTATGGATGGAAATGCCTGTTGGTCATGGACCCGGGCATCACGGCGGCGCTGGCCGTGGGACTCGCGAGCTACGTGGGCTACCTGGTGGGCCTCTCGCCAACCGGGCTCAAGGCCGTGGCAGTGGGGGCGATCCTGCTGCTCGCGGCCGTCAACGTGGCGGGCCTCGGGCTGGGTGCGCGCCTGATGCAGTGGCTCACGGCGTTCAAGGTCGGCGCCCTGGCGCTCATCGCCTTCCTGGCCCTGGCCCTGCGCCTCGGCGATTGGTCGCACTTCGTCCCGTTCGTCTCCCAGCGCACCGGATCCGATCCCCTGCCCGGCGCGCTCGCTCCCGCGCTCGTGGGAGCCTTCTTCGCGTTCGGCGGGTGGTGGGAGATCAGCAAGCTCGCGGGCGAGGCGCGCGACCCGGGCCGCACCCTGCCGCGCGCGCTCGCGCTCGGCGTGGCCACGGTCACCGTGCTCTACATCCTCACGAGCGCGGTCTTTCTCTACCTCGTGCCGCTGGAACGCGTGACGTCGGGCGAGACGTTCGCGGCGCAGGCGGGCGAGGCGCTGTTCGGGCGCGCCGGCGGGAACGTGTTCGCGGGCATCGTCATCGTCGCCGTGCTCGGCAGTCTCCTGGCCCTGCTCATGGCACTGCCGCGCGTGTACTACGCCATGGCGCGCGACGGCGTGTTCTTCGAGAGCGTGGCCGCCCTCCACCCGCGCTTCGGCACCCCCGCGCGGGCCATCACGCTCCAGGCCGTCCTGGCGTCCCTACTCGTGGTATCGGGGACGTTCGAGCAGATCCTGTCGTACTTCATCTTCATCACGGTGCTGTTCGTTGCCCTCACGGTGGCCGGGTTGTTCGTGCTGCGGCGCCGCGAGGGGGCTGGTGCGCCGTACCGTACGCCGGGCTACCCGTTGACGCCCGCTGTTTTTCTGGTGCTGGTCGCCGTATTGCTGTTCGCCCTCGCGGGTCACAGCCCGGTGCAAGCGGCGCTCGGGACGGGGATCGTGGCCCTCGGCGCGCCGGTCTACTGGCTCGTGTTTCGCCAGCAGCCTTCCCGCTAGACGGCAAATCGCCCTTCCGGGCGCGCCGGCGCGATAGCGCCGTCGAGCCGGGGGGAACCGTGCCCGCGGGTCTCGGTTGACCCCTTTCCACCCGTGATTGCGCATCTCCAAAGGAGCGGTCTAGATTGGCGTGGCGCCCGTCGCGCGCCGTTCGGGGAGGAGGGCGTGCCGTGACCGAGCACCTACAAACCCGTCGTGATTTCCTGATGACCGCCAGCGGCCTCGCGCTGGCGGCTTTCGGCACGACCGGCGCCGCGTCTGGCGACCGCGGGGGGAGGGCCGCGTTCGGCCGGCATCCGGATCCGCGGCCGGACGTGGATGGCTCGCTCGTCATTCCCGCGTCGGAGCTGCCGGAAGACGTCGTGGAACTGTACGACGGGATCCGGCGGATCCCGCACGTCGCCGACGGCATCCGCTGCGCGTGCGGCTGCGCGGACCTCGAGGGGTTTCGCTCGCTGCTCACCTGCTTCGAGTCCAACGGCATGGCGACGCACTGCCTCATCTGCCAATCCGAGGGCCGCATGGTGGTGCGGCTGCATGAGTCCGGGCGCTCGCTCGACCAGATCCGGCGTGCCATCGACGCGCGATTTGGGTAGCAACGGCGATTAGCGATTGACGGTCGCAGATTTCAGATTGCAGATTGCGCAGCCCGGCTGTCGCCGGGGGTTGACCGAATGCGGGCAACTGCCGGGATGAATCCGTTGACAAATCGCAGGTGGTAAATCGCCGATCTGCAATCTCACATCGACCATGCGTGCATCCATGACTCGTACCATCCTGGTGTTCGTCGTCGCCGCCATCGGGTTGAGCGGCGTTGCGCAGGCCCAGATCCGGGCGAGCGAGCGCGCCGCCGTCACACAGACCGTGGACGGCACGACGATCACGATGGACTACAGCCGCCTGCACGTTCGGGGGCGTGACACGCTGTTCGGCGGCGTGGTGCCGTGGGGGAAGGTGTGGACCGGCGCCAACTGGGCGACCACGATCGAGGTGAATCGCGACATCACGATCGACGGGTACGCGCTCGCGACGGGCGTGTATTCGGTTTGGTTCGAGGTCCAGCCGGAGGAGTGGACGGTGATCTTCGACCCGGAGCCACGGCGGTTTCACCTGTTTCCGCCGCAGCCGTCGGACGAGCAGATCCGGTTCCCCGTCCGTCCAACCGAGTACGCGCACACCGAGCTGCTCACCTGGGAGTTCCGCGACGTACGACCCACGGGTACGACCCTACAGCTCGCGTGGGGCACCACCGGCGTTTCGTTCGACATCGGCGTCTCCCCCTCGCGGCCGGTGACCGTGGCCGAGGGTATGGCCAAGCGATACGTGGGGTCCTACCGGCTCGGGCTGCGGCCGCCGCTCGGCAGCGAAGAGGTGCCGTTCGACATCCGCTATGAGAACGAGCACCTCGTTGCCACGTGGGAGTCGGCGCCCAACCCCAACCTGCGGGAGACGTGGCTCGTGTCCCTGGGCGAGGGCATGTTCGCCATCGCCGAGCTGCACGACGGCGAGCTGTTCGACGTCGTGGTCGATCTCGTGCTGGAGTTCCCACTCGACGAGGGCAAGGCCACCGGCTTCGAGATGCGGGCGCTGGGCGACGAGCTGTGGGCGACCGCGGAGCGGTCGCCCTGACGCGGTGGAAGTCGCGCCCTCGCGCGCGGCTCGGGCGCTGAAGCGCCCGCTCGGCGCCTGCGACGGCGCGTGCTCAAGCACGCCGTTGGTGGCGAGCGCCCTTCAGGGCGCGCCGGCAACCGCAGGTCGCCGCCGAGCGCGGCCTTTAGGCCGCGACCGCATGAACCGCTACTCCCTACATCCCCCCCACCGCAAAACAGTAGAACAGTCCGTTCCCGCCTGTCCCCTGCAGGTTTTCCTGGCTACAGCCGCGGGAGTTGTGGGCGGAGTTCCACGACGTCGGGTTCTCGCCCCCGCCCGTGCGGTCGTGATGCCCCACGCGCGCGCTCCCCTCACCGCTGCCGGTCCAGTTGTCGCAGTTGGTGTAGCCGTCCGCCATGAACGCCGAGCCGTCCAGGTTCGAGCCGGTCAGGATGTCGTGCATGTTGGGTTGGTCGCCCCGCCCGTTGACCGGCTCGCCGCGTTCGCTGAGGACAGTCTCCTTGGTCAGGTTGTTGTCGTCGCTGTGCAGATCCGCGACGCTCTCGGCCACCATCACGCCCTTGGCGTTGTACCAGGGCCCGGTGCCGATGCGGTCGCGTGCGTGCACCGCGGGCGCGGTGCCCGACGCGAGCGCGCTCAGATAGGCGTGCCACTCGAGCGCGCCGGCGCCAACCGTTTCCGCGAGCTGCCGGCAATGCGCGTCGGCCCCCTCGAGCCCGCCAAGGGCGGCGCCGTTGCTGGGACCGGCGCTCGTGAGGAAGAATGTCATGGGGTGGTCCTGCGCAACGGCCGGTGGCGCGCCCAACACCAGCAGGCCCGCCAGCAACGCTGTCATCTTCGTCATGTCGCACTCCTTGGGTGATGGACGAGAGCGGCTACGCCTGCGTCCTGCGCGGCGCACCGGCGCGATGGTCGAGCACCTCGCCACGCGCCGGTTCACGTCCAGGATCTCGGTGAAGTTGCTGAAGGTGGGCCCGCCGCACGGGCCTCGCAAGCGTGCTTCCGGAGACCTGACAACCCAGCCGCGGGCGTTCCACGGCGCGAGCGATCGGTGACGCGGCACCGCCAGCCAGTGGCGCTCGAAACGGCCGGCATTGTCACGTAACAGCAAGTAGCAAAATGAATTACACGCTCCACTTCCAGCGTATTCTTGGGTCGAATCGTGAGAACCGTCACGAACGCTGCCCGTGATTGTAGCGCCCTGGTCTGCGTGATGCGGCTCACGGCGCCCCTGCTTGACGAGTTCTATAGTTCCGGCGTTCCAAAACCCAAACCGACGCAGTCACGTTGACCTGCCAGCGCTCCGCCGCCGGCAGCACGATTTGCAGATCATACACGGAGGGTCTATGCGGTGGTTCATGGTGATCATGGCTGTGATGTTCCTCGCCTGCCAGTCGGCCGTGACGGAAATGTCGTCCGGCGATGATCCGCCGACGGGCCAGGAGCCGCCGGGTGAGGATCCACCTCCGGGTCCTGGTGACCCGCCCCCGCCGCCTCCACCGCCGCCCCCGCCCCCGCCGGGCGAGCCGCCTCCGCTACCGCCGCCGCCGGCCGAGCCTCCTGCTCCGCCTGCGAACGCGCAGTGCGAGGCCGTGGGCGGTGCTCAATGCTGGTGGGTGGACGCGCGAGCGGCGTCGGACGGTGACGGCTCGCAGGGCAACCCGTTCCGTCTGCCGGAAACCGCCGCACAGGCGGCCGGTCCGGGCGACTTCATCTATCTGCACGGCCGGTTCACGTTCGACCACGCCGTGCCCGACGCCAACAACCAGCGCAACGGGCAGCTGCTGATGTCCGGTACCGCCAACTCAGGTACGGCAGGGGCGCTGATCACCATGAAGCCGTGGCCGGGATCGCAGGCCATCGTGCTGGGTGACCCGGCGAACCAGCAGAGCCTGAGCATCTCGATCGGCGGGAGCTACTGGCGCGTCGAAGGGATCCAGATCTACGGCGGCTACCTCATGGTGGCGTGGTATTTCCGGACGAACGTGCACGACGTCTGGTTGGTGAACAACGACGTGTGCTGCGCGGTGGCTCCGGACGGCAACACGGGCCTGATCCGGCTCCACTACGGCAGCGAGTCCGGCGGTGCCCCGTACAACATCTTCGTCTACGAGAACGAGATCCACGACCTGTTCGGATGCGTGAGCGACGCGACGACGCCGTGTCAGGGCGCTACGCTCCTGTGGAGCGAGGACGACGACGTCGAGCACCACTCCTGCTTCATGATCCAGAACGCCAGCGGGCTGGTGGAGTTCGTGGACAACGTGACATACCGGTGCGCGGCCGCGTTCTACTTCAAGTACGATGGGCCGGGCCCCACGCTGGTCCAGAACAACCAGATCAGTGACATGACGGCCCTGGGCCGCTGCCGCAGCGCTCAGAAGACGTTCGTCGGCAACGCGGTCGCGGACATCACCCGCGATCCGGCGGACCAGAGCAGCGACCGGTGCGTTAGCGACTGACGCGATTGCGCTATGGAGGTGCAAGACGGCACCGGCGTCCGTTGCGACGTCGGTGCCGTTTGCCATCCCACTAAGTCATCGCCAGAAACATCGTCGCCAGGGCGCCGGCCGTCAGCAGGTGCCAGAGCGCGTGCCCGAAGCGCCCCAGCTTCCGCGACCGCTGGTCCACCATCCACGCGGCCCCGGCGAGGGTCATCAGCACCAGGCTGACCAGCGCCAGCGTCCAGGTCCCCTCGAGGAAGCCCCGTGCCGAGACCAGCGTGAGCAGCAGGGCCATGCGGCCGTTCAGGTTGCCGGGAAACAGGAACACGAACGCGGCGGCCCACGCCACGGCGAATGCCGCCATGAACCACACCACGCCGGGATGTCCCGGAACCAGCGCGTAGCACGCCAGCGCCGCGAACACGCCGTACATGCCGGCGTGATCCAGGCTCGACGCCCAAAGCGCTTTGGTGCCGTGGTACAGCGCCGCCCCGACGCTGAGGAACGCCATCGCCGCCGTGAAGGCGATCGCGGCCGGCGAGTGCAGCAGGCGAAACGTCACCCATCCGGCGGCGAGATACGCGGCCGCGGAGAGCGTGTTGAGGGGCTCCACCGGGATGCCCGTGAAGGCGAGCCCCTTGTGACAACCGCGTAGCCGCGCCTCGGCCCAGCCGCCGCGGCACGGATCCACGCTGGTGAGGAGGTGCGGCTTCGTCCCGATCCATCGTAGCAGGCCCCAGAGCACCACTTCCGCCATCACCACCAGGGCGGCCGTTTCCAGAAGCATGGCGCCGTTACTCCTTGCCGAGCAGGTGGTCGACCTCGCGTTGCGCGGCGAGCCGCCGGTCCACGGCCTCCCCGATCGCCTTGGCGCGGTTCAGATGGTCCGTGAGGTCCTGGACGGAGCCGAGACCGGCCTCGAGCCGGAGCATGGCGAGGCGGAGATTCTCGAGCGCGTCGACGGTCTGGACGAGAGCCGGTCCCGAGTCGTCCTCCGCGCGCAGCCGGATCGCCCGCTCCTCGAGGCGCTCGATCACCGCGGGCGCGTCAGCCGCCTGGCGGCGCAGGTCGGGAGTCAGGGCCTCGAACGCGGCCATCGTCGAACGGCCGAGCACCACCTCGGTGGCGTCCGTAGAGGGAAGGGCGGCGCGTGTGGGGCGGCGGAGTGCGAAGCCGGATAGCCGAAAGAACGCCCTGCCGAAGCGTCCCGCCCACAGGCGGTGCCATTGGG
>Ga0302046_10000267_pt1 | contig 55028 bp, 67 predicted proteins | sample RVTome_11_FD_200261 | JGI IMG/M metagenome (GOLD analysis project Ga0302046, IMG submission 200261) | Soil microbial communities from uranium-contaminated site in the Upper Colorado River Basin, Wyoming, United States - RVT147D111 (version 2) ...
CGACCCGTTCCGGCTCCGCCTCGCCTTCGTCAAAGGTGCTGAAGATGTTGAGATGCTCCTTCAGGATCCGGGCCGCCGCGACTACGGCTTCTTTCGGCAGGATACTGCCGTCGGTCCAGACCTCGAGAATCAGCCTGTTGTAATCGGTGGCGTGGCCCACCCGTGTATCTTCCACGTAGTAGTTGACGCGAACGATGGGGGAGAAGACGGAATCGACGGCGATCACATCGACCGGTTGATTCTCGCGCTTGTTCCGCTCTGCAGACGCATACCCGCGACCCCTGCCAACCTCGATCTCCATCTGCAACTGCCCGTCTTTGTCGATGGTCGCGATATAGAGGTTCGGGGTGAGGACCTCCACATCGGCCTCGGGAGCGATCTGGGACCCCCGAACCTCTCCCGGGCCGGTGGCTTTCAGGTGCAGCGTCCTCGGCCCATCCACCGCCATCTTGACGCGAAGGCCTTTCACGTTCAGGATCAGGTCTGTGACGTCCTCCTTGACACCAGGGATCGTGGAAAACTCATGGAAGACGCTCCCGACCCGGATCGACATGACCGCCGCCCCCTCGATTGACGAGAGGAGGACCCGGCGGAGGCAGTTACCCAAGGTCTGGCCGAATCCCCGTTCCAGCGGCTCGGCAATGAACTTTCCATAGGTGCTCGTTAACGTCTCGAGCTCGCACTCTAGTCCCTTGGGTTTGTGAAAACCTTTCAGTCTTTGCAGCATCAACGACCACCTCCGTACCCCACCCCAGGGGAACTTGGGCGCTCTGCGCCGCTATTTGGAATACAGGGCCACCACCAACTGCTCTTGGACCGGGATGACGATATCTTCCCGAGCAGGGATGGCCCGAACCACGCCCCGCATGGCCTGGGGATCCAGCTCAAGCCAGGCGGGAATTTCCCGCTTCTTGACCCCTTCCAAGGCCGCCTTGATCGCGTGGAGCTCACGACTGCGCTCGGCAACCTGCACCTGATCCCCGGGGCGGACCAGATAAGAAGGAATGTCCACCCGCCGTCCATTGACCAGGATATGTCCATGCCTGACGATCTGGCGGGCCTCGACCCGAGACGAGGCAAAGCCCAAGCGGTAGGCCACATTGTCCAATCGCCGCTCCAAGAGCCGGAGGAGATTCTCTCCCGTGACGCCTTTTTGTCGCTCGGCCACTCGGAAATAGTTTTGGAATTGTCGCTCCAAGATGCTGTAGATCCGTTTCATCTTTTGCTTTTCGCGCAACTGAAGCCCGTAATCCGTCACCTTCACCCGCCGTTGCCCGTGCTCGCCCGGTGGGTAATTCCGTTTTTCAATGGCACATTTGGGACTGAAGCATCGATCCCCTTTCAGGAACAGCTTCAATCCTTCCCGCCGGCAGAGCTTGCATACAGAACCGGTATATCGTGCCACAGTCGAGACTCCTTCCCGTCAGACCCGGCGACGCTTCGGCGGGCGGCAGCCGTTGTGAGGAATGGGTGTCACGTCTTTGATCGCCGTGATCTCGAGCCCCGCCGCCTGCAGTGCTCGGATTGCCGCTTCACGGCCGGCCCCCGGCCCCTTCACATACACCTTGACCTCTTTCATCCCATGCGACATCGCCTTCTGGGCCGCATTTTCCGAGGCGGTCTGGGCGGCAAAGGGCGTACTCTTGCGCGACCCCTTAAAGCCCACACCGCCGGCACTGGCCCACGTCACCACGTTCCCCTGCAGGTCGGTAATCGTCACGATCGTATTATTAAAGGTGGCCTGGACATGGGCGATGCCCTGGGCGATGTTTTTGGCATCTTTCTTCAGGACGGCCCGCGTCGCTCCTCGACGTCGTGTTGCTGCCATGATCTCTCCCTCCTACTTCTTCCGACGGGCACCTACCGTGCGGCGAGGGCCCTTTCGCGTCCGGGCGTTGGTATGGGTCCGCTGGCCCCGGACCGGAAGCCCCCGTCGGTGTCTGAGCCCCCGGTAGCTGCCGATGTCTATCAGTCGTTTGATGTTCATGCTGATATCCCGACGGAGGTCTCCCTCGACCTTGAACTGGCCCTCGAGCACCCGCCGGATGCGATTCACCTCGTCCTCGGTCAGGTTCTTCACCCGGACGTCCGGGCTCACATTGGCCTCGCTCAGGATCTTCTGGGAAGACGAGCGGCCGACCCCGAAGATATAGGTGAGCGCCACCTCCATCCGTTTCTCCCGTGGAAGATCCACACCCGCGATGCGTGCCATTGTTCCTCCGTGGTCCGACGACCGTTCACCGACGGCCGCCATTGTGCGGCCGCCCGCCCTCTGTTATTTCCCTCTGAACTCTGAACCGTGAACTGTGAACCACTTCAGCCCTGTCGCTGCTTGTGCCTGGGGTTTTCGCAGACGATCCGCACAACCCCTTTCCGCTTGATCACCTTACACTTCTCACAGATCGGTTTCACCGACGCCCGCACTTTCATCGTCCCGTCTCCAGTCCGATGTCCGATGTCTCAGGCCCGCCGTCCTCTTGCGTGACTTCGGACTTCGGACTATTTGTGCCGATAAATGATGCGACCTCGGCTCAGATCGTAGGGGCTGAGCTCCACAATGACTTTATCCCCCGGGAGGATCCGGATGAAATGCATCCGCATCTTCCCCGAGATGTGGGCCAGCACCTTGTGGCCGGTCTCGAGCTCCACCCGAAACATGGCGTTCGGCAAAGGCTCGACCACGGTCCCCTCGACCTCGATCGCCTCTTCCTTCTTCTTCGTCGGCCCGGCGTCTTTTTTGCCCATACCGTGTTACCACGCCTCTCCCGAGGCGGTGCGTGTCAGAATCTCGGGACCCGCCTCGGTGATGGCAATCGTGTGCTCAAAGTGGGCGGAGAGCGAGCGATCCTGGCTCACCGCGGTCCATCGATCCTCGAGGATAGTCACCTCGTGGGTCCCGGTATTGACCATCGGCTCAACGGCTAAAACCATGCCGGGCTTCAGAATCAGCCCGCGACCCGGCGGCCCGAAGTTGGGGATCTGGGGCTCTTCGTGCAGGGCCCGCCCCACGCCATGCCCGACGAATACCCGCACCACCGAAAAGCCGTGCGCCTCGACGTGACTTTGAATTGCATGCGAGATATCGCTCAGGTGATGACCCGGCACCGCCGCCCTGATCCCGTGGTGCAGCGCCTCCTGGGTTACCCGGAGAAGCCGGCTCGCCTCCGGCGAAATGTCCCCGACGGGGACGGTCAGGGCCGCATCCCCATAATATCCATCTACAATCGCGCCGAGGTCTAAACTCAGGATATCTCCCTCGTGCAGCCGGCGCTCGGAGGGAAGACCGTGCACCACCTCTTCGTTGATCGAGGTGCACAGGGTGAAGGGATACCCCCGGTATCCCTTGAAGGCCGGGTGCGCTCCCCGTTCGCGAAGAAAAGCCTCGGCGAACCGATCCAGATCTCCCGTCTTCACCCCGGGTTTGCTCTTTTCCCTGAGCGCCACCAACGCTTCGGCCACGAGCCGGCTGGCCTCGCGCATGCGCTCCACCTCCCACAGCGCCTTATGCTCGATGGGACTGCGCAGCGGCAGTTTGACCGCCTCACTTTTCCAAGATTTCTGAGATCCGTGCAAACACTTCCCCCGTTTCTCCCAATCCGTTGACCCTTTTCAACAGGCGCTGACGCTGATAATACCCGATCAAGGGTTCGGTCTGTTCGCGATAGACCTGGAGCCGGCGGCGGACCGTCTCCTCCCGATCATCCTCCCGCTGGACGAGATGACCATTGCATGTATCACAGCGGCCCGCGACCCGGGGGGGATGAAACTCGACATGAAAGGATTCCCCGCAGGCCTGGCACGTTCGCCGCCCGGCGAGCCGGCGAACCAATTCCTCCTCTGCCACGTCGAGACTGACGACGAGGGGGAGTGGCGCCCCCATCTCTTGCAACATGCGCGTCAGGGCCTCTGCCTGTGCCACGGTTCGAGGGAACCCGTCCAGCAGGTACCCGCGTTGACAATCAGGCTCGCCCAGGCGGTCGCGGACGATCCCGATTACCACGGCGTCCGGGACCAGCGCCCCCCGATCCATGTACGTCTTGGCCTCTTTCCCGAGAGGAGTTCCCGCAGCGACGGCGGCCCGCAGGATATCCCCGGTGGAGATCTGAGGCACCCCGTATTTCTCGACCAGCATCTTGGCCTGGGTCCCCTTGCCTGCTCCGGGAGGGCCGAGGAGGATAAGCCGCATGCCTAAACTCCTAAGATACCGGAAAAACTGGCCGCTTTCAAGCTCAGAAGGTTCGTCCCTTGATCTTGCCCTTCTTGAGGAATCCTTCGTAATGGCGCATCACCAGATGGGCCTCGATCTGCTGCGCGGTGTCCAGGGCAACGCCCACCACAATGAGCAGCGACGTCCCGCCGAAGAAAAAGGGAACATTCGCCCACATGATCAGGATTTCCGGAAAAATGGAGATCAGCGCGAGATAGATGGCCCCGACAAAGGTGATCCGGTCGAGCACCTTCTCGACGTACTCCGCCGTCTTCGCACCCGGGCGAATCCCCGGGATGAAACCTCCGTATTTCTTCAAGTTCTCGGCCACATCAGCGGGATTGAAAATAATCGCAGTATAGAAATAGGTGAAGAAAACAATGCACCCCCCGTATAGCAAGAAGTACGTGAGCGACCCCGGCGCCAGTACCTGCGCCACCGACTGCGTCCAGGGATGCGTCATGAACTGGGACACGGTGGCAGGCAACACAATGATCGAGGCGGCGAAGATGACCGGGATCACCCCGGCCGTATTGATCCGCAGCGGAATATGCGTCGCCTGGCCTCCATAGACTCTCCTCCCGACGACGCGCTTGGCGTATTGGACCGGAATCGGGCGCTGCCCTAACGTCATAATGACCACCCCGGCCACCACCAAGACCATAATCACTAGGATGAAGAAGAACACGTAGAGCTTCATCTCGCCGGTCTGCAGGAGCTGGTAGGACAGGACGATTGCCTCGGGGAGGTTCACGATGATCCCGGCAAAGATGAGGAGCGAGATCCCGTTGCCGATCCCCTGCTCTGAAATCATCTCTCCCAACCACATAAGGAGGATGCTCCCGGCGGTGAGGGTCAAGGTGGTCATAATGCGAAAGCCCCAGCCGGGGTTGGGCACGACCAGGTGCCCCGCTTCCGTGGTGACCCCCTCCAGCCCGATGGAGATCCCCATACCCTGGATCATGGCGATAAGGACCGTGCCGTACCGGGTATACTGGGTAATCTTTTTCCGCCCCTCGGCCCCCTCCTTTTGCAGCCGGTCGATGGCCGGCACGACGACCCTCAAGAGCTGGAGGATGATCGAGGCATCGATGTAGGGCATGATCCCCAAGGCAAAGATGCTGGCGCGCCTGAGGGCCCCACCGGCAAAGAGATCGAAAAAGCCAAAGAGCGTCCCGCCGACCCCGGTGAAAATATCGCCCAGTGCCGCCGCATCGATGCCAGGGGTCGGGATGTGCGCCCCCAGGCGGTAGACGATGAGAATCAGACAGGTGAAGAGGATGCGCTTCTTGAGTTCGGGGACTTTGAAGATGTTGACGAAGTCGCTCATGCCTCGTCGATCACCTTGGCTGTCCCGCCTGCAGCATCGATCTTGCGGAGGGCCGCCTCGGAAAACCGGTGCGCCTCCACCGTGACAGGATGCGAAAGGCTGCCATCGCCCAGGACCTTCACCCCATCCGCTACCCGCTTGATGAGCCCCCGTTCCAGCAGGACAAGAGGCGTAATTGTGATCCCGGTCTCGATCCGATCCAGATCCCGGAGATTGACGATGGCAAACGCCTTACGAAACCGATTCCGAAAGCCCCGTTTGGGGAGGCGCCGGCTGAGCGGCATCTGACCTCCTTCAAACCAGGCCGGAATGCTCACCCCTGACCGGGCCTTTTGCCCCTTGTCTCCGCGGCCCGCAGTCTGTCCATGCCCGGATCCGGGACCCCGTCCCACTCGTTTTCGCTTCTTGCGCGACCCGGCAGCCGGGCTAAGCTCGTGAAGTCTCATCCGGCCCCCCGGCTTTCTGTTCGGCCTCTGCATTATTATTCTTTTTTCCGCGGAGCAGGCCCACTTGGTCGGGAGAACGCAGGGCCTGGAGTCCGGCCATGGTCGCTTTGGCCACATTGTGGGGATTGCCGCTCCCCAGGGATTTCGCCAAGATGTTGTGCACGCCGGCCGCCTCAAAGATCGCCCGCGCGGCACCCCCGGCCACAATCCCGGTCCCCTCCGACGCGGGCTTCATCAACACGCGCCCTGCCCCGTATCTGCCGAGGATCCTGTGGGGGATGGTCTTCCCGCTGAGCGGGACCCTAATCAGGTGCTTCTTGGCTGCCTCGATCCCCTTGCGAATCGCCTCCGGAACCTCGTGGGCCTTTCCCATTCCGAGCCCCACATGCCCCGCCTGATCCCCCACCGTGACCAAGGCGCTAAAGCTGAACCGGCGGCCACCCTTGACCACCTTTCCCACGCGATTGATGTGAATAACCCGTTCCACCAGGCTCAACGCCTGGCTATCGATCTGCTGAGCCGCCACCAATCTCCCCCGCTAGAACGTCAACCCCTTTTCACGGGCTCCCGTTGCCAAGGCCTTGACGCGTCCATGGAATTTGTACCCGCCCCGGTCAAAGACCACCCGCCGGATCTCGCGTTTGAGGGCCTGATCTGCCAGGATCTCCCCCACCAACTTGGCCGCATCGGCCTTTGTCCGATTTCCCCCCCGGCTCTTGAATTCCGGAGAGAGGGTAGATGCGGCCGTCAGGGTCCGCCCCTCCAAATCGTTGATAATCTGCGCGTAGATATGGCGATGCGACTTAAACACCGACAGGCGCGGATGATCGGGTGCGCCAAAGACCTTTTTCCGCACCCGCCGCCGCCGCCTCTGCCGGGCAAGCCGCTTTTTGTTCCAATCAATCGTGCTCATGCGTTCCTCTATTTCGCCCCGCTCTTCCCGGCCTTCCGACGGATCCGCTCGCCGACGTACCTGACCCCTTTCCCCTTATAGGGTTCGGGAAGCCGCAAGCCTCGGATTTTGGCGGCGGTCTCCCCCACGCGTTGCTTGTCGACCCCCGAGACCGTGATCAACGTCTGGTTCTCCACGGTCGCCTTGATATCGGAAGGCAGGGCGTACACCACGGGATTGGTGTACCCCAGGTTCAATGTAAGCGCCTGACCCTGCACCTGCGCCCGGTAGCCAACGCCGACGAGCTCGAGCTTCTTCTCGAATCCCTGGGTCACCCCGCGGATCATATTCGCAATCAGCGCCCGCGTCAGCCCATGGAGGGCCCGGTGGGGCTTCTGATCGGTCTGACGCTCGCAGAGGATCTTGCCATCGTCTATCCGGACCCGGATGGCCGGGTGGATCTCCAGGGCGAGCCGCCCCTTGGGTCCCTGCACTTCAACGGCACCATTCGCGACAGAGACCTGAACACCCCCCGGGATCGAAATAGGTGGCCGGCCAATCCGCGACATCACTCACTCCTTCAAAGCGTTCACAGTTCGCGGTTCACAGTTCACAGCTCTTTCAGAATTTCTAGGCTGTTTCCTCGCTGCACTGCAAATTCTCACTCCCGACGGCTCACAGTCTACGCGAAAGTCAAAATCTTTTCGTCAGTGAACTGTGAACTCTGAACCGTGAACCGAACTCACCAGACCTGGCAGAGGATTTCTCCTCCCACCCCTTGGTTCCGCGCCTCCCGATCCGTCATGACCCCTTTCGAGGTGGAGATGATCGCGATCCCCATGCCACTCAGCACGCGAAGAATTTTGCTGGCACGGGTATAGACTCGGAGCCCCGGTTTGCTCGCGCGCGTGATCCCGCGGAGGACCCGCTCGTTGCCGGGAGCGTACTTCAGGGAGATCCGAAGAATCCCTTGCGGGCCCTGATCAATGACCTTATAGCCCCTGACGAACCCCTCTTTCGTGAGAATCCGCGCAATCTCCACCTTGAGCCGAGACGTCGGGACATCCACCTTCTCATGCCCCGCGGCGTTTGCGTTGCGAACGCGCGTGAGCATATCGGCAATCGGATCGACCAACATCCTCAAACCTCGTTCATGGCTAATGGTTCAGGGTTCAGGGTTCAGGGATGAAACCGAGCTGGATTCTGAACCGTGAACTATGAGCCGTGCAGTGTGAACCGCCTACCAGCTGGCTTTGACGACCCCGGGAACTTCTCCCCGGAGGGCCAAGTTCCGGAAGCAGATCCGGCACATGGCGAACCGCCTGAGATACCCCCGTGGGCGGCCGCAGATGCGGCACCGGCGACACCGCCGCACCCGAAACTTGGGTGTCCGTTGCGCCTTGATCACGAGCGATGTTTTCGCCACACTCCTTCTCCCTCAGGACCGGAAAGGAAATCCAAGTTGCTCCAGCAAGGCGCGGGCCTCCTCATCGTTCCGGGCGGTGGTGTGGAGGCAGATATCCATCCCCCGGACCATATCGACCTTGTCGTATTGAATTTCGGGGAAAATGAGCTGCTCCTTGACCCCGAGCGTATAATTACCGCGGCCGTCGAAGGAATGCGGGGAGACGCCCCGAAAATCCCGGATCCTCGGTAGGGCAATATTGAGAAACCGGTCCAAGAACTCGTACATCCGATCCCCCCGCAACGTCACCTTACAGCCGATGGGGCTCCCGGCCCGGAGTTTGAAGTTCGCCTCGGACTTTCTGGCCCGGGTCACGACGGGCCGCTGGCCGGTGATGGTCGACAGCTCTCCCACGGCGCTGTCAATGACCTTGATATTCGCGACCGCTTCGCCGAGTCCCATGTTGATGACCACCTTCACGGGGCGAGGCACCTGAAAGACGTTCTGATGCCCAAACCGCTTTAGGAGGGCGGGAACCACCTCTTGATGGTACCGCGCCCGAAGCCGGGGCGGGACCTTCGGGGCCGGTGGAGCCTTCGGCCTAGGCTCCGGCGCCTTTTCACCCTTTTTTTTCGCCTTCTCCGCCATCTTTAATCCACCGCCTCCCCGCACTGTTTACAGACCCGCACCTTTCTGCCGTCGGCGAGGAAGCTGTGCCCGGTCCGCACGGGCCGGTCACACCGGGAGCAGACCACCATCACGTTGGAGACGTGCAGCGGGGCTTCCTTTTCGACAATGCCTCCCTGCTTGCTCATCCCCGTGGGCCGGGTGTGGCGTTTCACCACATTGATCCGCTCGACCAGGACTCTCCCGGTCTTCGGGATGACGCGTAGCACCTTACCCCGCTTCCCCCGGTCCTTTCCGGCAATGACGACCACCAGGTCATTCTTGCGAATGGGAAGTGTTGCCCGCACCGCCATGATGTCCCCCGACCTTTCCGGTCCTCAGACGACCTCCGGGGCCAACGAGATAATTTTCATGAACTGCTTCTCGCGCAGCTCGCGTGCGACGGGACCGAATATTCTGGTGCCCAGGGGATTGTTTTGCTCGTTGATCAGCACCGCCGCATTCCGATCGAACTTAATGTACGACCCGTCGGTCCGCCTAAGCTCCTTCGCGGTCCGGACCACCACCGCCCGCACCACATCGCCCTTCTTCACCGATCCTTCGGGGATCGCCTCTTTGACGTTCGCCACGATGACATCCCCGATCCGCCCGTACCGCTTTGCGGAACCTCCGAGGACCTTGATGACCGAAATCCGCTTGGCCCCCGAGTTATCCGCCACGTCCAGAATTGTCCTGAGCCCGACCATGATCGATTCCCGCCGTCGCGCGTGCCTGTGCGCGCCTCACGCTGCCCGTACGTCATACGGCTTTTTGGACCACCTCAATGACACGCCACCGTTTGTCGCGGCTGAGCGGGCGCGTCTCCATGATGCGGACCGTATCGCCGATCCGGCATTGCTGATCCTCATCATGGACCTTCACCTTGGTTCTCCGGCGCACGAGCTTGTTGTAGTCGGGGTGCCGGGAAAATCGCTCCACGGACACCACGACCGTCTTCTGCATCCGGTCGCTGACGACCGTCCCCGTGAAGACCTTCCGCCGTCCTCGTGGTTTACTCATGCTGTCCCGGCTCCTTGGGACCCCGGGCCCGCTCACGAAGGATCGTTTCGATCCGGGCGATATCGCGCCTGAGCTGGCGCAGGCGTATGGGGTTCTCGAGCTGCGCCACGGCTTTGCGCATCCGCAGGCGGAAGAGGTCTTCCCTGCAATCGGCCCGCTTTTGCTGGAGCTCGTCGAGGCTCAGTTCGCGGAGTTCCTTGACATTCATCCCCCCACTGCCTCCATGGACCGGGTGACGAATTTCGTCGCAATGGGCAGCTTGTGTCCCGCCAGACGCAGCGCCTCACGTGCCTCGGGTTCCGTCACCCCTTTAATCTCGTACAAAATCCGACCCGGCCTCACCACCGCCACCCACCCCTCTACCGCTCCCTTGCCCTTTCCCATCCGCGTCTCTGCCGGTTTGGCCGTGACCGGTTTGTCCGGGAAGATCCGGATCCATACCTTGCCGCCTCTTTTCATGGCCCGGGTGATGGATCGCCGGGCCGCTTCGATCTGGCGGTTCGTCAGCCACGCCGGCTCCAAGGCCTTCAGGCCATACTCACCGAAGGCGAGTGCGGTCCCCCCCTTCGACGCGCCTTTGGTCCGGCCACGTTGCTGTTTCCGGTACTTGGTCCTCTTGGGCATTAACATCGGCGGCTTCTACCTGTTCGCGACGGCCCGCCGGCGGCGCCGCGGCCTCTCCCCGGGCAGGTCTGCGGCCGCGGTCTTCTCCTCAATTTCCGCCCCGGTCTCCGGCATGACCTCTCCGTGAAAGATCCATGTCTTGACCCCGATGATGCCGTAGGTCGTTTTTGCCTCGGCCAAGCCGTAATCGATATCGGCCCGAAGGGTATGAAGCGGCACCCGGCCCTCGCGGTACCATTCGGTCCGGGCGATTTCCGACCCCGCCAGCCGGCCCGAGACCATGATCTTTACCCCCTGTGCCCCTAACCGGAGGGCGGATTGGACCGCTTTTTTCATCGCCCGCCGGAAGGCCACCCGCCTCTCCAGTTGGGCCGCCGTCGCCTCCGCGACCAACTGGGCGTTGGTTTCCGCCTTCCGGACTTCGGTGATGTCGAGCTGCAGCTCTTTATCGGTCATGGCCGCCAGCTCTTGGCGGAGCTTGTCGACCTCGGCCCCCTTTCTACCGATGATGACGCCGGGGCGGGCGGCCCGGACGATGATCCGGAGCTGATTCGCCTTGCGCTCGAACTCGATGCGCGACACGCCGGCGTGGTACAGTCGCGCCTTGAGGTGGCGACGGATCTTGATGTCTTCGTGCAGCTGATCCGCATAGGCCCTGGTGGCAAACCAGCGCGACTTCCAGGTCTTGATGTAGCCCAATCGAAATCCTTCGGGATGGACCTTTTGCCCCATGTCTCGTCCTTATCCTATGACGCCGGACGCTCGTCCAGCACAATGGTGATATGACTGGTCCGTTTCTGTATCGGCGTTGCCCTTCCCATGGCCCTGGGCGTCCACCGCTTCCACCGGGGGCCTTCGCCCACCGTGACGGTCTTCACAAAGAGGCGCTCCACGTCACGGACCCCATGATTATGCTGCGCATTGGCCATGGCCGACTTTAACAGTTTCTCGACCACCCGGGCCGCCCGCTTGGGGGTGAAACGGCAAATGGTCAGAGCCTGCGCCACATCCTGACCCCGGATGAGATCGACCACCAGCCGCGCCTTTCGGGGTGGCACTCTCACAAATCGGAGGATCGCCCGCGATTCCATATTCGCTCACGTCGCCCGGTATCCACCCGGCGACACCTCACAGGACGGGTCACTTCGCCGGTGCGCCCTCTCACTTCAGCGCCGTGGGTTTGGCCGAAGGACCGCTGTGCGCTCGGAAGGTCCTGGTGGGGGCGAACTCACCCAGCTTGTGGCCAACCATGTTCTCGGTCACATAGATCGGAATGAACTTTTTCCCGTTGTGCACCGCCAGCGTGTGGCCCACGAATTCCGGGGTGATGGTCGACCGGCGGGACCACGTCTTGACGACGCGGTGGTCCCGCGTCCGATTCATCTCCTCGATCTTCTTGAGCAGTTTCGGATCGACGTACGGTCCCTTCTTCAGCGATCGTCCCACCTACACTCCTCCGGCCGCCATCCGCAGCCAGCCATCAGGCAAACACACCGCAGGGACCCGAGCACGTCTTCATTTGCGCTTTCGCCGGGTGACGATTTCGCCGTCAGACCATTTTCTCTTCTTGCGCGTCTTGTATCCTTTGGTCGGCTTGCCCCACGGCGTGCACGGATGTCGCCCCCCCGAGCTCTTGCCCTCACCACCTCCTAGTGGGTGATCGTGAGGATTCATGGCCACCCCTCGCACCGACGGGCGGATGCCGAGCCAGCGAGTGCGCCCCGCCTTTCCCCAGGTGATGTTCTCGTGCTCGATATTGCCCACCTGGCCGAGCGTGGCGATGCAGTTCACGTGAACCTTTCGAACCTCCCCCGATGGGAGCTTGATCAAGGCCCGGTTCTCCTCCCGCGCCATCAGTTGAGCCGAGGCCCCGGCGCTCCGGCAGAGCTGACCCCCCTTCCCCTGCCACAGTTCGATATTGTGAATCACCGACCCGAGTGGGATAAGCCTCAACGGCAGGGCGTTCCCCACGCTGATCTCCGCGTCCGGGCCGGACATCACGCGCGCGCCGACCTGGAGTCCATCGGGGGCCAGGATGTAGCGCTTTTCCCCATCCGCATAGTGCAACAGGGCGATCCGCGCCGAGCGATTCGGATCATACTCGACACTGGCGATCGTTGCCGGAATGCCGTGTTTATCTCGCTTGAAATCGACAAGACGGTACTTCCGCTTATGCCCTCCCCCCTTGTGGCGCGCCGTAATCCGGCCCTGGGCATTCCGCCCACCCTGCTTCCGGAGGGGAGTGACCAGACGCTTGACAGGCCGCCCCTCCGTGACCTCCTCAAAGGTGGCCACCGACTGGAAGCGCCGGCCTGATGATGTCGGCTTGTACCTTTTGATTCCCATCGTATCCGCTATCCGGTTGTCCGCCGCCAGCAGTCAACAATGTATCAAGACAAGAAAAGCTGATGACTGACAGCCGATTGCTGGCTGCTGGTTCATTAGACCCCTTCGAAGAACTCGATGCTGTGCCCCTCCTTGAGGGTGACGATGGCCTTCTTCCAATCCGAGGTCCGCCCCGCAAACCGCCCGACGCGTTTCACCTTCCCCCGCATCCCCACGGTATGGACGGCGGCCACCTTGACATGAAAGAGGGCTTCGACCGCGTGTCTGATCTGGATCTTGTTGGCCCGCCGATCCACTTCAAAGAGGTACTTGTTCTGCTCTTTCAGCGCCGTGCCCTTCTCGGTGACAACGGGACGACGGACGATCCGATGGGGGGCCGTCATGGCGTCAGGGCCTCCTCCACCTTGACGAGCGCCTCGCGGGTGAACAGAATGGCATCAGCCTCCAACACATCGGAGACGTTGATGCCCCGGGCCGGGAGGACCTTTACCCGCGGGAGGTTTCGCGCAGACTTTTCCACGGCTTCTTCTCGCTGAGACGTCACCACCAGTACCTTGCCGGTCACGCCCAGACCCTGCAGGATACCCTGGAAGGTCTTCGTGTTCGGCCGATCCATGGTCAAATCCTCCACAATGCAAACCTCGCGCGCGGCGGCCTTCGCCGACAGCGCGGAGCGCAGGGCTCCCCGTCTCGGCACCTTCGGGATCTGAAAGCTCCAATCCCTGGGCTTCGGCCCATGGCTAATGCCCCCGTGTCGCCACAAGGGCGAACGGTTGCTCCCGGCTCGCGCTCGGCCGGTTCCCTTCTGACGCCACGGCTTTCTTCCACCTCCCGAGACCTCGGAGCGTCCCTTCGTAGAGGCGGTTCCCCGGCGCCGCCTCGCCCGCTGCCACCTGACAGTCTCGTGCAGGAGATGTCCCTTGACCGGAACTCCGAATACGGCCTCGGACAGGACGATCTCGTCCACCTTCTCCTTCTGAGGGCTTATGACGTCAAAAACCAAATTCACCGTCTCGCTCCCTTGACCCGAAGTCACCTGTATCCCGTCCGGTTACTCTCCCGCCCCGGCGGCTTGCTCCGGGGATGCCGCTGGCTCGCTGCCCAGGGCATCCTTGCCCAACTTGCGCACGGTGAGTAAACCGCCCTGCGGCCCGGGAACCGCGCCACGAATCAAGAGCAGATTGCGATCAGCATCCCGGCGGACCACGTGAAGCCCGTGGACCGTCACCTGCTCTCCTCCCATCCGTCCCGGCATGTGGTGCCCCTTAAAAACCCGTGAGGGAAAGGACGACGCACCGATCGATCCTGGCGCCCGGTGGAACATGGAGCCGTGACTCTTGGCCCCGCCCCGGTATCCCCACCGTTTCACCCCTCCCTGGAAACCGCGCCCCTTCGACGTCCCGGTGACCACGACCTCTTCCCCTTCGGCAAAGAGGCTGACCGTCAGCATCTGCCCGATCTGATACTCGGCCGCGGAATGAAGTCGCATCTCTTGAAGGTGCCGCATCGGAGGCACCTTCGCCTTGCTGAAGTGGCCGCTTAACGGCTTGGACACCCGCTTTGGCTGTACGGGAAGATAGCCAAGCTGGATCGCCTCGTAGCCATCTTTGTCCAGCGCCTTCTTCTGCACGATGGTACAGGGACCGGCTTCCACCACGGTGACGGGCACGGCCCGTCCCTCCCGGTCGAAGACCTGGGTCATGCCTACTTTCCGCCCAAGCAGTCCAATGCCCATCCGCATGATGTCATTCCGAAGTCCTGGGTCCGACGTCCGCCGTCCGAGGTGATCATTCTTCAGCCACTGATGACTTTAGGCTTCGGACCTCGGACATCGGACGTCACGACTACAACTTAATTTCTACATCGACCCCCGCCGGTAGGTCCAACCGCATGAGGGCATCCACCGTTTGCGGTGTGGGGCGCAAGATATCCAGGAGGCGGACATGGATCCGGATCTCGAACTGTTCCCGAGACTTCTTATCCACGTGCGGGGAGCGGAGTACCGTGTACCGGCTGATCTTTGTCGGCAGGGGAATGGGTCCCGAGACGCCTGCCCCTGTCCGCTCGGCCGTATTCACGATCTCTTTCGCGGACTGATCCAGAATCCGGTGGTCGTACGCTTTGAGCCGTATCCGAATCCGTTCCGCTTCCATCGCTCACCTCTCCATGGTCCGCCGTCGGCCATACGCCGCCGGCGTCCCCATGCACCACTTAACTCGCCACCCGCCCCATGATCTCTTCGGCAAGGCTGCCGGGGAGCGGCTCGTAATGGGTGAACTGCATCGTATAGGTTGCCCGGCCCTGGGTTGCCGATCTCACGGCGGTGGCGTATCCAAACATGGTCGCGAGGGGAACCTCCGCCCGCACCACCCGAGCCGCCGGCCGCGTCTCGATCCCCACGACCCGTCCCCTACGACCGTTTAAGTCTTTGATCACCTCACCGAGAAACTCTTCCGGGACCACGACGTCCACTTGCATGACCGGCTCGAGGAGGATCGGGTGGCCCTGTTTCACCGCATCCTTGAAGGCCATCGAGCCGGCAATTTTGAAAGCCAGATCGGATGAGTCCACTTCATGGTAAGACCCGTCGGTCAGGTCCACGGCGACGTCCACCACCGGATAGCCGGCCAATACCCCGCTCTCGGCCGCCTCGCGGACCCCCTTCTCAACCGCCGGGATAAACTCCCGGGGAATTACCCCGCCCACAATCTTTTTCTCGAATTTGAAGCCAGTCCCCGGCTGCTGGGGCTCCACGTGAAGGCAGACATGGGCATACTGGCCCCGGCCCCCCGTCTGGCGGATGAACTTCTTCTCCACGTCCACGGCACGGGTGATCGTTTCGCGATAAGCCACCTGAGGCCGCCCGACGTTGGCTTCCACCTTGAACTCCCGGAGGAGGCGGTCCACGATGATCTCGAGGTGGAGCTCACCCATCCCGGAAATGATGGTCTGCCCCGTCTCCTCGTCCACGCGGGTCTGGAACGTGGGGTCCTCGTTGGCCAAGGCCTGCAAGGACAGCGAAAGCCGGTCCGCCCCCTCCTTGGTCTTGGGCTCGATGGCCACCGAGAGGACCGGGGCGGGAAACTCGATGGCCTCGAGCAGGATGGGGTGCCCTTCATGGCAGAGCGTATCGCCGGTCTTGGCACTCTTCAGGCCAACGGCTGCCGCGATGTTCCCTGCCTGAACACTCTTGACCTCCTCGCGCTTGTTGGCGTGCATCCGTAGGAGACGGCCGACCCGCTCCCGGACCTCCCTCGTCGAGTTATAGACATAGGTGCCGGACTCCATGGTCCCGGAATACACCCGGAAATAACAGAGCTGGCCGACGTAGGGATCGGCCACGAGCTTGAAGACCAACGCGGCCAGCGGCTCGTTATCGGCCGCCGATCGTTTTTCTTCCCCGCCGGTTCTGGGATTCACCCCGGTGACCGGAGGAAGATCCACCGGTGAGGGGAGATAGTCCACGACCGCATCCAGCAAGGGTTGAACTCCCTTATTTCGAAAGGAAGCGCCGCAGAGCACCGGCGTGATTTTCAGGGCCAGCGTCGCCTTCCGGATCGCTGTTCGAATCTCGTCCTCCGAAATCGCCTCCCCCTCGACATACTTGCGGAGCAAGGACTCGTCCTGCTCCGCGACCGCCTCCAGGAGCTTTTCGCGATACTGCAGGGCCTGGTCCGCATACCCGGAGGGAATTCCCCGTATCTGCATGTCGGCCCCCAAGGTCTCTTCCTCCCACACGACGGCCTGCATCCGGATCAAATCAATCACACCGGTAAAATTGGCTTCCTGCCCAAGAGGGAGTTGGACCGGCACGGGATGGGCTCCCAGCCGCTCGGCAACGGACCGCACCGACATGAAGAAGTCCGCCCCCACCCGGTCCATCTTGTTGATAAAGCTGATGCGCGGCACATGGTACTTATCCGCCTGTCGCCAGACCGTTTCGGACTGCGGCTCCACCCCCGAGACCGCATCGAAGATCGTGACGGCCCCGTCCAGGATCCGGAGTGACCGTTCGACCTCTACCGTGAAGTCCACATGTCCGGGGGTATCGATGATATTGATCTGATGATCCCGCCAGAAGCAAGTGGTGGAAGCCGACGTGATGGTGATCCCCCGCTCTTTCTCTTGCTCCATCCAATCCATCTCCGCGGAGCCGGTATCCACCTCGCCCATCCGGTGCGTCTTCCCCGTATAGTAGAGGATCCGCTCGGTGGTGGTCGTCTTCCCCGCATCAATGTGGGCCATGATGCCGATATTTCGAATGCGATCCTTGGCTACCTTCAGCGACACCTTGTCTCACTCCCTCTGCCCGGACATCCAATGCCCCCTCCCCATATGGAAGCGGGATGGGGAAGCCTTCCTACCATCGGTAGTGGGCGAAGGCCTTGTTCGCCTCCGCCATCCGATGTGTATCCTCCTTTTTCTTCACGGCTGCCCCGCGATTGTTGGCCGCTTCGATCAGCTCGGCCGCCAGCCGCTCCTCCATCGTCTTTTCCGACCGCTGACGCGTGTACGTGAGCAGCCACCGGAAGGCCAAAGAAAGCCGTCGCTCGGCTCGAACCTCCACCGGCACCTGATAGGTTGCCCCGCCCACCCGTCGGGACTTCACCTCGAGGACCGGCTTCACATTATCCACCGCCTGCTTGAATACCCCCAAAGGATCGGTCTTCATGCGCCCCTCGATGACCCCCATGGCCCCGTAGAAGATCCGCTCTGACAGCGATTTCTTTCCGGCCCGCATCATGAAGTTGACAAACTTCGCCACCACCCGGTTCTGATAGACCGGATCGGCTAGGATCTCTCGCTTTTCTGCAACGCGCCGCCGCGGCATTCACGGACCTCATACTCTATCATGCCGCCCAAAACAAAAAACGGCACCGAGGGGTCGAGGAGAAAAACCTCTCAGTGCCGCATCCGGTCAGGTCGACTTGGGCCTCTTTGCCCCGTACAGGGAACGCCCCTGCCGGCGATCCTGGACGCCGGCGGTGTCCTGGGTCCCACGGATCACATGATACCGGACGCCAGGAAGGTCTTTCACCCGTCCTCCGCGAATCAGCACGATGGAATGCTCCTGCAGGTTATGCCCGATCCCCGGAATGTAAGTGGTCACCTCAATCCCATTGGTCAACCGTACACGAGCCACCTTTCGTAGGGCCGAGTTGGGCTTCTTCGGGGTGGTGGTGTACACGCGGATGCAGACCCCCCGTTTCTGAGGCGAGCGCTGCAGGGCGGGGGCCTTCTCCTTCTTCCGTATCGGTTGTCGTCCCTTGCGAACCAACTGGTTGATCGTTGGCACCGTCCAACCTCGCGTTATTTGTTCCGAAACTTCTAGAAGCTAAACGTCATCGCCCCCGTTGTCAAGCAATTTCTCAGCGTCGATCTCCATGAGCTCCGTCGCCGCGTTCAATTCCGCGGAAGGCTGCACACCCTCTTCGACGCCCGCTGGAGCCTCCGGAGCACTCATGGTCGTTTCCCGGTACCACGACATCCCCGTGCCGGCCGGAATCAGGCGGCCCATAATCACGTTCTCTTTGAGGCCGCGCAGCTCGTCCCGGGCCCCATTGATGGCCGCCTCGGTGAGCACCTTGGTGGTCTCCTGGAAGGATGCGGCCGAGATGAAACTATCCGTCGACAGGGAAGCCTTCGTGATGCCCAGGAGGAGCGGCTTCGCCGTCGCGGGAGCGCCGCCGGCGGCCAGGACCCTCTGGTTCTCCTCCAGGAACACGTGCTTGTCCACGTGTTCTCCCACGAGGAAGTTGGTGTCCCCCACGGTCTCGACGCGCACCCGCTTCAGCATCTGGCGCACGATGACCTCAATGTGCTTATCGTTTATGTTGACCCCTTGCAGCCGATAGACCTCCTGCACCTCGTTGACCAAGTAGCGTTGCAGCTCCTGGTCCCCGAGGACGTCCAAGATATCGTGGGGATTGATGGGCCCATCCATGAGGGGTTCCCCGGCCTTGATCTCGTCTCCCTCGAGCACGTTGATATGCTTGCCTCGCGGGATCAAATACTCCCGGGTCTCCCCACTCTCGGTACGGATGACGATCTTCCGCATCCCCTTCGCCATACCGGCAAACCCCACCCGGCCGTCGACCTCCGAGATGACGGCCGCCTCACGGGGTCGCCGTGCCTCGAACAGCTCCGCAATGCGGGGGAGCCCCCCGGTAATATCCTTGGTTTTGGTCGTCTCCCGAGGGATCTTGACGACGGTATCGCCGGCGGAGATCGTCTGGCCATCATGGACCATCAAGTGGGAACCCACCGGCAAGAGCGTACGGAAGACCGTGGTTCCTTTCGGGTCTTTGACCGAAACCCGGGGTTGAAGCTCTTCCCTGCCGTGCTCGACAATGACCCGTTGCGCCAGCCCGGTGACTTCATCCACCTCTTCGTTCATCGTCACGCCTTCAATCACATCCTTGACCACCACCCGGCCGGGGGCTTCCGAGAGAATCACCGACGTAAAGGGATCCCATTCCGCCAACGTCGTGCCGGGGGTGACCTGCTGGCCGTCCTGGATTTTCAACCGGGCGCCATAGACCACTTGATAGGTCTCCTTCTTCCGCCCCTTATCGTCCACAATGGAGAGGGCCCCATTCCGGTTCATGACGACCTGATCCCCGGCGGCGTTTCGGACCGTCCGGACGGTATGGAACTGCACGGAGCCCGTGAATTTGTTCTCCAACGTGGTCTGCTCCGCGAGACGGGTGGCGGTCCCCCCGATGTGGAATGTCCGCATGGTGAGCTGCGTCCCCGGCTCCCCGATCGACTGGGCGGCCAGCACGCCCACGGCTTCGCCGAGCTCGACGGAACGCCCGGTGGCCAGATTCCGGCCGTAGCACTTGATACACACCCCGCGCCTCGCCTCACAGGTCAGGACCGATCGAATTTTCACCCTGTCGATGCCTGCCTCTTCAATCCGAGCCGCCAGCGGCTCGGTGATCTCCGCATTGGCCCCGAGAATGGTCTCGCCCGTAAATGGGTCAGTCACATCATCGAGCGCGACGCGCCCCAGGATCCGATCCCGGAGCGACTGGATGATCTCGCCCGCCTCCACCAGAGCGGTCACCCAGATCCCGTTGGGGGTGCCGCAGTCCCTCTCGTTGACGAGCACATCCTGGGCAACATCCACCAGCCGCCGCGTGAGATAGCCGGAGTCGGCGGTCTTCAGCGCCGTATCGGCCAACCCCTTCCGGGCCCCATGGGTAGAGATGAAGTACTGGAGCACCGTCAGCCCCTCACGGAAGTTGCTCGTAATGGGCGTCTCGATGATCTCCCCCGAGGGCTTCGCCATGAGCCCCCGCATCCCGGCCAGTTGCCGGATCTGCTGCTTGCTCCCCCGCGCCCCCGAATCGGCCATCATGAAGACCGGGTTGAACTCTCCGTCCTTCATTGCCTCGATCTCCCGGAACAGCTCTTCGGAGACCCGCTCTGACACCTGGGTCCAGATGTCGATGATCTTGTTGTAGCGCTCCCCTTTGGTGATCAGGCCGTCGAGGTACTCTTGTTCGATCTTGATCACTTCCTTCCGGGCGGTCTCGATGATTTCCTCCTTCCGCGAGGGGATATGCAAATCATCGATCCCGATAGAGATGCCGGCAAGCGTCGCGTATCGGAAGCCCAGGTCCTTCAGATTGTCCAACAACTTCACCGTCTCGGAGTTGCCTAGGACGTAATAACATTGGGAGATCAATCGGGTCAGCTCCCGCTTGCTCATCTCCTGGTTGATAAACCGGAGCTGGCGGGGGAGGATCTCATTCAACACGACGCACCCCACCGTCGTGTCGATCGTTTCCCCCTCCCACCGCAGCTTGATCCGGGCATGGAGTGCCAGCTCCTCGGCGTCGTAGGCAGAGCGGACCTCCTCCATTGAGCCGAAGATTTTCCCTTCGCCCTTTCCGTCGGTTCGGGCCTTGGTGAGGTAGTAGAGGCCCAGCACGACATCCTGGCTGGGCGCCGCCAGTGGAGTGCCATTGGCGGGAGACAGGATATTATGGGGGGCCCACATGAGGATCCGCGCCTCCAATTGCGCCTCGAACGACAGCGGCACGTGGACGGCCATCTGGTCCCCGTCGAAGTCGGCGTTGAAGGCCGCGCAGACGAGGGGATGAATTTTGATGGCCTCTCCTTCCACGAGGATGGGCTCGAAGGCCTGGACACCGAGGCGATGCAGGGTCGGGGCGCGGTTCAACATGACGGGATGCTCGCGGATCACCTCTTCCAGGGCGTCCCACACTTCCGGACGTCCCTTCTCGACTAACTTCTTCACGCTCTTGATCGTGGTGACGAGCTCATGTTGCTGGAGCAGCTTCCGAAACACAAACGGCTTGAACAGCTCCAGGGCCATCTTCTTGGGTAAACCGCACTGGTGGAGTTTGAGCTCTGGCCCCACCACAATCACGGAGCGCCCGGAGTAATCCACCCGTTTCCCCAGCAGGTTCTGGCGAAACCGGCCCTGCTTCCCCTTCAGCATATCGGAGAGGGACTTGAGGGGCCGGTTGTTCTGGCCCTTCAGGGCGCGCCCCCGCCTCCCGTTGTCGAAGAGGGCGTCCACGGCCTCCTGGAGCATCCGCTTTTCATTCCGGATGATGATATCGGGGGCCCGGAGCTCCATGAGGCGCTTCAACCGATTATTGCGGTTAATGACCCGGCGGTACAGATCGTTCAAATCGGAGGTGGCAAAACGGCCCCCGTCCAGGGGGACCAGGGGCCTGAGCTCCGGGGGGAGCACCGGGATCACCTCGAGGATCATCCACTCGGGCTTGTTGCCCGATGTCACAAAGGCATCCACGATCCGCAGACGCTTCACGATTTTCTTCCGGGTCTGCTGGGAAGTCTCCCGCTGCATCTGGGCCCGGAGCTCGTCCGCCATCTTCCGAATGTCGATACGCCGGAGGATCATCCGGATAGCCTCGGCCCCGATCCCGGCCTTGAACGCATCGCCGTACTCCTCCTGCAGCTTGCGATAGCGGTCCTCATTCAGCAGCTCATTAGGCTTGAGAGGGGTGTTCCCCGGATCGATCACCACGTACTCCTCGAAGTAGAGGACCTTCTCCAGATCACGAAGGGACATGTCGAGGAGATACCCGATACGAGACGGGATCGACTTGAAGAACCAGATATGCACGACCGGCGAGGCCAGCTCGATATGGCCCAGGCGCTGGCGGCGGACCTTGGACCGGATGACCTCCACCCCGCATTTGTCGCATACGACGTTCCGGTGCTTGATCCCCTTGAATTTCCCGCAGTTACACTCCCAGTCCTTGGTCGGGCCGAAGATCTTGGCACAAAACAGCCCGTCCCGCTCGGGCTTGAAGGTCCGGTAGTTGATCGTCTCCGGCTTCTTGACCTCGCCGTGGGACCACGAACGGATCTTCTCCGGCGAAGCCAACCCGATCCGGATGCCCTTGAAACTCGTGGGGTCGATGGGCTTTTCATCGAAAAACCCGAAAAACTTATCCACGCGCTTTTCCTCCCTCTCGTGTGCAGACTGCTGGCGGGTCCCCGCCCGAATCCTCCCGGGGCCCGCCGTTCAATTCTTGTCCGTGATCAGATCCACATCCAGGCAGAGGCTCTGCAGCTCTTTCACCAAGACATTAAAGGACTCCGGCAGTCCCGGCTCCAGGGTGCAGTCTCCCTTGACGATCGACTCGTACATCTTGGTCCTTCCCACCACATCATCGGACTTCACCGTCAAAATCTCCTGCAGCGTATAGGCCGCCCCATACGCCTCCAGCGCCCACACCTCCATTTCCCCAAAGCGTTGGCCACCGAACTGCGCCTTGCCTCCCAACGGCTGTTGGGTCACGAGGGAATAGGGACCGATGGAACGGGCATGGATCTTATCTTCCACCAGATGGGCCAGCTTCATCAGGTACATGTATCCGACGGTGACCGGCTGGTGAAACGGCTTGCCCGTCCGCCCATCGTAGAGGACGGTCTTTCCGGACTCGGGCAGGCCCGCTTTTTTCAGCAGGTCTTTGATCTGCGCCTCCGTCGGCCCGTCGAAGACGGGGGAGTCCACGCTGACCCCCAGCGCTTTCGCGGCCCAGCCCACGTGCGTCTCCAGGATCTGCCCGACGTTCATCCGGGAAGGCACGCCCAGGGGGTTGAGCACGACCTCCACCGGGGTTCCGTCGGGGAGGTAGGGCATGTCCTCTTCGGGGAGAATCTTGGAGATGACCCCCTTATTGCCATGGCGGCCGGCCATCTTGTCCCCGACCGACAGCTTCCGTTTCATGGCCACGTAAATCTTCACCATCTTGAAGACGCCCGGGGCGAGCTCATCCCCCTTCCGGAGACGGGCGATCCGATTCTCGAGCAGGGTCTGCAACACATGAATTTGGTTATCGGCCGCGGTCACGATGTACTCCATCTCCCGGGCCGTCTCCTCAGGGAGGACATTGGCGATGTCGAGGAGTTCATTGATGCTCAAGGTGTCGAGCAACTCCGCCGTGAGCTTCTTGCGCTTTGGAATCAGGACCTTTCGGCTGCCTTTCGCCTTGACATCCTTCCCGACGATCCGGCCGGTGAGTACAGCCCGAGCGCGACGATCGCGCTCCTTACTGATAATGGAGATCTCGTCGTCGAAGTCCTTCTGCAGCCGCGCCACCTCTTCATCTTCGATCGACTTGGCGCGTTCGTCCTTGTCGATGCCCTTTCGGGAGAAGACCTTCACCCCCACCACCGTGCCATGGATCCCGGGTGGGACATAGAGCGAGGCATCCCGGACATCCTCGGCCTTTTCGCCGAAGATGGCGCGCAGGAGGCGCTCTTCCGGCGTCAAGACCGTCTCCCCCTTGGGCGTGACCTTGCCGACCAGAATATCCCCGGGCCACACTTCGGCCCCGATCCGGATGATGCCACTCTCATCCAGATCCTTCAACGCTTCCTCGCCCACGTTCGGGATATCCCGCGTAATCTCTTCCTTGCCGAGCTTCGTATCCCGAGCCTCGATTTCAAACTCTTCGATATGGATGGAGGTGTACCGGTCATCCTTCACCAAACGCTCGCTGATCAAGAGGGCGTCCTCGAAGTTATAGCCGCCCCACGGCATGAAGGCGACCAAGACGTTCTGGCCCAGCGCGAGCTCGCCATTGTGGGTCGCGGGACCGTCGGCAATGACCTGCCCCTTCTTCAGTTTCTGCCCCACTGTGACGACCGGTTTTTGGTTGATACAGGTATTCTGGTTACTCCGCTCGAACTTCAACAGGGTGTAGATGTCGATATTAGACACGGCGACCTTCTCGTGCCGATCGCCGTCCACGCGCATGATGACCCGATTCGCCGAGACGGATTCCACGACCCCGGCCCGCCGGGCGGTCAGCACCGCCCCCGAGTCCTGTGCCACCACCAGCTCCATCCCGGTACCCACGACCGGCGCCGTGGGCTGCAGCAGAGGGACGGCCTGCCGCTGCATGTTCGCTCCCATCAGGGCCCGGTTGGCGTCGTCATGCTCGAGGAAGGGGATGAGGGCGCTGGAGACCCCCACCAACTGCTTGGGGGAAACATCCATGTAGGCTACCTTTTCGCGCGGCGCCATGATGAAGTTCCCCCCGATACGCGCCTGCACCCGCTCATTCACCAGCCGCCCGCGGGCGTCGGTGAGGGCGTTGGCTTGGGCAATGATAAACCGCTCATCGACATCGGCCGTCAGATACTCGATCTCGTCCGTCACCCGACCCTCGCGGACCTTCCGGTAGGGCGTTTCGATAAAGCCGAACTCATTCACCCGGCCATAGGTGGAGAGCGAGGAAATCAGGCCGACGTTGGGACCCTCCGGCGTCTCGATCGGGCACATCCGCCCGTAATGGGTCGGATGGACGTCTCGCACCTCGAACCCCGCCCGCTCCCGGGAGAGCCCACCCGGCCCCAGCGCGGACAGCCGCCGCTTATGCGTCAACTCGGCGAGCGGATTGGTCTGGTCCATGAACTGGGAGAGCTGCGAGGACCCGAAAAACTCCTTCAACGCAGCGGTAACCGGCTTGGCATTCACCAGATCGTGGGGCATGAGCGTTTCCACCTCCTGGGTGCTCATGCGCTCCCGCACCGCGCGCTCCATCCGCGCCAGGCCAATGCGGAACTGCTCCTCCAGGAGCTCGCCCGCCGACCGGACACGGCGATTGCCCAGATGGTCGATGTCATCCACCTGCCCCTCGCCGTGCTTCAAATTGAGCAGGTACCGGACCACCGCCGTGATGTCCTCTTTCTGGAGCACCCGCACGTCGAGTGGCATCTCCGTGCCGAGCTTGCTATTGAGCTTAAATCGCCCCACCTTCGAGAGGTCGTACCGGCGGGGGTTGAAAAACATATTCTGGACCAGCGTTCGGGCACTCTCCAACGTCGGCGGATCGCCCGGACGCATCCGCCGGTAGATCTCCACCAGGGCATCTTCTTCCGATTTGGTGGGGTCCCGGAGAATCGTCTCGTATATTTCGAGGACCTCGCGCTCCTCGCCGCTGCGCAGGAGGTGCATCTGCTGCACACCACGCTCCGCGAACCGGCTTAACGCCTCTTCGGTGACCTGCTGCGCGCTCTCCGCGAGCACTTCTCCCGTCTGCAGGTCGACGACATCCGCGGCCAGGATCCGGTCAATGAGATCCTCCCGGTAGATCGGGACTTCTTTCACCCGGGCCGCCTGAAGCTTTTTGAGGATCGTCTCCGTGATCCGTTTCCCCCGCGGCAGCAGGACCTCTTTCCCCTTGGCATTGACGAGATCCTTGGCGGTCCGCCACCCCACACGCACGCCGTCCAAGACCGGATCCCGGCTCTCCGTGAAGCGCACCGATTCCCGCTGGTAGAAGAGGGAGAGGATCTGTTCGTTCGATCCATAGCCGATTGCCCGAAGCAGGATCGTGATAAAAAACTTCCGCCGGCGATCCACTCGGACGTGCAAGACGTCATTGGCGTCGAACTCGAACTCGAGCCATGAGCCCCGGTAGGGGATCAGCCGCGCGTGATAGAGGATCTTCCCACTGCTATGCGTCTTGCCCGCATCGTGATCGAAGAAGGCTCCGGGCGAGCGGTGGAGCTGGCTCACCACGACTCGCTCTGTCCCGTTGATGATGAAAGTGCCATGCTCGCTCATCACAGGCATCTCGCCCAAGTAGACTTCCTGCTCCTTCACATCCCGGATGCCGCGCGCCCCGTTCCCCGCCTTTTCCCAGACAACCAGGCGCAGCGTGACCTTCAGGGGGACGGAGAAAGTCATCCCCTTCTCCCGGCATTCCTCCGGGGTATACTTGGGCTCGCCGAAATCGTACTTGACGAACTCCAGAGACGCCGTATCCTCGTAATCGCTGATGGGAAACACGCTGGTGAAGACCCCTTGCAGCCCGGTGTCGTCCCGCTGCTCCGATAAGACTTCCATCTGCAAAAACTGCATGAAGGAGCGGCGCTGAATTTCGATCAGATTCGGGATGGCGATAATCTCTGGGAACTTGGCAAAGCTGACCCGCTGCTCAAGTCCCTTGATCTTTGCAACCGTCATGCTTTCTCCACCTCATTTTTTAATAGCTCCAACGCTATCCCCGACGACCCGCGAGCGCCGCCGATCAGCCCCACGGGAGCATCGCTCGGGATATACGATGCTACTTGATCTCGACGCCGGCACCCGCCGCTTCCAGCTTGGCCTTGATCTCATCCGCTTCCTGCCTCGAGATCCCCTCCTTCACCGGCTTGGGGGCCCCATCAACCAAGTCCTTGGCCTCCTTGAGACCCAGGTTGGTGAGGGCCCGTACCTCTTTGATCACCTGGATCTTCTTCTCGCCGACCTTCGTCAGGACCACGGTAAACTCGGTTTGCTCCTCAGCGGGCGCGGCGGCGCCAGGGGCAGCAGCCCCGGGTGCCACGGCTACCGGCGCTGCCACCGCGGCGGCAGAGATGCCAAACTTTTCTTCAAGGGCCTTGACCGCCTCATGTAATTCTCGGACCGTCCACAAGTCGATGGATTCCAGAAAATCTTGGACATTAACCTTTGCCATCGGCTCCTCCTCTGGGTGTTTCCACGGATCGTTCCATCCCCCTACAACTCCCCGTCGCCCTGTGCTCGTTTTTGCCGGACCTGATCCATGCCGACCACCAGTCCCCGCAGCGAGCCCGAGAGGGTCGCCAAGAGCCCTCGGAGCGGAGCCGCCATGACCCCCACCAGGCGGGCCAGCATGACTTCGCGCGGGGGAAGCTCTGCCATGGCCAGAACCTCTTCGCGCGGGAAGACCTGCCCATCCAGGAGTCCCGCCTTTACCTGAAGGAGCGGGACCTTCTTGGAAAACGTCGTCAGGATCTTCGCCGTCGCCACCAAATCCCCCGAGCTGAGGGCCAGGGCCGTTGGGCCCTTCAGGTATTTTTCCAGCCCTCCGATTCCCAGATCTTGGGCGGCGATTTGGGCCAGGCTGTTCTTTATGACGCGATACTCGGCCGAGGCCTCACGCAGCGCCTGCCGGAGCGCCGTGATGTCGGCGACCGTCAGGCCGCGGTACTCGGTGAGGACCGCACTCTTGGCCATCCGAAGCCTCTCCTTGAGTCGCTCGACTTCTTCCACCCGTGCCTGCCGTTTTGCCGATACCCGCACCATCGCCATTCTCCCCATCCGTGCCCGGCGGCCCTTAAGACTTGGCGCCCCCGGAAATGGTGCTGACGTCCACCTGTACCGACGGCCCCATCGTCGAGGAGATAGAAATTCCCTTCAGATACTTCCCCTTGCTGGTCGGGGGCTTCGCCCGAACCAGCGTTTCGAGGAGGACGCTGGCGTTCTCCACCAGCTGGTCTTCCGAGAAAGAGATTTTCCCAAAAGGGGCATGCACGATTCCGGCTTTGTCCACCCGGTACTCGATCTTGCCCGCCTTGAACTCATGAACCGCCCTGCCGACATCAAAGGTGACCGTCCCGGTTTTGGGATTGGGCATGAGTCCCCGGGGACCCAGGATCTTGCCTAACTTCCCCACCTGCCCCATGATGTCAGGGGTCGCGATGGCCCGGTCGAATTCCAGCCACCCTTGCTGAACCTTCTCTATCAACTCGTCGCCACCTACGTAATCGGCCCCCGCCGCCTGTGCTTCCTTTTCCTTTTCCCCCTTGGCAAAGACCAGGATCCGCACGGCCTTCCCGACCCCGTGCGGAAGCACGACCGTCCCCCGGACCATTTGTTCCGCCTTGCGAGGATCCACGCCGAGACGCACGGCGAGCTCCATCGTTTCGTTGAACTTCGCCACCGGCACCCTTTTCAGCGCGGCGATAGCCGTCTTGAGATCGACGGGACGCGGCGCCTGTTCGTCCACCGCCGCCCTTGCTTTCGAAAATCGCTTCGAGTGCGCCATTCCCTTCCTCCACCGGGGTGGTCAGCTATCAGCAATAAACTGCTGGGATGCTCGAACGCGGGTAAGCTGAAAAGCCCCAGACCGTTCCCGGCTGACCGCTGACTGCCGATCGCTGACGGCTGTATTCATGGAACAATCTCGATCCCCATGCTCCGGGCCGTTCCCTCCACGATGCGAATAGCCGCTTCGAGGGTGTTGGCATTGAGATCCGGAAGCTTGGTCTTGGCAATCTCCTGCGCTTGAGCCCGGGTCACCTTCCCCACCTTGACCCGGTTCGGCTCCTTCGAGGCCTGGGCGATTCCGGCGGCTTGTTTGAGGAGGATAGAGGTCGGCGGGGTCTTCGTCACAAAGGTAAAAGAACGATCCGCGTAGATCGTGATCACCGCCGGGATGATCAGGCCCTCTTGATGCTGGGTCTTCGCGTTAAAGGCCTTGCAGAACTCCATGATATTCACCCCGTGTTGCCCGAGGGCCGGCCCCACCGGCGGAGAAGGATTGGCCTTCCCTGCCGGGACCTGCAACTTCACGATTGCCACGACTTTTTTCGCCATTGTCGCACCGCTCGAGTCACCGGCGATCCGCTGTCAGCAGCCAGTACCGCTGCTCGCGTGATCGTGCCGATCGCCGACGACCGATCGCCCCCCCTATTTAGACTTTCTCCACTTGCAAAAATTCCAAATCGACCGGCGTGGGCCGGCCAAAAATACTCACCATCACCTTGAGCCGTCCCTTTTCGGGTTTGACCTCTTCCACGAGGCCGGTGAAGTTGGTAAAGGGGCCATCAACGACCCGGACCGCTTCTCCCCGCACAAATTGGACTTTATGTTTGGGTTTCTCCGCCCCTTCCTCCACCTGCTGGCGAATATGGGCCACCTCCTCATCGGGGATGGAGATGGGCTGTGTTCCCGGGCCGACAAACCCGGTCACCTTCGGGGTGCTGCGGACCAGGTACCACAAATCATCGGACATCTCCATGCGGATCAAGAGGTAGCCGGGAAAGAACTTGCGCGACGCGATCCGCTTCTTCCCCTTCTTGAGTTCGACCACATCCTCGGTGGGGATCAATATTTCCGAGATTTTTTCCCGAAGACCCAGGATCGTCGCCCGCTGCTCGATGCTCGTTTTGACCTTGCCCTCAAATCCCGAGTACGTGTGCACCACGTACCACCGTTGCTCTTTCTGTTCTATCGTATGCACGCTCATATCACCGAAGGAGGGTCGCAAGGACCGTTTCAAGAATAAAATCGACCAGTCCCAAGAAGAAAGACAAGATGAACACCGAAACGATCACGACGGCGGTCGACCCGATGACCTGCTTGCGGGCAGGCCAGCTCACCTTTCCCATCTCGTTCCGAACTTCTTTCAGGAACCGGGTGACCTTTCCGGTCCAGTCCCGCATCTCGTCCCCAACCCCGGGCAACACACTGCGCCCGGAACGGTTCACGGTTCACAGTCAAACGCAAAGGCTTCGCTCTGTGAACCGTCAACTGTCAACTGTGAACTACGCTGGCAGGCCAGGAGGGACTCGAACCCCCAACCACCGGTTTTGGAGACCGGTGCTCTGCCAATTGAGCTACTGGCCTACACCCCACCGGAACGGACGACTCCGCGCACGGGCCCCCCCAAAGACCCCCCGCTCGCCGTTACCTGACTTCTTTGTGACTGGTGTGCTTCCGGCACCACCGGCAGTATTTCTTCCGTTCCAGCCGGTCGGGGGTATTTTTCTTATTCTTCGTTGTCGAATAGTTGCGACGCTTGCAGTCGCCGCACCCCAAGGCGATGATCTCTCGCATGTTGCACCCGCTCCCCGCGACCCGCCGGCGACTTGACGCTGTCTACTCCAGGATTTCACTCACCACGCCGGCGCCCACGGTCTTGCCTCCCTCGCGGATGGCAAACCGCAATTCCTTCTCCAAGGCAATCGGCTGGATGAGCTCGACGGTCATGCGCACGTTATCCCCCGGCATCACCATCTCGACCCCTTCCGGCAGGGTGGCAACCCCCGTCACGTCCGTCGTCCGGAAGTAAAACTGAGGCCGGTATCCCGAGAAGAAGGGGGTGTGCCGCCCACCTTCCTCTTTGGTCAGGATGTAACACTCCGCCTGGAACTTCGTGTGCGGGGTGATGCTGCCGGGCTTGGCCACCACTTGCCCGCGCTCCACGTCCTCGCGCTTGGTCCCCCGCAAAAGGAGGCCCACGTTGTCACCGGCTTGGCCCTGGTCCAGTGTCTTTCTGAACATCTCCACCCCGGTCACCACGGTCTTGACGGTGGGCCGGATGCCCAGGATCTCGACCTCCTCTCCGACCTTGATGATCCCCCGCTCGACCCGGCCCGTGACCACCGTTCCCCGGCCCGAGATGGTGAAGGAGTCTTCGATCGGCATCAGGAATGGCTTATCGATCGGTCGCGCGGGAAGCGGGATATAACTGTCCACCGCGTCCATGAGCCCGAGGATGGGCTGGCACTCGCCCTTCTCTAACGCTTTCAGCGCGCTCCCCCTGACGATCGGGATCTGGTCCCCCGGAAAACCATAGTGGCTCAAGAGCTCTCGCAGCTCCAGCTCGACGAGGTCCAGAAGTTCCGGGTCGTCGACCATGTCCACCTTGTTGAGGAAGACCACGAGGTACGGGACGTTCACCTGCCGTGCCAGCAGGATGTGTTCCCGGGTCTGGGGCATCGGCCCGTCATTGGCCGCCACGACCAAGATGGCCCCGTCCATCTGGGCCGCCCCCGTGATCATGTTCTTGATATAGTCGACGTGGCCGGGACAGTCGACATGGGCGTAGTGCCGTTTCCCCGTCTCATACTCGACGTGCGCGATGGCAATGGTGATCCCCCGCTCCTTCTCCTCCGGGGCCTTATCGATCTGGTCGAAGGGCACGAACTGCACTTGGGGATTCTGCGCATGCAGGCACTTGGTAATGGCCGCCGTAAGGGTTGTCTTACCGTGGTCAATGTGCCCAATGGTTCCAACGTTCACATGCTCTTTCGTCCGCGCGAATTTTTGCTTCGCCATGGGTGATGCCCCCCTTTCCCTACTCCATCGACATCCGAAATGAATGAATGTAAACGTGTGGAGCCCACGACCAGAGTCGAACTGGTGACCTCGTCCTTACCAAGGACGCGCTCTGACCGACTGAGCTACGTGGGCCCCGGAACGATCGGGGACGGCCCGTTGCCGCCAGGCCGGAGTGTACATCTCGTTAGCCTTCCCTGTGAAGCCTACCCATCCTCGTCCCACAATCAATATCCCCTGACGAGCCAATCGCGCCATTCCTGCTCGAACTCGGACACCGAGCGGCCGGTGGCTTCCTCGAGCGCCTTTTCAAAGGACGCCCCCTCGCCGAGCTGCCGGAGAAGTCGCTGGACATCCCAGCGGCTCCATCGTTCGATGAGAAACGTGCCAGCCGTATAGCTGGCCGCATAGGCCATGCCGGCCTCCGATGCGGTGAGCCCCACAAAGGAGCCATTCAGGGAACCCAATGACGGGAGCTTACCCTCGTGCGCCACCTGCCGGACCCGATCGACCACGCCATCCATCGGCGTCCGCTGCTCTATCAGGGCCAACCCTTCATTGAGCCAGGTGGGAATCCTCCCCCCGGTGATGTCGTGAATGACCACGTGGGTGTATTCATGGTACAAGAGTGCTCGAAGATCTGCGGCCTGCCTGATCCCCCGGATGGGAATGCGGATCCGGCTCCCTCGCTCTTCAAAGGCTGCTGCCACCCACACAGGCAAACCGGGGGTCAGCTGCTGGAAGTCGGCATCGGAATAGATAACGACCTCGACCTCATCCCGGGGATAGTGGCTGAGGTTATACCCCACCTCGTCATACGCCTGCTCCAGGATCTCGAGGACCTGCCGCCCCAGCTCTTCGGGAACGTCACCCACATACCGCAGCGCAAAGTGCTGCGCGGTCTGGCGTTCGTATTTCTCGTGAACCTTTCGTTCCCCTTCGACTTGGGCGATGCGCCGTGCGAGATCCCGATCTTCGGGGCGGACTCTCAACCCCTCTTCCCAGGTCCACACTGCCTCGCTAAAGTTGCCCTGCCGGTAATAGGCCTCTCCCAGGCTCCGGTAGGCTTCGACGTTCTGCGGTTCCAGGTCACGGGCCTCGCGGAAAGCCCCCACCGCCTGATCCACCTCCCGAAGGCCCAGAAGAGCCACCCCGAGTTCCATGTGAAATCGAAATTCATGATATGAGAGCGCAATCGCTTTTTGGTACTGACCTACCGCCTCCTGAAAGGCTTTCTCGAGCAGGAACTGGCTGGCAAGATTCCCATGCGCATGAGCGAGATTCCCACGAATCACCGGATGCGCCGGGGCGAGGCTCAAGGCCTTTTCAAACTCAGCGATCGCCTCGCGGTGCCGTCCTTGGGCAGCCAGCTCCACCCCACGCTCATTATGCGTAGCGACATCCTGCGTAACCAGGAGACTCGCGTGGGCGGCCAGCGGAATCCCCGCGCACAGCAGGCCGACCCTGATCACGAGACCGCACCGACGCCCCCGCGCGGGGCTGCATCGCTGAGGCCCGTGCGCCCCCGCCGTCCGCGACTCCTTTTTCCGGGATGGAAACGGGCTGGAGCGGGAAACGGGATTCGAACCCGCGACCCCGAGCTTGGAAGGCTCGCGCTCTACCACTGAGCTATTCCCGCATCCCAAACCGTATACCGAGCGTGTAACAGTGCTCGCACCCCCAAACGACCCTCCCACCACGATGCCCCGGTGCCTCTGAGCCGTGCCGCCTTTGATCGCAGTCGTTGTGGTGGGGAGAGGAGGATTCGAACCCCCGAAGGCGTGCGCCAGCAGATTTACAGTCTGCCCCCGTTGGCCGCTTGGGTATCTCCCCGCGTTCGGCCAGCGCACTGAGCCAAGAGCGAATGACAGGCCCTCCGCTCTCTGGACTCACTGCTCGATTCCCATTCTCCGTGGAGCTGGCGAGAGGATTCGAACCCCCGACCCGCTGATTACAAATCAGCTGCTCTACCTGCTGAGCTACGCCAGCCGCAAACCCCTATAATGTTATACTTGTCCCAAAAAGTAAAGGAAAAATTTAAGCCCTGAATACCGGAAGGGTTGAAATGCAACATCTTGCGCCCTAGGGACCACGGATCGGCAATATTCATGCCACCATTCGTCATTTTTCTGGAGTGTTCGCCTGCCGCATCCGCTGTCGCAGCACCTCGTACATCAGGACGGCCCCCGCCACGCTGACATTCAGCGAGTCCACATGCCCACGCATAGGAATTCTGGCCCTGTCGTCACACTTGTCGAGCACGCCGGGCCGAATCCCCTTTCCTTCACCGCCTAACACGATCGCCACAGGGCCCGTGAGATCCAAGGCCGTATACGGTTTTCCGGCACGGGGGTCGAGCGCATAAACCCAGAGTCCCTCAGTTTGCAAGTCCTCGATCAATTGCGATACATTCGGTGTTCTGGCGACCCGAAGATGCTCCAGCGCCCCGGCCGATACCTTGGCGACGGTCCCAGTAAGCCCGGCCGCGCGTCGCTCGGGAAGAATCACGCCGTGGACCCCCACGGCCTCGGCCGTCCGAATGATCGCGCCGAGGTTGTGCGGGTCCTCGAGTCCATCCAGGATCACCAGGAACGGCGGCTCTTCGCGCCCGCGTGCGACTCGCAGGAGGTCCAGCGGATCGACATACCGCTTGGCCGCCACCACGCCGATAACGCCTTGATGTGCGCCCGCCGGGACGAGCCGATCCAGGGCCCGCTTCGGCTCGATGTGGACGGGGACCCGCGCGGCTCGAGCCAGCCGAACCAGGCCGGCGAACTGACGATCCGGTCGCACGACCATAATGCGCGTGAGTGGTCGGGTGCCTGCTCGCAGCGCCTCACGTACGGCATGCAAGCCATATATGATGTCGCGAGCATCATCGCTTCCACCGGCTGGTGCCATCTGGCCGATCCTCTATCGTAACCCCGAGCGCGGCGAGCTCCGCCCGGATCTTGTCGGCCGTTTCAAAATCTTTTCGCCGTCTGGCCTCGTGTCGTTGGACGAGTTTTTCCTCAATGGCTTGGTCAGGAAGAAACTGCTTGCCCGTCCTAAGTCCGACTTCATCCGCCACGCCCACAGCATCAGCGACGTGCACCTCGAGCGCCATGCCAAACTCCCATTCCCGGTGCGACAACTGCAAAAGACCGAGCACGTGACCCCACGACCGAAATGCCTCCCGCGCCTGCTCGCATGCCTGCTTGGACAACCCGGTCTCCAACAGCTTGTTGACCTCCGCGCGCAGCATCTGGAGCTGGGCCACCGCGGCCGACGTGTTGAAATCATCATCCATCGCCTGACGAAACGCCTCGCCGGACCGTTCAAGCAGCGGTGGGAGCAACTGATCCCCCGGTTCTTTCGCGGAGGGCGATTCGTCAAGACGCAGGAACAGGTCGTAGAACCTGTCCAGCGCCCGCTTGGCCTCCCGCAGGGCGTCATCGGAAAAATCCAGCGGGCTCCGATAATGGGTGCCGAGCAGAAAATACCGGAGCGCCTCGGCCGTGACTTGCGCATCGTAAGGCGATTTCTCAAAAATCTCACGGACCGTAAAAAAGTTCCCCAACGACTTCGACATCTTTTCCTTATTGATTTGCACGAAGCCATTATGGATCCAATACCGGACGAAGGGGACGTCCGTCGCCGCCTCGGACTGGGCAATCTCGCAATCGTGGTGCGGGAAGATCAGGTCCTCGCCGCCGCCATGGATGTCGAAGGACGCACCGAGGAGTTCCATCGACATGGCTGAACACTCGATGTGCCAGCCCGGGCGGCCCGGACCCCAGGGGCTCTCCCACGACGGTTCACCCGGTTTTGCCGATTTCCAGAGGGCGAAGTCGCGCGGATCCCGCTTGCGCTCGTCTACCTCGACGCGCGCGCCGGCCAGCAGGTCGTCGAGGTGCTTTCCCGACAGGCGGCCGTATCGCGGAAACCGCCTGACCTCAAAATAGACGTCCCCGTTGACGGCATAGGCGAAGCCCCGGCTCACCAGTCGCTCGATCAGCGCGATCATCTGGGGAATGTACTCCGTGGCTTTGGGTTCGACCGTGGCGGGAAGGACGCCGAGCCGTTCCATATCCTTTTGGTATTCCCCGATATACCGCACGGCCACCGCCTCCGCGGCAAGCCCCTCTTGCTCGGCCCGCTTGATGATCTTGTCATCTACATCCGTGAAGTTTCGCACGAACCGCACCCGGTATCCCCGGAACTCCAAATGCCGGCGGATCATATCGAAGACGAGCGCGGATCGGGCGTGGCCGATGTGGCTGAGGTCGTAGGCGGTAATGCCACAGACGTACATGCGGACCCGTCCGGGGGTCAACGGCTCGAAGGATTCCTTCTGCCGCGTCAGCGTGTTATAGACCCGTAGTCCCACCATGCGCTTCCCTACGGACCGCCTTCCGCGCCTTCGATCAAGAGAACCACGGCGAGACAGGCGATCGCCTCGCCGGCCCCGAGGGGGCCCAAACCTTTCGCCGTGGTCGACTTGATGTTGATCCGGGACGTTTCCATGTCCAAGGCCTGGGCGAGCTGGGCCGCCATGCCTCCCAGGTGGGAAGCCAAGCGGGGCGCTTCAGCCACCACCGTCGCATCGACGTTCCCGACCCGAAAGCCCTTCGCTTTCACCCGCCGCCAGCTCTCCTCGAGCAGGTGTACACTCCGCACCCGGTGGTATCGAGGGTCGTCCACCCCGAACTGGTGACCGATATCCCCCTCCCCGGCAGCACCGAGCACCGCATCGATCACGGCATGGGTGAGGACGTCGGCGTCCGAATGACCGTCGAGTCCCTTGTCGTACACGACCTCGACTCCCCCCAAAATCAGAGGGCGTCCGGGGACGAGGGGATGGATGTCGTAACCGATGCCGATCCGCACCCCGCATCCTCCCAGCGGCTGAGGATCTGTTCCGCCCGCTCCAGGTCCTCCATGGTCGTAATCTTGATGTTTTCAGGATAGCTCAGCACGACCCTGACCCGGACGCCGAGCCGTTCCACCAGCATCGCGTCGTCGGTGCCATGCACCCCGTCAGCCACGGCCCGGCGCACCCCTTCTTCGATGAGATCTCTCTCAAAAGTTTGAGGGGTCTGAGCGATCCAGATGCTGTCGCGGGACGGGGTCTTGCGAATAAAGCCGCTTTCCACCACCTTGACCGTCTCTACGGCCGGCACCGCTGCGACGGCTGCCCGAAACTTCCGGGCGGCCTCGGTGGTCCGGCGCAGGAGGTCGGAAGAGACAAATGGGCGAACGGCATCGTGGATCACCACGAGTTCCGTCCCCGCCGGCGCGCGCTGCAGACCCAAGAAGACCGACTCCTGCCGCTCGGCCCCTCCGGGAACAATCTCGATGATGGAAGGAAGGGAATAGGAAGCGATAATTTCCTTTTGGCACCAGTCCTCGGTCCCGGGCGGCACCACCACAATCAGCCTGTCTATGAGGCCCGACGTGGTGAGGTTCAGCAGCGTCCGGGTCAGGATGGGCATCCCGCTGAGGAGGCGGAACTGCTTGGGAATGTTTCCACCCACCCGGCGGCCAAGGCCCGCGGCCGGCACGATCGCCGTCACGCTCATAAGCTGCCCAGCGACCACCTTTCAAAAAAGAATACCCCGGCCCGATCGCACACAGCGGATGTCGGGGTCGCCAACTTCACGCGGCTTCGGCCTCCTCCTTGAGCCGGGAAAAGATCATCCGCCCCGCCGTCGTTTGGAGGACCGACGTCACGCAGACATCAATGGTCTGGCCGATGTGCCGGCGGCCGTTGTCGATCACGACCATCGTTCCATCATCCAGATACGCCACCCCTTGGTTGTATTCCTTCCCTTCTTTGAGGACATAGACGCGGATCTCCTCACCGGGAAGGACCACCGGCCGGAGGGAGTTCGTCAGCTCATTGATATTCAGCACCGGCACGCCATGGAGCCCGGCGACCTTGTTCAAGTTAAAATCGTTGGTCACGACTTTGGAGGCCAGGGCCTTCGCCAGCGCCACTAACTTTCCATCGACTTCCCGGATGTCCGGGAAGTCCATATCGTGGATCCGCACCTGCACATTGGCACTCTTCTGAATCTTTTGCAGGATGTCTAACCCGCGCCGCCCCCGATTCCGCTTGATCGGGTCCGAAGAGTCTGCGATATGCTGCAGCTCGCGCAGCACAAATTGAGGGATGATCAGCGTGCCCTCGATGAAGCCGGTCTCGCAAATGTCTGCGATCCGCCCGTCGATGATCACCGAGGTATCGAGGATCTTGTTGTGTTCAGGACCGGGCTGCTCTTTGACCGCGCGCACCAGGTCACGGATGCGGAGGGCCCGCCCCTTTTCCACCGCCACGGCCGCGGCGACATAGCCCGCGGCACCCATGAAGAGCAACTCGAGGGAGATCCGTACCGGTAGGGCCAAGGGGTCCAAGAGGATCGCCAGAGAGCCGAGGAGCATCCGGGCGAGAAAGAGTCCGATAAACAGACCAATAAGACCACTGATGAGGGCCTTGAGTTGGACTCGTCTCAGGATCCACTCGACCAGCACTGCACCGGTGCCCACGGCGAGCCCCCCCCCGAGACCCAACAGTAGATACGAGTGCTCGGCGCTGAAGGCTGATCCTGCCGCGAAGCCGGCGAGACCACAGAGGACCACAAAGAGTCCCCGCAAAACCTGCACTGACATCACGCATCACCTCCCGCGAAGCTACCACCCCCTCACTCGACCTCACGCCGTTGCGATGGTTTTCTCGACCATCCCATCCGCCTCTCGAGGGTCTATCCCCGCGGCGTGGGCGATCTCGCTGACGATGAGCTGGCGGACGTTCTCGAACATCTTCTTCTCGCCGAAGGAAAGATGTCGCTCCTTTTGGAGGACGACCAGCTTTCGGAGGACCAGTGCCATCTCGTAGAGGGATCCGGATTTGATGCGCTCCCAGTTATCCTTGAACCGCCGGTTCCAGTTGGAGCAGATCTCGACATCCTTCCGCCGGAGAATCTCCATGACCTGGGGGATTTCGGACGGACCGATCACCTCTCGAAGACCCACCCGCTTCGCATTGTGGGTCGGGATCATAATGGTGGTACCGTTGCCCAAAATTCGTAATATATAAAAGAACTGCCGGCAGCCCGAGACCTCTTTTTCGTCAATGGCCTCAATCAGGGCGACGCCGTGCGTGGGATACACGACTTTCTTCCCGACACAGAACATGTCCTGCACCGTGATCTCCTGTGGAGTTACGATAGCAAAAACTCCTTCCTCAGTCAAAACTTTCTTTTGCGATTCACGGGAAGAGAACGGTCATCATGCCGTCCACCGACCCTAAGCCGATGACCTCTATCCCTCTGCCTTCCCCCGGTCCGCCGGCGTTCATCTCGGGAAGAAGGCAACGGGTAAAGCCGAGCTGCCGGGCTTCGTGGACCCGCTTGGCCGCGTGCCGGACAGCCCGGATCTCTCCGGTCAGGCCCACTTCCCCGAAGCAGACCAAGCGCGCATCCACGGGCATGTTGCGGAAGCTGCTGGCCACGGCCGCCACGATCCCGAGATCCGCGGCCGGTTCGGTGATCCGCACCCCGCCCGCGACATTCACGAAGACATCACAGGTGGAGAGTGGCATCCCCAGCCGCTTTTCCAGCACGGCCAGGAGAATCGCCACCCGCTGCAGATCCGCGCCCGTCACCACCCGCCGGGGAAAGCCGCCGTAGGTGTGGGTGACCAGGGCTTGGATGTCCACCAACAGCGGGCGCGTCCCCTCCATGGTCACCACGACCACCGATCCGATCACACCCTGCGATCGCTCGTCGAGAAAGACTCGGGAAGGATTCTCGACCTCCGCCAACCCGGCTTCGGTCATCTCGAAGATTCCGATTTCGTGGGTGGGACCGAAGCGATTCTTGGTGACGCGCAGGATGCGATACGCGTGTTGCCGCTCACCTTCAAAATAGATGACGGTATCCACGATATGCTCTAAGGCCTTGGGACCCGCGAAGGATCCCTCCTTGGTCACGTGGCCGATCAGACACGTACTGATCCTCCGTTCCTTGCTCAGGGTGAGCAGGCGGGTGGCGACTTCGCGCACTTGGCTGATGCTGCCCGGCGGCGATTCGAGCGCCGCGGCACAGGCCGTCTGCACGGAATCCAGCACCAGGAAGTCCGGCCCGAGCAGTTCCCCGTGCTCGATGATGCCCTCCAGGCTTGTCATGGCGGTGAGAAACAGGTGGGGGGACATGGCGCCGATCCGCTCCGCCCGGGTCCGGATCTGCTCGGCCGATTCTTCCCCCGAAACGTATAGGGCTTTGCGACCCTGGTCCGCGATGCGCGCCGCCACCTGAAGCAGGAGGGTGGACTTGCCGATGCCGGGGTCACCGCCGATGAGCACCACCGAGCCCGGAACCACCCCGCCGCCCAAGGTGCGGTCCACTTCTCCAAACCCGGTCGGAATGCGACTGAGCGCGGGAGTCGCCACCTCGGTGATCGGGAGCGGGGTGCTCGACCCATGGCGGGATTCCCCGCCGCGCGCCCTGCCTGCCGTGGGACGCTCCTCCACGAGCGTTCCCCAGTTCCCGCACTCCGGGCACCGGCCCAACCATCGGGGCGCCTGATATCCGCACTGCTGGCATTCGAAATGTGTTTTGATCCTCGCCATAGGCCTACGGGAGAGGGCTGCCGCAGTCCGATCAGCCCCGAGGGCGAATTGTCGCAGGAAAGGTCAGTGACTCAATTGAGAGGAGAGTCAAAAGGGGGCGTCCGTGTCAACTCCGCATCCTCGAAACGCATGTACTCCCGTCGAAAGGTCAGCTTCACCGTGTCGGTAGGGCCATTGCGCTGCTTTGCGATGATGATCTCCGCCTCGTAGTTTTCCTTTTCCTCGGGACTCTGGAGAGCTTTATAGTATCCCGGGCGGTAAATAAACGCGACGAGATCGGCATCCTGCTCAATGGCCCCCGACTCACGGAGATCCGCAAGCTGGGGGCGCTTGCTGTCTCGGGCCTCGACCGCCCTGGACAGCTGGGACAACGCCACGATGGGAATTTCGAGCTCCTTGGCCAGTGCCTTGAGCGACCGGCAGATCTCGGTCATCTCCTGTTGCCGGCTCTCGTATCGCCCGCCCCCTTTGAGCAGCTGCAGGTAGTCCACGAGAATCAACCCGATGCCCTGCTCGGCCTTGACCCGCCGCGCCTTCGCGCGTAGCTCGAGCACGTTCATGCTGGCCGTATCATCGATGAGAATCGGGGCCTCGGACAGCCGTCCGGCGGCCGTGGTCAACTTGGGCCAATCCTTATCTCCCAAGCGACCGGTCCGTAAGCGATAGGCTTCCACCCGTGCTTCGGAGCATAACATGCGTTGCACCACGTGGCTCATGGACATTTCGAGGCTGAAAATGGCGGACGGAACCCGCTCCTCCATGGCCGCGTGGGCCGCAATACTCAGCGCAAAGCTGGTCTTCCCCATCGCGGGCCGTCCCGCAATGATGATCAGGTCGGAATGTTGCAGGCCTCCGGTGAGATCATCGAGATCGTGAAAGCCGGTCGGGACCCCGGCGACATGGCCCTTGCGGCTGTACAGTCGCTCAATGTCCTCGAAAGCGGACTTGAGTACGGCCTTGATCGGCCGGAAGGAAGGACGAATGCGATCCTTGGAGACTTCAAATATTTTCTTTTCCGCCAGGTCCAACAGGGCTTCGGTGGGCTCGGTGTCCTCATAGCAGGAGGAGACGACGGAGCTGCACGCATTGATGAGCTCACGCAGCAGCGCCTTGTTGCGAATGATCGACGCGTGATACTGAACGTTGGCCGCCGTCGGGACCGCCTCAGCCAGGGAGGCCAAATATTGACCCCCTCCGATCTCCTCGAGCTGATTCCGGCGCGACAGCTCGTTGGCCAGTGTGATAAGGTCGACCGGCTCGTTCCGCTCGAAGAGTTCTTGACAGGCCACGAAAATCCGTTGGTGAGCCCCTCGGTAAAAGTAGTGGCCGCGGAGCATCTCGAGGGCCTTCAAGAGGGCTTCGTGTTCTATCAGGATGGCCCCCAAAACCGCGATTTCCGCTTCCGGGGCCTGAGGGGGGATTTTCTCGACGACCGTAGACGGGACGCGCATCCCGATCCCTCCCGCTATTCCTTGACAACCTCCACGTGAATTTCTGCCCCGATGTCCCGGTGCAGGTGGATAGGCACAGCGTAGGTTCCCAAGGCCTTGATCGGACCCTCCAGCGCAATTTTTCTCCGGTCGAGATCGATGCCCTTGGCGGCCAGCGCCTCGGCCACATCGCTCTTTGTGACAGATCCGAAAAGACGGTCCTGTTCCCCGGCCGGCCGGACAATAGTCACCGTGAGATCCCGGAGGCGCCCGGCCACGGATTCCGCCTCGTGCTTCAGCCGCTCCTCCCGTCGCTCGGCATGGGCCTTGATCTGCTCCAAGGATCGGACGGCTGAGGAGGTCGCCTCCACCGCCAGTTTTTGCGGGATGAGAAAGTTCCGGGCATAGCCCCGCGCCACATCCACTTGATCCCCCACCCGGCCCAGATGAAGGACCTCCTGAATCAGAATCACTTTCATACGATCCCCACTAGCTGAGATCGGCCACAAAGGGGAGCAGGGCGATGTTCCGAGCCCGCTTGATGGCCACGGTGAGTTGTCGCTGGTGCGGGGCACACGTACCGGAAATCCGGCGGGGAATGATTTTCCCTCGGTCCGTGACAAAGCTTCGAAGGCGCCGTACATCCTTATAGTCCACCTGGTGCACCTTGTCCACGCAGAACTTGCAGACCTTCGGCCGACGATAGGTTTTCCGTCGCTTGATCACCGCCATTGGCGTCTCCCCGGTACGGCCCGATGCACAATGCCGGGCCACATCTAAAAGGGTGGCTCTTCCTCTCCCGGTGGCGCGGGGGGCTCTTCCTCAGCGCCCTTGCGACCTCCGACGAACTGGACCCGATCCGCCACGACCTCGTGCTTCGACCGTTTCTGCCCCTCGGGAGTTTCCCAGGACCGCTGGGAGAGGCGCCCCTCGACCAAGGTGGCCCTTCCTTTACTCAGGAATTCCGCACAGGTCTCGGCCTGCTTCCCCCACGCGACGATCGTGATGTAGCACACCTCATCCCGGCGTTCCCCCGCTTGGGTGGTGTAGCTCCTGTTGATGGCCAGATCAAAATTGCACACCGGCGCGCCGCTCGGGGTGTATCGTAGTTCCGGATCCCGTGTGAGATTCCCCAGCAGGATGACCCTGTTGAAGTTGGCCATGACTTACGATCCCTCTCCTCCCGCTTCAGTGGATGCGGTTGCCGTGGTTGTCTTTTCCTGACGCGAGCGGGCGACCGGCTTGACCCTGACCACCACGTAGCGCAGGACCACCTCCGCAAACTTGAGCTGCCGGTCCACCGCCTGTGGCAGCGTGGCCGTGCCCTTGACCCGGAAGAAGACGTAGAAACCTTCCCGCTTTTTCTTGATCTCCCAGGCCAGGCGTCGCTTCCCCCACTTTTGCACCTCGACAATCTCAGCCCCCTCCCGGGCGAGGAACTCCGTGAACGACGCGACCTGCGTCTCGAGCGCCTCCTCCAGCAGTCCCGATTCGTAGATGACAATGATCTCGTATTCTGGCACGCGTTCACCTCCTCGGGTGATGGTCCGGCGGGAGTGACCGGACATTGAACCGATTCATCGACGAGGCCACACCCCGGACCACGATCTCTTGTACGGCGTCGGCAGCCCGGCCACAAAGCTCGGGCAGGTGTCGCGCTTCGGACTCGAGAAAAGGGGCGAGGACGAAACTGACTTCGTCCCCTTTGTCCGGCTTGCCGATGCCGACGCGTACCCGGGGAAAGGTGACGGTCTCGATGGCCTCTTGGATCGAACGAACGCCTTGGTGGCCGCCGTGTCTCCCTGTCGCTACGACCTTGACTCGCCCAAAAGCGAGATCGAGATCGTCATGAATCACGATGAGGCGTTCCGGAAGGATCGACGCCTTGTGCAACCACACCTTGATCGGCTTGCCGCTTTGATTCATGAAGGAAAGCGGCTTGATAAGGATGATCCGCTCTCCTCCCAGGGTCCCCTCAGCATACAAACTTTCCCCCCGGCGACGGCGAAAACGCTGCCCCCGGCGACGCGCCAGCTCCTCGACAACCAAGAAGCCCACGTTGTGGCGGCTCTCGATATATTCGGCGCCTGGATTCCCCAGTCCGGCAATGAGCCACAATGGCTCCCCTCACTCCTTGGCCCTGGGCCCCGGCTTGGCGGGCTTCTCCGTTTCGGCTCCAGGCTCTTTTGCCGGTTCTGCCTCGCCGGCGGGAGTAGCGGCGACCGCCTCCGCCACCGGAGCAGCGACCTCCTCGACCCTGGGGACGACCACCGTCAGCACTGTCTGTTCCCGGTCAGTCAAGACCTCGACGCCGTCGGGGACGGGCAGATCACTTACATGGAGCACATCTCCGACGTCGAGGGAAGTGACGTCCACCGTGATCTTATCCGGAATGGCGCCCGGGAGACACCGCACCCTGAGCTCTCGGAGAATCTGATCCAGCACTCCCGTTTTCTCCTTCACCCCAATCGCAACCCCTATCGCTTCCACCGGCACCTCGACCTCAATCGCCCGTTCCATGGAAATCCCGAGGAAGTCCGCGTGCAGAAGTCTTCCCGTCACCGGGTCGACCTGCACCTCTTTGACCATCGCCTTGCGGGTGAACTGCTCGCCGTTCACAATCGTGAGATTGAGGATCACGTTCTCACCGGATTCCGTCCCTAACGCACGGAGGAGCGTCTTGGGGTCTGCCTGCAGCGGGATCGGCTCCCCATCTCCGTACAGGATGGCGGGGATCTGGCCGCCGCGGCGAAGCGCCCGCGCCACGCTCTTGCCGGACCCGGTCCGGCGCTCTACCGTGAGGTCTACGAACTCCATCTGCCACCCCCTACGTGTTCAGGGTTCACAGTTCACGGTTCACGGTTCATAGGGTGCTCTCGGCCCATTCCATCCATGAACTCTGAACCCTGAACGCTGAGCTTAGACAAACAGCGAGCTCACCGAGGTTTCCCGATGGATCCGGTCGATCGCCTCTCCCAGCAAGGAGGCTACGGAGAGGACCGTCAGCTTCTTGGAGGAACGCCGCTCATCGAGGGGGATCGTATTCGTCACCACGACCTCTTCGAGCGCCGAGCCCTCGATGCGCTCTACGGCTGCTCCCGACAGGACCGGGTGCGTGCAGCACGCATAGATCCGCAAGGCGCCTTGCCGGTGCAGGGCGGTCACGGCCTGCACGATGGTTCCTGCGGTGTCGACCATGTCATCGACGATGATGACATTCCGATCTTTCACATCGCCCACGATGTGCATAACCTTGGCATCGTTCGGGCCCTCGCGCCGCTTGTCGATAAAGGCCAACGACGTTCCCAGCCGCTTGGCGAACGCCCTCGCCCGTTCCACCCCACCGGCATCCGGGGCCACCACCACCCCATCATCCCAATCCATCTCCTGGAAATATTGCAGCAGGACCGGCGTCGCAAAAAGATGATCCACGGGGATGTTGAAGAATCCTTGAATCTGCCCGGCGTGCAGATCCATGGTGAGCACGCGATTCGCCCCGGAGACCGTGATCAGGTCGGCCACGAGCTTTGACGAAATCGGGACCCGGGGTTGCACCTTGCGATCCTGCCGGCTATAGCCATAATAGGGGATCACGGCGGTGATGCGAGCCGCCGAGGCACGGCGCAGGGCATCGATCATGATGAGCAGCTCCATCAGGTGGTGATCCACCGGGGGACACGTGGGTTGAATCACAAAGACATCGGCCCCCCGGACATTCTCGGAAATTTGCACGAAGATCTCACCATCCGAGAATTGAGAGACCTCGGCCAGGCCGAGGGGTGTCCCGAGATACTCACAGATCTCCTGCGCCAATTGCCGGTTGGCATTTCCGGAAAAGACGATCATGCGGGCCACGATTGCCTCCGTTCACTGAGTGGCTGCGGGGCCAGGATTCGAACCTGGACAGCCAGATCCAAAGTCTGGCGGCCTACCGTTAGCCGACCCCGCACTCTCCAAGCACACCGCGGTGCCATGTACAAAAAATCGGGGGATGAGCTTCGACCAGTGCCCCAGCCCATCCCCTTGTCCGCATCAGGAGGATCATCGTTCTCGTCCCGTCTCTCCAATCCCCCCCGGACCCAGCGGGGGACGAGACAGGGTCCGAACCACGAAGGCCGCGTACCCCTTCTCCCTGAGTCGACCCGCCCATCCCTCCGCATCCTCTCGCGTGCGAGCCCGACCAAAAACTGCCGAGCCCGTACCGGTCATGAGGGCCGGCCGGGCACCACAGGCCTCCAGGTACTCTTTCATCTGCCGCACAACAGGGTAGCGGCGGAATACGATCTCTTCGAAACGATTCCAGGACGAAGCGAGCAGGAAGTCATAATTCCCGTTCTCCGCCGCGGCTCTTACCGTAATGCTTTTATCGTCGCCTGTCAATTCCAAATTGGCGTACGCCCAGGCGGTGGAGACCGGAAAACCGGGAAAGACGATGAGCAGCCAGGAGACGGGAAAGGGAGGAAGAGGCTGCAGCTCGTCACCCCTCCCGGAGGCCCACACGGTGGGTCCATCGAAGAAAAAGGGGACGTCCGATCCTAATTGGGTGCCCAGCCGATGGAGTGCCGCTGAAGGCAGATTCGTCCGGAAGAGGCGATTGAGTCCCCACAGGGTGGCGGCGGCGTCACTACTGCCTCCTCCCATCCCGGCCCCGAGCGGGATATGCTTGGTAATGTGAACCTGGACACCGGTCCGGATGCCGCAGGCCTGAAAGAAAAGCGCCGAGGCCCGGTAGGCCAGATTCTCCTCTCCCTGCGGGCACGGCAGCCCGACGGACTGCACCGAGATTCCCTCCCCGCCTTCGGTCATACGGATCTCGTCACACAGGTCCACGTGTTGCAGAATGGTGCGCACCTCATGATACCCGTCGGGCCTCTTCCCCCCCACGTCCAAAAACAGATTGACCTTGGCCGGTGCCCACAGGGTCAGTTCCATCGGCGAATCAGCAACCCGTATCAGTGACCGGGATGGATGGGGGAAGCACGAAAAGTCGGTCCGCGAGGATGGGATTCAGATCAACGTCCTGGTAGGAAACCACGATGCTCCTGGGTCTCCTGGCATGTGTGAGTCTCACGTCCATGGGGAACGGGATTCCCTGCACCTCCCGGGCCGCGCTGAAGGCGAAGACCAAGCCATGGCGCCCTCCCCAGAACTCCCCGCCCAGGAGTGCTCCGGAGGGGTCCACGTAGAGGCGCTGCAGCACATTGGCCTCTTCTCCTTCGACGAGGTATGCTCGGCGTTCAGGGATGTAGGAAACGAAGGGGGACGGCAGGACAGGCCGGGGTGGCAGACCGGCGAGCAGCCGGACAAAAACCCCTGGGGGCAACTCGAGGCCGAGGAGGCGGTTGAGCAGCTCACACCCATCGGGTGACGTGCCCCCGGGGTCTCTCGGGTCGTAGGCCACCACGCGCCTTCCATCAGACACAATGACGAGGGTGGGCAGTCCAAAAGCGCCCAAGGTTTCCAACCGAAAACGGCCGTCGCTGTGCAGGGCCACCGCTTCCCTGAACCGCCAGCTTTCCTGATGCACGGTGACCTCTACGGCCGCAATCCCTCGAAGGGACCGGATCTGGCCCTCGCGGTCCTGGAGACGGGCGACAATTTCGTCTCGCTGGAGATGGGAAACCGGCTGGCCGGGCTCTCGTGGCGGTGGAAGGGTTGCACACCCGGCGAGCACCATCATGCCCGCCAGAACCCATCCCCCCAGACGCCACCGGGCAGGGATCATTCCTTGCCATGCAGCAGCACGCTGCGCGCCCGCTGCAGCTTCTCCTTCAATTCAGCATTGGTGTCGTCGAGCTCGAGGGAGCGCTCCCACTGCTCGACCGCCTGCGGGACCATCCCCTTCTTGAAAAAGACATCCCCCAGGTGCTCGCGGATGGTCGCATCATCCTCCTCCACGAGCGTGACCGCCCGTTGTAATTGGAAGAGGGCTTCGTCCAATCGTCCGAGCTTGTAGTACGCCCACCCCAGGCTGTCCACGAAAGCCCCGTTGTCCGGCTCCAAATCGAGCGCCTTCTTGATCAACGAAACCGACTCCTCTAAATGGATCCCTTCCTCGGCAAACATGTACCCGAGATAGTTGTAGGCATCGGCATGATCGGGATTCATGTTCAAGGTGCGGCGCAAAGACCGTTCCGCTTTGTCCAGCTTGCGGGCCCTTTCGTAGGCGGCCCCCAGCTGGTAATGATAATTGCTGTTGCTCGGATTCAAGAGGACGGCTTGTTCCAAGGCCTGGACCGCCTGGGGATACTCCTTCCGCCGGAGATAGGTGACACCCAAGAGATACTGGAGATTCCCATCTTGCGGTTTGAGGCGATCGGCCTCCTGAAAAGCGGCCAGTGCCTCGTCCAAGCGATCGAGGTGCCCCCAGAAAAAACCCCGATGGATCAGGACGTCGACGTATCGCTCGCCCTCGGGGGGAATCTTGGCGAGCACCTCCAACGCTTCTTCGTACCGACGCTGCTCTCCGAGGCTGATGGCCAAGTAGAGCCGCGCCTCGCGGTTCTGCGGGTCGACGGCCAGCACCTCTTCCAGCACCTGCTGCGCCTCCTGGTACTGCTGCGATTCGATCAGCAGGAGGCCGATCCGATTCCGCAGGCCAAGATCCGCGGGCCGTTCGGATGCCATCTGCTGCAGGTGCGCAAGCGCTGCTGCCTGATCGCCCATCCGGAGATAGGTGATCGCCAGTCGCTCTCTGAAGCTCCGGTTGGTGCGATCCTCTTGCAAGCCCCGCTTGTAGACGCGTTGTGCCCCCTCCCATTGCCCTTGCCCCTCATACGTCAGGCCGAGGAGGAGCCGTGCCTGGTCAAAGCCCGGGCGGCTCTGCAGCAGTGTCTCGAGCTCGGTAACCGCCTCGTCAACCCGTTCGGCATCCAGAAGAACGCGGGCCAGATTGTATCGCGCCTGGTAGAGGTCCGGGTCAATGACCAGCGCATGCCGGTATATCACAATGGCTTCGGGGAACTTGTTCGTCCCCGTGTACAAGTTCCCCAACTGGAGATAGACATCCGCCCGTTTCGGGGCAAGCCGCAGCACTTCCTGGTAGTATCGCTCGGCCCTGCGCGCGTTTCGAATATTCAGGTAGGCCGAAGCCAGGAGCAGGTGCGCCTCGACATTTTCCGGATCAATGGCGAGGATCTCTTCGGCGACGTTGATCGCCTCCCCAAACATGCCGGCCCGCATCTGCAGTTGTGCAATGGCCATGCGAACACTGAGGGAGTCCGGATCCAAAACCAAGGCACGTTCATAGTGCCGGAGGGCGCCGCCCAGGTCCCCCTCCGCTTCCCTCATGCTTCCCATCAGGAATTGATAATATGCGGCCCCTTCGTGTTTCTGGACGCCGCTGGCATGCAGGCGCGTTTGCTGCCTGGACGGCGCGCTCTCCCGTGGATTGACGGGGACGGCCGAGGGGGGGCCGGCGAGCGTGGAACATCCGTATCCCGTGACAGAGACGAACGCCACGAGCAGTACCGGCAGGCAGGTGATCCTGAGCGACCGCTTGTCCCTCACGTGTTGCGCTCCTTGGCCATGGCTCCCGTATCTTGCAGATACTGTGCCAGATCCCCCCACAGCTCTCGCACACCCTCTCCGGTCGTTGCGGAGAAGAAACGGAGCCTGTCCGGGTCGTGCATCCGCAGGCCCGTCGCCGCGATCTCGCGACGGCGACCCCGGCTCGCCCGGCTGACCTTATCCACTTTTGTCAGCACGGCCAGATGGGGGACCTGTGCGGCCTGAAGCCATGCATGCATCTCTTGATCGAGGACGGTAGGTGGATGCCTGGCATCCACGATCATCACCACCGCCCGGAGCATCTCCCGGCCACGCAGATATCCCTCCACCATCCCTTCCCACGACCGCCGCATCTGCTCCGAGACTTTGGCATACCCGTATCCGGGCAGGTCGACAAAGTAGAAGGCCTCGTTGATCCGATAAAAATTGATCGTTTGGGTCCGTCCGGGAGTCTTGGAAACCCGGGCGAGCTTCCGGCGGCCGAGGAGCCGATTCAGCAGGGACGATTTCCCCACGTTCGAGCGGCCGGCAAAGGCGATCTCTGGCCGCCGGTCCCTGGGAAAGTCCCGCGGACCTGTCGCACTGCCTACGAATTCTGCCGAAGTCACCTTCATCCATCTCTTAAGTGAATTCCGAGGATAGCAAAGGCGAAGAAGGGGGGCAAGGAGAAAAGGGGACTCATTCTAGCGGATGCTGCTGTTCGAGACGCCCGCAAAATCGGTCGGGGCTATGGGCCCTGATGTTGCGGGAAGAACGGCAAAGGCATCTGCAGAAAGGACTCGGCGGCCCGCCTTCACGCACGGGCCTGAATTGCTACTTCGCCCCGGCAAAGGCGCGGCCGCACTCCGAGCGGTGGCAGAATCGCAAGTCGCGAGCCCGACCCCGCCCCCGTGATTGCCGTCAACCAGCGACGTGACCCCAAAGCCTTCGAGATGGGCGGCCCCCTTTCCCGTATCACGCGGCGTAGCGGATGATTTCAAGCTCGGTCCCACCGTCTACCCACGCCAGAATCTCATCCACACGTCGAAGCACCGCGTCCTCCATCAGGTACTCGGGACACCTTTCACACTGAAGGACAGGCAGGTTCTTCAAGATCACGATCGCGGTATCGCTGACCTTGAACGGCAGATCCGTTTTCGTTGCCCTCAGTTCCGCGCCACACACCGTACATCTCATGACTTCGGTCTCCTGGTCTTCAAGTGGGGAGTGTCCCCAATTTCTACCCCGTCTCCTTTCCCGTCCCCCGGAATTGCTTATCACCTGCCCCTGCCTGCAGCTCTAACCAGCTTCAGCAATTTGTCGCGTAATAGGAGCCGGTGAGCGAAGAAGTTGATTTCAACTATCGCCCACGGCAGGCCGAGGAATAACCACGTTGTGACATCCCGATTGCCAGTCCAAACATTCCCAAAAACAATGACAAAGCAAAGAAGGGATAAGATGTAGAATTCTGCTCTTTTTGCGCTGCGGATATTCTCCACATCGCACCTAATAATCACGTTCGGTTTCGACCATTGAGCCTCGGAATCAATCTCTACACGACAGGGGATAGTAACACCTCTTCTATAGGTTATCCCGAGGAACTTCCGCACAGGTAGCGTACACTCAAAGCTGCTACTGTCGCGGCGGGTGATAACAGCACCGGCTTCTGCAAATGTTTCCATCACCCGATCGATTACGAGGAGTGCCGGCTCGACCCGAATCCCGAAGCTTAGAATGACAGATCCCTGCCCAAAAATCGACCAGCGGATCAAGGTTTTGGGGTCCGGGGATTTGGGGTCAGGTTTTGCAGTCATACATCTCCTGTTTCTTCCACCTTCCGCCGCCGCACCATCCGGCCCGGGCGCCCCCTCTGGGGTCCCGCGTCCGTCGCACGTCTCGACATATTGCTCACACGCGCCCTTCAGGCGAAGCCGCGTGGCCGACTCCCCCACACGACCTGAGCAGTGTCCCTCTATTATTGGGCGCAATCCCCCATTTTCGACCCCTCCTACATTTCAGCGATGGGCCACAAGGAGCTTGGGGGGGGTGTTGTTCATCACGTAAGCACCTCGGCAAAGAAACGCCGAAGCCTGCTCGGCAAATAGGCCCGAAAGGACAGGAAATTACCCTCGAAGATTACATATGGCAGGGCTAGAACCACGAGCCAGCCTGCACTCATTTCCTGCCCTCCAAAGACAATGGCACGGAGGAAGAGGACAAGGACGATCCCAGATATGGCAAAGTAAAAAACCCGAAACCGCCGCCTAACTCCTGCAAGGTCACACTCGATCTCACAGTGGCTTATCTGTCCTCCGTCCGATGGGTTCACAACGATGCGAAGTTTCAGGGCCGTCGCCCCATACCATGTCCCGAACTTGAAGCCCACCCCCATCACCCGATGCGCGGCAATGCGGTAAATGCCAACGTTGCCCCCGGCACCCTCGACCTGCCCGCCCTGACTCACAACGAGGTGGCGAATCGCTTCAGCCACATCGCCAGGTGAGGCAAGGGCAATGCCCGTCAATCTGACCCAGGAGTGTCCGAACATACTCCACTCAAGCATGCTGCACCCTACTTGCGTCCTCCCAGGATTGGCGTAAATCCGCCGGGGTTATCCTCCTAACAACCGGGAAGCAATAACGACTACAGCACCCAAGTACCCGATCTCAAGGTACAATTGCTCGTCCGGGAGGTCACCTGCCACTTTTGCTAACCATCGCCGTGAGCCGCAAGAAGCATCTTCTCAAGAATTCCACGTGTAATTAATTGGGGACTGTCCCCAATTTTTCGTTCCCAATTTTTCGTTTAGCGCGGCATACTCGTGTTCCTCAAGCTCGTAACTAATAGGCCACAAAATCAGACGCTCCGGTATCCCCAAGTGAAAGGGTTCATTGAACGGATCCGGACGTCGAAATACGGCATGAAATGCCGCTTTGGCTGCTGCTAACTGGTTTGGATCCACTAACTTCGAGACCATTTGTTTCTCCCGCTATTTATCGACACACTTCACCTTGATGCGTTGCTTTTGGCCTGCGATATGGACATCAAGATCGAACCATTGGGGTCTGGTCTACGCATTGGACATTAGCCCATGAGTCTGCGCCCAATCTGGCGAATCACCGCATCCCACTCCCCTCGATTCGCCCGCGGCCCCGCTACAAGCCCTGCGCATCTCCAATCCCGGCCCGCATAATTGGGCGCTGTCCCCCATTTTCTTGTCTTTCTGGCTATACCAATCATTGCAACTTCTGCATAACTAGCTTGATGAACACGAAAAGACCTATCATGGACATAGCGACTGCCAACACTCCCATAATGCGATACTCCAAGGCAGAGGCCGTTTTCAGACTCCATTTGGGAAGGTGTAACCTCCTAACTATCCTCTCGGTGACGGGGTCGTGATCGCTATACATCCGCCGAACACTTTGTGGATAAAAAAGCAATGCAACTCCAATCAGCCCGCAGATTAGAAACAGTGATAACGCAAGTGCAATTCCCTCCATTCGGTCAACATCCTCCCTCCCATTTGACTCCAGTGTTGCCAATCTTCTTAGAATCGCCCCTGGGGAGGTTCCCGCTGTCCCCCATTTGTCCCCCTCTGCGCCTCCGTCTACATAATTCATCACCCGCCGAGAAGTTTTCGGACTAAGAAGTAGGCCGCCACGAGGCCTGCCATGAGTGAAACGATGCCGATCAGGCGAAGTTCAACACGATACCATGAACTCTCAAGCCCTGCGGCGAACCATTTCAAGATCGGATACCGACGGTAGGTAGATGCGTGCTTTACTGCCGAACGCTGGATAGCATCAGTCCAGAATAACAACCGAATCCCAGCTATCACGGACACAAGGCACACAAGCCAAAGGACTGTAGTGTCGAGCAATGTCCAAAACCTTGACATCCCATACCTCCAGGGTCTCCCTTGGCGTCAGGGTTACACATTAGACATTAGCTCTAGGCTGCGCTCGGCATGGGGATCACCGCGTCCCATCCCCCTCGATTCGCCCGCCGCCACGCCGCTTGCGTTGTCCGCCGCACGTCACCATCGAGGACTGGGCCGCCAAATCCGCGCGGTCGGCCGCGCAGAAAGGCCCGAGCATTGTTTGTCCGGGCTCGAACAATCGGGTGCTGTCTCTCTTTTCGCTGTCCTTCTGTCCCCTCTTTTGCCATGCCGTTGGTAAACTTCAACGGGGTCGCTTATATACTTGGTAAACCGCAAAAGGAAATATCAACAGCTGTATCAGAAAGAATGCCACCATGATCAGCGCCGCAATGAAAAGCGCATCGGCATACGAGGCGGATGCATAAGCTGCCCCTAGCAAGACTCCACTTGCGATGAACACGCCAACGCCTGGCCAGAGGACGATGCAGATGCGGATCAGGGGATACGGTCTCAGCGGCCTATAGCCGAGAGCAAGGATAATGATACCTATGCTGAACCCCACCCCCAAGTAAGCAAGTATTACGTTTCCCGCAATGATGTCCACAAGTCTACTTTGGAGACTCCAGACGAGGATCGTAACAAATGCTGATAACATCACGAGCGAAAGGAGTAGGAAGATCTTCTTTCTCATGCATGCCTCATCATGATGAACAGTGCTGCTTCAATTGGTTGAACGTCAAGCTGCATGCCAAGATGGCCACAAATCTGGAGGCTTCGAAAACAGCCAGTACAGTTATGATACATGGCACTGCCAAGCGTGGATAATTCGAGACAACGCCTACATATCGGCTAGTGCCAAAAATGTTAATCGGATGTTCAAAGAAACAAATTAGGAATCGATCAGTTGATCCAAAGCACTTATGTTTTCGCCCCTTACCTTAAATGACGGCTCCCTGATCTGGAACACATTGTGAAAAATGCCCTCAACTAGACGAAGGGCGAGATCTATATCAGTGCGGCAATCGATATCGATGAATTCGGTTACTGGCGATGTATCCACGCGCTGAACAACGAATGGAATGCCTTCGCTCCGAAGAAATTCTTTTACCTTTTCGTAGTATTGCGCTGACCAGGGGGCTTGGGGGAAACTCGACTCCAGCCCGATGGTCCCTTTTTCTTTGATGTATTTCGCGAACTGAACAAATTTCTCCGATTTCATGTCCTCGATAATCAACACACCCCCGTCATATCCACGCTTTAGGAGTGCCTGTAAAAGGACTCGAATACCCGGGAAGGTTACGTGTTTATGGTAGTAAGGCCTCTTGGCCGCAATGATGAGCACAATAGCGATACTAGCTGTAATGAGGGCGGCTAGGACCAGATAGGTCATAGTCAGTCACCTTTCGTTTTCAGAAGAGAGGGGCGATAATCTGACCGATGCACTGTCCCAGCCTCGTATAATTGTGCGCTGTCCCCCATTTCCCATCCTTTCAAGCCTGATCTCCTTCCCGCTCTGTTGGATCAATCACCTCCAGTTCTCCCCCACACAAGCTGGGGCATAATGAGGCCTGTAACGCAGGGATGGAGATGACTGGGGATAGCTTCTCGGGGGATGTGCCTTTGCACACGGAAACAGGCGTGGGCCTAAGCTGGGCGAGGCTCTCACCAATAAAGTCTGGCGGGGTGTCTGCGGTAGCGAGATTCGGTGAAGGGGACAGCAACAGGTATCGCACTGACATTGATCGAAATCGCTCTAGCACTGTACCCAGCGGGTCGCATCCAGATGGGAGGCTACTATACAGTTCAAGCAGATACCACATGAGACCGTAGGGTCCGCGCGTAGTGGCCACGAGCTTACCCTGAGTCTCAAGCGTACTCTTAGCCCAACGCCTTGGCTCATGGTAGTGCAATTCACGCTCGATAGGGTCAGGTGGAACCTGCCCCAGTTTGACCGCCACACCGAGAGGGAACTACAGGATCTTACCCTGAAAATTCGAACACCCGGTTAGGAAACGGGTCGGGTGTGTCTGTCAATCCTGGAGCACGGTCCCCGCCCATATTTAGGGTTTGCTTTTGCTGATGCAACTTTTGGACCCCCAGGCCGACCGGGACATGGCCGTGCCGAATTTTTCTGGAGGGAAGCCGGGCGAGAATGCAGTTGCCCTCGCATCCACGCGCCGGATATAGTACGTGCCGGGGCTGAAGCGCGAGTCGCGGGGGGCATCGCACAAAGGCGGGCAACGCGGGTACGGAGGCGAGCTATGGCCACCATCGTGGTGATTCGAGGGGACGGCATCGGGCCCGAAGTCGTGGAAGAGGGCCTGAAGGTGCTCACGGCCGCCGCCAAGC
>Ga0302046_10000268_pt1 | contig 54981 bp, 48 predicted proteins | sample RVTome_11_FD_200261 | JGI IMG/M metagenome (GOLD analysis project Ga0302046, IMG submission 200261) | Soil microbial communities from uranium-contaminated site in the Upper Colorado River Basin, Wyoming, United States - RVT147D111 (version 2) ...
TCCTGCTACACACGGGCGCGACGCTCGAGTGGCTCGCACCCGACGTTCTGGCGGCGCCGTGGTGGAGGGTGCTGTGAGGCCCGCAAGGAGACAGAGATGCTGACCAAGCTCGTCATCCGCAACTTCAAGCTCTTCGACGAGGTCGAGATCGAGCTGGCTCAGCGCGTCGTCTTCGTCGGTCCGAACAATTCCGGCAAGACCTCGGCCCTGCAGGCACTCGCCTTGTGGGACATCGGCGCCAAGCGCTGGGTGGAAAAACGCGGTGCAGGCAACATCCCGAGGGAGCGTGCCGGTGTCACCATCAACCGCCGCGATCTGATCGCGGTGCCGGTACCCGCAGCGAACCTGCTGTGGCGCGACCTCCACGTCCGTGAGGGTTATCGGGAAGAAGGTAAGACGAAAACGCGCAACGTCCTGATCGAGATCGACGTCGAGGGGATCGACGAGGGCAAGACCTGGACGGCGAGCCTCGATTTCGACTACGCGAACGAGGAGTCGTTCTACTGCCGCTCGAGGGTCGGACCCGACGGGACCCGTCTCGAGGTGCCGCAGGCCGCAGCCACGGTGCGCCTTGCCTACCTTCCCCCGATGTCCGGCCTGCTCTCGAACGAGACACGCCTCGACGAGGGTGCCATTCACGTGCGAATCGGCGAGGGGCGGACGGCCGAGGTCCTGCGCAACCTGTGCTGGCAGGCGCTCGAGCGCGGTCAAGATCAGTGGAAGCGGATCGTCGATCGCATGCGTGCGCTGTTCGGAGTCGCGCTCGATGACCCGGAGTACGTGGGAGAGCGGGGCGAGATCGTCATGTCGTTCCGCACCTCGGGGGGCGTTCGCCTGGACCTCTCGTCGAGCGGTCGCGGGCAGCAGCAGACGCTGCTGCTCCTTGCTCACATGACGGCGAACCCGGGGGCGGTGCTGCTTCTCGACGAGCCGGACGCGCACCTCGAGATTCTGCGGCAGCGTCAGATCTACCAGGTGCTGACGGAAACGGCCGCGGAGACCGGGAGCCAAATCATCGCCGCGAGCCATTCGGAAGTGATCCTCAACGAAGCCGCGGATCGAGACACCGTGGTCGCATTCATCGAAAAGCCCCATCGCATCGATGATCGCGGGAGTCATCTGCTCGAGGCGCTCAAGGAGATCGGATTCGAGCAATACGTCCAGGCGGAGGAAACAGGCTGGGTCCTGTATGTGGAGGGTTCGACTGATCTGGCGATCCTACGCGTGCTCGCTGAGAAACACCATCATCCGGCCCGGGCCGTGCTGGAGCGCCCTTTCGTGCACTACGTGGCCAACCAGCCGATACAGGCCCGCCACCACTTCCATGGCCTGCGGGAGGCCAAGCCCGACCTCGTGGGGCTGGCACTCTACGATCGCCTGGAAGCCGGCTTGCCGCCCGACCCGAACCTCGCTCAGGAGATCTGGCGGCGGCGCGAGATCGAGAACTACGTCTGCCAACGGTCCACGCTCATCGCGTTCGCTGAAGCGGAAGCACGGAAGATCGGCGACCTGTTCGCTGCCTCGTGGCGAACCGCGATGGAGGAAGCGATCGACGGGATCGTCAAGGCGCTCGCGGACCTGAAGAAGCCCGACCCTTGGGGTCGGGACATCAAGGCAAGCGACGATTTCCTCGACCCGCTGTTCAGCAAGTTCTACGAAAAGCTCGGCCTGCCCAACGTCATGCGCAAGACCGACTACCACACGCTCGCGCCGCACGTGGCGAAAGGCGAGATCGATGCCGAGGTACGCGAGAAGCTCGATCGGATCGAAGCGGTAGCGGCGCGCGCGACCCCCAGAACAGGCCGACCTGAGGCATGAAGAAGAAGCTCATCGAGGTCGCGCTTCCGCTCGACGCCATCAATAAGGCCTCGGCGCGGGAGAAGGCGATCCGCCATGGGCACCCGAGCACGCTGCACCTATGGTGGGCGCGGCGGCCGCTGGCGGCCGCGCGAGCGGTGATCTTCGCGCAGATGGTGGACGACCCGTCTGCGCATCCTGATCTGTTCCCGACCGAGAAGAAGCAGGAGAAGGAGCGACAGCGGCTCTTCCGGATCATCGAGGAGCTGGTGGAGTGGGAGAACACCACCAACGAGACGGTCTTGCAGCAGGCCCGCGACGAGATCTGGCAGAGCTGGCGGCGCGCCTGCGCCGAGAATGCCGACCACCCACGCGCGAAGGAACTGTTCGACCGCCAGAAGCTCCCGGCCTTCCACGACCCCTTCGCCGGCGGCGGCTCGCTCCCGCTCGAGGCGCAGCGGCTGGGGCTCGAAGCGTACGCCAGCGACCTGAACCCGGTCGCGGTGCTGATCTGTAAGGCGATGATCGAGATCCCGCCCAAGTTCGCGGGGAAACCGCCGGTGAACCCGGAGGCGCGCAAGGAGAAGTCCCTCATCGCCCGGGAGTGGAAGGGCGCGCAGGGCCTCGCCGAGGACGTGCGCTACTACGGCCAGTGGATGCGCGACGAGGCCGAGAAGCGCATCGGGCACCTCTACCCCAAGGTGGCGGTGACGGCCGAGATGGCCAAGGAGCGGCCGGACCTGAAGCCGTACGTCGGCCAGAAGCTCACCGTGATCGCCTGGCTCTGGGCGCGCACGGTGAAGAGCTCGAACCCGGCCTTCGCGCAGGTGGACGTGCCGCTCGCCTCGACCTTCATGCTCTCCACCAAGGAGGGGAAGGAGGCGTACGTAGAGCCGGTGATCGAGAACGGCCGCTACCGCTTCACGGTGAAGTTGGGGAAAGCCAAGGATGCGGAGGCGGCGAAGAACGGCACCAAGCTCTCGCGTGGCGCGAACTTCCAGTGCGTCATGTCCAAGACTCCGCTGGCTCCCCAATACATCAAAGACGAAGGCAAGGCGGGGCGCATGGGTGCACGTCTGATGGCCATCGTCGCCGAGGGTGAGCGCGGGCGAGTCTACCTGTCGCCGACGCCGGAGATGGAAGCCGTGGCCCTGACAGCGGCACCAACGTGGAAGCCGGAGACGCCTTTGCCGGCGGACATGCGCTCACACTGGACGCCGCCATACGGTCTCACCACCTACGGCGACCTTTTCACCCCCCGCCAGCTCGTGGCGCTGACGACCTTCTCCGACCTGGTGCAGGAAGCGTGCGAGCGGGTGAAGCGCGACGCCCTCGCCGCCGGCCTGTCCGACGACCGCAAGCCCCTCCACGACGGCGGCACCGCTGCCTACGCCTACGCCGATGCGGTTGGGGTTTATTTGGGGTTCGTGGTTAGCAGCTTATCGGATCGGATGACAACGATCTGCACTTGGGATGCTGGCGGTCCGACTTGGGGTACGAAGACACGAAGCACCTTCGCCCGGCAAGCGATTCCAATGTCCTGGGACTTTGCCGAAGTGAACCCGCTCTCGACGCAGTCGGGTAGTTTGGAAAACTCTCTCGACTATACCGCGAAGGGCGTGGTGTGCGCAGGCATTGTGCGCGGTTGCGCGCTTCAAGCAGACGCTGGAACGCAAGCGACAAGTCGTGACCGCGTTATCTCCACCGATCCGCCGTACTACGACAACATCGGCTACGCCGACCTGTCGGACTTCTTCTATATCTGGCTGCGCCGGTCGCTGCAGTCCGTCTTCCCCGACCTGTTTGCCACCCTCGCCGTACCCAAGGCCGAGGAGCTGGTCGCCACACCCTATCGCCATGGCAGCAAGGAGAAGGCGGAGACCTTCTTTCTCGACGGCATGACGCAGGCGATGCACCGGCTGGCGGAGCAGGCGCATCCAGCGTTCCCGGTGACCGTCTACTACGCTTTCAAGCAATCGGAGACGGAGCGGGAAGGCACCACGTCTACCGGCTGGGAGACATTTCTCGATGCTGTGATCCGGGCCGGGTTTGCACTGAGCGGCACGTGGCCCGTTCGTACCGAGCTCGCCAACAAGATCAGCATGGGCACAAACATTCTCGCCTCCAGCATCGTCCTTGTCTGTCGCCCGCGCGCCGCCGCGGCGCCCACCGCAACGCGCCGCGAGTTCGTCTCCGCGCTCAAGGCAGAGCTGCCCGTAGCGCTCGCTCACCTCCAGCGCGGCAACATCGCGCCGGTGGACCTGGCGCAGGCCGCCATCGGCCCGGGCATGGCGGTCTACACCCGCTACGCCAAGGTGCTCGACGCCGAAGGCAAGCCGCTCACCGTGCGCGAGGCGCTGGCGCTCATCAATCAGACCCTCGACGAGGCGCTTGCCGAGCAGGAGGGAGACTTCGACGCCGACAGCCGCTGGGCGCTGACGTGGTTTGAGCAATCAGGTTTCGCCGAGGGCGAGTACGGCGTGGCCGAGCAGCTCTCCAAGTCCAAGAACACGAGCGTCGCTGGCATGGTCGAGGCCGGCATCCTCGAATCGAAGCGCGGCAAGGTGCGGCTGCTCAAGCCCCAAGAGCTGCCCGACGACTGGGATCCGGCCACCGACCCGCGACTCACCGCCTGGGAGATCGTCCACCACCTGATCCGCGTGCTCGCCAGCGGCGGCGAAGGCGCGGCTGCCGAGCTAGTCGCCAAGCTCGGCGCCAGGGCCGAGATCGCCCGCGAGCTGGCCTACCGCCTCTACACCCTCTGCGAGCGCAAGAAGCGCGCGGCGGAGGCGCTCGCCTACAATGGCCTCGTCCAGAGCTGGCCCGAGATCGCCCGCCTCGCCCGCGAGGATGGCAAACCCAGAGCCGAGCAGGGCGGCCTTTTCGCCGACGCCGAGGAGTAGCCAATGCCGCCAGACGAGCACGTGCCTATCCTCAGCCGCGATTACTGGTTCAAGGTCGTCGAGATGCTCCAGCAGAACTGGGCGCTCATCGACACGACAGAAGGTGCTGTTGTTGTGTGGTTCATTGGTGATACCTCAGGTGTGTTTGACGAGCTTGGATTCCCGACCGTTGTGGAAGCAGAAGGAGCGCTCCGACGAAACGGGTTCCGCCGTTACGCAGACGATGCGAAGGCCCAGGAATTCATCGCCGTTCCTGAACCGCCATTCCGGCGGCAGCCCCATCCGAACGGATGCATCTATTCGAGCGGGCAATTCTGGGAATGAGTTCATCACCTGAACCCCGCCAGCCTGTTTGCAGGCTCTCGGGCAGGGAGACTGAACAATGGCCATGACCAACCAAGATCGCGTCGGCAAGGCGATGGAGATGCTCCGGGCGGGGATCGCGCCTTTCGTCGAGCGCGAGTTCAAGAGCCAGCACCAGGCGCAGGCCGCCGAGGCGGCGCGCCGCTACTTCGGCGACGACCGGACGGTGGGCAAGAAGCCGGTCGCCGAGTGGGACGCGGCGGCGCTGCTCAAGCTCATGTGGGAGGCGTGGAACGACACCTTCGGCCGGACGCTCGGCCGCGCCGAGCGCTCGCTGGTGCAGGAGCTGCGCGACTGCCGCAACAAGTGGGCGCACCAGGAGCCGTTCTCGAGCGACGACGCCGATCGCGCGCTCGATTCGATGGCCCGGCTGCTTACCGCTGTGTCGGCCCCGCAAGCCGATGAGGTCAACAAGATGAAGCTGGAGCTGCGCCGGCTCACCTTCGACGAGCAGGTGCGCAGCGAGAAGCGCAAGGCCGGCGGCTCGCTGATCGAGGCGGCGGCGACCGGGACGCTCAAGCCCTGGCGCGAGATCGTCACGCCCCACGCCGATGTGGCGAGCGGGCGCTACCAGCAGGCGGAGTTCGCGGCGGACCTCTGGCAGGTGCACCTGGGCGAGGGTTCGGACGAGTACAAGAAGCCGCAGGAGTTCTTCCGCCGCACCTACCTCACCGAGAGCCTGAAGCGCCTGCTCGTGGGCGGCGTGCAGCGCCTCTCGGGCAAGGGCGGCGACCCGGTGGTGCAGCTCCAGACCAACTTCGGCGGCGGCAAGACCCACTCGATGCTGGCGCTCTACCACCTGTTCTCCGGGGCGAACCCGGGCGAGCTGGCGGGCGTGGATGCGGTGCTGGCCGAGGCGGGCGTGAAGAGTCTGCCCAAGGCGAAGTGCGTGGTGCTGGTGGGGAACAAGATCTCGCCCGGCAACCCCGTCACCAAGCTGGACGGCACGGTGGTGAGCACGCTGTGGGGCGAGCTGGCCTGGCAGCTCGGCGGCAAGAAAGCCTTCGCGCGCGTCAAGGCGGACGACGAGAAGGCCACGAACCCGGGCGACGTGCTGCGCGAGCTGTTCAAGGAGTACGGGCCGTGCCTGATCCTGATCGACGAGTGGGTGGCCTACGCGCGCCAGCTCCACGACCAGAGCGACCTGCCCGCCGGCGGCTTCGAGACCCAGTTCACCTTCGCTCAGGCGCTCACCGAGTCGGCAAAGCTCGCGGGCAACTGCTTGCTCGTGATCTCGCTGCCGGCCTCGGACACCCAGGGCTCACCGCACACGCAGGCCGACGACGTCGAGGTGGGCGGCATCCGCGGACGCGAGGCGCTCGAGCGGCTGCGCAACGTGGTCGGGCGAGTGGAATCGTCGTGGCGGCCGGCGACCGCCGAGGAGGGCTTCGAGATCGTGCGGCGGCGGCTGTTCGAGCCGCTCGCCGGGCCGGACGCCTTCAAGCAGCGCGACGTGACCGCGCGCGCCTTCGCCGACCTCTATCGCGCGCAGAGCGCCGAGTTCCCGCCCGAGTGCAAGGGCGGCGATTACGAGAAGCGCATCCAGGCCGCGTACCCGATCCACCCGGAGATCTTCGACCGGCTCTACACCGACTGGTCCACGCTGGTGAAGTTCCAGCGCACGCGCGGCGTGCTGCGCCTGATGGCGGCGGTTATCCACAGCCTGTGGGAGAAGGGTGACAAGAACCCGCTGATCCTGCCGTCCACGGTGCCGATCGACGATGCGCGCGTGCAGTCCGAACTGACGCGCTACCTCTCGGACAACTGGGCCCCCATCATCGAGAAAGACGTGGACGGGCCAAACTCGCTGCCGCTCAAGATCGACGCCGAGCAGCCCAACCTCGGCAAGCTGCACGCCACGCGGCGGGTGGCGCGCACTATCTACCTCGGCTCGGCGCCCACGGTGGCGGCGGCGCACCGTGGGCTCGAGGACCGGCGCGTCAAGCTCGGTTGCGTGATGCCGGGCGAGTCGCCGGCCGTGTTTGGCGATGCGCTGAGGCGGCTCGCGGCGGCGGCGACCTACCTCTATCAGGACGGACCGCGTGTCTGGTACGCCACCCAGCCGACGGTCACCAAGCTCGCGGAGGACCGTGCCGAGCAGCTCAAGCGAGATCCCGACAAGGTGGCGCAGGAGCTGGACGAGCGGCTGCGCGCCGACCTGCGCAAGATCGGCGACTTCTCGCGTATCCACCCGCTGCCGCGCTCGGGCGCCGACGTGCCCGACGATCTCGACACGCGGCTGGTCGTGCTGCCCGCCGAGCATCCGTATTCGAAGGAGTCCGGGAGCGCCGCCGAGACGGCGGCGCGGGCGATCTTCGAGTCGCGCGGCAACACGCCGCGCCTCTACCGCAACACGCTGGTCTTCCTCGCGGCCGACAAGGTGCGCCTGCAGGACCTGGACGAGGCAGTGCGCAGGTTCCTGGCGTGGAAGTCGATCCTGGCCGAGAAGGAGGCGCTCAACCTCGACCCGCACCAGGTGCGGCAGGCCGAGACCCAGAAGCAGGCGGCCGAGGGTGCGGTGACGGCGCGCCTGCCCGAGACCTACCAGTGGCTGCTGGTCCCGGAACAGACGAATCCGCAGGTGCCTATCGCGTGGCAGGGTATCCGACTGTCCGGCAGCGACGCGCTCGCGGTGCGGGCGAGCAAGAGGCTCCGAAGCGACGAACTGCTGGTGACTTCGCTCGGCTCGACCATCTTACGGAAGCATCTCGACGAGGTGCCGCTGTGGCGCGGCGACCACGTCGCCGTGAAGCAGCTCGTGGAGGACTTCGCGCGCTACCTCTACCTGCCGCGGCTCGCGGGGCCGGAAGTGTTGGTGCAGGCGATCCGCGACGGCATCGCACTTCTGACGTGGCAATCCGACACCTTCGCCTATGCCGAGAGCCACGACGAGGGAGCGGGCCGCTACCGGGGACTACGCGGTGGACAAGTGATGTCGCTGTCCGCCGAGAGTGCGGGACTGCTGGTGAAGCCTGACCTGGCGCGGCGGCAGATGGATGCCGAGACGCCGACGACGGTTCCGGGCGGCGCCACGGGTAGCGGGGCCAGCGTCGGCGCTCCCGCCGGTGGGCGGGGTTCGACGCAGCCAGGGGCTACCGGGGCGCCACCCGGTGCGGCCGCGGCCACCCTTCCCCGCCGGTTCCACGGCACCGTGCGGCTCGACCCCGCGCGCGTCGGTCGCGACGCGAGCCGCATCGCCGACGAGGTGCTCGCGCACCTTGCGGGGCAGGTGGGAGCGGAGGTGACGGTCACCCTTGAGATCGCAGTGTCCCTGCCGGATGGCGCCTCGGATCAGATTGTGCGCACCGTGACCGAGAACAGCCGGACGTTGAAGTTCACAAGCCACGGATTCGAGAGGGAGTAGAGGATGCCCCAGCGCAGCGGGACTCGATTGAACCGCCCGATTTCGGAGGTCGGGATGGGACGCCGAGGGAGACCCAGCAAGCCACTGGACGGTGATCCGCGATCTCAGGCACTGGAGCTCTCATCCGTTCCTCGGGAGTTGTCCACAGGCATTCGGGACCTTGCCGAGGTCTGGGTGGCCTCGGCGCGAAGGCCGCGGGTCCGGCGAGAGGTTGCAAAGCACTGGCGAGGTCTGATCGAGGCGTGGATCAAGGACGCCACAGTACCGTTGCTCGTACGGAAGTCGGGGCCGCGAGGGAGCGTCGTCCAGCACGGGTCTGGTAGAGCCCTCGTCCCGGTGGATAACGCGCCCGCGAACTGGGCCCTGTCCTCGGCGCTCTCCGACCACATGCCATCGCTTCCAGATGTAATGCGCGCTCTTGAATCCGGGGAGCTTCCTGTGGCATTGGCGCTGACGGCGAGCGAGCGAAGCACGGCGAAGTACCTCGGCATGCAGCGGGTTCAAATGGACCCGCCGAATCTCAACACGCTCGGGTGGACCGTTTGCCACATCGAACCCGTCGGGCTGGGAACTCGGCAGCAATTGCCACAAATCCCAATCCAGCATCTGACGGACCGCATGCGCCGACTCCTCTCCGTCGAGAACACGTTTCTCGTCCCCAAGAGCCACGCCGGTCTTGGTGAGCTACCAGAGTTTCTCGAAGTGTTCGGCCGCTGCCGTTCAGGGGACGCGTGCCATGACTGAAGCGTTCGCCGGATCTTGTGACAATGTCCTCTCTCTAGCATGCAGAGCGCTGCAGGAAGAGGCGCAACGAATCCAAGGCGTCGAGGGCGACAGGCACGAGAGGCCGGGTTTGGCTGGACGTTCCGAGAGGCATTTTCAGGCGACACTGTTCGAGGGATTCCACCGCGGTGGTCTTCGGGTCACGGTCGAGGATGCGTATTTCGGTCATGAACACCGCGAGACCAACTTGCCGACGTCGGACCTGGCGGTCGAACTCGATCCCGGGACGTGGCTCTGGCTGGAAATCAAACGGGTACGGCCCGGAGAGCTGGGATTCGCTACTCTGAACGTCGTCAGAGCGGACGCACGAAAGCTCGACGAGATGGCCGGAGCCGATCTCCGGAATTTTCCACAGGCGATCATGCTCGTACTCATTCGAGCTCACGAGAGTCGCGAGCACTCGGCATCCTGGTACTGGGAAAGCATCAACCAACAATCATCAGTCGGCCGGTGGCCGTTCGTGCGGCACCGAATCGAGGAGATCCGGTTCAATGGTGATCGTCGGGGAGAGATGATGGTCGCAATGTGGGCGCGGCAGTCGCCAATCCAAACTGAGACCCCGCGAGTCACTTCGGACGTCGGGGTCGACAAGGCTGGACGGCCCGCGGGAAGAGAGTGGTAGCAAACCCTCGACCGGGTGGGCCGGGTACCGGGCTAAGTGATTGCAACGATTGGAGCCGGCGCGCGGGATCGAACCGCGGACCTGCTGATTACGAATCAGCCGCTCTACCATCTGAGCTACGCCGGCCTGGCTTCGAACAGACAGAACACGGACGACTTCGACGACCCACCTACCCCGACTCGGCGCTTTATAGCAGACGCCGAGAGCCGCTGTCCACGCGCGCTCATGGCGTTGCGTTGCGTGGAGTTGCGCCGGAAGATCAGAGCGTCTTCTTCGCCTTGCGTTCGCCACACGGCTCCGGCATACTCCGGGGCGTCGGCGGCGTGGCCGTGAGGAGGATTCCATCGATGATGATGATGAATATGAAGAAGATGCTGAGGACCGTTCCGCCCATCGAGGCGAGCGCCCTGCTGCTGGTACTCGTGCTCGCAGCTGTCTCGCCGGCCACGCTGGCCCAAGAAGCCAAGAAGGGCGATGCCCCGCCCCCGCCCGCCCCGGAAGGCCTGATGCAGGAATACCTGAAGCTCTCCCAGCCCGGCGAGCACCACAAGTACCTCGACAAGATGGCGGGAAGCTGGACCTACACGGTGAAGCTGTGGAGCCCCATGGGAGGCGAGCCGACCGAATCCGTCGGGACGATCGACGCGGCGTGGATCCTGGGAGGGCGATTCCTGAAGTCGGACTTCACGGGAACGCTCATGAACATGCCGTTCCAGGGAATCTCGTACGACGGCTACGACAACCTCCAGAAGCGCTACGTCACGACGTGGATCGACAACTTCACGACCGGCATCCAGGTCTTCGAGGGCGGCCCCTCGACCGACGGCAAGGTGCGAACGATGACCACCGAGGGCATCGATCCCTTGACCGGCCAGAAGATGAAGACCAAGGGCGTCACCACGATTCTGAGCGCCGACAGCTACACCTACGACGCCTACGTCGTCCTGCCGGACGGCAAGGAGTTCAAGCAGATGGAGCTGGTCGCCAAGCGGCGCTCCTGAACGTAGAGCAGAGCGGAGCAGGCGGCGGACGATGGACCAAGCCCCACCTCGGACGCCCCGCAAGAAGGGCCGCGGCGCGATCGGCAACCCCGAGGGACGGTTCGAGCCGCGCGCGGTCGTCCCGTTCGACGACGGCTGGGGCACGATCGAGACCGAGTGCGAGTCGGCGTGCGCGCCGATCCCCACGACCGTCACCCCCGATCACACCCGCAGCGTGATCTCGAGCAACGACTCGCCGGACATCCCCTTCGAGATCTCGATCAACCCCTACAAGGGCTGCGAGCACGGCTGCGTGTACTGCTTCGCGCGCCAGACCCACGCCTATCTCGGGCTCTCTCCCGGGCTCGACTTCGAGACCAAGATCTTCTCGAAGCCCGACGCTCCCGGCCTGCTGCGGCGCGAGCTGGCGCGCCGCGGGTATCGTTGCCGCGTGCTGGCGCTCGGCGCCAACACCGACCCGTACCAGCCCGTCGAGCGCCGCCTCGGGATCACGCGCGGGATCCTCGAGGTCCTCGCGGAGCACAACCATCCGGTCTCGGTCGTCACCAAGTCCGATCTCGTGCTGCGCGACCTCGACCTCCTGGCACCCCTGGCCCAAGAGCGGCTGGCCTCGGTCCACGTCTCGATCACGACCCTCGATCTCGACCTGGCGCGGCGCATGGAGCCGCGCGCGCCCATCCCGCCGCGCCGTCTCGGGGCGATCCGGGCGCTCGCCGCCGCGGGCGTGCCGGTCGGGGTGCTGGCCTCGCCCATGATCCCCGGGCTCAACGACGCCGAGCTGGACCGCATCCTCGAGGCCGCCGCCGAGGCCGGCGCGACCTCCGCCGGGACGATCCTCGTGCGCCTTCCCCACGAGGTGAAGGACCTGTTCGTCGAGTGGATCGGGGAGCACTACCCGACCAAGGCCGAGCGCGTGCTGCGCCTCGTCCGCGAGGCCCGGGGCGGGAAGCTGTACGACTCGCAGTGGGGCGAGCGCATGCGCGGCCAGGGCGAGTACGCCGAGCTGCTCCGCAAGAGGTTCGAGCACGCCTGCCGGCGCTTCGGCCTGCGCACGGGGGACGGCCGCGGCGCCGACCTCGACGTCACGCGCTTCCGCGTCCCGGGGAGGCCCGAGCAGGGCTCGCTGTTCGGGTGAGGATGCTCGCGGTCTCGACGAACCGCGGCGTCGCAGGAGGGGGGATGCGGCCTCCGGTTTCGATGGTAGGCGCGATCCTGATGGGTGCCGTGTCGGTCTTGGTGTTCCCCGCCGCCGCGGCGCCGGAAGAAGTTCCCACCCAAGAACAGGTCGAGGCCTTCAAGGACGGGGCGGAGAAGCTCATGATCGAGAGCCAGCGCCGTGTTGCGGAAACCGCACACGTGGTGGCGATGACCGACGCGCCCCAGGAAGAGGTCGCGGCGATGCTCGCCGCGAACCTGGAAGGTGTTTTCGCCGCCAGCTACCGGCTTTTCCACAACGCGTTCCCGGCACGGCCCGATAGCCCCAAGCTTCACGCCTACCTGTTCACTTCCGAGGCCCAGTACCGGCTACTTGGGGCGCCCAGCAAGTCGTGGGGCGCGTACCTCTCTCCAGGACTCATCGCGTTTCATCAGGAGCGCTTCTCACCACCTGAGTTGCGTAACACGGCGATCCACGAGGGCGTGCACGCCTATCTCGACATGTACGTCAGCAAGCCGGGCATCGAGTTGCCGATGTGGCTCCACGAGGGCCTTGCCTCTTACATGCAGCATTCCATCGTCGAGTCGGGTGTGATCCAGCCCGGCCTCTTCTACCAGAAGGAGCGGTACGAAGCCTACGGGTCAGCGATTATCGACACTTCGATTCCGCTCCTCATGGCCCGGGACGTCGATCTGAAGAAGGGCAAGCTGCCGGTCGAAGAGCTGCTGCTGCCGGCCGGTCACGAGGACTTCCAACGCAGGGGTGCCGCACGCCTGTACAGGTCATCGTGGGCCTTGGTCCATTTCCTGCGCCACGGTCCACCCGACGGCTCGAAGAAGTTCCTTGCTCTCGTGCGCGATCTCGCCGGCGGTACCGGCTTCGAGGACGCCTTGCTCGAGAACTACGACATGACGATAGCCGAGCTCGAAAGTGCGGCGGGAGACTATGTAAAGACGACGCTGACCCAGCCGCCGGCCAATCCTCGTGGCAGTCTACGTGGCCGGCCTGCGGCGAAGTGACTCGCCCGGACTCAGCCGCGCGCGCCGCCGCGACCGCCTTGAGCACGGCGCTTTCCGCGCGTCGGCTGAATGCGCTTGCTGGGCGGTTCGTGGGCGCACTCCTTGACCGGACCCGATGAGCCGGAAATTCTCTCGCTGCTTCGGCGTAGCCTCCGCCAACCGCCACGACCATGCAAGGGGCACGCTGATTACACGGCCGTCCGCGAGATGCGCGATGATCTCGTCTTCGGTGACCCGCACGTCTTGGATCCGCGGATCGCCGCTAGCCACAGTGCTCATGCCATGCCTCCACAATGACTTCTCGATGGGTCGTGATGATCCGGCGAATCACGTTCAGCTCTCGGGCGCTGAAGCCGTGGCTACGAGCGAGCTCGATCGGCTCCAGCCAGAACTTCGCCGTGCTCGTCTCGCGCTCGACGTGAACGTGCGGCGGTTCACCGACTTCGGGACCAAGACCGTGCGGCGCGGAGCCGAGTTCCGCAATGGTTGCCACCATCAACCGCTGCAACTATAGTAGTTGCTGGAGGTAGCCCGATGACGCGACGAGTCTCGACCATGGACGTCCGCGCGCGAATCGGCGACATGCTGAACCGCGTCGCGCTGCGGCACGACGAGTTCATCATCGAGCGCAAGGGGAAGCCCCTCGCCGCCCTCGTGCCGGTCGAGCGGCTGGAGCAAATGCGGCAGTTCGCGCGCCGGCACGCGCTCGAGTTCCTGGAGCGCCAGAAGGAAGCGTCGGGAGACCAGCTCTCCGACGACGAAGCCATGGAAGTCGCCCTGGCGGCGCAACGCGCCGCGCGCAGACAACTCCGCAAGGGGAAGCCCAAGCCCAAGCGCTCGCGGAAGTGACCCTTGGCTCGCGCGGTTCTGGACGCGAACGTACTCATCAGCGCCGCGATCCGACCGAGCGGTCCGCCCGGGCGAATCGTAATCGCGCTGCTCGCTCGCGATGCTTTCGAGATCGTCATGTCCCCGTCGATCGTAGCCGAGGTCCAGAAGGCCCTCGGGACGGTGAAGGTGCGCAGGTACCTCCCGGAGCCCGACGAGGCTCTCCGTTGGATCGCCGACTTGGAGGCCATCGCGGATCTCGTCCAAGACCTCGGCGGCGTCACGGGAGTGTGCCGGGACCCAGCCGACGACGCAGTGCTCGCCGCGGCCGTCGAGGGTCGCGCGGACGCGATCGTGACCGGCGACGCCGACCTGCTCGACCTTCACGAGTACCAGGGCATCGCCATCATTACTCCCCGGGCCTTCTTGGATCTGATCGGAGCCGGATGAAACCCGCTGCTGGGTGAAACCCAACCAGAAGACGCGGCATCACTGCCGAGTCAGGCGACGGCGGACCTCGGCCCAGGGGACTAGCGTGACCTTGCCTTCGTCGATCTCTCGTATGCGACGGGCGATCTCGGCATCCCACTCAGCCTCGATGTTCTCGTCGACTTCATCGTCGAGACTGTCGATCAACGACCCGGCCAGGGAAGCCCTGGCTTCAGGCGGGAGCGCCAGCGCCTCACGGAGCAGTTCGGCGGCGTTTCGCTTCATGAGCACATTGTACGACCATTTCTGGTTTGATCCATTCCGGGATTCCTGCGCCATACTGGATCCGAACATGATCGTCCCCGCGTTCCTCCTCTCGCGCTTGTGGGAAGGTCTCGGCGGCACGCTGCCGGGAATCGACGCGCAGCGCCGCATGGCGCCTCGCCCGCGCCCGGGATGGTATCCGGGCAGGACGCCGCCCGAGGGCGCGCGCGACGGCGCGGGGCTGATCCTGCTCTATCCGCACCGGCACCACTTGCACGTGGTACTCACCGTGAGGAAGCGCGACCTCGCGCAGCACGCGGGGCAGGTTTCGCTCCCCGGGGGCGCGGTCGAGCCGCCCGAGGATCCGATCGCGGCGGCCCTGCGCGAGGCCCACGAAGAGGTCGGGGTCGATCCCGGCGCGGTGACGGTTCTCGGGAGGCTCACCCCGCTCCACATCCCCGCCAGCGGCTTCGTGCTCCACGCGGTGGTCGGACATGCGGCGGCGCGCCCCGACCTGCGCGCGGACGCGCGCGAGGTCGAGCGCATCCTGGAGGTCCCGCTCGACGAGCTCAGGGACCCGGCGCGCGTGCTCGTCGAGCAGCGGCGACTGGTCGGTCGCCTGCGGGAGGTCCCGTACTTCGACGTCGACGGCGAGAAGGTGTGGGGCGCGACCGCCATGATCCTCGCGGAGCTGCTGTGGCTCCTGGGGACGCCGCCCGATCCCTTCGGGCAGGCCGAGGAGGATTCGGGCTCCGATCCCGTATGATGGGGCCCGGAACGGAGGACGCACGGACATGGCGCTTTTCGGAGGCAAGGGCGGCGCGGGCGACGCCAAGCGCAGGCGGTTTTTCGAGACGCCGGACATCGACACGAAGAAGGACTCGACGACCGTCCTGGCGCGCACCTTCGTGCTCGAGGGCGACCTGCGCACCGCGGGGGACGCTCTCGTCGCCGGCCAGGTGGCCGGGAACCTGGAGGTCGCGGGCCGGCTGGCGCTGCTCCCGGGCAGCCGTGTGCACGGCGCCGTCGCCGCCAAGCAGGCGCGCATCGAGGGCACGGTCGAGGGACCGGTCTACATCGAGGACAAGCTCGAGGTCGGGCAGTCCGCGCGGCTCGAAGGCGATCTCAACGCGGGAAAGCTCGCCATCGCCGAGGGCGCGGTCGTCCGCGGCAAGCTCAACTCGAGCACCGAGCCGCACCGCTTCGTCGAGCGGCGCCAGGAATGACGTGCCGGCGTCAGCCGGCTCCGTGGCACTGCATGCAATCGAGCCTCGGGGGGTGGTTCGGCGACTGCGGGGCCGGGCCGTCGGGACCGTGGCACACGAGGCACGTGTCGGCATCGACGAAGGTCGCGTGATCGGGATCGTAGGGGAGCACGGGCGGCTGCCGGGTCCGGAAGGCGAGCATCCCGACGAGCAGCCCTAAGAGCAGGAGCAAGGCGATCAGGATGACCTGCGCGCGCGACATTGCCGCGGAGTATAGCTGCATCGCGATCGGGCGCCGTCTCGGGGCCGGGCTCGCCGCCCTGGCGCTGTCCGCGAGCGCTCTCGGGGCCGCGTACCACGAGGAGACGCTCGCCAACGGCCTGCGCGTCGTCCTGATCGAGCATCACGCCAACCCGATGGTCGCGTCCTCGGTCGTGGTGGGTGCCGGGGTCGTGAACGAGCCCGAGGGGATGAACGGCGCCTCGCACTTCCTGGAGCACCTGCTGTTCAACGGCACCGAGACCCGGACGCAGCGCGAGCTGTACGACGTCGTCGACCGCTACGGCGCCTACAACAACGCCACCACGCGCGAGGACCACACGCTGTTCTCGCTCCTGATCCAGAAGGAGTTCATGGGGCAAGGCCTCGAGATCCAGGCCGACATGCTGTTCCACTCGACGATTCCTCCGGAGAACTTCGAGAAAGAGAAGGGGATCGTCCTGGAGGAGCTGGCCCGGGACCGCGCCGACCCGTCCTATCTCGCCGCCCTGGCCCACCGCGGCTTCGCCTATGCCGGCACGCCGCTGGCGAGGAGCGTGCTCGGGACCGAGGAATCGATCGCGGGCATGAAGCGCGACGACGTCCTGGCCTACTACCGCTCGCGGTACGTGCCGTCGAACATGACGCTCGTGCTCATGGGCGATTTCGAGGTCGCCTCCGCGCTCGAGACGGTGAAGCGCACCTTCGGGGCGACGCCCGCGTCGACAAGCGCGAAGCCGCCCGAGGCGGGCGGCTCGTGGCCCGCGCGTCCCGCCCCGCCGATTCTCCGGGTCCCGATCGATGCCGAGCGTGCGTACCTGTCCTTTACGATGCCCCTCGGCCTGGCGGTCCACGATCGCCGCCTGGCCGCGATCGAGCTGCTCCTGGCGGCGGTCGCGAGCGGGCAGGACGCCCCGCTCAACGAAACGCTGACTTCAGGAGCCCAGCCGCTCGTCTACGCGTTCTCGCTCGGGGTCGCGCCGCGCGCTGCGGGGTGGTCGTCGATCGAGTTCGAGGCGGTGATGCCGGCGGACACGAGTGCCACGGCCGTGCTCGACCCGCTCCAGGCGCAGATCCGGGGCTTGCGCCCTCGTACCCCGGCCTGGGACCGCGTCGCAGGGGTCCGCGCGACCGCGCGCACCGACGAGGTTCTGCTCGCCGACCGCATCCATTACTACGCGATGACGCTGTCGTCCTACGTCGCGGGCGCTCCCGACGGCTACCTGCGCGACCGGGTGCGCACCATCGAATCGCTGTCGGATGCCGAGCTGGAGCAGGCGGCGGGCCTGCTCCGCGAGGCCCTCGGCCGAGCGCGCGCCACCTGGGTCCGCCCCGGCGTGGAGGAGGGCCGCCTCGAATGGCCCGCCGGCGGGAGCGCGGTCGAAGCCGTGCGCGAGCCGGAGCGGCGCCTGACGCGCGTGCTGCCCTCCGGCCTCCAGGTCGCGGTCGAGCGCAGCGACGATTCCGCGGTCTTCGCGATGCACGTCCTGTTCCGCCCGCGCGCGGCCTCCGAGCCCGCGGGCAAGAAGGGGATCGCCGACTTCCTCCACCGGCTGTACCCCAAGGGGACGCTCGTGCGGGATGCGGCCGCGCTCGACGCGGCCATGGCGGCGCTCGGCGCGTCGATCAAGGTGCACGACGAGGCCGGGATCCCGTACGACGACTACTACACGACCTCGGAGTTCTCCTGGCTGCGGCTCGAGATGCCCGCGGATCGCTGGCGCGAGGGGGTCGCGCTGGTCGCGGAGATGGTGGTCCATCCTCGCCTCGCGCCGGACGACGTCGAGGCGGTGCGCGGGGAGATACTCGACCTGCTGTCGCGGGAGGCCGTCTCGCCGAGCGCGACGGCGCGCGGTCTGCTCGCGGCACAGCTCGCCCCGGGGCATCCGCAATCGTCGGCGGTGCTCGGAGATCCCGCTTCGATCGGCTCGATCACGGTCGAGGACCTGCGCGCGTTCCACGGCGCGTACGTCACCGGAAAGCGCACCATCGTGACGGCGAGCGGGCCGGTCGATCCGGAGACCGTGGCGCGCGCGGTCGCCGAGGCGTTCGGCGACCTCGGCCCGGGTGCCGATCTGCCGGTCGTCGCGCCGCCGCCCATCACCCCACCCGGGCTGCGCGCCGAGGCCACCTTGGGGAAGGAGCAGGCCTACCTGGCGCTCGGCTACCTGTTCGACGCCGAGCCCAAAGACCGCGAGGCGCTCGACGTCGCGGGCGCGATGCTCTCGGACCGGCTGAGCTTCACGCTCAGGGAAGAGCGCGGTCTGGCCTATTCCATGGGTGCGTCGTTCGGACCCTGGGCGGGGCGGACCCGGTTCGCCGCGCTCATGGGGACGCGACCCGAGAACGTCGACGCGGCGCTCCAGGGTCTGCTGGAAGGTCTGAGAGAGTTCCGCGAGGGCGAGATCGACGACGCCGCGGTCGAGCGCGCCGCCAACGCCCTGCGCGGCCGGACGATCATGCGCCGCATGACCCGCGTGAACCTGGCCTACTTCGCGGGGATCGAGCGCATGGAGAACCGTGCGGAGGGGGACGACGCGAAGAGCCTCGAAGCCCTGCTCGAGGTGACGGCCGGGGACGTCCGGCGTGTCGTGAAACGCTACCTGAAGCCCGAAAGCTGCGCGATCGTCACGGTTCGCTGATCGCCTCGCGGCGTTGACGGGCGGCGTCCGGCGACCATATTTGTCGTATGCTCGGGTCCGTTCTGCGCCTCATCTCGCTGTCGACACGCCCGGCCGAGCGCTGCCAGGCGAACCTGCGGTTCACGTTCACCGCGAAGGGCAGCGTGGGCCAGGCGTTCTCCCGCGACCTGTCTCTGACCGGCGCGTACCTGAAGGCGGACCCCGCTCCAACGCCGGGCTCGGAGCTGAGCTTACGGTTCCGGCTGCCCGGGGACGACGCCGACATCGTGTGCGCGGCCGTCGTCAGGCGTGTCGAGCAGCCGGTCGACTGCGCGCCCGCCGGTTTCGGCGTCGAGTTCCAGGGCTTCCGCCCCGACGACCGCGCCAAGCTCGATCGCTTCATCCGCCAGCAGCTCTCGTGACGGTTCCGTAGAGCCCGGGGCGTTCGACTACAATCCGCACGAGGAGGGCAAGGGTGAAGGCTCGGACGGTCGCGGCCTCGGCGCCGACGCGCATCGATCTCGCGGGCGGGACGATCGACATCTGGCCGATCTCGCTGCTCGTTCCGGATGCCGTGACGGTCAACGTCGCGATCGAGCTGCGGGCGCGCGCCGCGATCGAGACGCGCAGCGACGGCCGCGTGGTCATCGTGTCCCGCGATCGCAGGCGCCGGGTGACCCGCAAGCTGCCGCTTCGCGCGCGCGACGTCTCTGGGCCGCTCGCGGTTCTCCTGCGCCTGGTGCGCGCGTTCGAGCCCGGGTCCGGGATCGTCCTCACCACCGAGGCGCTGGCGCCCGCGGGTGCCGGGCTCGGGGGATCGTCCGCGCTCGGCATTGCCGCCGGCGCGGCGCTCGACGCGCTGACCGGCAGGGGCCTGAGCCGCGGCGCGCTCCTGATCCGCGTGATGAACCTCGAGGCCGTCGAGCTGCGCACGCCGACCGGGAACCAGGACTACCTGGCGGCGATCCATGGCGGGATCTCGGCCTACCATCATGGGCCGGACGGGACGACGCGAGAGATCCTCCCGCTCCACCCCGGTCTCGAGCGCCGTCTCGTGCTGGCGTACACCGGGCAGCCGCGCCACTCGGGATTCAGCAACTGGGAGATGTTCCGGCGGTTCATCGAGGGCAACGCGACCGCGGTCCGTCACATGGAAGAGATCGCGCGGGTGGCGCGGGAGATGCGCACGGCACTCGTGGGCGGACGGCTGGACGACGTGGGGCGCCTGCTCGGAGAAGAGGGGAAGCTGCGCTACAGCCTCGCGCCCTCGGTGGCGACGCCGGCGATCCGGCGCGTCGATGCCGCGGCCCGGCGCGCGGGCGCGCTCGGCGTCAAGGTGTGCGGCGCCGGGGGCGGGGGATGCGTCGTCGCGTTCGCGGCGGACGGTCGTGCGCCCGCGGTCGCCGAGGCCGTCGCGCGCGCGGGCGGCGAGCTGCTCGACACTCGCGTGTCACGTCGTGGGCTGAAGGTCGAGGACCCGGCGGTTACTTGACCGAGACCGGGATCTTGAACTGCGAGCGTGCCGGCGCGCAGTACCCGCTGGCCGCGACACAGTAGAAGTACTTGATCTCGGCGCCGATCTCCTGCGCGCCCGAGGGCGCGTCGGCGCTGACGTGCAGCTCGAGCTGCACCGGCTCCGGCTCCTTGAAGTAGTTCGACTCGGGGTTGTCGACCGGAGGCGGCTTGGGGTTTCCGAGCGACGCCGCGCTCGCGCCGACCAGGCCGTCGACCTCGGGCACCGTGACCTGGATCTTCGGGTAGCGGTTGATCTTGATCCCTGCCGCGGGGACCACGCGCACGGTCAGTTGCGCGGTCGCGCCGGGCTCGACGGGCTGGGACGCGACCGCGACGTCGATCGTCGCGGGATTCGGGGACGGGGACTCGTCCGCCGCCACGCCCGGCGCCACGAAGGCGGCAAGCATCATTGCGGTCAAGGCTTTACGCCCCAGGATGCGTTGGCTCATGCGAGGCATTCTACGGGCCGCGGCCCCGCCCCGCAACACTGCGGACGATTCCGCCGCGCGGTCGGGCCCTCGGCTATTGCCGGGGGAGGGGCTTCGACGTAAGATCTCGTCGTTCTGGGCTCGCCCTCGGGTCCGGGGGGAGGCGCCATGCGTCGCGCGACTTTCGTAATCTCGGCTCTGGCTTTGGCACTGGCTCTCGGCACGGCGGCCCGCGCCGACGAGATCATCCGATTCAAGAACGGCACCTACCTCACGATCAAGTCCCACGTCGTCGCCGAGGGAATGGTCACGGTCGTGCTCGGCTCGGACGCCAGGATGTCCTTTCCCGTGTCCCTGGTCGAAGCGATCGAGCGTGGCGGGGTCAGTCTCTTCCGCCCCGTGATCGCCCCCAACGTCGTCGGGGGCAAGCACGGAGGCTCCTCGACCCCCGGCGCCGTCTCGCTCAACGACATGCCCAACCGGCCGGACTACCGGGTCTACGCCTCGGTGCCGCCGCGGCCCACCGGTCGAACCAGCAAGTCCGCTCGCCGCGCCGCGATGATGGCCACCGATCCGGTGGACCTGCTGTTCGTGAGCGGCGAGTCGGGAGCGCCGGTCTCCGCTTCGGTGTTCCCGGGACACGAGGATCCGAACCATCGCAACTTCACGGTCACGGGCAACTCCAGCCTCGTCGAAGGGGTCAGCTACGAAGACGAAGACGGGACGGTCACGATCCCGCCGCCCGAAGAGATGAGGCCGCGGGGACGGGCCAGCTCCGTTCAGCAGCGCATGGTCCCGCTCCCGACGCACCCGAGCGAGAGGGAGGCGATCCGCACCGCCGAGGGCGACTCGGCGCAGCAGAAGACGCCCTGACGCCACGCCGGCGATTCCCTGCTCGAGGGGCTCGTGCATCTCGTGATCGGGCTCACGGGTCCGAACGCATCCGGCAAGGGCGAGATCGCCGCTCGTCTCGGCTCCCGCGGTTTCACCCTGCACTCCCTGTCCGACGTCGTTCGTGAAGAGGCCGCGCGGCGCGGCTTCCCCGCGGAGCGCGAGTTCCTGATCCAGGTCGGCAACGCCCTGCGGCGCGAGGGCGGACCGGGTGTCCTCGCCGCCAGGATCCTGCCGCGGCTCCAGGACGGCGGGCGCGCGGTCGTGGACTCGATCCGCAACCCCGCGGAAGTGCGCGTGCTCAGGGAGAGCCTCCCGCGCTTCGTCCTGCTCGGGGTCCAAGCCCCGCTCGACACGCGCTACCGGCGCAGCCTCGAGCGCGCCCGGCCGGGCGACCCGAGGACGCTCGAGGAGTTCGCGGCGCGGGAAGCGCAGGAGAACACCGCCGATCCCACGACGCAGCAGCTCGACGAGACCTTCCGGCTCGCGGACCGCGTGCTCGACAACACCGGCGACCTCGCGCGGCTCGCCGCGGCCCTCGACCGGCTCCTCGATGAGTTGGACCGCGTTGACGGCTCGAATCCGGCTCCTATACCCTGACGGGCGCGATTGCAAACGGGGACGGGGATTCACGTGCCAGCGGGCGGTGGGAGGGGGACGAGTTGATCCGAGTGCGCGCCACCGGAAAGGACCTCTCGCAGGTCGCGGCGGACGTCGCGGCGTGCTTCGTGTTCGAGGGCGATCGCGAGCCGCGAGGCATCCGCGACGCCCGGCTCCGCAAGGCGCTCGCGGTGGAGATCGCGAGCGAGCGCTTCGAGGGGCGGCGGCGCGACGTCCTGAGCTGGAACGCCGACGGGACCTTCGGGAGCCGCCGATTCGTGATCGTTGGCCTGGGGCCGGAGCGCCGGGCGTCGGCCTCCGCGGTCCGCGAGGGCAGCGCCCGCGCCGTGCGGAGCGCGGAGCGCCTCGGCGCCAGGAGTGTCGCGATCGCGCCCCCTTCCGTGAAGGGCGAGTCGGCCGCCTCCGTGGCCCGCGCCGCCGCCGAGGGAGCGCTCCTCGGCGCCTACCGCTTCGAGCGCTACCTCACCGATCCCGCCCGCAAGCGGGCGACCGTGGCGGGCACGGTCGAGATCGCCGTCGATCGCGCGAGCCCTGCCGTGTCCCGCGCGGTCTCGAACGCCCAGGTCGCGGCCCGCGCGGTCTATCTCGCCCGCGACCTGGTCAACGAGCCGCCCTCGGTCATGAACCCGTCCGAGATGGCGCGCCGGGCCCGCGAGCAGGCGCGGCGCAGCGGCCTGGCGGTGAAGGTCCTCGGCCCCGCCGAGCTGCGCAAGCTCGGCGCCGGCGCGTTGCTGGCGGTCGCGCGCGGGAGCGGCCAGCCGGCGCGGGTCGTGCACCTCGTCTACCGGCCGCGCGGCAGGAGGGCGGGCGGACCGCGCACCGTGCTGATCGGCAAGGGCGTCACGTTCGACAGCGGCGGACTGAACCTCAAGCCCAGCCCCAGCATGCTGAACATGAAGGGGGACATGGCGGGGGCGGCGGCGGTGCTCGCGACGATGTGCTCCCTGCGCGACCTGGGGTGCCGCACCGAGGTCCACGCGCTCCTGGGCCTGACGGAGAACATGACGGGCGGGTCGGCGTTCAAGCCGGGAGACATCCTGGAGACCTATTCGGGAAAGACCGTCGAGGTCGGGAACACCGACGCCGAGGGCCGCCTCGTGCTGTGCGACCTCCTGGCCTACGCCGCGAAGCGCCTGAAGCCCGACCGCATGGTCGACGTCGCGACCCTGACCGGAGCGGTCGTCGTCGCGCTGGGGCCGGCGTGCGCGGGCGTGTTCTCGCGCCATGCGGTGCTGCGCGACGAGATCCTGCTCGCCGCCGAGCGTGCCGGCGAGAAGCTGTGGCCGATGCCGATGATCGAGGAATACCTCGACGCCTTGCAGGACGGCCCGGCGGATCTCCGCAACGTGGGCGAGCGCGGGGGCGGGGCGATCACCGCGGCGCTGTTCCTGGGGGAGTTCGTGCCGAGCGGTTTGCCGTGGGCTCATCTCGACATCGCCGGCACGGCGTTCCTGGAGAAGGACTCCACGGTCTCTCCGAGCGGCGGGACGGGAGCGGGCGTCCTGACCCTGCTGCGCTGGCTCGGGGCCGGGCCCGACTGAGACCGCCTTGGCACCTCACGCGCACCACGATTCGAACGCCGGCGCCGCGCGGGTCGCGGTCCTGACCGTCAGCGACACGCGCACGCCCGAGAGCGACACGTCGGGAGGCGCGGCCAGGACGCTGTTCGAGGACGCCGGTCACCGCGTCGTCGACTACCGCATCCTGCGCGACGAGCCCGCGGAAGTTCGCGACCTCGTGACGCGCTGGCTTTCGAGCGCCGAGATCGACGTCGTGTTCGTGAGCGGCGGGACGGGGATCTCCGGACGGGACCGCACCTACGAGGCGATCGCGGGCCTGCTCGACAAGCGCCTGGACGGCTTCGGCGAGATCTTCAGGCGGCTGTCGTTCGAGGAGATCGGCAGCGCCGCGATGCTGAGCCGCGCCGTGGGAGGGATCGCGCGCGGCAAGGCGATGTTCTCGGTTCCCGGCTCGACGGCCGCGGTGACGCTGGCGCTCGAGAGGCTGATCGTGCCGGAGATCGCCCACCTGATCTCCGAGGTCCGCAAGTAGCGCGCGGCCGCGCGCTCAGTTGTTGAATTCGCCGGGCTGCGGGGCCTCGGCCTCGATCACCTGCCCGAAGCGCGCCTCGTAGCGCGACAGGTTGTCGCTCAGGGCGCGGATCATGCGCTTCAGGTGGCCCGGGCTGACGATCACGCGCGCGTTGACGACGCCGCTCGGGGGGAACAGGTTGATGAAATCGAGCACGAACTCCTCGCGGGTGTGGGTCACCATCATCTGGTTGGCGTAGACCCCCCCGAGGACCCTGTCCGGGATCTTGATCGAGAGCTGACGCTCCTTGGACATCGACGGCCTCCGTGGCGCGGCGCTTGGCCGGCCTCAGGACGCTGCACTCGGGGGGCGCACGAGCGTGATCGCGACCTCCTTGTCGGTCAGGCGCTGGAGCTCGGCGATCCGGAATCCCTGGGCGAGCAGCGCTCCGATCCTGGGGTGGTCCTTGGGTTGCTTGCGGTACGGCAAGTCGAGGTGCAGTTGGATTCGCTCGGCGCCGGACATCGAACTTCTCCTTTGGCTCGTTCAGGATATAACGTGGTGCGGTGCTTGTTGCACCCTCTCCTGGCTTTCGAAGTCCAGGTCGTCCGATCCGGCAGGGCGCGCTGGCCTACCGCGCGAGGGCACCCAGACCGCGCCCCATGTCGTGCGATTCCAGGATGTTACGGGGTCGGGTGCAACAAGCACCGCCCCACGTGGCGTTGACAGGGGGCGGCGAGAGTCATATCCTTGACGGCGCAGTACTTAGGGACCCGCCGGCACGAGGCTGCGTGCGCGGGATCACCCAACGGAGGTCGACGTCGATGATGCTCGAGGTGACGGAACGCGCTGTCTCGAAGGTGCAGGCGATGCTCGCGGCGGACAAGAAGGAAGGGTTCGGGCTGCGGATCGCGGTTCAGGGTGGGGGATGCTCCGGGTTCCAGTACGGGCTGACCTTCGACGACTCGGCCAAGGCGGACGATAAAGTCATGCAGTTCGGACAGCTCAAGGTCTTCGTCGACGCCAAGTCGCTGTCTTTCTTGAACGGCACGACGGTCGACTACGTCGAGAGCTTGCAGGGCTCGGGCTTCAAGATCAGCAACCCGAACAGCACGGGGCAGTGCGGCTGCGGCCACAGCTTCTCCGTCTGATTCCGCGTCGCGCGCGCGGCGCGGCCGGGACCGGCGGCGTGCCGCGACCATGAAGACGCCCGTCTACCTGGACAACCAGTCCACGACCGCCGTCGATCCGGTGGTGCTCGCCGAGATGCTGCCGTTTTTCGGCGAGGCGTTCGGCAACGCCGCCAGCCACTCCCACGGGTTCGGGTGGGAGGCGCGGGAGGCGGTCGAGCGGGCCAGGGAGCGAGTCGCCGCGGCGATCGGGGCGCGCCCCGAAGAGATCGTGTTCACGAGCGGCGCCACCGAGAGCGACAACACGGCGCTGGCCGGCCTCGTCGGCGGCGCGCGCGAGCGCGGCGATCACGTCGTCACGGCCGCGACCGAGCACCGCGCCGTGCTCGATCCGCTCGCGCGTCTCGAGCGCGAGGGCGTGCGCGTGACGCGCCTCGGGGTCGACGCGCAGGGTCTCGTGGATCCCGCGGACGTCGAGCGCGCGATCACCTCGCGCACCGTGCTCGTGACGCTCATGGCGGCCAACAACGAGGTCGGGACGATCCACCCGCTCGAGGACGTCGGTCGCATCGCGCGGCGCCGCGGCGTCCCGTTCCACAGCGATGCGGCGCAGGCGCTCGGGAAGGTGCCGCTCGACGTCGAGGCGTCGTGTCTCGACGCGGCGTCGCTCAGCGCCCACAAGCTCCACGGCCCGAAGGGCGTCGGCGCGCTCTACCTGCGGCGGGACCCGGCGGTGGCGCTCGAGCCGCTGATGCTCGGGGGCGGTCACGAGGGCGGGCGGCGCCCGGGGACGCCGAACGTTCCCGGCATCGTGGGCTTCGGCAAGGCGGTCGAGATCGCGTGCGCGGGCGGGGACGACGAGCCGCGGCGGCTGCGCGCGCTGCGCGATCGTTTGCTCGGCGCGCTCCAGGCGCGGATCGACGGGGTGCGGCTGAACGGCCACGCCACGCGGCGCCTGCCCAACAACCTCAACCTGTCGTTCGACGGCATTGACGGCGAGGCGCTGCTCGCGGCGCTTCACGACGTCGTGGCGCTGTCCGCAGGATCGGCGTGCATGTCCGCGACGCGCGAGCCGAGCTACGTGCTCGGGGCGATGGGCCTGTCGGAGGAGCGCGTGCGCGGCGCGGTGCGCTTCGGCCTCGGGCGGTTCAACACCGCGGACGAGGTCGACTTCGTCGCGGGCGAAGTCGCCCGGGCGGTGCGGCGGCTGCGCGACCTCGCGCCGCCCGGCCGGGCGCGGGTTGACCGTTCGCCCGGCTGCGGATAGTCTCGGCTCCCGATGTCCGGCACGCGCGCGCAGCCCGCGATCGATTCGAATCTCGCCCCGTGGGCGCAGCGCGCCGGCGAGTCGCTCGGGCGGCGCTACCCCGAGACCGAGCACCCCTATCGCAGCGCGTATCAGCGCGACCGCGACCGCATCATCCACTGCCGCGCCTTCCGCCGCCTGGAGTACAAAACGCAGGTGTTCGTGAATCACGAGGGGGACCACTACCGGACGCGTCTGACGCACAGCATCGAGGTCAGCCAGATCGGGCGCACGGTGGCGCGCGCCCTGGGGCTGAACGAGGACCTGGTCGAGTCCCTGGCGCTGTCGCACGACCTCGGCCACACGCCCTTCGGTCACGTCGGGGAGGACGTCCTGGACGAGCTCCTGGCCGGTCACGGCGGCTTCGATCACAACCGCCAGACCCTGCGCATCGTGGAGATCCTGGAGGACCGCTACAGCGATTTCCCGGGCCTGAATCTCACGTGGGAAGTGCGCGAGGGCATCGCCAAGCACTCCGGCCCCATCGACGTGCGCAAGGCTCCCGAGTTCGCCGCGTACCGGCCGGAGCTGCTCCCGCCCCTCGAGGCCCAGATGATCGATCTCGTGGACGAGATCGCGTACAACCACCACGACGTCGACGACGGCCTGGAGTCGGGGCTCCTCGACACCGACAGGCTGGCGCGCGAGGTCCCGATCTTCGGCGAGCCGCTCGTCGCGGCGCGGAGGGCCATGAGCGGCGCGGACCCGAAGCAGGTGCGCGCGGCGGCGCTGCGCGGGATGATCGACGAGCTGGTCACCGCGGCGATCGAGGCGTCGTCTCGGAGCATCGCGGCCGCGGGCGTGACGTCGGCCGGCGACGTGCGGCGGGCGACCGGGCCGCTGATCGCGCTGCCCGCGGAGACCGCGGGGCGCAATCGCGTCCTCAAGTCGTACCTGCGCGAGAACCTGTACCGCCACCCGCGCATCGAGGCGATGAAGGACCAGGCGCGGCGGATCCTGCTCGGGTTGTTCGAGCGCTACCGCGACGCCCCGGGTCTGCTCCCCGAGGACCGCCGTCCGAGGATCGCCTCGGACGGGCTCGAGCGCGCCATCGCCGACTACATCGCGGGCATGACCGACCGCTTCGCCGCCGACGAGTTCGCGAGAAAGGGGTCCGACCCCCTTGTCACGCGTTGACGAAGCGGCGGCCGCGGACGTTGAGGATCAGGGCGACGCCGCAGGCGGCGGCGACCAGGGCCGAGCCGCCGTAGGAGATGAACGGCAGCGGGACCCCGATGGTCGGCAGGAGGCCGAGGACCATGCCGACGTTGATCGCCATCTGGCCCGTGATCCACGCCGCCACGAGCAGGCAGATGTAGGTCCCGAGACGGTCCTGGGACGATCGCCCGGCGACGATCGCCCGGAAGATCATGTAGTAGAACAGCCCGAGCACCGCGACGGCGCCCATGAAGCCGAGCTCCTCGGCGAGCACCGCGAGCACGAAGTCGGTGTGCTGCGCCGGCAGGAAGTTGAGGCGGCTCTGGGTGCCGTGGAACAGCCCCTTGCCGGTCAGCTCGCCCGACCCGATCGCGATCTTCGATTGCCGCACCTGGTAGCCGACCCCCGACGGATCGCGGGTCTCGTCGAACACCGTCAGGATCCGCTCGCGCTGGTAGTCCTCGAGCTGCATCCAGGCCACGGGCGCCAGGAGGAGCCCCGCCACGCACAGGCTCGTGATGACCCGCCAGCGCAAGCCGCCGAGCAGCAGCGCCGCCAGGTAGATCGGGACGAAGATCAGCGCGCTGCCGAGATCCGGCTGCAGCGCGATCAGGACCACCGGGGCCCCGACCAGCATGCCCATCGCGATCATCTGCCGCAGGCCCATGCTCCCCCGCACGCGGTTCGTCAGGTAGGAAGCCAGCACCAGGCACGTCGTCCACTTCGCCAGCTCGGAGGGCTGCAGGCGCACCGGTCCCAGCACGAGCCACGAGCGGTTGCCCCCGACCTCGGTGCCGAGGAACAGGACCACGAGCAGCAGGAGGACGACGCCGCCGTGGAGCACGAGCGAGAACTCGGCCCAGAAGTGATAGTCGACCAGGAACACCACGGTTCCGAGCGCCGCCCCGACGACGAGCCACATCAACTGCCGTTGCCACAGGCCCTCGCGGCCCGGTTGATCGACGGTGGCCGACGCGATGGCGAGCATCCCGAGGCCGACGAGCGCCGCGATCGCCAGCACCATCGGCAGGTCGAGGCTACCGAGCGGACGCCGTGCCAACATCCGGCAGCTCTCCGATCCGTCCCGCGTCCGCCTGCAGCTCGCGCGAGCCGCCCTCGCGGGGAACCTTGTCGGCGAAATAGACCTCGAGCACCTGGCGGGCGATGGGAGCGGCCGACGTTCCGCCGTGCCCGCCGTGCTCGACCACGACCGCGAACGCGATCTCCGGCGCCTCGGCGGGCGCGTAGCCGACGAACCACGCGTGGTCGCGCTCGTCCTTGGGCAGCTTGTCGGCGTCGATGCCCGCCGAGTGCTTGTACACCTGGGCCGTGCCGGTCTTGCCGGCGACGCGGACGTGCTCGAGCGCGACGTTGCGGCCCGTGCCTCCGGTGACGACTTCCTCGAGCGCCGACCTCACGATCTGGAGCGTCCCCGGCGAGATGCGGAGGTCGACCGGGGCGTCGCCGCGACCCTGGGCGACGTGGGGATCGGGAAGCTTGCCGGTGGCCACCGCGGCGATCATGGTCGCCATCTGGATCGGCGTGACCGCCAGGAGGCCCTGCCCGATCGAGACCGAGATCGTCTCGCCGGGGTACCAGCGCTCGCCGTGGACCTTGCGCTTCCATTCATCCGAGGGAAGGACGCCCGAGGCTTCCCCGGGCAGGTCGATCCCCGTCAGGCCGCCGAGGTGGAAGCGCGAGCCGTACTCGTGGATCGGCTCGATCCCCATGCCGCGCCCCAGCGTGTAGAAGTAGACGTTGCACGAGTGAATGAGGGCCTGACGCAGGGCGACCGCGCCGTGCCCGCCCTTCTTCCAGCACAGGAAGGAGCGGCCGTACATGTTGACCGAGCCCGTGCAGTTCACGACCGTGGACGGATTGACCGTGCCGGTCTCGAGGCCCGCGATCGCCATGACGACCTTGAACGTCGAGCCCGGCGCGTAGTAGCTGGCGATCGCGCGGTCGTGCATCGGGCGCCGCGGATCCTTGGAGATCTGGGTCCACGCTTCGGGAGTGATCCGTCCCGCGAACGTGTTGGGATCGAACGTCGGAGTCGACGCCAGAGCCAGGATCTCGCCGGTGCGGGCGTCCATGAACACGCCCGCCCCCATCTCGTCCCCGAGCGCCTCGACCAGCTTGCGCTGCAGGCTGAGGTCGAGCGTGAGCCGCAGGTCGCTGCCGTTGTGCGGCGCGGTCCCCGGACGCCCCTCGCCGAGCTGGCGCCCGAGGTTGTTCACCGTGACGTACTTCGCCCCGCGCACGCCGCGCAGCTCGTCGTCGTAGAACCGCTCGAGCCCCGACTTGCCGACGATGTCCCCGCTGTACAGCAGGGCACCCGGGGGACTGTCCTCCAGCTCGCCCTCGCTGACCTCGCCCACGTAGCCCAGGACGTGCGCGGCCGCGTCGCCGGCCGGGTAGGTCCGGCGGGCGGTCTGCTCGAACTCGACCGCGGGGAACCACTCGCGGTGCGCCTCGATCGGAGCCAGCTCCTCGAGCGCCAGGTCCTCCTTGAGGACCGCCGGCTCGAAGACCGGACGCTTCGCGGCCAGCGCGAGCCGCTCCACGAGGCTGTCGTACGACACCGGAAGGACGGTCTCCAGGCGTCGCAACTGCCCGTCGGGGTCCCCGGTCCCCTCCCTGCGGAGCAGGAGGCGGAGCGACGGCCGCGTCGAGGCGACGATCTCCCCGCGCCGGTCGTGGAGCACGCCGCGGATCGGGAGCAGCGGGACCTCCCGGAGACGGTTGTTCTCGGCCAGGTGCGCGTACTCTTCCCCGCGCGCGACCTGCAGGTTCCAGAACGCGAGCCCATAGCCGAGCACCAGCATCAGGGCCCCGACGTGAAACAGGGTCACCCGGCTCTCGAGCCGCTGCTCGATCAGGTATTCCTTGAGCTCCCACCGATCGCGATAGTCCACGACGGAATTCTACGCCTTTCGTCCCAGGGCGCGGCTGGCGTCGTGCCCCGACACACGGTCTACGATGGGGAATATGGCGGCCACGAGCAACCCCGTCGCCGCCGCGCGCAGGAGCATCCGCACCGGATCGATCGGTACGACCCTCAGGCCCAGCAGGCGGTACAGCCCGACGTCGAGAAGCTGGTCTGCGATCGACAGCAGGACGCCGACCCCGATGCGCCCGGGGAGGTGGTTGAGGTCGATGCGGGTCGCGATGCCCCCGACCACCCAGCCCTCGAGGGTCTTCTTGAAGCCCGAGACCCCGAACACGGCCGCATGGAACCAGCCGTCGTGGAGCAGGCCGCCGGCGCACCCGACGAGCATCGCCGAAGCCTGGGAGCGCCGCAGGGCGAAGTAGGCCACGACCACCAGCATCGGGTCGAAGTACCCGAGGGCGGCGGGGAGCAAGCGTCCGAGCAGCGCGTCGAGGCCCAGGGCGAGCGCCAGGGCCAGCAGTCCCTGGAGCAGGCTCACGGCTCGCCCCCGGTCTCCCACGCCGCGGCCGGCGCGTCGGAGCTCTCGGTGCGGACCAGGATCAGGACCTCTTCCAGGCGCGGGAACTGCACCTCGGGCTCGACCAGGATGGCACGCGCGATGCCCGAGGGCTCGCTCGCCTCGACCTCGCCGATGCCGATCCCCTTGGGAAACACGCCGTCGATCCCCGAGGTCACGATGCGGTCGCCGAGCTCGACGTCGGCGAAGCTGGGCACGTAGCTCATCTCGAGCAGGCCCTTGCCGCGTCCGAGCACCATGCCTTCCTGCCGGCTGCGCTGCACGATGCCGGCGACCCCGCTGTTGGGATCGGTGATCAGGCGGATCTTGGCGTAGCCGCGGTCCACGAACACCACCCGGCCGACCGCTCCGCCCCACGCGATCACGGGCTGATCCGCCGCGACGCCGTCGGCCGATCCGCGATCGACGACGATGACGTGCTCCTGATCCGAGAAGCTGGCCGTGACGACCCTCGCGGCGACCGACTGCGGCGCGATGTGCTCCTTCATGAGCAGCAGGAGCCGCAGGCGCTCGTTCTCGATCGCGTCCTCGCGATGGCGCTCGAGCTCGAAGCGCAGATCGGCGATCTCCGCCCGCAGGCGCCGGTTCTCGTCACGCGCCGTCCTGAGCTCCCGGAATCCCCCGAGCATCCCGCTGGCTCCGCCGCCGACGGTGTGCGACAGGCCCACGACCGGTCCGCTGACCTGCATGGTGATTCGATTCAGGAGGGACGAGCCCGCCGCGTCCCGCACGCTGCTCGACATCACGAGCAACTGCGAAAACAGCAGCACGACCAGGAGCAGTGCGTTTCGCCGGGCGGGATTCAGGCTCGACATCGGAGCCGGTCGCGGCTCAGTCCAGAGCCACCTTGCGGAGCAAGTTGAAGTCGGTCAACACTTTGCCGGTTCCCATGACGACCGAGGTCAAGGGGTCGTCGGCGATCGAGACGGGGAGCCCGGTCTCCTCGCGCAGGCGCTTGTCGAGGTTCTTGAGCAGGGCGCCCCCGCCGGTCAGGACGATGCCCCGGTCGACGATGTCCGCGGACAGCTCGGGAGGAGTCTGCTCGAGGGCGACGCGCACGGCCTCGATGATCGTCGCGACCGGCTCCGCGAGGGCTTCGCGGATCTCCTCGTCGGAGATCACGAGCGTTTTCGGCACGCCCTCCACCAGATCGCGGCCCTTGATCTCCATGGTGAGCTCCTCGTCCAGCGGGAAGGCGGAGCCCAGCATGATCTTGATCTCCTCGGAGGTGCGCTCGCCGATCAGCAGGTTGTACTTGCGCTTGATGTACTGGATGATCCCCTCGTCCATCTCGTTGCCCGCGACGCGCACCGAGCGCGAGTAGACGATTCCGGCCATGGAGATCACGGCGACGTCCGTCGTTCCGCCGCCGATGTCGACCACCATGTTCCCCGTGGGCTCGGTGATCGGGAGCCCCGCGCCGATCGCCGCCATCATCGCCTGCTCGACGAGGTAGACCTCGGTCGCCTTGGCCTTCATGGCCGAGTCGCGGACCGCGCGCTTCTCGACCTGGGTGATCTCGCTGGGCACGCCGATCACGATCCGGGGGCGAACCCCGATCGAGCGGTTGTGGGCCTTCTTGATGAAGTAGTCGAGCATCTTCTCGGTGTGCTCGAAGTCGGCGATCACGCCGTCGCGCATCGGGCGTATCGCGACGATGTTGCCGGGCGTCCGCCCGAGCATGTCCTTGGCCTCTTTCCCCACGGCTTCCACGCGCCCGGTCTTCTGGTTGACCGCGACGATCGACGGCTCGCTGACGATGATGCCGCGCCCCTTGCAGTAGACGAGCGAGTTCGCGGTCCCCAGATCGATCGCAAGATCGTTCGAGAACATCGAGAGGACCGACTTCGGGCTGAAGCGCATGCTCGCCTCTTCGACCGCCGCCGCGGCCGGGGGGGACGCCTAGGCAGGCATTGCCAGTGCCCGGTGGAGACCCATGCCAGGTTGGCGCGATGCAGGACGTCGGACACCCACCCAGAAGGCGTATCGTAATGAGCCGAAAGAATTTTGGCAACCGCGGGCAGTAACCCCATTCATCAGAACGTCTCGACGTAGGCCTGATGGGTCTTGACCTGCTGGTTCCCCACGGCGTCCTGGGCGACGATCCGGAGCTGGTTCGCGCCTTCCTGACGGAGGCGCAGGACGGTGTAGAACGTGCCGTCGTCGGAAACCTCGACCTTGTCGTTGTCGATCCACACCTGGGCCCCGGGCTCGGTGCGGCCGTTGATGATCAGCATCGCGCCGGTCTGCACGAGGTCCGTGATCTGGAGCTGCGGGGGGGTCGTGTCGCCGGTGTCGCGAATCGTCTGAGTGGTCACCCGGAACAGCCGCGTCTCGCTGAACGGTCCCTTGACCCCGGAGCGCGACACGGCGCTGACCTTCCAGTAGTACTCCCCCGGAGTGACCCCGTCGATGACGACGTCGGTTTCGACGCGCTCGGCGTCGTACAGCGGCGCGGTGAACAGGTAGCCGTCGGAGATCAGCAGGTGGTAGCGCGCCGTGCCGGGGACCTTCTCCCACGACAGGCGGGTCGTGGTGGCGGCCGGATCTTCGTAGACGAAGATGCGCTGGTCGGGCGGGGAGATCAGCCGGGGAACGCCGGGCAGCACCTCCTTCGAGGTCAGGGCCCCGCTCGATTCGGTGCGGATCCGCTCTCCGCCGGTGAGCACTTCCTTCTCGCCCGCTCCGGCGACCTCGACCTTGCCGCCGAAGACGTCGAACGAAGCGGTGTCGCTCTCCTTGTCGTAGGCGACGCGGAACTCTCCCTGCTCCGCGGTGCGCGCGGCCGCCTTCTCCGTTTCCACCTCGTGGAACGAGCCGTCGACGTTGCGCCGCTGCGTCGACGCCATGACCTCGCCCCAGTTGAGCTGCTCGCTCACCTTGCGCACCTTGGTCACGGGGTGCTCGTACAGCTCCTTGATGACCAGCAGGGACCCGGGCTGAATCGTGGTCTCGGTGCCGTCGAAGTACATGATCTGGGCCGAGGCGGACGACGACGTCTTGATCTGGTCCCCGACGCCGAGCACGAGGTCGCGCTTCGCCGAGTCCCACGAGAAGCCTCCCGCGCGCTTGACACGAACGTCGCCCTCGATACGGGAGAACCGCACCTCGCTCGCACGGCTGGCGCTCTGGCCTCCGGCCGCCATGTCGAGGACTCTCTGCGACAGGCTCTCCGACCGCAGCGCGGCCTCGAGCGCCTGGCCGTAGCTCCGCGCGTCGAAGCGCGAGCGGGCCTCGGCGAGCGCGACCCGCGAGCTCGCGATCAGCTCGTCCCAGCGGCCGTCGCCGGAGTGCGACGAGGCCTCCTCGTACTTCACGGCGGCGCGATCGATCGCCGTCTCCGCGGGGGAGCGGGCGGCATGGACCCAGTAGGCGACGGCGCCCACGCCGATCACCACCAGCGCCCCGACTCCCAGATAGACGGTGCGATAGGAGATGTTGAACCAATCCAGGAGAATCTGGGATTTGGCTAGCTTGCTGGACATTCGCCGGGACGATCCTCCACCCCTCGGGCCGCAGCTTCCCCACGAGCGAGGCGAATCTAGTGCCTGGACCTCGCGCCGGCCACCCGCGGCGTGCGGCGGCCCCGCACCGTTCCTTGATGCATCCCGTTGTGTGCGGTACACTTCGGGTTTTTCCCGGAGATCTTCGATGCTCAACGTGATGCGCGACAATCTTCGCCACCTGAAGCCGATCCTGTGGATCGTCGCCATCTCGATGGTCGCCTACCTGGGAGCGTACTTCTCGTGCGGCGACGGCCCGGTCACGGGAGGGGAGCCGTGGGCGGCGCGGGTCTCCGGGACCGAGATTCCGCGCTCGACGTTCCTCGAGACCGCGCGGCGCCAGGATCAGTTCTACCGCCAGACCTTCGGGGCGCAGTACGACCAGTTCCGGTCGCAGTTCCGCATCGGCCAGCAGACCATCCGGGGTCTCGTCGACCGCCAGATCATGCTGCTCGAGGCGGAGAAGCTGGGCATGGGGGCCTCCAAGGCCGAGATCGAGAAGGTCGTCCTCCAGGATCCGAGCTTGCAGGGCCCGGACGGCAAGTTCATCGGCACCGAGCGTTACGTCCAGATCGTGAACCGCATGTGGCAAGGGGGCGTTCCGGCGTACGAGCGCTACGTCGCCGAGTCCATCGTGCTCGAAAAGTGGCGCAACACCGTGTCGTCCTCGGCTCGCGTGTCCGACGACGAGCTGCTGCAGGTCTATCGCTCGCGCAGCGATCGCACCGCGATCGACTACGCCGTCGTGGCGAGCTCCGACCAGGACGTGGACGCGGAGATCGACGGCGCCACGGCGCGGGCATGGTACGAGTCGCACCGCGACGACTACCGCAGGCCCGACGGCCTGAAGCTGCGGTTCGTGACCGTCAGCCGCCAGGATCGACTCTCGGGAGTGCAGGTGACCGACGAGGAGATCCAGGACTACTACGACAGCCACGAAGCCGAGTTCACCCGGCCCGCCGAGCGCCGCGCCGGCCACATCCTGGTGAAGGTGCCGTCCGACGCGCCGCCCGAGAGCGACGCCGCGGGGCGGGCCCGCGCCGAGGAGGCCCGCCGTCGCGTCGAAGCCGGCGAGAGCTTCGAGGACGTCGCCCGCGAGGTCTCCGAGGACGAGCTCTCCGCCCAGCGCGGCGGAGACCTGGATTTCTTCCCGCGCGGAGCGATGGTGCCGGCGTTCGAGAGCGCGGTCTTCGAGACCGCGGTCGGTACCCTGGCTCCCGTGACCCGGACGCCCTACGGCTACCACGTCATCAAGGTCACCGCCGAGCGCCCCGCGGGCGTCACGCCGTTCGCGGAGGTTCGCGACGAGCTGCGCGAGAGACTGAAGCGCGAGCGCGCCGACGATGCCGCCGAAGCGCTGGCGCGCGAGATTCGCGCGGCGGCCGCGAGCGCCGCCGACCTGGGAGCGGCGGCCGGAGCGTCGAGCCTCGAGGTCGTGGAAGCGATCGTGCGCCGCGGTGGAGCGATCACCGGAATCGACGCCCCGCAGGGATTCGTCGAGCAACTGTTCGACCTCGAGATCGGCGCGGTGGCGGAGCCGGCGGCGGTGAGGCAGGGCTGGGCCGTGGTCGGCGTCGTCGAGCAGGTGCCGGCGTCGATCGCGCCGTTCGAAGAGGTCGAGTCGACGGTCAAGACCGCCGCCCTTGCGGACCGCGGCAGCCGCGCCGCCGAGCGCGCGGCGCGCACGGCGCTCGAGCGCCACGGCTCGGTCGAGAAGGCAGCCAAGGCGCTCGGCCTCGAGGTCCAGGAGTCGGGCAGCCTCACGCCGGCGCAGCCGCCGGCGCGAACCGGCGGCACGAGCCCGGAGCTGCGCGACGCGCTGTTCGGAGCCGGGGCCGTCGTGGGCGCGACCGGCGTGGCGCGGGTTCCCGCGGGCGCCGTGATGTTCGAGATCACGACCCGCGAGGTGTTCGACCCGGCGGAGTTCGAGAGCTCGAAGGCGACCCTGCGTACCGAGATCCTGGACCAGCGTCGCGCTGAGCTGGTGGAAGCCGCGATGGCCCAGCTGCGCCAGGGTTACGAGGTCGAGATCAACGAGCCCGTGGTGAACGGCGTCGACGCGTGAAGTTTCGCGCGTCGCGCGAGCCTTTCACGAAACCGTCACCGCGCTCACCAAAACGGCTATGGACCGCGCGCCGCGCGGAATTCCATATTCCCTCGCGGAGCGCTGCGTTCCCGTTCTCCGTGCGGAGTCGCCGGAGGCGCGCTCGTCGTTTCCGCGAAGGAGGCGTGGACCATGGTCAATCGCTCGGCCGAACAGAGCTTCCAGCGCGGTCTGGCGGCCCTGTCCGGAGGTCGCGGCCGGGAAGCTCTGGCGATGTTCGAGGCAGCCATCGAGATCGAGAAGCGATCCGGAGCAGGGCGCCCGCAGGCGCGCTACCTGTCGTACTACGGCATGGGTCTCGCGATCGAGAAGAAGCAGCTCAACGAGGGCATCCGGTTCTGCCGCCAGGCGCTGAGCGACGAGTTCTTCAATCCGGATCTGTGCTGGAACCTCGGACGGCTCCTGCTGCGAGCGGGCCGGCGCCGGGAGGCGCACGACGTTCTCGTGAAGGGCTATTCCCTGCAGCCCGGCCACCAGGGGATCCTCGAGGAGCTCGCCCGCATGGGCATGCGGCGCCGGCCGGTGCTCGGCTTCCTGCCGCGCAACAACGTGGTGAACGTGCTCCTGGGGCGGATCACCCGCCCGAGTCAGTCCTGAATACCGAGCACGTTGCGGATGGCGTCGACGACGTCGCGGACGTCGAACGGCTTGGCGAGGAAGCCGCCCCCGAAGGAAGTGTAGTAATCGATGTTCGTGTCGGCCTGGAGGAAGCCCGACATGAAGATCGTCTTGCCGGCGAGCTCGGGGTCCATCTGCCGTATCTGGCGGTGCAGCATGACCCCGTTCATGTCGGGTAGGTTGAAGTCGACGACCGCGGCGTCGTAGATCCGGTTGCGGATCAGCTCGAGCGCGCCCGCCGCGTCTCCGGCCGCATCGACCTCGAAGCCCGCGGTCCGGAGAAACTCCTGCACGAGGTCGACGATCTGAGCTTCGTCGTCGACGACTAGAATCCTACGATCCAATCTCGAGCTCCTCGACGCCGGCGACGGCGCTCGCCGGCCGTCCGGGCGCCGATGGACCCCCCCTGCCGCCAGAGCATAGTGCAATCGCGGGGCCCGGGGAAGGTGTGCGCTTCAAGGAATCAGCACGATCTTGCCGAAGCCGGAGCGGCCGTCGAGCAGCTCATGGGCCTCGGCGACCCGCTCGAGAGGCAGGACGCGATCGATCACGGGGTGCAGCCTTCCGGTGGCGACGTGGTCGAAGACGTCCAGGAACTCGTGGCTTCCCCCGAGCGTCGAGCCCAGGATCGAGAGGCTCTTGAAGAAGATCAGGCGGAAGTCGGTCTTCATCTCGAACCCCGAGGTCGATCCGCACGTGACGTAGCACCCGCCGGTGGCGAGGACGCGGATCGTGCGATCGAAGGTGTCGGCGCCGACGTGGTCGACGGCGATGTCGACGCCGCGCTTCGCGGTCCACTCGCGAGCCGCCGCGACGAAGTCCTCCTCGCGGTAGTTGACGCAGCGCTCGGCGCCCAGCTCGACGGCACGGCGGCACTTCTCCGCGGTTCCGGCCGTGGCCAGCACGCGCGCGCCGTGGAGCCGCGCGATCTGAATGGCCGCGGACGAGACTCCCGACCCGGCGGCGTGGATCAGGACCTGGTGCCCGGGCCGGATTCCGGCGCGAGACACGAGCATGTGCCACGCCGTGAGGAACACGAGCGGGACGGCGGCCGCCTCCTCGAAGTCGAGCCGGCTCGGCATCGGCACGACGTTGGCGCGCGGGACCACGATGTGCTCCGCGCAGCCGCCGTCGCGGGTCTCCCCAAGGATGCCGAGGTCACGGCACAACGGCTCGCTCCCCGCGCGGCACGCGCGGCAGGCCCCGCACGAAGCGACCGGGTACAACACGACCCGCTCGCCCGCCCGCAGGTCCCGGACCCCGCTTCCCATCGCGTCCACCGTTCCCGCGACGTCGGACCCCGGCACGAGCGGCAGGGGAAAGCGATGCCCGGGAACTCCCTTGCGTACCCACAGGTCGAGGTGGTTGAGCCCGGCCGCCCGAACCCGAACCCGGACCTCGCCGGCCTGCGGCTCGGGAATCGGACGCTCCTCGATCCGCAGCGCCTCGAGGCCGCCGTGCTCCCGGATCACGACCGCGCGCACGCCCCTCTCCTGACTAGCGGTCGAGGTTGAGCCACACGCTCTTCGTCTCGAGGTAGGACTCGAGCGCCTCGAGCCCGAGCTCTCGGCCGAAGCCGCTGGCCTTGAATCCGCCGAACGGAAGGGCGGGATCGTACAGGTTGTAGGCGTTGATCCACACGGTTCCGGCCTTGACGGCGCGGGCCATGCGATGGGCCTTCGAGACGTCGCGGGTCCACAGGCCGGCGGCGAGCCCGTAGATCGTGGCGTTGGCCTTCGCGATCGCGTCGTCGACCCCGTCGAACTCGAGCGTCGCGAGCACCGGACCGAAGATCTCCTCCCTGGCGATGGTCATCTCGGAGTCCACGCCGTCGAACACGGTGGGACGCACGAAGAATCCCTTGCCGGCGTTGGCCTCGTCCGCTCGGCGGCCCCCGGCGACGAGTCGGGCTCCGTCCCGCTTGCCGGCCTCGATGTAGCCGAGCACGATGTCCATCTGGCGGCGCGAGATCACGGGCCCCATGCGGGTCGTCTTCTCGCGCGGGTCGCCCAGCACCGTCGCCTCGGCCCGCGCGGCCAGCTTCTCGACGACCTCGGCGTGGATCGGGCGCTCGACGAGCAGACGGGAGCCGGCGGCGCACACCTCTCCCTTGTTGTAGAAGATCCCAGCGAAGGCTCCCTTGATCGCCGCCTCGACGTCGGCGTCCGCGAACACGATGTTCGGCGACTTTCCGCCGAGCTCCAGCGAGACGCGCTTCAGCGTTCCCGCGGCCTCGCGCACGACCTGCCGGCCCACGTCCGTGCTTCCCGTGAACGCGATCTTGTCGATGCCGGGCTTGCGCACCAGGGCCATTCCGACCGACCCGCCCGGCCCCGGGAGCACCTGCAGCACGCCCGGCGGCAGACCGGCTTCGAGCCCGATGCGACCCATCTCGAGCGCGGACATGGGCGTCTGGCTCGCCGGCTTCACGATCACCGCGCACCCCGCGGCGAGGGCCGGCGCGACCTTCCACGACGTCAGCAGGAACGGGAAGTTCCACGGGACGATCGCGGCCACCACACCGACCGGCTCGCGCAGCGTGTAGGTGAACGCGCTCGGGTTCGTCTCGAGGGTCCGGCCCGAGAGCTTGGTGGCGGCGCCCGCGTAGTACTGGAAGATGGCCGCGGCCATGGGCAGCTCGATCTTGCCCGAGTCGAACAGCGTCTTGCCGGTGTCGAGCGTCTCCACCATGGCCAGCGACGGCATCTGCTCGAGGATCAGGTCGCCCATGCGCCATACGATCCGACCGCGCTCGGCCGCCGACATTCGCCCCCACGGTCCGGTGTCGAGCGCCGCGCGAGCCGCCGCGATGGCGCGGTCGGCGTCCGGCTCGCCCGCTTCGGCGACGGTCATGACGACGGACTCGTCGGCGGGGTTGATCGATTCGAAGGTCCGGCCGGAGGCGGCGTCCGTCCATTCGCCGTCGATCAGCAGACGGCCGCGAGCCGGTCGAGCGGGTCCTTCGGGGGTTGCCATCGGGTCCTCCTGTTCGTCCTGGGCGGACTGGAAGCGACATGGTAGCAGGGCATGGCCCCGCGCCGGTCTCTGGTAGAATCCCGGGTTCGACGACCCACGCGGAGGGCGAGTCATGCCTCGATCGATCCCGGCGGTCCACGACGACGAGGCGTTGTTCCAGGAAATCCTCTCGGAGGTCCAGCGCCCGACGCGCTACATCGGCGGCGAGTGGAACGAGATCGTCAAGGACCACCGCGCGGTCGACCTGACCTTCGCCCTGGCCTATCCGGACGTCTACGAGATCGGGATGTCCCATCTCGGGTTCCGGATCCTGTACTCGTTGCTCAACGCGCGCGCCGACACCGCCGCGGAGCGCGTGTTCTGTCCGTGGCCCGACATGGCCGACGCGCTGCGACGCAGGCGGCGCCCGCTCGCGACCCTCGAGACCGGGACGCCCCTTCGGGACCTGGACGTGGTCGGGTTCTCGCTGCAGTACGAGATGACCTTCACCAACGTCCTCGAGATGCTCGATCTGGGGGGCATCCCGCTGCGCGGCGCGGAGCGCGGCGACGACGACCCCCTGGTGATCGCCGGCGGCCCGGTGGTGTTCAACGTCGAGCCGCTCGCCGCCCACCTCGACCTGGTGTTCGTCGGCGACGGCGAGGAGCTGATCCCGGAGTTCCTCGACCGGCTCGCGGAGCTCGAGCGCGCGAGGGCCCCGCGCCGCGAGCGCATCCGCGAATTGGCCCGCATCCCCGGCATCTACGCTCCGGCGCTGTACGACACGGAGCGCGAACCCGGGAGCGGCCTGCTGATTCCCGTGCCCGTCGGCGACGCGCCGTTTCCCGTCAAGCGCAGGCTGCTGCTCGACATCGACCGCTATCCGTTTCCGGACCGCATCGTCGTTCCGCACGGCGAGGTCGTGCACGATCGCGTGTCGGTCGAGATCATGCGCGGGTGTCCGGTCGGCTGCCGCTTCTGCCAGGCCGGCTACGTCTACCGCCCGACCCGCGAGCGCGACCCGAACCACATACGCGACACGGTGATCCGCTCCATCCGCGCCACGGGGTACGACTCGTTCTCGCTGACTTCCCTCAATACGGGAGAGTACGGCGCGATTCACCCGCTGATGTTCGACCTCATGGACCGCTTCGAGCCCGAGAGGGTCTCGGTGTCGCTGTCGTCGCTGCACGCCTCGACCATGACCCAGGAGCTGGCCGAGCAGGTCCGGCGCGTCCGCAAGTCCGGTTTCACCATGGCGCCCGAGGCCGGCACCCAGCGCCTGCGGGACGTGATCAACAAGAACCTCGACGAGCCGCAGATCCTGAACGCGTGCCGCCTCGCCTTCGAGGCCGGTTGGGACGTCATCAAGCTGTACTTCATGATCGGGCTGCCCACCGAGACGGAGGCCGACGTCGATGGGCTGGTCGATCTCGCCCACGAGATCGTGCGAGTGGGAAACAAGGCCGCCCGGGGCCGGAGGATCGAGATCAAGCTGTCCGCTTCGACCTTCGTGCCCAAGGCCGAGACGCCGTTCCAGTGGCTCGGCATGGACCGCCGCGAGAGCCTGTACCGCAAGCAGGACCGCATCGCCGCACGGGTCCGCCGCGGAGTGCAGTTCAAGTACCACGAGTGCGAGACGAGCTATCTCGAGGCCGTGTTCTCGCGCGGGGACCGGCGGCTCGGCGAGGTGCTGGAGCGCGCGTGGCGCGGAGGCGCGAGGTTCGACGGCTGGTCCGAGCACTTCGACGCCAAGGTGTGGGGCGAGGCGTTTCGAGCCGCGGGCGTCGATCCCGATCCGTACGCCCACGCCGACTGGGACCCGCGCGCGCGCCTCCCGTGGGACGTGGTCGATTCCCTGATCAACAAGCGATGGCTGGCGATCGAGCTGCGGCGCGCGCTCGAGGCGGCGACGCTGTCGGTGTGCGGCCCCGACGACTGCCACGGGTGCGCCCCGTTCGCGCGCGACTGCGTCCAGGGGATCCTCGCGGAGACCACGGGCCGGCCGCTGATCCGGTCGCTCCCGGTCCTGTCGACGCCCGCGGCGCCCGGACGGGGCGAGGTCACGACCGCGAGCGATGCGCCGGAGCCGCAGGCCGAGCCCGAGGTCGACCCCGAGGCGCAGACGGAGGGAGGCGAGCCGCGCCACCGCTACCGCGCGCGATTCACGAAGTCCGGGCGACTGCGGTTCCTCGGGCACCTCGACCTGATGCGCACCCTGCTGCGCGCCCTGCGCCGCGCCCGGGTCCCGCTCGTCTATTCCCGCGGGTTCAACCCCAAGCCGCGCGTCGCCCTCGGGCCCGCGCTGTCGGTCGGGATCGAGTCCGAGGGCGAGTACATCGACTTCGAGACGATGCGCCCCCTCGGGGCCGCCGAGCGCGAAATCGCGCGGATCAACGCGGCCCTACCCGCGGGGATGCGGTGCGTCGCGCTGTGCGCCATCGGAGCGGGCGAGGTCGCGCTCAGCGATGCGGTGCGCGCCGCGCGCTACCGCGTGCACGTCGTCAACGGCACGGACACCCGCGCGCTCCTCGATCGTTTTCGCGCGCGCGGAGCCGTGCAGGTGTCGCGCGAGCGCAAGGGCAAGTTCACGACCTTCGACCTCGATCGCGAGCTGCTGGAGCTCGAGGCCGACGGACCCGGCTCGTTCCGCTTCACCTCCGCGATGCGCAGCCGCGGGGGATCGGTCCATCCCGACGAGGTGGCCGCGGAGATCCTCGGGCCGGGCGTGATCGCGGCGCGCGTCGTGCGCGAGGACCTGCTGGTGTCGAGCGAGGGCCGGCTGGTGAGCCCGCTCCTGACGGCGCCGCCGAGCGGCATCTCGAGCTGAACATGCGTGCGGCGAGCCGGCGTCCGCGGTCGAACACGGCCGCGCCCGGCGGACACTCCTCGCGCGACGTCGTGTCGCGCTCGTCGCTCTGCCGACACCTCCGACTCGGGCCGTCGGAGGGCCCTCGTCGGTTTCAAAAACCGCCGGGCGCGGCCGTGTTCCGCGGGCGCCGGTTCGGCGAGGGCCCTGCGGGCGGTGGTCGGACGCGGACTCCCGATCTAGGAGCGGCCGGCCAGGCGCTGGCGCCGGCGCTCGCCCGCGGCCGCGATGCGGCTGCGCTCCTCGTCGTTGCGCGGCTCGAGTCGCGGCACCGACGTCGGTCGCGCCTCGTCGTCGACCGCGACCATGGTGACGAACGCGCGGGTCGTGAGGTTGCGCCCTCCGCTCCTCGGATTCTCCGAATGCACCTCGACCTCGATTTCCATCGAGGACCTGAAGGCGGCGTTGATCCGGGCGCGCAGGGCGAGGATCTGGCCGACCCGGACCGGGTTTCGGAACTCGACCGAGTCCAGCGAGGCCGTGAGCACTTCCGTGCGCGCGTGGCGCATGGCCGCGATCGCCGCGCACTTGTCGATCAGCGCGAGCACGCGTCCTCCGAAGACCGTTCCGCGCGGGTTGCTGTCCTCGGGAAGCACGATCTCCGTCATCTCGACGACGGACTCGGAGACCTGGCGGGATCGAGCCTGACGGGCCATGAGCGCCGAGTATACCCCGCGCGGACGTCGCTTCCCGGCCTCCCCGGCCCGCGCGTTGAGGCCGCGCCAAAACGCGCCTATAATCGGAACGCCGAGGGGATCTGGAAGCGGAGCGCAACCATGACGAGAATGTGGATTGCGGTGTTCGGTGCCGCGGCGGTCGCGCTGGCCTGCGGGTCGGTCTTCGCTCAGGTCGGGCTGTCGGAGGTCCAGGGCACGGTCGTCGACCCCGACGGCAACCCCATCATCGGCGCGGAGGTCAAGCTCAAGAACACGACCAACTCGGCTCTGGAGTTCTCGGCCAAGACCAACAAGAAGGGGTTCTACTTCATTCCGAACCTGATCTACAACGAGCCGGGGGAGTGGAGCGTGACCATCGAGGCCGCGGGCTACGCGCCCTCGAAGATCGACTTCGAGAGCCGCAAGTCGGATCGCACCCTGGTGCAGGAGTTCGAGACCACGATGACCGCGGGCGCCCCGCAGCTCGTGGTCATCAAGGCGTTCGGCAAGGCCACCATCGACTTCACCATGCTGACCGCCGAGCAGCAGGTCGAGCAGGACAAACGACGCATCGAAGAGGCCGCGGCGCGGGCGGCCGCCGAGGGCGGAGCCGGCCCGCAGGGCCAGGTCGACCCCCTGCAGATCGCCTCCCGGCTGGTCTCGGAGGGCGACCTCGCGGGATCGGTCGAGCACTTCGAGGCGGCCGTCGCCGCCGTCCCCGAAAACGCCGAGCGCCGCGACCTGCTCGCCAAGGTGCTGTTCAACCTCGGGCGCCTCGATCAGGCGCTGGCGGCGGCCAACGGTTTGCGCGAGGTCGCTCCGGACCACGAGAACCTGCACCTGCTGTTCGCGGACATCTACGCCGGGCAGGGGAACCTCGCCGCGGCCGGGGCGGAGCTCGACCAGCAGGCCGAGCTGACGCCGCAGAATCCCGCCGTGCTCCGCCGCAAGGCGTGGCTGGCGGAGAAGAAGGGCGACCCCGCGGGGGCGATCGCGGCCACCGAAGCCCTGGCCGCGCTGCAGCCGGACAACGTCGAGGCGTGGCTCGCGCTCGGCAGCCTGTACGCCGACAACGGCCAGCCCGACAAGTCCGAGCAGGCCTTCACGCACGTCGTGGAGCTCGACCCGCAGAACGCGTACAAGACGTTCTTCAACATCGGCGTGCTGATCGAGAGCAAGCCGGACCGCACCGAGGTCGACGAGCGCAGGGCGCGCGAGGCGTTCCAGAAGGCGACCGAGATCAACCCGGCCTATGCCAAGGCCCATCGCCACCTGGCCTACGCGCTCCTCCGGGCCGGAGACCTTCCGGGGGCCAAGCGCGAGCTCGAGCGCTACCTGGAGCTCGAGCCGGACGCCCCCGACGCGGGCGAGGTCCAGGCGCTCGTCAGCGGCTTGCCGAGCTCGTGAGGGTCCGGGCCTCCAGGAGGTCCTCGACCCTGCGGCACAGCAGGTGACCGGCCAGGATGTGCACCTCCTGGATGCGCGGCGTGTCGTTGCCCGGCACGATCAGCGCGAGGTCCGCTTCGCGGGCGGCGCCGCCGCCCCCGGCGCCGAGCAGCGCCGCGGTGCGCAGACCCGCCTGGCGGGCGGCCTGCAGCCCGCGCACCACGTTGGGCGAGCGGCCGCTGGTCGACAGCCCCACGGCCACGTCGCCGAGGCGCCCCAGGGCCTCGACCTGGCGGGCGAAGACGCGCTCGAACCCCGAGTCGTTGGCGATGCTCGTGAGAACCGCGCCGTCGGTGGTCAAGGCGACGGCGGCCAGGGCGGCGCGCTCGCGATCGAAGCGGTTGACGAACTCGGCCGCGAGGTGCTGCGCGTCGGAGGCACTGCCCCCGTTGCCGAACAGCAGGAGCTTGCCGCGCGCCTCGAGTGCCGCCGAGCACCACCCGGCGAGGAGGTCGAGGTCGGATCCGTGGCGATCGAGAAACGCGTCGACCAGCCGATGGTGCTCGCGTCGCGTTTCCGCGACCAGCTCCGCGAACTCCCGCATGCGCACCCCTGAATTCGCGGTCGAGTATGGGTTCGGCGTCCCGGGGGGGCAAGGAAGCGCCTCGCCGCGGAGCACCGGGTCCGGGCCCGGCGGGGGTGCCGCGCACGGCGGGTGGAGCCTCGACGACCGCGGTGGAGTGGTGCTGGCGTCGTGCCGGGCGATCGAGGCGATCGCGGGCATCGGCCATGCGTTCTCCACCCGCCGCTCGGACGCGGGAGATTTCGACATGGGTGGCGCGGGGCCCGTCTCCGCCGCCGTGCGCGAGCGCCGGCGACGGCTGGTGGAGGCCGCCGGGATCGACCCGGCGGCCGCTGCGGTCGTGCTCCGCCAGGAGCACGGTGCCGAGGTGCTGCGGGTGGCCGATGCCCCGGGCGACGCGCCGGGCGATGGCGCCCTGTGGGTCCGCGCCGACGGCTCGAAGCGCTCGGCGTCGGTCCGGACCGCCGACTGCGTGCCGATCCTGATCGTCGACCTCCAGGGTCGCGCCGCGGCCGCGGTGCACGCGGGGTGGAAGGGCACGGCGCGGGGGATCGCCTCGCGCGCGGTCGAGGCCATGGCCGGGGTCGGCATCGATCCCGCCGACCTCCTGGCCGCTCTCGGACCGGCCATCCTGCGGTGCTGCTACGAAGTCGAGACGCCGGTCCTCGATCGGGTCGCCGCCGCCTGCTGGGACACGCCGGACCTCGCCGAGCCCGCGGGCGCCGCCGGGCGCGTTCGGCTCGACCTGCACGCCGCCAACCGCGCGCAGCTCCTGCGCGCCGGTCTCGCCCCGGCGCGAATCCATGCCGCGCCGTGGTGCACGAAGTGCCGCGGGGACCTGTTCTTTTCGTACCGCCGGGACGGGAGTGCCGCCGGCCGCCACATGGCGGTGGTGGGACCCGCCGCGATCGAGGGGCCTCCTTGACGCCACGCCTCGCCTGAGTCAGAATCCTGCGTTCCGTTTACAGCGCTCACCCTCATCGTGGTGCCGCTTTGTCGGTGGCGAGTTGAGGACCATGACCGTGCCGTTTTCCGCCGTCTTGGCCCAGGCCGCGCCCTCCGGCGGGGGGATGAGCTTCCAGTTCATCGGCAGCCTGGTGCTGATGTTCGGGATCTTCTACTTTCTGCTCATCGCGCCGGCGCGCCGCAAGCAGAAGAAGCACACCGAGATGATCAACAACCTCAAGAACGGGGACAAGATCATCACCCAGGGTGGACTTTACGGCGTCGTGACCGCGGTTTCCGACCACGTCGTGCAGATCAGGATCGCCGACAACGTCAGGGTCGAGATCGCCAAACACGCCGTCTCGGGGCTCCAGAGCCCGGCCGAAGAGTAGGACGACCCATCGATGGCAACATGGTGGAAGCCCGCGGTCATCCTCGCAGTCATCGGGTTGGCCGTGTTCTTCGTCATCCCGCCGGAGGAGCGGATCCACCTCGGACTCGACCTGCGGGGCGGAACTCACATCGTGCTGCAGGTCGACACCGACAGCGCGGTGGAGTACGAGCTGAACCTCACCCAGACGCGCCTCGGTCAGGCGCTCACCGATCGCCGGATCTCCTACGCCTCCATCGTTCCGATCGACCCCACGGTCATGGAGATCCGGGGCGCCGATCCGGGACGGGCCGCCGAGGTCCGCGAGATCCTCGACCTGCAGATCGGCAACTGGGCCATCCGCGATCTCGGCTCGGGCAACTGGCGGATCGTCATGCCCCCCGAGGTCCGGCAGTACATCGCGAACGCGGCGGTCACGACCACGCTCAACACCGTGCGCAATCGTGTCGATCAGCTCGGGGTGCGGGAGCCCATCGTCCAGAAGCAGGGGCTGCTCGGGGATCGCATCCTGATCCAGCTCCCGGGCGTCGAGGATCCCGAGCGGGCCGTCGACGTCATGATCGACCAGGGATTGCTCGAGTGGAAAGCGGTGACCTATCCGCCGGGCGTCACCGATTTTTCGAGGTGGAGTCCCCCGACCTCCCGTGAGGGCGTGCTGGCCATGTTCGGCGGCGCGATCCCCGACGACACCGACCTGTACCCGGAGCAGGTCAACGCCGAGGACGGCAGCGTCATCACCCTGTGGTGGCCGCTCAAGAGGGTCTCGGTCGTGATCGGGAACGACCTGCGGAACGCCTTTCGCAGCGAGGACCAGTTCGGCCAGCCCCAGGTGTCGTTCGAGCTGACCAAGGACGCGGGCAACCGCTTCGAGGCGGCGACGCAGGAGAACCTCGGCCGCCGCATGGCGATCGTGCTCACCGCGCGCAACCTGAAGTCCGTGGTCTCGGCGCCGACCATCGAGGACGTCATTCGCGACCAGGGCAGGATCCACGGCGGATTCACCCTCGAGCGCGCCGAGGACCTCGCCCTGCAGCTGCGCTCGGGCGCGATCCCGGCGAAGGTGGAGATCCTCGAGGAGCGCACGGTCGGTCCGTCCCTCGGCCAGGACTCGATCCGCGCCGGGGTCTCGGCCGCCGTGTTGGGGTTCCTCGCGGTCATGGGCTTCATGGCCATCTACTACCGCCTGTCGGGGCTGAACGCCGTCGTCGCCCTGGGGCTGAACGTTCTGCTGTTGCTCGGAGCGATGGGCTACTTCGCGGCCACGCTGACCCTGCCGGGCATCGCGGGATTGATCCTGACCGTCGGCATGGCGGTGGACAGCAACGTGCTGATCTTCGAGCGGATCCGGGAGGAGCTGCGTCTCGGCAAGACGGTCCGCTCCGCGGTCGATCAGGGATTCGGGCGCGCGTTCGGGACCATCCTGGACTGCAACGTCACGACGCTCGTGGCCGCGTTCTTCCTGTTCTCCTACGGCACCGGGCCCGTCAAGGGCTTCGCGGTGACGCTGACCATCGGGCTGCTGGCGTCGATCTTCACCGCCGTATTCGTGTCGCGCCAGATGTTCGAGCTGGTGCTGGGACGGGGGCGGCGCGTCGAGTCCCTGAGCATCTAGCGCTGTCCCGGGCCGCGCGGCCGAGCGCGAGGAGCGGACGTGTTCCAGGTCCTGATCGACACCAACTACGATTTCATGGGGACCCGCAGGATCGCCCTGACGATCTCGGCGGTGCTGGTCGTGGCGGCGATCGTCGTGCTGTTCGCGCACGGCCTCAATCTCGGAATCGAGTTCACGGGCGGCACCGAGATCCAGCTCAAGTTCCCGCATTCCCCGGACGTGGCCGGGATCCGTTCGGCCCTGGGCCGGGCCGGCCTGGAGAACTCCGAGGTCACCAGGATCGGCAACCCCACCGACAACGAGGTCTACATCCGGGTCGGACGAGGGGCGGGCGACGAGGGCGAGAACGAGAAAGCGCGCGACATCGCGGTCAAGGGCGTCCTCGACACCCTGCGCCCCGAGGAGTTCAAGGATCTCGAGGCCGTCGGCGTGATCGACCTCAACACGAAGAGCCAGAGCGACATCGCCGCCAAGCTGCTCGGCGTTCCGGGCCTCACCGAGGCGCAGGCCGGGGAGCTGGCGAGTAACATCCTGGAGCGGCGGCGGGAGATCGCGCTGTTCACGAGCCTGGACGAGCTCGCCGACATCCCCGGCATGACGCCCGACGCGCTCGCCTTCTTGCGCAAGCAGGCGACCGTCGGTCCGTTCGCGCTCCGCAGCCAGTCCTACATCGGGCCGGCGATCGGGAGCGAGCTGCTGGAGAAGGCGACGTGGGCGATCCTCGGCTCCCTGGCCGGGATGCTGGTCTACATCTGGATCCGCTTCCAGTTCCAGTGGGGGCTGGCCGCGGTCATCGCCCTGGCGCACGATTCCGTGATCACGCTGGGCCTGTTCGCGCTGTTCGGCAAGGAGATGAGCCTCCCGGTCGTCGCGGCGTTCTTGACCTTGATCGGGTACTCGGTGAACGACACCGTCGTGATCTTCGACCGCATCCGGGAGATCCTGAGGACGAAGTCCACGATGTCCCTCACCGAGGTCGTCAATCTCGCGATCAACCGGACGCTGAGCCGCACGATCATCACGTCGGGGCTGACCTGGCTGGTGGTCGTCGCGGTGTACCTGTTCGGCGGCGAGACCCTCAATCCTTTCGCCTTCGTGCTCGTGGTCGGAATCGTGGTCGGGTCCTATTCCACGATCTACATCGCGAGTCCAATCCTGGTGTTCTGGCAGTCGCTGTCCAAGCGCCGCGCTGCCTCGTCGGGATCGACCGGCCAGGCGGCGCGGAGATCGGCCAAGAAAGTCCCCTCCGCGCGGTAGGCGGCCGCCGCAAACACTATAATTTCAGCTCGATGTCGGGCGCCGGACCCTGCGCGACGATCCAGGGGCCGGGGTGTGCCCGCGGCGGCAGGTGATCATGGTCCGGCGATTCGAGGACATCCAGGAGAAGGTGGAGCAGTACCACCCGGGCGCGGACGTCGATCTCCTGCGTCGCGCCTATGTGTTCTCGGCCCGCGAGCACCGCAACCAGATCCGGCGCTCGGGAGAGCCGTACCTCATCCATCCCCTCGAGGTCGCCTACATCCTCGCCGACCTCCGCCTCGACACGGCCAGCGTGGTGGCGGGCCTGCTGCACGACGTCGTCGAGGACACGCTGACGACCATCGAGACGGTGGAGAAGTACTTCGGCAAGGACGTCGCCCACATCGTCGAGGGCGTGACCAAGATCTCGAAGCTCAAGTTCACCAGCTCGAAGATGGCGGAGGCCGAGAACCTGCGGAAGATGATCCTGGCGATGGTCGACGACATCAGGGTCATCCTGGTCAAGCTCGCCGATCGCGTGCACAACATGCGCACGCTGTCCCATCTCGAGCCGGCCAAGCGCGAGCGCATCGCCCGCGAGACGTTCGAGATCTACGCGCCGCTTGCCAACCGCCTCGGGATCGGCCGGATCAAGAGCGAGCTCGAGGACCTCGCGTTCCAGTTCCTCGAGCCGGAGGCCTACGACTCGTTGACCCAGGCTCTCGAAGCCCGTCGCAAGGTCAGCGAGGAGTTCATCACCGAGATCCGGACCAAGCTCGCGACCGCGCTGACCGAGCACGGCATCCGCACCGAGATCACGGGCCGTTTGAAGGGCACGTACTCCATCCACCGCAAGATCAAGGCCCAGAAGATCGGCGTCGACGAGGTCTACGACTACGTCGCGTTCCGGGTCCTGGTGGATTCCGTCAAGGATTGCTACGGGGCCCTCGGGATCGTGCACTCCATGTGGTCTCCCGTGCCGGGCCGGATCAAGGACTACGTCGCGATGCCCAAGCCCAACATGTATCAGTCGCTCCACACCTCGGTCATGAGCGACAAGGGCCACGCGTTCGAGGTCCAGATCCGCACCCACGAGATGCATCTCGTCGCCGAGGAAGGCATCGCGGCGCACTGGCAATACAAGGAAGGCGAATCGGTGTCGGAGCCCGACGCCGAGAAGATCGTCTGGATGCGGCGCATCCTGGACTGGCAGCAGGACCTCAAGGACCCGCGTGAGTTCTTGGAGCTGGTCAAGGTCGACCTGTACCCCGAGGAGGTCTACACGTTCACGCCGCAGGGCAAGGTGCTGTCGTTCCCGCGCGGGGCCTCGCCGATCGACTTCGCCTATGCCATTCATACCGAGGTCGGGCACCAGTGCGTCGGCGCCAAGGTCAACGGACGGATCGCGCCGCTGCGCTACGAGCTCAGGAACGGCGACATCGTCGAGATCCTGACGCAGCCCCAGCACCATCCGAGCCGCGACTGGCTCGGGCTCGTCCGGACCAGCAAGGCGCGCGGGAAGATCCGGGCGTGGATCAACGCCAACGAGCGGGAGCGGTCGGTCGCCCTCGGCCGCGAGCTCACCGAGAAGGAGCTGCGCAAGTACAGGCTGTCGCCCAAGCAGCTGGCGGACGAGGCCAAGGTCGGTCCCGCCCTGAAGAAGCTGGGGCTGGCCGGGATCGACGACTTCTTCGCCGCCGTCGGGTACGGCAAGGTCACGCCGCATGCCTTCGTCACGGCGCTGGTGCCGGAGGCCGAGCTCCACGCCAAGCCCGACGGTCCCGTCACGCGGGTGGTCAAGCGTGCCCTCGGGCTGGGGGGAGGACGCAGCGTCGCGGTGCGGGGCATGGACGACGTCATGATCACCCTCGCGCGCTGCTGCAAGCCCGTCCGGGGCGAGGAGATCGTCGGGTACATCACCCGCGGCAAGGGCGTTTCGGTGCACTCCGCGCAGTGCCCGAACGTCTCGCGGCTGATGTACGACTCCGAGCGCCGGATCGAAGTCGAGTGGGCCGCGGCCGGCAAGGACGACCTCTACGACGTGAAACTGGCGCTCGACGTCGAGGATCGGCAAGGGCTGCTCGCCAAGATCGTCTCGATCATCTCGGAGGAGAAGACCGACATCAAGAACGTCGAGGCCAAGACCTTCGAGGGCAAGCAGGCCCGCGTGACCGTCGTGTTGAGCGTCGCCGACCGCAAACAGATGGAGCGCGTCGTCACGCGGATCCGCAAGATCACCGGGGTCCGGGACGTGGCTCGCCTGATGCGCTAGGGGCCCCCAGGCTCTCCTAGCTCGCGGCCTTCTGGACCGCGCCCGAGCGCAGGCAGCGCGTGCAGATCCGGATCCGTCGCGATCCGCCTCCCGGGATGCGGATTCGCACCCGCTGGAGATTCGGAGTGACCTTGCGCGGCGTCACGTTGTGGGCGTGAGAAACGCTGCGCCCGAAGACGGTCTTCTTTCCGCACGTCTCGCACACTCGGGCCACAGCACACCCCGCTTCACGGCGCAACCGCAGAAGGGGCGCATGCTAGAGGAGGCCGGCCGGCGTGTCAAGCCCGGCGGCGCCCGGCGCGCCGGGCCCAACGTCCGGGTTGTGCCGGATCTCCCACGTTTTCACCACCACAAGGTGGTGCCGAGCTTGGTTGCACCGAGTCCGCGGTTTCGCTGCCTGGTCGCCCGATCCGGCGACACCCGAGCGCCGCCGCTACGCGGGCACCGAGATAGGCCAGAACTCTTCTACTGTCAGCAGGTTACGGAATGGTGCGCAACAAGCTCCCCACCACCTTGTTCTCAGCACCCCCCGCTGCAAATACATCTCGCCGGATTCGGATGGTTGCCTTCGCGGATTTCGCATCTATATTTGAGCCGGGCGAGAGGGGATCCGGCTAGTCCGGACAATCCCGAATAGGCGGAAAGGGCCTATTTCAGAGCGCCGGCTGCACCCGGGTAACGAGAGGTCGATTCTACCCTGGAACTTCCGGCAGGTTGTTGAAAGAGTGATAGTTGTTTTCCGCTTGACTTGCTTCGAATTGATGACTTAGGTTTAAACTCCTACTTGAGGCGACGGGGCCCAAGCCCCGTGAATTCGACGAGAGGAAACCATGTTCGGACGAAACCGAAACCTGGTCGGGCTCGATCTCGGGGGCAGTTCCATCAAGCTCGTCGAGCTCAAGCCCCTGGGCAAGGGCCGCGGCTACCAGTTGTCCAAGCTCGGGTGGGAGCCGTTGTCGGCCGAGGCGATCGTCGACGGCCAGATCATGGATTCTCAGATGGTCATCGAGACCATCCAGAAGCTGTTCCAGCGCTGCCGGGTCAAGAACACCCAGGTCGCGACCGCGCTGTCGGGCCACTCCGTGATCGTCAAGCGCATCAGCCTGCCGGTGATGAGCGAGGCCGAGCTGGCCGAGTCGATCCACTGGGAGGCCGAGCAGTACATCCCGTTCGACATCGAGGACGTTCACCTCGACTACCAGATCCTGGAAGGCTCGAGCCTGTCGGGCGCGGGGAACATGGACGTCCTGCTGGCGGCCGCCAAGAAGGACAAGATCGGCGACTACACCGGTGTCATCACCCAGGCGGGACTCACACCCATGACGGTGGACATCGCGGCCTTCGCCCTCCAGAACGCCTTCGAGGTCAACTACGAGTTCCAGTCCCATCAGGTGATCGCGCTGGTGGACATCGGGGCGGCCGTGAGCTCGATCTCCGTGCTCCACGGAGGAACGTCGGTCTACTGGCGCGACATCAACATCGGAGGCAACCAGTACACGGACGCCATCCAGAAGGAGCTCAATCTCTCGGCGGATCAAGCCGAGCATCTCAAGCGCGGCGAGGAAGTCGAGGGGATTCTCTACGAGCGCGTGCTCCCCATTCTCACCGCGGTCAACGAGGACGTCGGGACCGAGATCCAGAAGACCATCGATTTCTTCAAGCAGATCTCGGCGACCGACGAGCCGCTCGACCGCCTGTATCTCTCCGGGGGGTCCTCGCGCGTGGCGCACTTGAAGGAAGCGTTGGGGGAGCGTCTCCACACCCAGGTCGAGATGCTCAACCCGTTCCGCAACATTCCGCCGGTGGGCAGGGACGCCTCGCCGGAGGTGGTGGAAGAGATGATGCCCAGCGCCTCCGTGGCCGTGGGGCTCGCTCTTCGCAGGTTGGGGGACTGATCCGATGATCAAGATCAACCTGATCGCCGAGAGGAAGGCCGCCAAGGCGAAGCCCGGAGCCGCCCAGAAGATCGAGACCGGGGCAGAAACCCAGACCGTCCTGCTCACGGGGATCCTGCTGATCGGCGTGATCATCGCCGGCGTGTGGTGGTGGGCCAAGAACCGCGAGATGGCGGACTGGCAGCAGAAGATCCGGGTCGCCCAGGTCGAGCTCGATCGCCTGGTGGAGATCCGAAAGAAGGGCGAGCACTACAAGAAGCAGAAGGAGCGTCTGGAGCGCCAGATCCAACTGGTCACGGACCTCAAGAAGCAGCAGGACGTTCCCGTGCACATCCTGGATCAGATCTCCAAGAACCTCCCCGAGTTCCTGTGGCTCGAATCGTTGTCCGCGAAGGCCAACCAGATCGATCTCAAGGGACAGGCCACGACGTACAACGCGGTGTCGAATTTCTACAACAACCTCACCGGTTCGGGTTACTTCAAGAACGTCGTTCTCGGGCGTGCATCGGAAGGCGCCCAAGGGGTCGGTTTCACTCTGAATTGCACCTTCTCACCTCCATCCGAGGCTCCGGCTCCGGCCGAGTCCGATAGCTAGTGGGGAGTCGACGCGATGCTTGAAAGACTTCCGTTCTGGGGACAGGTCCTGGTCTTCTTCCTGATGGCGGTGGGGATCGTCTTGGTCGCCTACTTCGTGTTCCCCGACCTCGCCGAGAAGGAGAACAAGATCCAGAAGCTCAAGGACGACCACGCGGAGATGGAACACAAGATCCTCGAGGGTCGTGCCATCGAGCAG